>Ga0335082_10005175_pt1 | contig 14240 bp, 14 predicted proteins | sample Lox_Sample_41_FD_206718 | JGI IMG/M metagenome (GOLD analysis project Ga0335082, IMG submission 206718) | Soil microbial communities from Loxahatchee National Wildlife Refuge, Florida, United States - Lox_Sample_4.1 | ecosystem: Environmental > Terrestrial > Soil > Wetlands | place: USA...
TTCTTCGTCGCCCGCAGGGACGCCGTGCCCGTCGGCTGTGGCGCGCTCCGGCTGGAAGAGGAGGGCTACGGCGAGGTCAAGCGCATGTTCGTGGACCCCACCGCCCGCGGCCTCGGCATCGGCAAGCGGCTGCTGCTGGCAATCGAGGCGGAGGCGCGTCGGCTCGGCCTGCACACGCTGCGCCTCGAGACCGGCATCTATCAGGCCGAGGCGCTCGGTCTCTATGCCGCGCTCGGCTACCGCGAGATTCGCGCCTTCGGTGACTACCCGGCCGATGCTCCGTACAGTCGCTTCCTTGCCAAGCGGCTCGGCGCCGCTGACTGACGCCCCGCTTACGAAAACCCCCGCTCTGGTGTATCAAGCGATTCGGTCGGCGAAGGAGGAGAGCGCGCCTTGACCTACTGTCTCGGCATCAAGGTCCGCGACGGCCTCATCGGCCTGGCCGACGGCCGCATCACCAGCGGCACGCAGGTCACCAGCGCGCGCAAGGTCACCCTGCACGGCCCCAACGGCTCGCAGTTCTTCATCATGACCTCCGGCCTGCGCTCGCTGCGCGACAAGGCGATCGCCTATCTGGAGCGCGACCGCCGCGCCGCCGGCACGCCCTACGCGACCATGCTCGACGCCGTCGGCGCCTACACCCAGTGCCTCCGCCGCGTCATCGACGAGGACCGCAAGGCCCTCGAGCACTCGCACATCGCCTTCAACCTGCACGCCATCATCGGCGGCCAACTGGCGGGCGACGAGGAGCCGACGATGTTCCTCGTCTATCCCGAGTGTAACTGGATCCAGGTCGACGAGCGCACGCCCTATCTCTCCATCGGCGTCACCGGCTACGGCAAGCCGATCCTCGACCGCGCCCTGCACTACGACACGCCGCTGCGCACCGCCCTAAAGCTCGCCTATCTCTCCTTCGACTCCACGCGGCTCTCCTCCTCCGACGTCGGCTTCCCGCTCGACCTCGTCACCTACCACGTCAGCGATCGCCGCTGGCGGGAGCGTCAGTTCGACGACTACGACCTGCGCGAGCAGGGGATGTGGTGGAACGAGCACCTGACCCAGCTCGCCAACGCCATGCCCGACGGCCCCTGGCTCGAGGGACTGCTCGTCTGACGGGCAGCCTGCCTACGCCTTGTGCAGCGCAGCGTTTTGATTGATCGCGCCGCCCGACTTCCCCTAGGCTGTCATGATCGCAGGTTTGTTGCGCGATCGAGACAGGGTCGTTTCATGGGCCAGCCTTCGGGCGACTGGCTTTCCGGCTATGACGCAGGCGAATACTACTGCGAGCTGTTCGGCCGGCCCGACGCGCCCGCCGCTCATACCCAGCCGCTGCGCGAGCGCCTCGGCCGCATTCCCGTCGACGAACTGCGCCGCCGCGCCCGCAACGCCGAGAACGAGCTGTTCAACCTCGGCGTCACCTTCACCGTCTATTCCGAGAAGGACGCCATCGACCGCATCCTGCCGTTCGACGTCATCCCGCGCGTCCTGTCGGCGGCGGAATGGAAGCAGATCGAATCCGGCGTGATCCAGCGTGTCGCGGCGCTCAACCTCTTCCTCCACGACGTCTATCACGACCAGCATGTGCTGAAGGACGGAGTCGTGCCGCGCGACCTCGTCCTCGGCAACGGCAACTACCGGCCGGAGATGGTGGGCTTCGACGTGCCCTGCGGCACCTACGTCCATATCTGCGGCACCGACATCGTGCGCGACCACGCCGGCCGCTTCCTGGTGCTGGAGGACAACGGCCGCACGCCCTCCGGCGTCTCCTACGTCGTGGAGAACCGCCGCATCATGCAGCGCGCCTTCCCCGACATTATCGACGTCTTCATCCGCCCGGTCGAGGATTATGGCCTGCGCCTCGGTCAGGCCATGGCAGAGATCGCGCCCGCCGGCGTCGACTCTCCGCAGATCGTGCTGCTGTCGGCGGGCGTCTACAACTCAGCCTATTTCGAGCATGTCTTCCTCGCCCGCGAGATGGGCGTGCCGCTGGTCGAGGGTGGCGACCTCGTCATCGAAAACGACCGCGTGTACATGAAGACGACGGCCGGCCTGGCGCCGGTGCACGTCATCTATCGCCGCATCAACGACGACTTCATCGACCCCGAGGTCTTCCGCCCCGACAGCCTGCTCGGCGTGCCCGGCCTGATGCGGGCCTATCGCAAGGGCAATGTCAGCCTCGCCAACGCCGTCGGCACCGGCGTCTGCGACGACAAGGCCGTCTACGCTTATCTGCCGCGCCTCATCCGCTATTACCTCGACCAGGACGCCATCATCCCCAACGTCGAGACCCACATCTGCGGCGAGGCGGATGGGCTGGCGTACACCCTCGACCATCTCGACGAGCTCGTGGTGAAGCCGGTCGGCGAGTCCGGCGGCTACGGGATCGTCGTTGGACCACGCTCCTCGGCGGCGGAGCGCGCGGAGATGCGCGCGCGGCTACGCGCCGATCCCGCCAACTACATCAGCCAGCCTATGGTGCGGCTCTCGGTCTGCCCTACGCTGATGGACGACGGAGTGCGGCCGCGCCATGTCGATCTCCGCCCCTTCGCCGTCACGGGACGCAGCACCTGGGTGCTGCCGGGCGGCCTCTCGCGCGTCGCCCTGCGGCAGGGCTCGCTGATCGTCAATTCCTCGCAAGGAGGCGGGTCGAAAGACACGTGGGTCCTTGTCTAGCCTGCTCGCCCGCTATGCCGACTGCATCTTCTGGATGGCGCGCTACGTCGAGCGCGCCGAGAACCTCGCCCGCATCCTCGACGTCACCCACGGCGCCGCCCGCCGCCACGACAGCGCCCAGGACTGGGCGGCTGTCCTAGAGATCAACAGCGACCTCGACCGCTTCGCCGCTTCGGGCCGGGCGGTCGACGGCGAGGCGGTCGTCCACTTCTACGTCCTCGATCCCGCCAATCCGACCTCGATCCTGAATGCGATCACCTATGCGCGCGAGAACGCGCGCACGCTGCGGCCCTTCATCAGCACGGAGCTGTGGTCGCAGCTCAACGTCTTCTACAACTGGCTGCGCGGGCTCGGCCCGCACGACCTCACGCTGCCGGAACGCCCGCGCCTGTTCACCTCGATCAAGGCGAACTGCCAGACCCACACCGGCATCACCGAGGGCAGCTTCTTCCGCGACCAGGGCTGGTACTTCTATCAGCTCGGCCGCTACATCGAGCGCGCCGACCAGACGACCCGCCTGCTCGACGTCAAGTACCACCGGCTCGCCGCGTCGGCCTCGCCCGCCTCGCCCCTGGAGCCGGGCGAGGAGGTGGCCCTGCTGCGCTCGGCCGCCGGCTACCACGCCTTCCGCCGGGTGCATCCGCGCGGCCTCGTGCTCATGGACGTCGTCGGCTTTCTCTTGCTGCACAGCGCGTTCCCGCGCTCGGTCCACCACTGCATCAACGAGCTCGACCGCTTCCTCCACGAGTTGCGCCAGCGCCACAACCTGCGCGGCGGCGGCGAGGCGCTGGAACGGCTCGACGGGATCCGCATCGCGCTCCTCGGGCAGACGCCCAAGGCCATCCTGCAGGCGGGCCTGCACGAGCGGGTCGACTGGATCCAGGGTCAGCTGATCGATATCAGCGCGCTGCTGACCCGCGACTTCTTCGGCCGGTAGCGGTCAAGTAACCCCGCGCCCTCTCGACGGCCGTACGGAACGTCGCCTCCGTCAGCACACCGGTCTGCGTGTTGTAGCGCGAGCAGTGGTAGCTATCGATGAGCTGCAGCCCGTTCGGCAGCGCGTGCACGCCGCAATGGCCGAACCGGAATGCCGCGGCACGGCCGCCGACCGCCGCCACGACCGCATCGTGGGCGACGCGCCCGAGCGCCAGGATGGCCTTCAGCCGCGTCAGGCTCGCAAGCTCGCTCTCGAGGAACCGGCGGCAGGTGCGCGCCTCCGCCGGCGTCGGCTTGTTCTCCGGCGGCACACACCGCACGGCGTTCGTGACCCGGCAGTTCACGAGGCGGAGGCCGTCATCGGGCCGCCGCTCATAGCTCCCCCGGGCCAACCCGCAGTCGAGCAGCGTGCGGTAGAGCAGGTCGCCTGCATAGTCGCCGGTGAACGGCCGCCCCGTCCGGTTGGCGCCCTTCAGACCCGGCGCCAGCCCGACGATCAGCAGCTCGGCATCGTCGGGGCCGAAGCTCGGCACGGGCTCGTTGTGAAAGTCCGGATAGGCCGTCCGGTTAGCGGCGCGGAATGCCGCCAGGCGGGGGCAGAGGGGGCAATCGGTTGGGGGTTCGAGCGGAGCGGGGTGGGCGGTCACGGTCTCGGCCTGGAGGTCCAGGCCGAGGAGCTTATCGTGAGCCGGTCGCTACGTCATCGCCGTTGCCGTTTCCGCCGGCGGCGGGCCGCGGGTGCGCGTGCTGGTGCATGCGGGCGATGCTGTTGGCGAGATCGTCCAGTTCGACGAACACGTCGGCTTGGCGGCGCAGTTCGTCGGCCACCATCGGCGGGGAGGAACGGATCGTGCTGACCACGGTCACGCGCACGCCCTTGCGCTGCACCGCCTCGACCAGGCGGCGGAAGTCGCCGTCGCCCGAGAACAGCACCACATGATCCAGCCGCTCGGCCATCTCCATGACGTCGATGGCCAGCTCGATGTCCATGTTGCCCTTGATCTTGCGCCGGCCGGAGGCGTCGGTGAACTCCTTGGTCGGCTTGGTCACCATCGTGTAGCCGTTGTAGTCGAGCCAGTCGACCAGCGGGCGGATGGGGGAGTACTCCTGGTCCTCGATGAGCGCCGTATAGTAGAAGGCGCGGACCAAATGTGCCTTGTCGGCAAAGAGTTGGAGGAGCTTTTTGTAGTCGATATCGAAGCCGAGTGCGCGGGCTGCGGCATACAGATTTGCGCCGTCGATGAACAAACCAATGCGTTCGGTCGGGTAGAACTTCATGACGTGGAGCCTCGGGAATGATTTGGGTCTCAATGTCTGCTGGAGACCCTACCCACAAATTCTTGATTTATCGTTATTTCGTCGCATTTTTTCGTTATTGTTCTGCTAACCTTAACATTCGTTAACGGCGCGCGGAAGATGAAAAAATCTCCGCCGGAGCAAGGCCTTGCCGGACCTCATTCTGATTGCGATTGGATCGAATTTACCGAGCCCGGCGTTCGGACCGCCCCGCGCCGTCTGCGAGGCAGCACTAATAGAGCTTTCCAGACGTGGCCTGCGCATCATCAGGCGCTCGCGCTGGTTCGAGTCGGCGCCGGTCCCGCTGTCCGACCAGCCCTGGTTCGTGAACGGCGTGGCGGTCGTGGAGACGTCACTGTCTCCCGTGGACCTGCTGGCGCTACTGCATGAGGTCGAGCGGCGGTTTGGGCGCGAGCGGCGCGCGGTCAACGAGGCCCGCATCCTCGATCTCGATCTCATCGCCTATCGCGACCTCGTGCGGACCGATGCCCCGCCGCTCCTGCCGCATCCGCGCCTGCAGGAGCGCGCCTTCGTGCTGCTGCCGCTGGCCGACGTGGCGCCCGACTGGCGTCACCCCGCCGACGGCCGCACCTTGTCCGAACTGATCCGCAATCTGGCGACCGAACAGTCGATCCGACCTTTGTCGGAGGGCGGCTAGCGGCGGTCCTTCATGCGACACTTCCGCCGATCCGCCTTGCGTTACCGGGATGCGCTGAATATATTGAGAGAAATCATCCACTTCTGTTGAACATTGGAGCTTGGTTAGCAAATGGCCCGAGTGACCGTCGAAGACTGCATTATCAAGGTACCCAACCGTTTCGATCTCGTGATGCTGGCGGCGCAGCGGGCGCGCGACGTGTCGTCCGGCGCCTCGCTGACCATCGACCGCGACAACGACAAGAATCCGGTGGTCGCGCTGCGCGAGATCGCCGATTCGACGATCGACCTCGATGCCCTCGGCAACAGCCTCGTGCAGGGCCTGCGCAAGCATGTGGAGACCGAGGAGCCGGTCGAGGAAGGCAGCTTCGGCACCGGCGATACCGACATCCTCAGCGACCTGTCGCAGACCGCCCCCGAGGCCGGCGAGGGCGAAGAGGAGGACGACGACGATATCGAGGGCGAGTTCGAGGACGAGCCCGCGGCCGAAGAAGAGGGCGCAGCCACTCCAGCACCGGAGGAGGGCTAGCTCGCGTCCGCGCGCAGCCGTCGGCGCGGCCGCCGAAAGGGACAACCCGGCAGGGAGGTGTGGCAGGCGGGGCGTTGGGCGCAGGCATCGGGCCGGCGCAGCGAAGGGGCAGTGACCACCCTCGATGATCCGCCAGTTCCAACTCGTTGAGGCCGTCAAGGCCTACGATCCCGGCGCGGATGAGGATGCCCTCAATCGCGCCTATGTGTTCTCGATGAAGGCCCATGGCTCGCAGGAGCGGGCCTCCGGGGATCCATACTTCAGCCACCCGCTCGAGGTGGCCAATATCCTGACCAAGATGAAGCTGGACGGCGCCTCCATCATCACGGCGCTGCTGCACGATACCGTCGAGGACACCGAGGCCACTCTCGACCAGATCGAGCACCTCTTCGGCAAGGAGATCGCCCGGCTGGTCGATGGCGTCACCAAGCTGTCGCGCATCGAGCTGCAGTCCGACCACTCCAAGCACGCTGAGAACTTCCGCAAGCTCGTCCTCGCCATGTCCGAGGACATCCGCGTCCTCCTGGTCAAGCTGGCCGACCGCCTGCACAACATGCAGACGCTTGGCCACATCCGCGACATCGAGAAGCGCAAGCGCATCGCGCGCGAGACGCTGGAGATCTACGCGCCGCTGGCCGAGCGCATCGGCATGCACCAGATGAAGGACGAGCTGGAGAACCTGGCCTTCGCCCAGCTTCACCAGGAGGCGCGCGATTCCATCATGCAGCGCCTGACCTTCCTGCGCGAGAGCGGCCAGCCGCGCGCCGACCGCATCATCGCCGAGCTGAAGCGCACGCTGAAGGAGGAGGGGGTGGAGGCGGCGGTCTCCGGCCGCGAAAAGACGCCCTATTCGATCTGGCGCAAGATGCAGCGCAAGAACGTGCCGTTCGAGCAGCTCTCGGACATCATGGCCTTCCGCGTCGTGGTCGACGGCCTGGCCGACTGCTATCGCGCCCTCGGCGTCCTGCACAGCGCCTATTCCATGGTTCCCGGCCGCTTCAAGGACTTCATCAGCACGCCGAAGCCCAACGGTTATCAGTCGCTGCACACTGGCGTCATCGGCCCGGAGAAGCAGCGCATCGAGATCCAGATCCGCACCCGCGAGATGCACGAGATCGCCGAGCTGGGCGTCGCCGCCCACTGGCGCTACAAGCAGGGCGGCGGCAGCGCCGGCCCGGTCGACGGCCGGCAATATCGCTGGCTGCGCGAGCTGCTGGACATCCTGGAGCATGCCGCCGGGCCGGAGGAGTTCCTCGAGCACACCAAGCTCGAGATGTTCCAGGATCAGGTCTTCTGCTTCACGCCCAAGGGCGACCTGATCGCCCTGCCGCGCGGTGCCACGCCGGTCGATTTCGCCTATGCCGTCCACTCCGAGGTCGGCAACACCTGTGTCGGCGCCAAGATCAACGGCCGCCACATGCCGCTGCGCACGCAGCTGCACAACGGCGACCAGGTCGAGGTCGTGACCTCGCGGGCGCAGACGCCGTCGCCCACTTGGGAGCGCTTCGTCGTCACCGGCAAGGCGCGGGCCTGCATCCGCCGCTTCATTCGCACCCAGCAGCGCGCCCAGTACGTCGAACTGGGCCGCGCCATCCTGCAGAAGGCCTTCAAGCAGGACGGCTACGACTTCACGGAAAAGGCGCTCGAGGGCGTGCTGAAGAAATTCCACTGCGAGTCCGTCGACGACCTCTTCGCCGCCGTCGGCGAGGGGCTGCAGACCGAGCGCGAGGTGATGAACGCCGTCTTCCCCGGCAGCCAGACCGGCAAGCCGCGCACGGCCAAGGTCGTGCCGCTCGGCACCCGCCGCACCCGGGGCGACAAAGGCAAGGACAACCATGCCGTCCCCATCACCGGCCTCATCCCGGGCATGGCCGTGCACTTCGCCGGCTGTTGCCACCCGCTGCCGGGCGATCGCATCGTCGGCATCGTGACGACCGGCAAGGGCGTCACCATCCACACCATCGACTGCGAGACGCTGGAGAGCTTCGCCGACGCGCCGGAGCGCTGGCTCGATGTGTCCTGGAACATGGGTCCGGAAGGCGACGGCATGCATGTCGGCCGTCTGCATGTCGTGCTGGCCAACGGCCCCGGCAATCTCGGCAGCATGTCGACGGTGATCGGCCGCGCCAACGGTAACATCTCCAACCTCAAGATCACCAGCCGCTCCCTTGATTTCTTCGAGCTGATGGTCGATGTGGAGGTGAGCGACGTCCGGCACCTCACCAACATCATCGCCGCCCTGCGGGCGACGCCGGTCGTCAACTCCGTCGAGCGCGCGCGCGGCTGACGCGCGGCCCGAGTTTCTGTTCTCGCCAAGCCAGGGTTCGCTTGACCATGTCGCATTTGAGGTTGTCATCCCCGCGAAAGCGGGGGTCCGGGGCAAGTGACGAAGCGGCTGCCCTGGACCCCCGCTTTCGCGGGGGTGACAATACCGATATGCCGCGCAATGCGAAGCTCTGCTCACGATGATCCAGAACTGATGTTCCGCCGCCGCGACAAGCTCAACCTGGGGCAGCGCATCCGCAATTTCGTCTGGCCGCGCGCCGGCTGGTGGCGGGCCTCCAAATACGTGGTCTATCGGGTGCGGCGCCTGCCGGGCGCGCCGGCCTCGATCGCGCTCGGCTTCGCCTGCGGCGCCTTCGTCTCGTTCACGCCGCTGTTCGGCTTCCACTACCTGCTGGCGATCACGCTGGCCTGGGCGCTGCGGGGCAGCATCATCGCCTCGTTTCTCGGCGCCAATCTCGGCTGGTTCTATCCCTTCGTCCTGGTCTGGACATACAAGCTCGGCAGCGGGATCATCGGCGCCAGCGGCCACCGCCTGCCGCCGCATCCGGGCTGGCGCTACCAGCTGCACCACCCCTGGGACGTGTTTCTGCCGACCATGATCGGTTCGCTGCCCGTCGCCCTGGCCGTTGCCGCCGCCGCCTTCGCCTTCGCCTATTGGGCGGTGGTGGCCTATCGCAACTTCCGGCGTCATCACCTCCGGCGGCGCGCACAGCGGTCGAGAACCCTCGAGGAGTATCGCCCATGAAGAACTCCCTCCGCCTCGGCGTGAACATCGACCATGTCGCTACCATCCGCAACGCGCGCGGGGGCCGCCATCCCGACCCCGTGCGCGCCGCGCGCATGGCGGAGGCCGCCGGCGCCGACGGCATCACCGCCCACCTGCGCGAGGATCGCCGGCACATCTCCGACGACGACATCGCCCGCCTGGTGCGCGAGCTGTCGCGCCCGCTCAACCTGGAGATGGCGGCCACCGAGGAGATGCTGGAGATCGCGCTCCGCCACAAGCCGCACGCCGCCTGCCTGGTGCCGGAGAAGCGCGCCGAGCGCACCACCGAGGGCGGGCTCGACGTGCGCGCTGGCCAGCACCACCTCGTCGGCTTCGTGCAGGAGCTGCGCGCCGCCGGCATCCGGGTGTCGCTCTTCGTCGAGCCCGATCCGGCCCAGCTCGACGCCGCCCGCAAGGTCGGCGCCGACATCGTCGAGCTGCACACCGGCGCCTATTGCGAGACCGAGGAGTCCGAGCGCGAGCGCCAGTTGCGCCGCCTGCGCCACGCCGCGGCCCACGCCGAAGCCATCGGCCTCGAATGCCATGCCGGCCACGGCCTCACCTTCGACACCGTCGGTCCCGTCGCCGCCATCCCCACCATCGCCGAGCTCAACATCGGCCATTTCCTCATCGGCGAGGCCATCTTCGGCGGCCTCGACAGCGCCATCCGCCGCATGCGCGCGCTCATGGACAAGGCACGCGCCGAATCCGCCGGCGAGAAGAGCGCATGATCCTCGGCATCGGCAGCGACATCATCGACATCCGCCGCGTCGAGCGCACGCTGGAGCGCTTCGGCGCCCGCTTCACCGACCGCATCTTCACGGAGACCGAGCAGAAGAAGTCGGACCGCCGCGCCAACCGCGCCGCCAGCTACGCTAAGCGCTTCGCCGCCAAGGAGGCGTGCTCGAAGGCGCTCGGCACCGGCTTTCGGAGAGGCGTGTTCTGGCGCGACCTCGGCGTCGTCAACCTGCCCTCGGGCAAGCCGACGCTGGTGCTGACGAACGGCGCCGCCGCCCGCCTCGCCGAGATCACCCCGCCGGGCATGCGCGCCCAGATCGACCTCACCATCACCGACGATTTCCCCCAGGCCCAAGCCATCGTCATCATCTCGGCCGTGCCGGCGTCCGGCCGGTAGCCGCTCGGCCGGTCATTTGACCGCTCCGGACCATGCTGGGATGATGGGCGATCGACCGGCCCTGCTTGCGAGCCCGTGGAGCGCGCCATGGCGAGAAAGAGCGAAAGCAGACTCGGGATGGACGTGGGACTTGCGTGCCCCTCATGCGGCGTGCAGCCGATGCCGGATGCGGAAGAGCTGAAGGCCGCATTGCGCGATGCCCGACAATGGGCCCGCTGCTTAGACGGGCCCAGGGCGGTTGTCGCACGCTTGTGGTCGCGGCTGGCGGAATGGCGCCGGCCAGCGCATGCGCTGCCGTCGCGCGACTGAACGCTGGCAGGCCGGGCGCGCCTAGATCACGGCGATCGGGTTGCCCGGCGAGCCCGTGGCGCCGACGATCTTGAGCGGCGCGAAGATGTAGGCGAACTCGTAGGCGTTGCGGGCGATCAATCCATCGAACGTCATGCCTTCATGGAGGTAGATGCCGTTCTCCATGATGAGATGCTGGTGGCAGGGGTGGAAGACCTCCGGGTCCACCGGCGGCACGACCTCGACGGCGAAGTTGTCGGCGCCGACGACCACGACCTCGAGGCTGGCTAGCCACTTCGCGCATTCCAGGGTGATGCCGGGCGCGCCGTCGTAGAACGTCTTCGTCTCCGTGTACCAGCGCGAGCCATGGCCGGTGCGCACGAAGGCGGCGTCGCCGGGCGTGAACGAGTCTCCGGCGATGCCCTGCCGCTTCAGGCAGGCCTTGAGGTCGGCGAGGCCGATCGGCTCGCCGACGTCGAGCACCCGGCCCTTCAAACCCTGCACGTCGAACAGCACGCCGCGGGTCATGAACACGGGCGCGTTCTCCATGCCGAGTTTCTTCAGGCCGTAGGGTGACCACATGTCGGAGAGTCGGTTGCCGTTGTAGAAGAGCATCCTGGTCTTGTCGCCGCGGAAGCCGCACATCGAGCCCAGATGGCCAAGCGCATCCATCTGCGTGCCGATCTGCCCGATCTCGGTGGCGATGAACTCGTCGTTCCAGATCGTGCGGCTCTTCTCGCCATAGGGTCCGCCGGTCGGGCCGCCGGGCATGCGCAGGGCGTAGGCGCGGCCCGGCGCGATCGGCATCTTCGTATCGTAGGGCATGCCAAGGCTGATGACTTCGCCGCTCTTGATCAGCTTGATGGCCTGCAGCGTCTTGGCCGGCGTCATCAGGTTGCCGTTGCCCTTCTGGTCGTCGGGGCCCCAGCGCGACTTGAACCACTCCGGGCCGAGCGCGGGACTCGCCGCGGCATTCTCGGGCAGGTCGTCGTAGGCGTCCTTGTCGGCCATTTTCACTCTCCGACCTGGGCGGCGGCTTCTGCCGACGCGGCGCGGTCGGCCTCGGTCCCGCGCTTGGTGCGGCGCTGCGCGGCCTGCACCGCGAGCCCGACGGCGAGGATCAGCATGGAGCCGTTGAACAGCGGCTCGACGAAGAAGGGCGCGCCGAGCTGATTGAGGCCGGCGACGGTCACGGCCAGCACGGCGACGGCCAGCACCGTGCCCCAGACATTCACGCGCCCGGGGCGGATCGAGGTGGCGCCGAGCAGCGCGGCGGTGAAGGCCGGCAGCAGATATTCCTGGCCGACCGAGCTTTGCCCGACCTGCAGCTGCGACTGCAGCACGACGCCGGCGAAGGCGGCGAGCGTGCCCGCCGCGACGAAGCCGAGGGTGACGTAGCGTTTCGCGGAGATTCCGTTGAGCTCGGCCGCGCGCGGGCTCGCGCCGAGGACGTAGAGATAGCGGCCGAGCGGCAGGAACTCGAAGACCAGCCAGAGCGTCAGGCTGACCACGAGCACGTAGATCGCCGGCGCCGGTATCTTGCCGACGCTGCCGGAGATCGCCAGGAACGCCGGCGGCAGGTCGCCCAGCACCTGCTGGCCGCCGGTGTACCAGGCGTTGAGGCCGTAGAGCACGGTACCCGTCCCGAGGGTGGCGATGAAGGAATCGATCTTGATGCGCGTCACCAGCAGGCCGTTCAGGAGCCCGACGAAGGCGCCCATGAGCACGACGACAATGACCGCGGCCCACCACGGCAATCCCTGGGCCTGCAGCCCGATGGCGAGCACCTGGGAGATGCCGATGTTGAAGCCGGCGGAGAGATCGAACTGGTTTGCAGTCATGGGTATGAAGACCGAGAGCGCCACCAGGGCCTGCACCGACTTGTTGGAGAGAATGGAGCGGATGTTGAAGTAGGTCAGGAAGGTGTCGGGCTTGAGCAGCGAGAACACGATGATCAGCAGGACCAGCAGCACCAGCAGGCCCCAGACCGAGATCGCCCGTGTCACCGCGGCGCCGAGGGAGGACGACGATATCCGTGCGCTCATGAAGCCGCTCCTGGCAACGCCGCTCCGGCCTGCGCGACGGAGGCGCCGCCCGCGGCGCTTGCCGTCAGCTGCGCGACCGTCAGCTCGTCCTGCAAAATCTCCGTTACCATGCGTCCCCGGCTGAAGACCAGGGCGCGATGGCAGATGCGCTCCACCTCCTCGAAGTCGGAGGAGATCAGCAGGACGGCCATGCCCTTCTGCAGCGACAGCTTGAGCAGGTGATAGATCTCCGCCTTCGAGCTGACGTCGACGCCGATGGTCGGCTCTTCCAGCACGAGCAGGCGGACGCGCGCCTCCATCCAGCGCGCCACCACCACCTTCTGCTGGTTGCCGCCGGAGAGCGTGGCGACGGCCTGCTCGGTATCGTGCGCCTTGATCGAGAAGCGGCCGAGGGCGGCGCGCGCGCCGCCGCGCTCGGCGGCGCGGCCGACGATCTGCAGCACGTCCTTTCCCGTCGCGGCCGGGTTCAGATAGATGTTCTCGCGTACGGCCATGTTGGCGGCGATGCTCTCTTCCGCGCGCCGGCTCGAGACGAAGCCGATGCCCTTGCGCATGGCGTCGGCCGGGTCCGTGGGATCGACGATCGTGCCGTCGATGGCGACGTGGCCGGACGCAAGCGGCACCTGGCCGAAGATGGCGCGGCCGATCGTGTGGTGACCGGCGCCGCGCAGGCCGACGAGCCCGAGCGTCTCGCCCTCCCTGATCGTAAAGGACACGGGGCCGACATGGCCGGAGACCGCGTCCCTGACCTCGAGCACGGTGCGCTCGGCCGCCGGCGCCGGCCTGACGAAGGCGTCGCTCATCGAGCGGCCCACGATCATCCCGATCAGGTCCTGCGGTGACGTCGCCTGCGCCTCGACCGTCGCAACGCGGCGTCCGTCGCGCAGCACGGTGATGCGATCGGCGATGCGGAACACCTCGTCGAGGCGATGCGTGACGTAGATGATGCCGATGCCGCTGGCGCGCAGGCGGCGCAGCATCTGCAGGAGCCGCTCGACATCGGCCTCGGGCAGCGCCGCCGTCGGCTCGTCGAGGACGAGGATGCTGGCCTTCAGGGCCAGCGCGCGGCCGATCGCGACCAGCGAGCGCTCGGCCGCCGGCAAGCCGGTGATGCGCGCGTCCGGATCGAGATCGCTGCCCATGATCCCGAGCGCGTCGGCCGCGGCCTTGCGCACCTGCGGCCACGAGATCAGCCCGAGCGGCAAGCGCGGATAGCCGTTGAGCAGCGCGACGTTCTCGCCGACGGTCATCCACTCGACGAGGCCGAGATCCTGGTGGATGAAGGAGATCGGCAGCGTCTCGGCGGCGAGATCGACGGGCCGGCCGGCGAAGCGGATCTCGCCGGCGTCGGCCGGATAGACGCCGGCGAGGATCTTGATGAGCGTCGACTTGCCGGCGCCGTTCTGGCCGAGCAGCGCATGCACCTCGCCGCGCCGCAGGTCGAAATCGACGCGATCGAGCGCGAGCGTGCCGGTGAAGCGCTTGGTCAAGCCGGCGACGGCAAGGATCGGGCTCTGCGCCGTGCCGTCTTCCGGTGTGCGATCCGCGTCGGCCATTGATGCAGGCTAGCGCAAAAGAGCGGCGTAGGGGCGCGCTGCGCGCGCCCGTCGTGCCGCTGCAGGGGCAATG
>Ga0335082_10005177_pt1 | contig 14237 bp, 12 predicted proteins | sample Lox_Sample_41_FD_206718 | JGI IMG/M metagenome (GOLD analysis project Ga0335082, IMG submission 206718) | Soil microbial communities from Loxahatchee National Wildlife Refuge, Florida, United States - Lox_Sample_4.1 | ecosystem: Environmental > Terrestrial > Soil > Wetlands | place: USA...
AAGGGCGAGACCGTTAACCTGCTCAACGCGTGGATGGACCCGCGCCATATCCAGGTGCACGCGATGGGCGAGCAATCCGACGAGGAACGCGAGCGTCCGCCGATGTGGCGCTTCTGGCGCGCGCTTCCGCCCAAGGGCAAGATCGGCGTGTTCTTCGGTTCCTGGTATACCGCGCCCATCGTGCAGCGCGTGATGGGCAAGACCAAGGCATCCGAATTGAACCAGAGCATAGACGAGATCAACCGCTTCGAGACCATGCTCACCAACGAAGGCGCGCTGATCATCAAGTTCTGGTTCCATCTGTCCAAGGACGCCCAGCGCAAGCGACTCAAGAATCTCGAGAAGGACCCCAAGACGCGCTGGCGCGTCACCGCCCTGGACTGGAAGCGGTTCAAGCGGTATGACAAGTTCCGCAAAATCTCCGAGCTTGCACTGCGCGCCACCAGCACAGCAGAAGCGCCCTGGATCGTGATCGAGGGCACGGACGCCCGATACCGCAATCTGACCACCGGCAAGATCCTGCTCGAGGCGCTGCGCAAACGCCTGAACCATCCCGGGCAACCCGCCACAGCCAACGTCCCGCCGCTGCAGGCGCCCATCGACAGCCTGAACGTGTTTGATAAACTCGACATGTCGCAGATGCTCGCCAGGAAGAAATTCGATGCAGAACTGGAAAAATACCAGGGCAAACTCAACCTGCTCACGCGCGACGAGCGCTTCCGCAATCTGTCGGTCATCGCGCTGTTCGAGGGTTCCGATGCGGCGGGCAAGGGCGGCGCGATACGCCGCATCACCGGAGCGCTGGATGCGCGCCACTACCGCATCATCCCGATCGCGGCGCCCACCGAGGAAGAGCGCGCGCAGCCTTATCTGTGGCGTTTCTGGCGGCACATCCCGCGCGCCGGGCGTGTAACGATCTTCGACCGTTCATGGTACGGAAGGGTGCTGGTCGAGCGTGTCGAGAATTTCTGCTCCGAAGCGGACTGGATGCGCGCCTACGGCGAGATCGACGATTTCGAGGAACAGCTGATCCGGCACAACACCGTGCTGGTGAAATTCTGGCTGACCATCACCAAGGAGGAACAGTTGCGCCGCTTCAAGGAGCGCGAGAAGACCGGCTTCAAGCGCTTCAAGATCACCGAGGAAGACTGGCGCAACCGCGAGAAATGGGATGCCTACGAAACCGCCGTGTGCGACATGGTCGACCGCACCAGCACGGAGATCGCGCCGTGGACGCTGGTCGAGGCCAACGACAAGAACTTCGCGCGCATCAAGATCCTGAAGACGCTATGCCGGCAGATCGAGGCCGCGATGAAGAGATTCGAATAGCGCTGTCGCGAAATCCGACGATTTGGAATCGACCGGCTAGAAATAAAAGTTGGCAGCCACGTTATACGTCGTCGTTCCCAGCGAGGTGGCTTTCGTCGTGGTTCCCCCGGCAACCGGTTTGGACTCCGATGAAGCATAACCGAAACCAACCGAGCCTTCGAGGCTGAATTGTTTTGCCAGGAAATACTCCGCACCCGCTTCCGCTACCAGCGCGAAGTCGGTCACGTCGTTGGCGCCACCACCAAAACCCTGCTGGGTCGACAGATATTGAAACCGGCCGCCCACGAACGGGGCCAGGTCATCCGTCTTCAGATATTTTCTGATGCCGGCCATGAATCCGACATCGGTGCTCTTGGAATTCGACGGCGCGCCGCTATCATTGATCGACAGCCCCAGGCCCGCCGCAACGGCTACGTCCTTGGCGACGAAATAGCGGCCGTTGATCATGAATGTTGCCGGCGTGCTGCTGTTGCCCAATGCGGTCGCGCCGGTAAAACCGACATTGAGTCCGATGGCCCCGGTGTTCAGGCTGTTCGCAGCCAATGCGTCGCCCGCGGCCATGACCAATACCAGTGCCGTGCCTGCCAATGAAATCCTGTTCATCTTATCCCCCGTCCTTTATTTGTAAATCAGAATCATCCCCAAGCTGCCGGGTGCACCAGCCACCTATCTTCAATTCCCGGTTGGCGGGCGCATCAACAGTACGAATCCAGTATCGCCGATTCGCCTGCGAAGCGCAACGCGATCAAGCCGATATAAATGCCCTTATCTTCTTATACTCAGAATCAACACCCCCGCGCTGACCAGCAATATCCCGGACCACTCCCTGATGCTGGGGCGCTCGTTCAGGAAGATGACGGCAAAGATCGCGACCAGCACCAGACTGAATTTGTCCACCGGCGCGACCTTGGAAGCTTCGCCGGACTGCAGCGCGCGAAAATAGCAGACCCACGATGCGCCCGTGGCCAGTCCGGAAAGCGACAGGAACAACCAGGTCTTTGGATTGAGCGCGAGCGGGTCGCTCCATTTTCCGGTGGAATACACGAAACCGGCCAGCACCAGCATGATCACGAACGTGCGGATCAGTGTGGCGTAATCCGAATCCACCCCTTCCAGCCCGATCTTGGCGAAGATCGCCGTCATTGCGGCAAAGATCGCGGAGAGCAATGCCCAGTAGAACCAGCCGTGCGCAGAAATCATGATCTCAGTCTCCGATCTTCCAGGTGATCTGTTCTCCGGCGCGCAACGGCACCAAGCGATGTTCGCCAAAGGCGATGCTGTCCGGCGCCTGCCAGCTTTCCTTGCGCAGCGTGATCCTGCCGGTGTTGCGCGGCAGGCGGTAATAGTCCGCGCCGTAAAAACTGGCGAACCCTTCCAGCTTGTCCAGCACATTCAATCGCTCGAACACTTCGGCATACAGTTCCAGGGCGGCATGCGCGGTATAGATGCCGGCGCATCCGCAGGCGGATTCTTTCAGGTGCTTCTCATGCGGCGCGCTGTCGGTGCCGAGAAAGAATTTCGGGCTGCCGCTGCCGGCCGCCTTGCCCAATGCCTCGCGATGTTCCTCCCGTTTCAACACCGGCAGGCAGTAGTAATGCGGGCGCAATCCGCCGCTGAACATGGCGTTGCGGTTGTACAGCAGGTGATGCACGGTGATGGTCGCGGCGACATGGTCCGGCGCACTCTTCACGAACTGCACCGCGTCGTTCGTAGTGATGTGTTCGAACACCACCCGCAGTTCCGGCAGGTCTTTCATCAGGGGGATCAGCACCCGGTCGATGAACACCGATTCGCGGTCGAACACGTCCACGCTGTCGCCAGTCGCCTCGCCATGCACCAGCAGCGGCATGCCGCAGCGCTGCATCTCTTCCAGCGCGGGATAGGCCTTGCGGATGTCGGTCACCCCCGCATCGGAGTTGGTGGTCGCACCCGCCGGATAAAGCTTGGCCGCATGGATCACGCCGCTTTGTTTGCCGCGCTTGATCTCTTCCGCAGCGGTATTGTCTGTAAGGTACAGCGTCATCAGAGGCTGGAATGCCGAACCTCCGGGCAGTGCAGCAAGTATTCTTTGGCGGTAGGCCTGCGCCTGTTCGGTGGTGGTGACCGGCGGCCTGAGGTTGGGCATCACGATCGCGCGCGCGAATTGCCGCGCGGTATCCCGCACGACCGATTGCATCAGCGCGCCGTCGCGCAGATGCAGATGCCAGTCGTCGGGGCGGGTTATGGTGAGTTCTTGCACGATCGGTTCCAATTTGAGAATGGGCGGGATTGTAATTCAAACAACGGCAAGCTGCTTTTTTAACAGCCAAAAGACCGGCTCAGTGAGCCTCGTCCCAATTCTTTCCTTCCCCCAGTTCAACCAACAGGGGCACCTGCAGTTCCGCGACACCTCCCATCAGCCTGGGCAGAATTTCCCTGACCAGATGCAGTTCGGTCTCGGGTACTTCCAGCACCAGTTCATCGTGGACCTGCATGATGAGCAGCGTTTGCAGCTTTTCTTTTTCCAGCCATCCCTGCACCGCGATCATCGCGAGCTTGATCAGGTCTGCCGCGGTGCCCTGCATCGGCGCGTTGATCGCGGCGCGTTCCGCGCCCTGCCGCCGCATCGCATTCGCTCCGTTGATCTCGGGCAGCCACAGGCGGCGCCCGAACACGGTTTCGACATAGCCCTGCTGCCGGGCCAGTTCGCGCGTGTTGTCCATGTAAGCCTTCACGCTCGGATAGCGCGTGAAGTAACGCTCGATGTAGGCGTTCGCCGCGCTGCGCTCGATGCCGAGCTGCTTGGCCAGGCCGAATGCGGACATGCCGTAGATCAGGCCGAAGTTGATCACCTTGGCATAGCGGCGCTGCTCGCTCGATACCTCCGCGGGCGCGACCATGAAGATCTCCGCGGCCGTGGCGCGATGGATGTCCTCGTTGTTGGCGAATGCGCGCAATAGTCCTTCATCTCCGGACAGGTGCGCCATGATGCGCAACTCGATCTGCGAGTAATCCGCCGACACGATGCGCGAGCCTTGCGGCGCGATGAACGCTTCGCGGATGCGCCTGCCTTCCGCGCTGCGGATCGGGATGTTCTGCAGGTTGGGATCGTTCGAGGCGAGGCGTCCGGTGACCGCCACGGCCTGCGAATAGCTGGTATGCACCCGGCCCGTCGCGCGATCGACCGACAGCGGGAGTTTGTCGGTGTAGGTGGATTTGAGTTTCGCCATGCCGCGATATTCCAGCAGCAGTTTGGGCAGCGGATAATCGAGCGCGAGTTCCTGCAACACCTCCTCGTCGGTCGAAGGCGTGCCGCTCGGGGTCTTCTTCACCACCGGCAGGCCGAGTTTGTCGAACAGGACCTCCTGTATCTGCTTGGGCGAATTCAGGTTGAACGGCTGCCCGGCGGCCTCGTGGGCCTTGGCTTCCAGCGCGACGAGCTTTTCGCCCAGCTCGCGGCTCTGGATCTGCAGCAGCGCGCTGTCGAGCAGCACGCCGTTGCGTTCCATGGTGTAAAGCACGCGCATGGTGGGCATCTCGATGTCGCGATACACATGCTGCAAGCCGCTCTGGGCCGCTATCTGCGGATACAGATCCAAGTGCAATTGCAGCGTGATGTCCGCGTCCTCGGCGGCATAGCGCGTGGCGGTCGGGATATCCACCTGGTCGAAACCGATCTGCTTTGCGCCCTTGCCCGCCACCTCGGCGAAACTGATGGTCTTCACATTGAGATGCCGCAAGGCGAGGTTGTCCATGTCATGCGGCTTGTGGCTTTCCAGCACGTAGGATTGCAGCAGGGTATCGTCGTGTATGCCGGCCAGCGCGATGCCGTGATTGGCGAAGATGTGCATGTCGAACTTGAGGTTCTGCCCGACCTTTTTATGCGCGGGACTTTCCAGCCAGTGTCTGAGTTTGTGTAACGCGTGCTCACGGTCGAGTTGATCCGGCGCGCCGGCATAGACATGCGCCAAAGGCAGATAGGCGGCATGGTGCGGCGTGACCGCGAACGACATGCCGACCAGTTGCGCGTTCATGTCGAGCCCGGTGGTTTCGGTATCCACGCAGACCAGGTCGGCCGCAAGGATCTTTTCCAGCCAGGCGTCCAGCTGCGCTTCGGCCAGGATCGTCTCGTAATGGGCGCTGCCGGTGTCGGAAGGCGCATCAACCTGCAGATCCGGAATGGCCGGTTCAGTCTTCCTGGCTTGGGATTGCACGCTTGGCGCGCCGGAATCCTTGGCGTTATCCAGTTCGCGCAGCCAGGTTTTGAAATCGAAGTGCTCGAACAGGGTTCGCAATTGCTCCTTGTCTGTCGGTGGCGGGATCAACTCGCTGTAAGGCTGCGGCAGTTCCACATCGCGCTTCACCGTGATCAAACGCCGCGCCTGCGGCAGCCAGTCCAGCGCCTTGCGCAGATTCTCGCCGACCACGCCGCCGATCTCATCCGCATGCTGCACCAGGTCGTCCAGCGTGCCGTACTGGTTGAGCCACTTCGCCGCGGTCTTGGGACCGACTTTCTCGACGCCCGGCACGTTGTCCACGGGATCGCCCACCAGCGTCAGGTAATCCACGATGCGTTCCGGCGGCACGCCGAATTTCGCATTCACCCCGGCGATATCCAGCGTTTCGTTGCTCATCGTGTTGATCAGCGTCACGCGTTCGTTCACCAGTTGAGCGAGATCCTTGTCGCCGGTGGCGATCACGCATCGCACTCCGTCCCGGGATTGTTGCGCCAGCGTTCCGATCACGTCGTCCGCTTCCACGCCATCCAGCATCAGGATGTTCCAGCCGGACGCGGCGATGGCCCGGTGCAGCGGTTCGATCTGCCGCGCGAGATCGTCCGGCATGGCGGGGCGGTGCGCCTTGTAATCGGGATACAGGTCATCGCGAAAGGTTTTGCCTTTTGCGTCGAATACGCACGCGCTATAATCCGCAGGGTAATCCTTGCGCAAGCGGCGCAGCATGTTGAGCACGCCGTAGATCGCCCCGGTCGGTTCCCCGTGGCGGTTGCGCAGATCCGGCATCGCATGGAACGCACGGTAGAGGAATGATGAGCCGTCCACCAACAATAATGTCTTGTCGAAACCCACTAGCTCGCTTTCATTATCCATTGATGATTTGTTTGCCTAACCATTGCCCGGGAGAATCTGCATGAGCATTCCGTCCAAACTGCCCACATCCGTCATACCGGAAGGGTGGAGATCCAAAGAGGCCTGGCGCGTTTTCGGTATTATGTCAGAGTTTGTTTCTGCCACCGAACGCCTCAGCCAGATCCATCCCGCCGTGAGCATCTTCGGCAGCGCGCGCACCCTGCCCGGACAGCCTTATTACCAGCTCACCGAGCAGATCGCCCGCCTGCTTTCCGATGCCGGGTTCTCGGTCATCTCCGGCGGCGGTCCCGGCATCATGGAAGCCGCCAACAAGGGCGCGTTCTACGGCAAGTCTCCCAGTGTCGGGCTAAACATCCAGCTGCCGCACGAACAGGTCGGAAACCACTACCAGAATATCAGCCAGACGTTCCAGCACTTTTTCGCGCGCAAGGTGATGTTCGTCAAGTTCGCCAGCGCTTATGTCGTGATGCCGGGCGGATTCGGCACGCTGGATGAACTGATGGAAGCGCTCACGCTGGTGCAGACCGGCAAGACGCGCAAGATGCCGATCATCCTGGTGGGAAGCCGATTCTGGGGCGGGATGCTGGACTGGTTCCGCACCACGCTGCTGGATGAGAAAGTCATCAGTCCCGAGGACATGGATCTGATCCACCTCATCGACGAACCCGAAGATGTGATCAGCGCGATCTTCAAGCACTACGAGACGCGCGGCTTCGAGCCCACCGAGGCGGAGCGCGAGAAGCAGCTTTATCTGTAATGACACGCGGGCCCATTATGATTATTTTTGCGAGGTGAAATATGGGAGAAGTTCCGAACATGCCAGCCACAGACGAAGAAGGCTATCTGATCGAACCCCAAGACTGGAACGAAGAGGTGGCCAGGCAACTCGCCCTTCAGGAAGACATCCAGCTCACCGAAGACCACTGGGATGCGATCCGTTTCATGCGCGAGTATTATGCGGATCATCAGATCGCACCGGATGTCCGCCATGTGACGAAGCATCTCTCGAAACGCCTCGGCCCCGACTCGCGCAACGCGGTGTTCGAATTGTTTCCCTACGGTTATGTGAAGCAGGCCTGCAAGATCGCCGGCATGAAGCGCCCGCGGGGATGGAGCACCGGCTGAGCCGGGCGAAGATGCGCGGATCGATATCAACAAATGTCAGCAACACGCGCAGAGTCCGCGCGCATCGGCTAGAATGCATCCATTCCCATATTCTCTTTCCGCAACATGTCCATCACTGCGCTTAGATTGTTTCTCCCGCTGCTGTTGAGCGCCTACTCGGCCGGCGCCTATGCCGACAAGCCGGCTCCCGCAAAACCCGCGCCATTGCCCCCGCCCCCCGCAATGGACAGTTCCTCCGACGAGGGACCGGAAGTGACCATCACCAAACAGACCGGGCAAACCATAGAGGAATACCGCGTGGGCGGAAGGCTGTACATGATCAAGGTCATCCCCAAGATCGGAAAACCCTATTACCTGATCGATGACAGGGGCGACGGCAAGTTTGCGCGGCAGGACAGCCTGGACTCCGGCTTCCGCCCGCCGAGTTGGGTGATCCACCGCTTTTAGTCATGGCGGTATTCACCAGCGTCTCCAAGGCGGAACTGACTGAATGGCTGGGCAATTATTCCCTGGGCCAGTTGCTGGAACTGCAAGGCATCTCATCCGGTATCGAGAACACCAACTATTTTGTCACGACCAGCAATGGGCGGTTCGTGCTCACGCTGTTCGAGATACTCGGCGCGGATGAATTGCCGTTCTACCTGAATCTGATGGCGCACCTGGCGCGCCACGGTATTCCCTGCCCGAATCCGGTGGCGAATCGCTCGAATGATTTTTTGGGCACGCTCAATGGCAAGCCCGCCTGCATCGTCAGCCGCCTGAACGGCAAGTCCACCCCCGCGCCGAGCGGCGTGCAATGCGCCGCCATCGGTGCGATGCTGGGGCAGATGCATATCGCCGGACAAAGTTTTTCGCAGGTCATGCCGAATCCGCGCGGCGCGGCGTGGCGCGCTGCAACGGCTCCGCAGGTGCGGCAGTTCCTGGATGCGCAGCAGGCGGCCCTGCTTGAAAGTGAAATGGCGCTGCAGGCACAGCAGGATTGGGCATCCCTGCCGCAGGGCGTGATCCATGCCGATCTGTTCCGCGACAATGTGCTGCTGGAGGAAAATCGCGTCAGCGGCCTGATCGATTTTTATTTCGCATGCAGCGATGCATTGATTTATGATGTGGCCATCACCGTGAACGACTGGTGCACGCATGCCGACGGCACGCTGGATGAGTCAAAGGCCCAAGCGCTGCTGCGCGCTTACCATGCGGTGCGCCCGCTGGAGAATAGCGAGGGCAGTGCCTGGCCGTTGGTGTTGCGCGCCGCCACGCTGCGTTTCTGGCTGTCGCGCCTGTTTGACAAATATCTGCCGCGCGACGGGGAATTGATCAATGCCCATGACCCGCGACGTTTCGAGCTGATCTTGAAAGGCCACATCGCAAACGCGAAAACCGCATGGCTTTGAAGTCTGCTGAGACAGGCTCTTGAGGAGGAGAAGATGATGGAACCGCAGCGTTTGCAAAGCAGACAAGGATGGGGATGGATCAAACAGGGCTATGCGCTGTTTGTCAAGGCGCCCCTGTTATGGATCGTATTGTTGTTCATCTGCATGATCGCTGCGATCGCAATATCCAGCGTGCCCGTAGTCGGTGAACCGCTGGTCAGCCTGCTGACCCCGGCGGTACTGGTCGGGCTGATGGTCGGTTGCCGCGCGCTCAGCCAGGGCGGCGAACTGGAACTGGCGCACTTGTTCAGCGGATTCAAGCAGCACACCTCGCAACTGGTCACCCTGGGGGGAATCTCGCTGGTGGTGCAATTCCTGATACTCGGTCTGATGATGCTGGCGGGTGGCGCCACATTGGTCGGCATTTTGATGAGCGGCCAACCGCAGACCGATCCCAATGTGATGATGCAGGCTCTCGCGGGCGCGACCTTTGCCGTAGTAATCGGCGTCGTGCTGTTCACTTTGCTGATGATGGCGATGCAGTTCGCGCCGCTGCTGGTGTACTTCAACAATGTCCCGCCGCTGCAGGCGATGAGGCTCAGCCTGCGCGCCTTCCTCTACAATATCGGCCCGATGCTGGTGTACTGCATAACGTTCGTGCTTTTGGCTGTACTTGCCAGCCTCCCGATGTTTCTCGGTTGGGTGGTGTTGCTGCCTCTCGTGTTCACTTCGCTGTATTCCAGCTACAGCGACATATTCCCCGCTGTAAAGACAGTCGGCCGCACACCGGTTCCATCCGACGCCAACCCTCCAGATCAATCGTATTACTGACGCGTGACTGATTCCAAAGCCAGATGCAAATTTGACGTTCGCGTTAGATCGCCGTCAGTTTGGCATACTCCAGTGCTAGCCACTTCACCCCAGCTTTGCGGAAATTTACCTGCACACGCGCATCCGCCCCGCTGCCTTCGAGATCGACGATCATTCCTTCGCCGAATTTGCTGTGAAACACCGCCTGGCCGCTGCGCCATAAACCCTCTCCCGCGCTAACGCGCTCCCGGCTCCCGCTTGCGGGAGAGGGGCCAGGGGTGAGCGGCGTTGAATATCCGGCGACAGAAAAACGGTTGTGGTGTGCCACCTTCGGCGTGAGCCAATGCAGCAGATTGTCCGGCAACTCGCGCAGGAAACTCGATGCCATGCCGTAATTCACCTGGCCGTGCAGCATGCGGCTTTGCGCAAAACTGAGATACAGCCTGCGCCTTGCGCGGGTGATCGCGACATACATCAGGCGGCGTTCCTCATCCAGCCCGCCCTCCGTATCGATGCTGTTCTGGTGCGGGAACAGTCCCTGTTCCAGCCCGGTGATGAACACAGTGTGAAACTCCAGCCCCTTGGAAGCATGCACTGTCATCAGGTGCAGGGCATCGTCCTGTTCTCCGGCCTGGTGCTCGCCCGCCTCCAGCGAGGCATGCGCTAGAAAGGCGCTCAGGCTGTCGTCCTCGTTCTCATAAACGAACAGCGTGGCCGCATTGATCAATTCGTTGAGGTTCTCCAGCCGCTCCTCGGCCTCGCGTTTTTTCGATGCAGTGGTCTTTTCGATTTCGTAAAGCGCTGTCAGTCCGCTGTGTTCCAGCACATGTTCGATGATTTCGGGTAGCGGCAGATCGCTGGTCGCGCTGCGCATCGACTCGATCAACGCGACAAAGGCTTCGACCTTTCCGCCTGAATGCAGAGCAGATCCCCACAAGGTCGTATCGCGTTGCTTTGCCGTATCCTGCAGCTGCTCGATGCTGCGCGCGCCGATGCCGCGCGTTGGAAAATTGATGATGCGCAGCAGCGCATTGTCGTCATCGGGATTTTCCAGCAGGCGCAGATAGGCCAGCGCGTGCTTGATCTCCTGCCGCTCGAAGAAACGCAGACCGCCATACACGCGATACGACAATCCCGCGGAAACCAGCGCGTGCTCGAGCACTCTGGATTGCGCATTGGACCGGTACAGCAGCGCGATCTCGGAAAGTTTTACTCCCTCCCGCTTGAGTTGCTGTATCTCCTCGACGACGAACGCCGCCTCGTCCACATCGGTTGCGGCCTCGTATACGCGCAACTGTTCTCCGCCGCTCTCGGATGTCCACAGATTCTTGCCGAGACGGTTGCGGTTGCGGCTGATCAGCGCGTTGGCGGCTTCGAGGATGTTGGCGTGCGAGCGGTAGTTCTGCTCCAGCTTGATGACGTTCTCGACGTGGAAATCGCGCAACAGCTCCTGCATGTTGCCGACATTGGCGCCGCGGAACGCGTAGATCGACTGGTCGTCGTCGCCCACCGCAAACAGCGCATTGTCCGAGCCCGCCAGCAATTTCAGCCAGCGGTACTGCAACGGATTGGTGTCCTGGAACTCGTCCACCAATATATGCCTGAAGCGCGCCTGGTAGTGCTCGCGGATGGCGGCGTTGCGCGACAACAGTTCAAAACTGCGCAGCAGCAACTCGGCAAAATCCACCACGCCCTCGCGCTGGCACTGCTTGTCGTACTCGTCAAAGATCTCCACCTTGCGCCGGGTGTACGGATCGTAGGCCTCGACCTCGTGCGCGCGCAGGCCCTGTTCCTTGCTTGCGCTGATGAAGTTCTGCACTTCCCGCGGCGGATATTTCTCGTCGTCCACGTTCATCGCTTTCATCAGGCGTTTGACCGCCGCAAGCTGGTCGCCGCTGTCGAGTATCTGGAAAGTCTGCGGCAGATGCGCCTCGCGGTGATGGGCGCGCAGCATGCGGTTGCACAGGCCGTGGAATGTGCCTATCCACATGCCGCGCGTGTTGATCGGCAACATCGCCGTCAGGCGCGCAAGCATCTCCTTTGCCGCCTTGTTGGTAAAAGTGACCGCGAGGATGGAGTGCGGGCTGGCCTGCCCGGTGCTGATCAGGTACGCGATGCGCGTGGTCAGCACGCGCGTCTTTCCGCTGCCCGCTCCGGCGAGAATCAGCGCGGACTGGTGCGGCAGGGTGACGGCCAGCCGCTGCTCGGGATTAAGGCCGGAAAGCAGGGAAGAATTCATGGAACGATTATGCCACAGCGCTCGTTCGGCACATTTCAAGGTGAACGACGGCACGATCCCGCATTTGCAATGCAGCAAAGCAAAGGGGCAGATAGAGATCCGCCCCCGGTCTGCTTCTGGATTATCGTCTACTTTTTCTTGTTCTCGATCATCTGATGCACAATGGGCGCAAGAATGATCTCCAGCGCGTAACTCATCTTGCCGCCCGGCACCACCAGCGTATTGGCGCGCGACATGAAGGAATTTGGGATCATGGTCAGCATGTACGGAAAATCCACGCCCCTAGGATCGCGGAAACGAATGATCACGAAACTTTCATCGGGTGTCGGTATGTCGCGTGCGATGAATGGATTGGAGGTATCCACCGTCGCGACACGCTGGAAATTGATGTGCGTGCGCGAGAACTGCGGGGTGATGTATTTGATGTAATCCGGCATGCGGCGCATGATGGTATCCACCGTCGCTTCGGCGGAATAGCCGCGCTCTGCGGCGTCGCGGTGGATCTTCTGGATCCACTCCAGGTTGACCACCGGTACGACGCCGATGCCCAGATCCACATATTTCGCCACATCGATCTTCTGATTGTCGGTGGCCAGTCCGTGCAGGCCTTCGTAGAACAGCAGGTCCGAATCCTTTTCGATGTCCTCCCACGGCGTGAACACGCCCGGCTTGAGATCGGTCAGGCCAAAGTGCTTGTTGTGCAGATCGGCCTCTTCCTGGCTGTGCACGTAGTAGCGGCGTTTGCACATGCCGGTCTCGCCATAGGTCTTGAAGGTCTCCTCGATCTTGTCGAAATGGTTGGCTTCGGGACCGAAGTGGCTGAACGTATTGTTGCCGGCCTTGGCCGCCTTCGCGGCCGCTTCCCGGAATGCCATGCGATCCAGGCTGTGCAGGCTGTCGCCTTCGATGATCGCGGCATGTATCCCTCTTTGGACGGCGCTGTCCGCGCCGCGCCGTTCCGATCCGCTGTGCGTTGCGCCGTTGTTCGTTCTTTTTTCGCGCCGGAAGATATTTTCGAAAGCGCGTTTGACGGTTGTGGTGCCGGCGCCGGACGAACCGGTGACGGCGATCACGGGATGTTTGCGGGACATGATGAACTCTCCTGAGGGTTTTATAAATCTTATGCGTGGCGATTCTAGCAGAATGCCCTGCTCGCAGCTAACGTGCTACGGCAGGCGCGCTGATGCCATATTTCCCGTTCAACTTTCTCGCCAGCGCTTCCGCTTCGGCACGGCTGGACAGATGCGTGATGCGCAACTGGTATCGCCCGTCATGCAGCGAACGTATGCGGGCGTCATAACCCGCCGAGCGCAATTCGCCGAATACTGCCATCGCATCCCGCTTGCTGTTTGCGGTCAGCAGTTGCACCTTCCATTTGCCGCCGACGCTCGCCGCGCCTTGGCCCGAGGCAATCTCGGTTTCACGCGCCCACTTGGCCAATTGCTCGGTCGCCAGACCGGCGACCGGGAACGGGGCTGCGTCCTTGCGCATCACGTAAAACGTTTGCGGCTGATCCATCACGAACGGGGTTTCGCTGCCGTGCGCGACGCTGATCTTGCCTTCGATCAGGCACACCACGTCGAAATCCATCTTCGCCTCCTTGTCCGCATCGGGCAGGCTCTTGCCCATCGCCTTTTCCATCGCGGCTATGCTCATCTTGCCGCCCACCTTGCCCCACACGTCGGTACCGCGTATCCCCACTGTCGCCCCCGCGACCCGCACGGTCACATCACGCGGCCTGAGCTTTGCGGCGATGCCGGTGGTGAAACGGAACGCCCCTTTGGCGACGTCCAGCAGCGCGCGGAACAACCCTTTGTCGTCGTGTTTTTGCGCAAGATTGGACACGGTCAAGCTGGCGTTTTCTCCCAGCTTGATCGCACTGCCATCGGTCGCCTGCAACAGGATGCGTGCATCCGCCCCGGTGATGAGCTTGTCGCCGTCTTCCAATTCCATTCCGATCGATAACGGCCGGGTGATTGTTCCGCGCTGCAACCACGCGGGCATCTGGATGCCCTGCACGACGATATTCGATGCGGCAAATGAAGGCGCGGCAACCAGCAGCAAAATTGCGGCTACGACTATTCTCATGATCGACTCCCCATGTCTTTCGGCGTTTGTCCGGGTTCGCGGCGGAATGGCGATAAAGCTATAATGCCACATTGTTAAATCACGCAAACGAATCATATCGCATGCAAGCCGATTATCATCCCGAAAGCATCGAACAACTCGCGCAGCAATACTGGGACAGCAGCCAGGCGTTCCGCGCCAAAAGGGAGC
>Ga0335082_10005179_pt1 | contig 14235 bp, 10 predicted proteins | sample Lox_Sample_41_FD_206718 | JGI IMG/M metagenome (GOLD analysis project Ga0335082, IMG submission 206718) | Soil microbial communities from Loxahatchee National Wildlife Refuge, Florida, United States - Lox_Sample_4.1 | ecosystem: Environmental > Terrestrial > Soil > Wetlands | place: USA...
GGGAGGGGGTGACGGATTCGCCGGTCCCTGCGCGGCGGGCGGGGCGATCTTGGCGGCCGAGAGTTTGGCGACGACGACCAGCGTCATCCGGTCCGGGTGGATGTAGCGGTCGGCGACCCGTTTGATATCGGCCAGGGTGACGGCGGCGATCTTTTTCGGGTAGTCGTTCAAATAGCCCAGGCCGAGGTTGTAGAATTCCAGCGCGGTCAGCAGCCCGACCAGTTTTGCGTTGGTGTCCATTTTCAGCGGGAAGCTGCCGATCAGGAAGTCCTTGGCCTCGTCCAGCTCCTGCTGCGTGGCGCCGTCGGCCTGGTACTTGCGGATGACCGTTTTGGCCTCCTCGATCGCCCGGTTGGCCGTGGCGTTTTTCGTCTGCATGACGACGGCGAAACTGCCGCCCGCTTTCATGGCGTTGAACGAGCTGCCCACCCCATAGACCAGCCCCTCGTCGTCCCGGATCTGCTTCATCATGCGCGAGGAGAAGCCGCCTCCGCCCAGAATGTAATTCATCACCGTGACGGCGTAATAATCGGGATTGTTGCGGGCAATGCCGAGATGGCCGAGCACGATGGTGGCCTGGGTCAGCTCCTTGTCGATCAGCTTGGTGTCCGGCGGTGTCGGCTTCGGCGCGGGGATCACGGGCACCTCCTCCCCGTCCGTGTTCTTCCAGCTACCCAGATACTTTTTGATCAGTTGCTCTGTCTCCTTCCGGGTCAGGTCGCCGACCACGGCCAGGATCGCCAGCCGCGGCTGATAATAACGGTGGTGGAAATCGACCAGCTCCTGGCGGGTGATCGAGGGCAGCGAGTCGCGATAGCCGGAGATCGGATGATGATAGGGCTGCGTGCCGTAGACGAGCTCCTGCCACGCCTTGTGGGCCACGACCTCGGGCTCGTCTTCTTCGGCGATCAGGCCGCCGATGATCTGCTGGCGCACCCGCTTCAATTCCTCCTCGGGAAAGGTGGGGTGCAGCAGCTCGTCGCTGAACAATGCCATGCCCGTCGGGAGATCCTTTTTCAGCACGCTCAACGAGAGCGAGCTGGAGTCGGGGCCGGCGCCGGCCGACAGCGAGGCGCCGATGAAATCGACCGCCTCCGCGATCTGCTGCGAGGTGCGCGTGGTGGTGCCCTCGTCGAGCAACGAGGCGACCAGATTGGCCGTGCCTTCCCGCCCTTTCGGGTCGAGCGCACCCCCGGCCTTGATCAGCAGCTGCAGGTAGACCGTGGGCAACGAGTGGTTCTCAAGGAAGAGCACGACCACGCCCGGTTTGGTGACCCAGCGGACGGGTTTGATCGGGGCGGCCCCGGCCGCGGGGACGACGGACAGGAAGAGGAACCCGACGGCGACGGCCCACGCCGCGACGCCGCCAAGGCGCGCGCGACCGTGTCTGCAGCGGGGAGGGGCGGGGGACGCGGTCATGACGGCGGCTGGGCCTTCTGGGGCGCCGGAACGGTCGATGGGGAGCCGGAATCGGCCGGCGGCTGCAGCGGCACCAGATAGCCGACTGTCCGGTGGTCCTTGAGCAGGAAGCGTTTGGCGGCCTGCCGGACCTGCTCCTTGGTGACGGCCTGGATGCGCGACGTGTAGGTGTCAATGTACTTGACGCCCGCGCCGACGTTGATGGTCTGGCCGATCTGCATGGCGCGGAAGAAGTTCGAATCCTGGCCGAAGATATAGCCGGCGAGGAGGCCGTTTTTCGCCTTCTGCAGTTCGCGGTCGGTCACCGGCTCGTTCTGCAGCCGTTCGATTTCCTTGTCGAGCGCGGCCTCCAGCTCCTCGTGGGTGTGGCCCGGCTGGGCCATGGCGTAGAAATAGAACAGGTCGCCGTCGATCGTCAACGGTTCATAGCCGCCGTCGGCGCTCAAGGCGATCCGTTGCGTGTAGACGAGGTCCTGGTACAGCCGGGAGCTTTTCCCCGATGAAAGAATCGTGCCGAGCACTTCCAGCGCGTCGGCGTCGGCGCTGCTGTAATTGGGCACGTGGTAGCCCATGAAGACGACGGGCAGTTGCGCCTCCCGCTTCAGGATGAAGCGCCGCTCGCCGTATTGCGGCTGCTCCGGGGTGATCGGGTCGTAGGTGAACGGCCGGGCCGGAATGGCGCCGAACGTCCGTTGGATGACCGGCATGATCTCTTTGGGCGTCACGTTCCCCACCACCACCAGGGTCGCATTATTGGGGGCGTAGTACCGATGATAAAATGCGGCGAGATCGTCGCGCGTCAGGCGGCTGATGTCGTCCATCCAGCCGATGACCGGCCGGCCGTAGGGATGGGCCGGAAAGGCCATGGCATAGTCCGATTCGACCAGCAGGGACTGGGGGTCGTCGTCGGTGCGCATCCGGCGCTCCTCTTTGACGACGTTGCGTTCGAGCGCGACCTCCTTCGGGTCGAGAAGCAGGTTTGACATCCGATCGGCCTCCAGCTCCAGCGCCAGCGCCACCTTGCCGCTGGACAGGGTGCTGAAATAGACCGTTTCGTCATTGGCCGTGAAGGCGTTTTCCGTGCCGCCGTTTTTGGCGATCAACCGGGAATATTCCCCCTTGCCGTATTTGGTCGTCCCTTTGAACATCATGTGCTCGAGCAGGTGGGCCAGGCCGGTCCGTCCGCTGAGCTCGTTCCGGCCGCCGACGTGGTACCAGACCTGGACGGTGACGACCGGAGCTTTATGCTCCTCCAGGATGTAGACGGTCAAGCCGTTCTCAAGCTTGGCGTAGAACGGCTCGGCGGCGGACGCCGTGGCCGGCAGCAGCAGGACGCAGCAGAGCGCGAGGACGAGCAGAGGCGCGGACGCGCGTGGCATGACGGGTGTCATCAAACGAGGGCCATCGTAGCAGATGGAAAAAAGTGATGTCAACAAAATGCCGGCCGGTCAGGAGACGGCGAGCGGCATCGGCGGCCGTTCGGGGGCCCGGTTCGCGTCGCTGTGCAACTGTCCGCACGCGGCGAGGATCTCCAGACCCTTGCTCTTGCGGACGTAGGTGGGCAGGTGGCGGTCGAGCAGGATCCGTTGAAAACGGGCGACTCGGTCGTCGGACGGGCGACGGAACGGCGCGCCGGGGAAGGGATTCCAGGGAATGAGATTGACTTTGGCCCGCAGGCCGCGCAGCAGGGCGGCCAGCCGGCGGGCATCGTCATCCGTGTCATTGACCCGGTCCAGCAGCACATATTCAAATGTGATGAAGCGGCGCGGCCCGAGCGGATAGGCCCGGCAGGCAGCCATCACGTCGTCAAGCGAATAGCGGGATGCCAGCGGCATGATTCTGGCCCGCGTCGCGTCGTCCGCCGCGTTCAGCGAGACGGCCAGGTTGACTGCGGGGGCCAGGCGGCCCAGTTCGGCGATCTGCGGCGCCAGACCGGCGGTCGAGACGGTGATCCGCCGCGGCGGAACGGCGATGCCGTGCGGATCGGTCAGGCGCGTGAGGGCGTCGGCCAGTTGGGCCAGATTGGCTAATGGCTCGCCCATGCCCATAAACACCAAGTTCGTCACGCGCGCCGGCAGGTCGTCCGGGTGAGGTTCTAGCTCCTGTTGCGCGGCGACCCACTGCCCGACGATCTCATGCGCTTTCAGATTGCGGCTCAATCCCATCGTCCCGGTCAGGCAGAAGCCGCAATCGAGCGTGCAACCGACCTGGGTGGACAGACACAACGTCAGGCGGTGTTCATCGGGGATCAGCACCGATTCGATCCGGCGGCCGTCCTCCAGTTCGATCAGGAGCTTGCGCGTGCCGTCGGACGCCACCCGCCGCTCGACGACGGACGGCCAGCGCACGCAGGCGCGCCGCACCAGCTCGGACCGCATTTCGACGCTCAGATTGGTCATCACGTCGAACGTGGCGGCACGGCGGCGATAGAGCCACTCCCAGAGTTGGGCGGCCCGGTAGCGCGTCCAGCCCCACCGGGCGGTCAATGCCTGCAGCTCCGCCTTGGTCAGGGCGGCGAGATTGATCAGTCCTGTTGCCATGACGGTACGCTATCACAGCAATCGACGACGGCGCAATGTATCTGATATGAATGTGGGGGCCCGTGCGGATGAGGCAATAAAGGTTATTCGATTCATTCCCCAAAAGCGCGGCTTTTTGGGTTGGCGATGCCCCCACACCCCGAGCCCCCTTCTTTCTACCGTTAGCCGCTTCGGGCCCCTGGATTTCTCTTGTCATATAAGTATGCGTATCGCTCTGTCGCACCTCTTGCATCCAACAACCAATGGGGGTTGTCAGGGGAGATAGCGTCTCCCCCTGACTATATTAGACGGAGATCGGGGCTGGGGGCATCGGAGGACGATCTTCGCTCCCGCACGGGCCCCCATTTCAATGCCCTCCCCCACATACAATTGACCCTTTTCCTGATGAGGGAATATAATGATAAACATGACCGGTGCGATAGATCCAACAGGGTGGAATACCCTCTGGTGGGAGGAGCAGAGCCGGCGCTTGCGCGCCCGGTTTGTGGCCGGCTCGGTCCTGCTGCATTTGCTGCTGGCGCTGCTGCTGATCAAAGGGGCGCCGGAATTGTTCCACGCCCATCATGAAACCGTGTCGCCCCCGATGACCGTGACATTGCTTGATCCCGATGTGGTCAAGGAGCTTCCGATTGGCCCGACCACACACCTGCCGCCGAAGCCTAAAAATCTTCTACCCGCGCCGTTCAGCCGTCTGGCGCCGGCGCCGACGGTCAGACCGCTGGCCCCCTCCTCGCGCACCGACACCGCCGTGCCGGACCGCGGCGTGGATCACGCGACCGGCGACGTGGGCCTTCCCCCGTTCACGCTGCCGCCAGCGGCCGGCCATGAATCCTCCTCAGGGTCGGCTGCGGATCATGCGCCCATGCCGCCCTCCGCGGGCAGCATTCCGGGGCTGCCGTTTGTCACCAAGGATGAGATCAACCAGGAAGTGGCCAAGCTGTTCAGCGACCAGCCGAAATCGAAGGAGCCCTACCAGGTCAATACGGAGGATCTGCAATATCTCTCCTATATCGCCCAAATCGCCCGGACGCTGGAGATGATCTGGAAATATCCCAGGGAGGCCGGGGAGCGCGGCCAAGAAGGGCAGACGGTGATTAAAATCGTGATTATGAAGGACGGCACGTTGGCGGCGACGGAGTTGATGCAGAGCTCCGGCTATTCGCTGCTCGACGGGGAGGCGCTTCGGGTGGTGAAGCGGCTGGCGCCGTATCCGCCGTTGCCCCTCAGCTGGCACCGTTCGGAATGGGATCTGACCATCAGCTTCACCTACGTGCTGAACGGCGTGAACGTGAATGTGATTTGACGGTGCGTTCACTCGCCCGGCTTCCGTCTCTTGACTCTCATCCGGCCGCATTGTATAGTGGCGCAAATGTAATTTTTGCGCGTGAGGGCAGTGGGCGCATCCGCACAACTCGTCATTCTGGCCGACCATCCCAAACTTCAGCAACTGTACGCCCATCGATTGCGCGAGCACGGCTACCGGGTTGAGACCGCTTCGAGCATTGACGAGGCGATCGTGGCCGCCATTGTGAGACGGCCCGGTCTGCTGATCTCGGAGTGGTTGCTGGGGCACGGCCACGGCCTGGAACTGTCGAGCCGTCTGCACGCGGTGGCGGCCGTGGCGGCCACGCCCATCCTGTTTTTGACCGATGAACCCGTCCTGCCCCTCACACTGCAACGGGGGGAGCACGGTCCGATTGACCTGCTGGTCCGCCCCTTTCCATTCGAACGGCTGCGTGATGCCATTGAACGGATGATGACCTCCGGTACAGTGTCGAACGGCGCGCGCGGAGCGGCGCCGGAGTCGCTGACCGTGCGGGCGAGGGCGGTGATCAATGATCTGGTGGAGAGCGGACTGCTCGCGCGACGCGAGGCGCCGGACGATGCCGGCGAACGGACATCCATATGAAGGTGGTGCTGATCGGCGGCGGCGAACCGGGGCTGCAACTGCTCTCCTGGCTGAGCGCGGACTCGTCGACGCGCGTGCCGCTGGTGATCGAGCCGGACCGGCAGGCGCTGATCCATCAGGTCGAAACTCTGGGATTCCGCTGGGCGGGATCCGGGGGCCCGCCAGTCATCAGCGACTCGGCCGACACCATGAACCCCATGGCGCCTCCGCCCGATCTGGTGATCGCCACGACCGAAGACGCGGGGCTGGTCGGGCGCGTGCGTGCCCTGCTGCCCGCTACCATTCCCCTCCTGCTGCCCGATGATGTGGAGCTCTGCCGGCGGTTGCACGATATCGTGATCTCCCAGAGCCGGCAGGCGGATGAGGGTCCGGATGAGGAAGCGGGTCCGGTGGGCGATGGCATCGAGCAGGTGGAGTCGTTTCTTGAACGGTATCTGGGCTCGGCCTCCTGGCCGGTGCTGCTGGAGCGCCTCACCTGGTGGATGCAGTGGATCTGCGGCGCGTCGAAGGGATCGCTCTTTGTCTATCGCGGCTGGGGGCGGCGGCTGCAGCTTGAGCAGGCCGGGGGGCCCTCGCAGTCCGAGGGGGAGCGGTTGCTTCATCTGGGGCTTGCACGGCAGGCCGTTGACGGCCATCGGATCGTGCAGTATGCCGGCGGGGAAACAACCGGGTACGGTGAGACCCTGACCGCTGTGCCGTTGGCGCTGGATGAACGGCCGGTGGGCGCCATCGTCCTGGCCGGGCCGTCTTCTCAGCGCGGGGTGTGCGGGGCGGCACGGGACCGGTCGGAGTTCGCGCTGTCGTGGCTGGCGATTCGCCTGGCGGGACTGTTGTGCCGGGGGATGCAGATGGAATGGGCTCGTGAATCGGGACTGCGCGATCAGCTTCGGCGCGGCACCAAGGAGATTATCGGGCGGGAGCTGCCGGCCGGCGAAGCGTGCCGGCAGGGGGTGGCGCTGATCGCCAACCACCTCTCCGCGGCGTCCTGCCGCCTCTACTGCCGCGGTCCGCGTGCGAGCGGCTGGGTGGCCTCCGCGTCAATGCCGGCCTCGCAGGCGTCGTGGGAACCGGCGGAGCATCCCTGGCGGGGCACGGTCATGTTGACGGCGGCCTCTCTAGAGCCGCTCTTGCTCGTGCAGGAGCCGCAGAAACTGCTCTATCTCCCCTTCGCCTTGGGCGCTCAGGGGGACGGTGTGCTCGTGATTGAACATCCGGCCGCGGAGACCTGGAGCGTGCAGCTCGTCGAGCTGCTGACGGAAATGGGGCAGCTGCTTGGCACGGTGGCGCAGCGGGCGGAGGAGGTGCGACCATGAAGACACAGAAACCGGTCGTTGTCGAAATTTTCGGCCAGCAGTACACCCTGCTCGGGGACGCTGACGAATCCTACGTGCAGGAACTGGCGCGTTACGTCGACAAGAAGATGCGCGAGGTGGCGGCAAAAACGAAAACGAACGATCTGCGCCGGCTGGCGGTGCTGTCGGCCATCAACATTGCGCATGAGTTCCGTCGGCTGACCGACGAGCAGCACCAGCATCAGATGGCCATCCGTCAGATCGGCCGGAAAACGAGAGATTTGATCGAGAGCATCGAAGAGGAGTTTGACGATCTGCAGCTCCAGTAGCCGGCGGCGGAAGACGTCCGCCTGCTGCGCGTTCCCCTCGACACGGATCCGCCTGGGGCGGAATGGGACGCCTCCGGATTCCGGGCAGTCAGACTCCTTGGATCTGTTCACGACCCGCCCCGTCACCATCGCTGCTCGACGCCTCGGCCGGGCGACGGGCGCGGTCTGTGCACCCTTCTATGACGAGGCGTTCGCTTGCATTTTTTCCGGGCCTTTGCTAGGGTGGAAAAGACGTGCTATGTTGGAAACCGGCCCCGTGCGCCGATCAATTTCGGGGGGGGGTGAGGAGTGATGGCGCCCGGCATGGGGAACGGTTCGATGAGTTGGTCTGGACACGGTTTCGGTTGGAAACGGGTCGGCGGTCGTTGGATGGGATCTGATCAGCGCAGATCGGGTGGAATTGTGAGTCTGCGCCGTGCGGGCGCGATGAAGAATGTGGGCAGTTTCGAGCGAGATGAATGGCTTCTGTGAACGGTGTTTCTGCGGCGTGCGCTCCTGGCGCAACGGGGCGGCGCCTCCTGTGTGTGTCGACGAATGGCAGGCCCCCGTGGCGGTCGTCTCGCCGTCGTGTCGCTGTTCCGACGGTGCGATGGTACTGCGGCCCGGTGCGGGGTGGCTGTTCGCGCGGGCGCGGGAGGCCGACCTGAAACGAGCCGTTCGACCGTCATCACGCCCGACTTGTCTGCGTCATTCCGATAATCGTCCCCGCTGATCTTCCCCGTCCGGCGCGTTGCCGGACGCCTTGACCAAACCCTACCGTGTAATTCTCGTTTCTGCCGCGCAACGACACGGCCCGGACCGCGCGAGCGCGCCTGGTCGGTGCTCGCCGTTCACCGTGACGGAGCGGCGGACCGCGTGACTGACACGCGAAGGAGCGACACATGACGCCATGGATGGTCGGAGTGTTGGGAGTGCTCGCCGGCGCCGCCGTGGGTTGGCTGGCGGCATTCTGGAGACGGAGGCGGGACCAGCAGATGATGACCGATGCGCGGCAGCAGGCCCGGCGGCTGGTGGACGACGCGGCCCGCGATGCGGCCGTCTGCCGCAAGGACGCGGAGCTGGCCGCGAAGGAATTGTTATTGGAGGCGCAGACATCGGCCGAGGCCGCGGTGGTTCAGCGGCGGGCCGAGGTCGCCGATCGGGAGCTGCGGCTCCAGCAGCGGGAAACGCAGCTCGAGCGCCGGATCACGACCGCCGATCGCCGCGAATCGGAGCTGCATCACCGCGAGCGGGCGGTGATCGACCGGGAGAAAAGCGCGGTTGAGAAGGAAGGCCGCTATAGTGATCTGGTCAAGGAGCAACAGCGGATACTGGAGCGGACCGCCGGTTTGAGCGCCGAGGAGGCGACCGCGCGGCTGACCGCACTGATGGAAGAAGCGGCGAAGATCGAGGCGGCGAAGCGCCTCCGCCAGATCGAGGCGGAGACGAAGGAGGCGGCCGAGCGACGGGCGCGCGAACTGATCGTCGACGCCATGCAGCGGGTGACCGGCGACTGCGTGGCGGAAGCGACGATCTCGGTGGTGCAGCTGCCCAGCGACGAAATGAAGGGCCGGATCATCGGCAAGGAGGGCCGCAACATCAGGGCCCTCGAAGCGGCCACGGGCGTGGACGTCATCGTGGATGACACGCCGGAGGCGGTCGTGATCTCCGGGTTCGATCCCTTGCGACGGGAGATCGCGCGCGTGGCGTTGGAGCGCTTGATGGCCGACGGCCGCATCCATCCGCCCCGCATCGAAGAGGTCGTGGAGAAAGTGAAAAAGGAGATGGATGAGTACATGGTCTCGGAGGCGGAAAAGGTGCTGCTGGAATTGAGCATCCAGGGTCTGCACCCGGAGCTGGTCAAAACGCTGGGCCGGTTGCGATTTCGGACCAGTTACGGTCAGAACAACCTGTTTCATGCCCGGGAGGCGGCTTACCTGTGCGGCATGATGGCCCATGAACTGGGGCTGGACGTCAAGCTGGCCCGCCGGGGGGCGCTGCTGCACGATATCGGCAAGTCGCTCAGCCACGAGGAGGAGGGCACGCACCCGAATCTCGGAGCCGAACTGGCCCGTCGCTACGGGGAGTCGTCCAAGGTGGTCAATGCCATCGCGGCTCACCACGGCGATATCGAATTCATCTGCCCCGAGGCGGCGCTGGTGGCGATTGCGGAAGGGCTGTCGGCGGCCCGGCCGGGCGCCCGGCGTGAGCAGCACGCCGCCTACATCAAGCGGCTGCAGCAGCTGGAAGGGCTGGCGACCTCCTACACCGGCGTGGACAAGGCCTACGCGATTCGCGCCGGCCGTGAGGTGCGCGTGATTCTGCACCATGAGGAATTGTCGGACGCGCAGGCGGCGCACATCGCCAGGGATCTGGCCCACCGGATTGAAAAGGAGATGACGTATCCCGGCCAGATCAAGGTGACGGTGATCCGCGAGAGCCGCTATATCGAGACCGCCAAATAAGATGGCACACGTCAACATCCTGCTGATCGGCGATATCTTTGGCGAGCCCGGCCGGCGGATTATCGCCCACAGGCTGGCGGAGATCAAGGCGGCGCACCGGATCGATCTGGTGATCGGCAACGCGGAGAACGCCGCCGGCGGCTTCGGCATCACGCCCAGGATCGCCGATGAGCTGTTCGCCATGGGCATCGACGTGCTGACGACGGGCAATCATGTCTGGGACAAGAAGGAGGCGCTCGATTATCTCGCCAAGGAGCGGCGCATCCTGCGTCCGGCCAATTATCCCGAGCAGGCGCCGGGTCTCGGCCGGTTCGTCGCCGAGCTGGAGGGGGGGCTTAGGATCGGCGTGCTGCAGCTGATGGGCCGCGTCTACATGCCGATGACCGACTGCCCCTTTCAGACCGCCCGGCGCGAGCTGGAGTGGCTGCGCGCGACGACACGGCTCATCATCGTTGATATGCACGGAGAGGCGACCTCGGAGAAGCGCGCGATGGGCTGGTATCTGGACGGCCAGGTGACGGCGGTGCTGGGCACGCACACCCACGTGCAGACCGCCGATGAGGAGATCCTGCCGAACGGCACGGCCTACCTGACCGATGTCGGCATGACCGGCCCGGTGGCGTCGGTGATCGGAATCACGCCCGCGTCCGCCATCCGGAAATTTCTAACCCAGATGCCCACGCGGTATGAAGCGGCCGACGGGCCGGCGATCCTGCAGGGCGCGGTGGTGACTGTCGATCCATCGACAGGCCGCGCGACGGCCATTGAAAGACTTCAAGTGCGGGAAACCAGTCCGTAACCCAGTCCGCACGGCATTGATTGGATGCGGGGGAGAGACATTATCTCCCCGGCATTGATATGTGGGGGCCTGTGCGGAATCGATACTGCGTCCTCCAATGCCCCCACTCCCCAAGCCCCCCCCATTGGTAGTTGGACGCGGGAGGTACGGAAGATCAATATGCTAATACGGATAGAGAATTCCAGGGGCGCAATTCGTCCAATGGGAGATGCACGGGGTCTTGGGGTGTGGGGGCATTGCCAACCCAAAAGCCGCGCTTTTGGGGAAGTAATTCAATGACACTTCTTTGCTCCATCCGCACGGGCCCCACAGATAGATAGTTAGGGTCTAGTGGTGCTTAGTCCTTCCCCTTGACCCCTGCCCCTTGATTCTTGCCCTTCGCTGACGGCCCCGACCCCGGCTCAGCGGAGGGGGAAGAGGCCGGGATCGCCATCAGGACCGACACGTCGTTCGACGAGTTGTTGGCGACCGCCAAGTCGGGCAGCCCATCGCCGTTCAGATCGACCGCGACCATGGCCATCGGCCGGCTGCCCGCGCGATAGATCTGGGGTTTCTTGAAATGGCCGGCGCCGTTCCCCAGGAGCACAGAAATGGTGCTGTCGCCTGAGTTGGCGATCGCCAGATCACCATGGCCGTCCCCGTTGAAATCGCCCACCGCGACGGCAACCGGCTCCACCTCGGCGCTGAGCTGAACCGGCGGTTCCGCAAAGGGGCCATGACCGTCGCCGAAAAAGACCAGCACACTGTTGGCGAAGGGAATCACCGCGACCAAGTCCGGATAGGCGTCGTCGTTCACCCGCCCCAGCGCGGAAAAAATCGGCCGTTGCTTCGACGCGTACCGGGGCCCCAGCTTCAATTCGCCGGTGGCGGACCCCCAGAAAATCGTCACGCTGCTCGTCATCGGTCCGTTGTTGGAGACGACGACGTCCGGATGCCCGTCGCCGTTCAGATCGGACAGCAGCAGCGCGGTCGGCGTGTCGCCGGGATCATAGTCAGCCGGTTTCTCGAACGTGCCATCCCCATGCCCGAGGTAGATGAGCAGGTGATCGAAGCGCAGCGCGACAGCCAGATCATCGGTGCCGTCGCCGTTCAGATCGCCGGCCGCGATCGCCAGGGGTGACCGCCCGGCGGGGAGCGTGGCCGCGGGCCGGAATGCCCCCTTGCCGTCGCCCAGGAGAATCGTCAGGTCGTCGCTCTGGTTGTCGGCGACCGCAAGGTCCAGGCGGCCGTCCCGGTTGAAATCGCCCAGGGCCGCGGTGCGCGGCCGCACCCCCACATCGTACATCACGTGTTCCTTGAACAGGTCGGCGCTGCCCTCCAGTCCCGTTTGCGGGTTGGTCGACGGCGGCTGGCCCAACAGGACCGACACGTTGTTGCTGTTCAGATTGGTTGTGATCAGATCCGGCCGGCTGTCGCCGTTCAGATCGGCCGTCAGAATCGACGTCGGATTCAGTCCGACGTGATACTGCGCCGGCGGCTCAAAGACCGGCGGACCCTGGTCGGCGGGCGCCCTGGTGCAGCCGAGGGCGAGCACCAATGCCAGCACTGACCCGGCCGATCCGGCGACGCAGCATGATGGGATCTTGGCGTGCGAGTGCACGGTGACGCCCCGCGTCAAAGCTCCACGCCGGCCAGCCGCATGGTGTAGAGATGGTGATAGAGCCCCTTGCGGGCAAGCAGCTCTTGGTGCGTGCCTTGCTCCACCAGCCGCCCCTTCTCGATGACCAGGATGCGGTGGGCGTTCTGAATCGTCGTGAGGCGGTGGGCGATCGCGAAGGTGGTACGGCCCTTCATCAACCGCTCCAGCGCCTCCTGGATCAGCAGTTCGGACTCGTTGTCCAGCGAGGAGGTGGCCTCGTCGAGCAGCAGGAGGCGGGGATTTTTTAAAATGGCGCGCGCAATCGCGATCCGCTGCCGCTGTCCGGCCGACAACAACAGCCCCTTTTCGCCGACGATCGTCTCGTAGCCGTCCGGCAGATCCGTGATGAAGGGGTGAATGTTGGCGGCGCGGGCGGCGGCGATCATCTCCTCCTCGCCGGCGGTCAGCCGGCCGTAGAGAATGTTCTCCCGAATGGTGCCGCCGAACAGGTGCGTTTCCTGGGGGACGAGTCCGATCTGGCGGTACAGCGACTCCAATTGCACCGTGCGGATGTCGTGGCCGTCGATCTCGATCCGCCCCTTCGTCGGATCATAAAAACGGTGCAACAGTTGGATGATCGTGCTCTTGCCGGCCCCGCTTGGGCCGACCATCGCCACCAGCTCGCCGGGCTGGGCCTCAAAGGAGATCTCATGCAGCACCGGGATGTCCGGCGAGTACTCGAACACGACGCGGTCGAACACGACCCGCCCCACGATGGGCGGCAACGGCTCGGCGCCCGGCTGCTCGACGACCTCAGGCTTCAGGTCGAGGATTTCGAAGACCCGTTGCGTGGCGCCCTGTACTTCCTTGATCTGCGAAAAGAGATGGGCAAAAGCGCCGAACGGGCCGATGAGGATGCCCATCGTGAGCAAAAAGACGATCAGGTCGCCCGGCGTGATGGCGCCGGCCTGCACTTGGCGGGCGCCATACCAGAGGATGCCCAGGCCCGAGCCGAAGGTCAGGAACGTGATCGCGGGCACGAAGATCGCCAGGACGGCGGCGCGGTTCAGCGTGGTCTGCGTCGTTCGCTCGACCTCATGGCTGAACCGGTCCGATTCGTGCGCTTCAGCCACGAACGATTTGACCACGCGGATGCCGGAAATGGCCTCTTCGAGCACCGTCGTGGCCCCCGCCGTGCGGTCCTGAATGGCGGTGGCGAGTTTTCTGAGTCGCCGCCCGAAGCCGAAGCCGGTCAACGCGATCAGCGGCAGGACCGCGAGAATCAGCAGGCAGAGGCGCCAGTTGATGTAGAAGAGTATGCCCAGGCCGCCGATCAGCGTGACGACCTGCTTGGCGAGGTTGATGGGGACTTCCGTCGTGAAGCGCTGAATGACCTGCACATCGCTGGTCAGCCGGGAAATCAACTCCCCAGTGCGGCGGCGGTTGAAAAAGCCGATCGAGAGATCCGTCAGGTGTTCGAACAGATGGACGCGAAAATCCATCATGACCCGCTGTCCAATGGCCGCGACCAGGTAGCTGTGGCCCATGGTCAGCGCGGAATGAATCGCCAGCAGGATCAAGATGGTGACAATGGCGGTGTTCAACTGGGGCACCGGCGCATGACCGGAGAGCGAGTTGATCACGTCGCGCGTTTTCCAGAGCATGACCAGGTTCAAACCGGCCACGCCCATCAGCAGCACGGCCGCCAGGCCCATGGAGGGCAGATAACGCCGGATGAACGGCAGGAGTCGGGCGATTTGAGTCGGTGGACGGGGCATCAGCTTGAGGTGTTAACGGTGTTTTAACACGTCTTGAGGCAAATTGGTAGGTTTACACTTATTTATTTGATTAGGGGGGAGACTGTATCTCCCCCTGATGCCCCGTCTATTAAAGTCAGGGGGAGACGCTATCTCCCCCTGACAAC
>Ga0335082_10005180_pt1 | contig 14234 bp, 7 predicted proteins | sample Lox_Sample_41_FD_206718 | JGI IMG/M metagenome (GOLD analysis project Ga0335082, IMG submission 206718) | Soil microbial communities from Loxahatchee National Wildlife Refuge, Florida, United States - Lox_Sample_4.1 | ecosystem: Environmental > Terrestrial > Soil > Wetlands | place: USA: Florida...
GACGGCCCTCGCAATCGAACTCCGGAGCCACGAGTGAGGTCTCGACCCGGTCGGGCGGACGCCGCGAGTATAGAGCGACGCCGCTGTAGCCGAGGCGCTCGGCCGGCGCGAAGTGCGCATGGAAGCCTGGCGGCGCGCACAGCCGCGGTCCTAGGTCGTCGGGCAGCGCACGCACCTCCTGGAGCGCGACGAAGTCGGCGCCCGAGCCCGCGAGCCAGCGCAAGAAGCCCTTGCGCGCGCATGCGCGCAGGCCGTTCACGTTCCAGGTGAGGATGCGCACGCTCGAGGACTACTCGCGGAGATCCAGCTCGACCTCGAGCGGGTCGCCGATGGTTCGGTCGACCGTTCGCTCGACCTCGAGCTCGACCACGTCGTGACTGCCGAGTCTGCACCAGAGATAGCGCGAGGCCTCGGCGCTCGTGATCCGTGTTCCGTCGACCGCGACGATCATGTCCCCGGACTGGAGGCCGAACCTCGCAAGCCGGCTGGTCGGGGCGACGTCGACGAGAGTCTGCCCGTAGATCTGTCCGTCCACGAAGATCGGAAGCACCCGACTCGGCTCCAAGAGAGCGGAGAGGCGGGAGCTCGTCTCGGGTGATTCGTGGCACGCGGGTGACTGCGCTTCCCGAGGATGAGCACACGCGAGTCCGAGCAGGAGCAGGAGGACGGAAAGTCCCGGGCGCCGTTGCACCCGCTAGTGATCCCGCGCCAGGTACGTGTACTCCTGCAGCCCCTGCTCGTAGCGCCGCCGCAGCCGCGCCGACTCCTCGAGCGTGATCTGTCCCTTTCGAGCCGCCTCCTCGATCGTCACGCGCACCTTCTCGATCAGCGCGCGGCGGTCGTACTGCACGTAGGCGAGCACGTGCTCGACGTCGTCGCCCTCGACCACGCGCTCGACCCGGTAGCTGCCGTCGTCGGCCAAGGTCACGTGGACCGCGTCGGTGTCGCCGAAGAGGTTGTGCAGGTCGCCCAGGATCTCCTGGTAGGCGCCCACCAGGAAGACGCCGATGTAGTACGGACCGCCGTTCCAGCTGTGCAGCTCGAGCACGTCCTTCACGTCGTGCATGTCGATGAACTGGTCGATCTTGCCGTCGCTGTCGCAGGTCAGGTCGACGAAGACGCCGCGGCGCGTCGGCTTCTCGTCGAGGCGGTGGATCGGCAGGATCGGGAAGAGCTGCTTCACGGCCCAGTGGTCGGGCATCGACTGGAAGACCGAGAGGTTCGCGTAGTAGGTGTCGGCCAGGCCCTTCTCGAGCGGCTCGAGCTCCTCGGGGATCGAGTCGGCGTCCATCTCGCGCGCGACCCGCGCGATCTTCTCGCAGCAGCTCCAGAAGAGCGCCTCGAGGCGCGCGCGGCCCTTCAGGTCGAGGTAGCCGAGCGAGAAGAGCGTGGACGCCTCCTCCTTCAGCTGGAGCGCGTCGTGGTAGGCCTCGACCGCGTTCTTCTTCGTGATCGTGCGGTGCACCTCGGCGAGGTCGTGGAGCACCTTCGGGTCGCTCTCCTCGACCGGAGCCGGCTTCGTTCCCGTGCTCCGCTCCTGCACGCCGAGCACGTCGAAGATCAGCACCGAGTGGTGGGCGACCATCGCGCGACCCGCCTCGGTGACGATGTCCGGGTGCGCGACGCCCGCCTCGTCGCAGGCCTCCTGCACCGAGGAGACGACGTCGTTCGCGTACTCCTGCACGGTGTAATTCATCGAGGAGTGGAAGTTGGTGCTCGAGCCGTCGTAGTCGACGCCGAGCCCACCGCCGACGTCGAGCACGTGCGGCCGCGCGCCGAGCTCGTGGAGCCCCACGAACACGCGGCTCGCCTCGGCGAGCGCGTCCTTGTGCGCGCGGATCGCGGTGATCTGCGAGCCGATGTGGAAGTGCAGCAGCTCGAGGCAGTCGAGCATATCCTCGGTGCGCAGGCGGTCGACCGCCTCCACGATCTCCGGCGCCGACAGCCCGAACTTCGAGCGGTCGCCGGTCGACTCCACCCACTTGCCGGCGCCGCGGGTCGAGAGCCGCGCGCGCACGCCGAGGTGCGGCCGGATGCCGAGCTCGCGCGAGGTCTTGATCACGAGATCGATCTCGCCGGGCCGGTCGATCACGATGTAGGGCGTGCGGCCGATGCGCTGGGCGAGCAGCGCCGTCTCGACGTAGGCGCGGTCCTTGTAGCCGTTGCAGATGATCAGCGCCTCGGGCGTGTCGAGCAGCGCCAGGGCGACCAGCAGCTCGGGCTTGCTGCCCGCCTCGAGGCCGACGCGCAGCGGCGCGCCGTACTGGACGATCTCCTCCACCACGTGGCGTTGCTGGTTGACCTTGATCGGGTACACGCCGCGGTAGTTGCCGCGATAGCCGTACTCGGCCATCGCGCGCTCGAAGCCCTTCGCGATGCCCTCGACGCGCGCTGCCAGGATGTCCGAGAAGCGGACCAGCAGCGGCTTGCGCAGGCCGCGCTGCTCGAGGTCCTTCACCAGCTCGAGCAGGTCGATCTCCTGGCCGCCGTTGCCGCGCGGTCGCACCGCGACGTGCCCGCCCGGGTTGATCGTGAAGAAGCCCGCGCCCCAAGCCGGGACGCTGTACAGCTCGAGGCTGTCCTGGACGGTCCAACCGCGCATTCACGGTCCTCGCTCGCCACCGACGGCGGTCGCGCTCTTTGTAACACCCCGTTTCCCGGGGTGCACGAATTCCGCGCTCCGACTCAGCTCGGGAGAGATTCTCTCGACTGGGTGCCGCTCGCGAGATCTCGCACCGTCACCTCGCCGCGAGCGAGCTCGTCCGGCCCGATCAGGTAGAAGCGCTTCGCACCGGCGCGATCGGCGTCCGCGAGCGCGCGCTTGAGCTTCGAATCGGAGAGCGACAGCTCGACCGACTCGCCGCGGGCGCGCAGCGCCGAGCCCAGTCGGATCGCGGCGGGCCGCTGCGCCTCCCCGAGCGCGAAGACGTAGGCATCGAGCGCGCGCGGGAGGTCGGGCCACAGTCCCTTGTCGGCCAGCAGCTCGCCGATCACGGCGTCGCCGAAGCCGAAGCCGGCGGCCGGGAGCGCCGGGCCGCCGAGCGACTCGAGCAGGCGGTCGTAGCGGCCGCCGCCGCAGATCGCGCGCAGCTTCCGTTCGGCGTCGAAGGCCTCGAAGACGATCCCCGTGTAGTAGGCGAGGCCGCGCACGATCGAGGCGTCGAAGACGACCCGGTCGCCTACGCCGTACGCCTCGAGCAGGCCGAAGAGCTCCTCGAGCTCGCGGCGGGCGCGGGAGTCGGGCGGGAGCCCCGCGGCGGCCTCCTCGACGTTGGAGAGCCGCAGCCAGTCGACCACGTGGCGCGCGTCTGGCAGCGGCAGCGCGATGCCGCCCGAGGGCGCGGTGAGCAGCCCGATCACCTCGTCGGCGCCGATCTTCCCGAGCTTGTCGATCGCCACGCAGAGCGGCGGGAAGACCTCCGGCCGGTCGCGCAGCACGCCGCGGCGGAGTGTCTCCTCGAGCAGCGCGCGGCTCGAGACGCCGACCTTGAGGTCGCCCCGCGCGAGCCCCAGGCGGTCGCAGAGGGCGAAGATGGCCGCGATCAGCTCCGCCTCCGCCGAGACGCCGGGCTCTCCCCAGATGTCCATGTTCCACTGGTAGTGCTCGCGGCGGCGGCCGCGCGTGGTGCGCTCGTAGCGCCAGCACTGCGGGATCGCGGTCCAGCGGATCGGCAGGCGCAGTCCGCCCGCGCGCGCCATCACCATGCGCGCCAGCGAGGGGGTGAACTCGCCGCGCAGCGCGTAGCGGCGCCCGTGCAGCTCGAAGTGGTAGAGCTGCTCGACGATCTCTTCCCCCGCCTTGCGCGTGAAGAGCTCCTCGTGCTCGAGGACGGGCGCGTCGACCTCCTCGTAGCCGAAGGCGCGCCCGACCGCGCGGAAGTGGCCGAAGAGCCAGTCGCGGCGGCGCATGTCCTCGGGATAGAAGTCACGCGTGCCGCGCGGCGGCTGGAGGCTCGTCACGCGCCTCGAAATATCACACCCGCCCGCCCGATACCCGCCGGGCGCCGGCGCCCGACACCACGAGGCGCCTGTTTGCTACACCCCGGCCCCTCGCACGGAGGAGTCCATGTCGCGTTCGCGCGCCCTTTTGTGGCTGGCTCTCGCGCTGCTCGGCGCGGCGGCCTGTGGGAGGTCCGAGGAGCCGAAGATCATCCGGCCGCCGCACCCCGTGTCGGAGCCGGAGCCCGAGGACCTCGGGATCGGCTCGCCACCCACGCCCGACGACCTGCCGCGCGGCATCGTCCTCGCGCTCGCGCAGTTCCGGGACGAGCGCGACGAGAAGACGGGCAAGACCACGCCGGTCCCCGGTCCCGCGCGCCTCGAGTTCCTGGTGCGCAAGGGCGGCGTCTGGCACGTGACCGCGCTCGAAGACCCCGAGAGCAACGTCTTCCACAAGGCGATGACCTACGGCACGGGCGACGCCGCGCGTCTCCTCACGCTCGGCGGCACCGCCGCGAAGGTGAAGCTCTGGAAGCCCGACGGCGCCGGGAAGCTCGTCGCGCAGACGATCTGGGAGAAGGACTTCGGCGGGAAGTTCAGCCGCATGCGCGACGCCGAGGTCGCGGACCTCTACGGCGACGGCGGCGCCAGCATCGCGGTCGCGACGCACGACCAGGGTGTGGTCGCGGTGCTGCGCCCGCGCGGCGACGCCTTCGAGGCGGTCGAGCTCGACCACCACCCCGACACCTTCGTGCACGAGATCGAGGTCGGCGACCTCGACGGCGACGGTGTGCTCGAGGTGTACGCCACGCCCTCCGAGCCGAACCGCCTCGACGGCTCCGTGCAGTCGGGCGAGGTCGTGCGTTACGTGCCGGCGCGTGGCGGCCAGCGCAAGGTGGTCGCGGCGCTCGGCGACCGCCACGCGAAGGAGATCCTCGTCGCCGACGTGGACGGCGACGGCCGCGACGAGCTCTACGTCGCGGTCGAAGGCCAGGTCGACGCGAACAAGGTGCTCGTGCACCCGGTGGAGATCCGCCGCTACGACGCCGGCACGCCACCCGACGCCGGCAAGACGATCGCGACCTTGAACGATCGCCAGACGCGCTTCCTCACCGCCGGCGACATCGAGGGCGACGGCCACCGAGAGATGGTGGCCGCGAGCTTCAGCAGCGGTCTCTGGCTGCTGCGCCCGCCGAAGCAGCCGGGCGGGACCTGGAGCACGGAGCTGATCGACGCCGACTCCCGCGGCTTCGAGCACGCGGCGATCCTCACCGACCTCGATGGCGACGGGAAGGACGAGCTCTACGTCGCGAGCGACGAGCACAAGCAGGTGCGCCGCTACGTCTGGGATGGGAAGCACCTGGTGCGCGAGGTCATCTACTCGCGGCCCGACGAGCGCTCGATCTTCACCTGGAACCTGATGCCGATCCCCGTGGGGCTCGCTCCGGCTGACGACAAGTCGTCCCTAGAGAGATAGGGAGCCCTTCGCGCTACCCCGGGGGCCAGCTGAACATTCGACCACCGAGCACGTGGACGTGCAAGTGGAAGACGGTCTGGCCGGCGCCGGCGCCGTCGTTCACGACCAGGCGAAAGTCGCGAAGACCTTCCTGCGACGCGACCTTGCGCGCGACGTCGAGCAGGTGACCGAGCAGTGGAGCGTCGCTCGAGTGCGCGGCCGAGAGGCGCTCGATCGGCTTGCGCGGGATCACGAGGATGTGGGTCGGCGCCTGAGGGTTGATGTCTCGGAAGGCGAGCGCGCGGTCGTCTTCGTAGACCACGTCGGCTTGGAGCTCGCCGCGAGCGATCCGGCCGAAGATGCTGTCCGCCACGCCGCGCGAGGCTGACGGAGCGGGCCGGAAGGCGCAAGCGGAAGTCCGCGCGGCTCAAGCTCCTCTCGCGGTTCCCCGACTCCTGTCTGGCTTTTTTCGAACGGCGTCTCGCGACGCGCTGGTTGTCACGCCGCGAGGCGCTGGGCTAAGGATGATCGATCGACGGGCTGCCCCTCAGGGACGACACACATTGGCGAAGGCGCTGATCATCACCGAGAAGCCGAGCGTCGCGAACGACATCGCGAAGGCGCTCGGCGGCTTCACCGAGCACGACGGCTGGTTCGAGAACGACGACTTCGTGCTCACCTTCGCCGTCGGCCACCTCTTCGAGCTGCTGCCGCCCGAGGAGATCGACGACCGCTACAAGCGCTGGACGCTCGACGTGCTGCCGATCCTGCCGGACGAGTTCCGCTACAAGCCGAAGCAGGGGCAGTCCGAGCGCGTGCGCACGATCCGGCGCCTGCTCGAGCGCAAGGACGTCGACTCGGTGATCAACGCGTGCGACGCCGGGCGTGAGGGCGAGCTGATCTTCCGCGAGATCGTGGAGCACCTCGGGTCGCAGAAGCCGATCCGCCGCCTGTGGCTCCAGTCGATGACGGACGAGGCGATCCGCGAGGGCTTCGCGCGGCTGCGGCCGGGCGAGGAGCTCGAGGGCCTCGCCGACGCCGCGGCCTGTCGCGCGCAGTCCGACTGGCTGATCGGCATGAACGCCACGCGCGCGCTGACCAAGCGGCTCAAGAGCCGCAAGGAGAAGACGGCGTGGTCGGCGGGCCGCGTGCAGACGCCGACGCTCGCGATGCTGGTCGACAAGGAGATCGAGGTGCTGGCGCACGTGCCGCGCCCGTTCTGGCGCGTCACCGCTCGCTTCGAGCACGCCGGGCAGTCCTACGACGCCACCTGGTTCGACGCGCGCTTCGAAGCCGACGACGACTCCGAGCGCCGCGACGACCGCATCTTCGACGAGGCGCGCGCGGTGGCCATCGTCGCGGCGGTGTCGGGGCACGCCGGCAGCGCCGAGGAGACGCGCAAGCCGTCGCGCGAGTCGGCGCCGCCGCTCTTCGACCTGACGAGCCTCCAGCGCGAGGGCAACCGCCGCTTCGGCTGGTCGGCGCGCCGCACGCTGTCGGCGGCGCAGCGCTGCTACGAGCGACACAAGGTGCTGACGTACCCGCGCACCGACTCTCGCTGCCTCCCGAACGACTACCGCGCCACCGTGCGCCGCACGCTCGATGCCTTCGCGGGCTCGCGCAGCGGCGAGGAGGGCTTTGCCGACTACGCGCGCGCCGCGAAGCACCTGACGCAGGCGGGCCTCCAGAACGAGGGGCGCATCTTCGACGACGCCGGCGTCTCCGATCACTTCGCGATCGTGCCGACGGGTTCTTTCGCCGGCCCGCTCTCGGGCGACGACAAGCGGCTCTTCGACCTCGTGGTGCGGCGCTTCCTCGGCGCCTTCCATCCGCCCGCGCTGTGGGAGCGCGTCGAGCGGACGAGCGCGGTCGGCGAGGAGCGCTTCCGCACGCGCGCGCGCACCTTGGTCGAGCCGGGCTGGCGCAGCGTGCTGCCGGACGTGGCCGAGGGCGAAGACGTCGCGCCGCTGCCGCCGCTCGTGCCGGGGCAGAGCGAGGCGTCGGGCGTCGCGGTGCGCAACGTCGAGGCCGCGTCGCAGCAGGAGGAGACGAAGCCGCCCGCGCGCATCACCGAGGCGCGTCTGCTGTCGCTGATGGAGAACGCGGGCAAGCAGATCGACGACGAGGACTTCGCGGCGGTGCTGCACGAGAAGGGCATCGGGACGCCGGCGACGCGCGCCGACATCATCGAGAACCTGATCGCGAAGGGCTACGTCGTGCGCGTCGGCAAGGCGCTGCGCCCGACGGTGAAGGGCATCCGCATGATCGACACGCTCCGGCGTATCCACGTCGATCGCCTGACCTCGCCCGAGCTGACCGGCGAGCTCGAGTTCCACCTGCGCCAGGTGGAGCAGCGCAACCGCACGAAGCGCGACTTCATGTCGGAGATCTCGGACTACACCGTCGAGATCGTGGACCGCGCGAAGGGCTTCTCCTACGAGTCGCTCTACGACGCGAACGACGTGCTCGGCACGTGCCCCGCCTGCGGGCGCCCCGTGATCGAGATGGCCTGGTTCTACCGCTGCAAGGAGGAGCCGCCGCGCGATCCGGACTGCCCGCTGCGCATCTGGAAGGACACGTCGGGCCGCTACATCGACCGCGCGTCGGTGCGGGCGCTGCTGAAGGACGGGAAGACCGGCGTGATCGACGGCTTCACCGCGCGCGACGGCCGCACCTACCGCGGCACGCTCGAGATCGTGCCCGGCGAGTGGACCTTGGCCGTGCGCCCCGCCGGCTGGAACGAGGACTCGAGCAACGCCGAGCCGGAGTTCGATGTGAACCCCGAGCCGCTCGGCCGCTGTCCCTTCGAAGAAGACTGCATGGCGGTCGAGTCGCCGACGCAGTTCGTGTGCGAGCGGAAGCTGAAGGAGGCCGAGCTCTCGCGCGAGGAGCGCGCGCGGCTCGCCGCCGAGGGCGCTCCGCAGAGCTGCGGCTTCGTGCTGCCGCGCAGCGTCTGCAAGCGCGAGATCACGCGCGACGAGGCGCTCGTCTACCTCGCCGAGGGCAAGACCGCGCTGCTGACCGACTTCACCTCGCGCTTCGGACGTCCGTTCTCCGCGACGCTGGTGCTGAAGGAGAACGGGCGCCACGGCTTCGAGTTCCCGCCGCGAAAGGCCCGCCGCGCCGAGGCGTCCGACGCCGAGGGGGCGGCCGCGGAGAGCGGCGGCGCGGAGAAGGTGAAGCCGGCGCGCGCCGGCGGCCGCAAGAAGGCGGCCGCGCGCAAGCCGAAGGCGGCACCCGCGAAGGCCGCGGCCGGCGGACGCGCGCGCACGCGCAAGGCCTCGTCGCGTCGCAAGCCGGCCCGGCGCGCCGACGCCGACGCCGACGCGAATCCCGGCGAATAGTTCGACGCACTTCCGCGCGCGCATGCGCGCTGGAACCGTTCGGTACCGCGACGCGATGCGTCGAGGCGTGCGCGTGCACACGTGCGCTCGACGAAAAGTCAGTGACACCCTCGATGCGACGGGTGTAAAACATGAGCCGGGAAAAGCGCCGCGGACGGGAGCTCACCGCGAACCGGTGGTGTGTGTGCTCTCGCTCGGTTGCAGGCACGAGGAGGGCTCATGGCGGGTGTTGCAGCGAGTCGAGGGTTCGCCCGCGGTCTCTCGCTCGCCGCATTGGCCGCCGCAGGCCTCGCACTGACCGCGAGCGGCGCCCGCGCAATCGAAGCGCTCGATGGGCGCGTGCAGTTCCACGGCTACACGGAGCTCCAGCTCCGCGCGCTCGACGAGAAGTTCTCGCAGGAGCTCGACCTCGCGCAGTGGTACAACGTCCTCAACCTCGAGCTCGAGTTCGACATCGCGCCGGACGGCATCGGCCCGATCAACCTGATGTCGGCCTACATCCGCGCCGAGGCGCGCTACGACGCGATCTACAACAACGGCTTCTACCTCTTCCCGTCGATCGACACCTACGGCAACGCCTCGCAGAACCTGCCGAAGCGCCTGCGCGACGGGGAGACGAAGCAGATGGGTGGCGTGATCAAGACCACCGATCGCTTCGGCCAGTTCAAGACGCAGCGAATCACCAATCGCGATCCCTTCCCGATCGCGCCGCCGGTGATGAACATCCCGCCCGGTAATATCGACCTCGGGCCCAACTTCCTCGTCACGGACCCCAACGATCCCAATTTCGGCAAACCCGACCCCGCCAAGGTCGCGACCATCCTTCCCGACGGCCTCAACGTCGCGAAGGGCGGGGCGGACGAGATCACCGCCGCGGGTCGCCAGAGCGACTACGGCATGCGCCGCGGCTATCCGGGCTTCGACCTCTTCTTCTCCCAGGCGGGCCCCGACAACCAGTTCGGCACCGAGGACGACCCGGCCCGCTACGTCCACGCCCACGTCCGCGACTTCGAGTTCACGTTCCGCGACTTCCGCGGCCCGATCGGCAACGACACGATGATCATGGGGCCGTGGCTGCCGAAGAACTTCGTCACGGCCAATGCGCTGAACACAGACCGCGGCAACCCGTTCCGCGGTCGCCTCGCGCCGACGCCGCCGATGCTGCTCAACAACCCCTTCGTTCCGCAGCAGTTCGGCGACGCGCAGCTCACCGCGATCCGCTACAACCAGGCCGACCAGCTCATCAATCCGGCGGCGCTCGCGTCGACCATCCCGCTGCCGGCGCCGGGCCAGTTGAGCTTCGCGACGGTCGACCTCCTCGACCCCGTGCTCCAGCGCGTCCTGCTCGCGCCGGGCCAGGACCCGACGGCGCCGTTCAACGTGAACAACGTCTACCTCGACCTGCGCGGCTGGCCCGTGATCGGAGGGCCCAACGGCGGAGCGGTCCCGGCCTTGCTGAGCTCGACCTTCCCCGGCCGCTTCACGCCGAACCCGCTGTCGCCGACGGGCCTCTCGCCCTCGCCGAGCCTGCTCGACGACTTCGGCGGCGACTACATGGGCGGCGTCGTGCCCTGTCAGGATCCGACGGCCGACAGCGCCGTGCCAATTCGTTCCGGCACGCAGGCGGCGAACCCGCTCTCGAACTGCATCGAGAGCGCGAGCACGGGCGGCGGTCCGGGCCCGGGCACGACGGGCCAGATCGGCGGCACGCCCGGCAATCCGCCCAACGTCGACCCGGGCGACCCGAAGGGCTCCTACACGGCGCCGAGCCTGACGAAGATGACGGGCGGCAAGGGCGAGACCCCCTTCCGCCCCGCGCCGGACCTCCCGAACCTCGGCCAGCGCCTGATCGCGCGCGACAGCACCGGCGCGCTGATCGACCTGGGCGACGTGCCGAATCTCAACCAGAAGCACGACCAGGCCCAGGGCCTCTACATCCCGAGCAAGGGCGCGCTGCGCGAGATCCGCAGCGACCACCTCGACAGCCTCGACTTCAACTTCAACGAGACCGACCGCTCGTGGAACCGCGGGCAGGCGCAGCAGGAGAACAAGGAGCTGAAGGAGGCCTACACCGACATCGAGGTGCTCGACAGCCGCCTGTGGATGCGCCTCGGCCTCCAGAACATCGTGTGGGGCAAGACGGAGCTCTTCCGCACCACCGACCAGTTCAACCCGCAGGACCTCGCGCTGTCCTCGCTGCCCTCGCTCGAGGAGTCGCGCATCGCGCTCTGGTCCGCGCGCTTCGTCTACTCGCTCTACGACATCGGCCCGCTGGAAGACGTGCGCGTGGAGTTCGCCACCAATCTCGACCACTACCAGCCGAACGACCTCGGCGCCTGCGGCGAGCCCTACACGCCCGACGTCGTCTGCTCGCTGACCAACGGCATCTTCGCTCACGGGCTGCTGGGCGTCGGCGTGATCGGCATCGACCGGCCCGAGAGCCCGTGGAAGAACCTCAGCGACCTCGAGTTCGGCGGCCGCATCGAGTGGCGCTGGGATCGCTTCAGCTTCGCCCTGATGGACTTCTGGGGCTTCAGCGACTTCCCGCACCCGGAGGCGCAGTGGTACTACGACCGCACGGTCGACACCACCACGGGTCGCCCGCTGGTCGGCGTGCTGCCGACCCAGAAGCCCGGCAAGTGCGGGCTCAATGCCGGTGAGTCGGCGGTCGACAACATGAACGCGACGACCGGCGTGCCCTTCCAGTCCGGCGCGGGGACCACGCCGCTCGGCCTCTCCTACAACTCGTCGTTCGCGTCGCACCCGTTCTCCGTCACGACGGGCGCGCCGCAGTTCGATCCGCTCGCGCCGGGCTTCTCGACCTTGAAGCGCGGCGGCATCGGCCGGGATCCAGACTGCCTGCGGCCGGGCGGCGCGCCGGGCAGCTCGAACGCCTTCGCGTTCGATCAGGACATCCTGGCCCAGACCAACGCCCTCTACAACCACTCCGCGAACCAGCAGCTCTTCGCGTGGGTGTGCGCGGGCACGGTCGGCATCGCGTCTTCGCTCGATGCCGGCTCCTGCGCCTGGACCATCTTCGCGAGCGACGCGGTGCTCCAGCGCCAGGTGCTGCCGATCTCGTTCATCGAGTCGCTGACGGCCGTGATGGCCGGCGAGCAGACCGGCGCGGCCGGCCCCGCACAGTTCCTCGGCCTCGTGGCGAACAACATCAAGGGACCGGTGGACGCCGCGACGTTGTCACCGTTGCCGCTGGCGTCGCTCAACATGCTCTACAACAACCCGAACGCGCCGTTCGACCGCAACGGCAACGGCGTGGTGGACCGGACCAACTGCAACGACCCCACCAACATGAGCAACTGCGATCTCGGCGGCTTCGACGGCTTCGACGGACGCGTCCAGATCCCGGGCCGCCAGCCGGTCAGCGTCTCCAACCTGGTGCAGAACTTCGTCACGCTCGACCGCTCGCTCACCAACGAGCAGCGGGCGCTGCTCGGTTGCGGCCCCTTCTTCGGCAGCCGCTGCGACTCGTCGCTGCGCTTCCGCGACACCACGCGCACCACCTACTTCGGCAGCTACGGCGGCCTCGACTTCATGAACATGGAGGCCTCGGCGCTGGTGCAGTCGTGGATCGGCGTCGAAGGCAGCGTCCAGGGCGATACGACCACCTCGACGAAGATCCAGCCGGGCACCGTCGGCTGGGTGCCGACGGACGACGGGGAAGGCCGGTTCAACAACGGCATCGGGGGCCCGATCTGCACGCGCTTCGTGATGGACGAGCACCGCGAGATCAAGCTGCCGGGCTGCCGCGGCGTGCGGACGCTCGAGGTCACGCATACGGCGAATGGCGATCCCGTCGTCCTGGTCTCGTTCGAGCAGGGCTACCTGCCCTCGATCGACGGCTGCGTGATCGGGACGCAGATCAACCGCCCGGGCCAGAGCCCGGTGCAGGTGGTATACGACCCGAGTGCGCCCGCGCCGAGCGCGCAGCTCCAGTCGGAGCTGCGCCTGTGCAACGGCGCCCGCACCAAGCAGGTGGTCACGCGGCGCCTGCTCACGTTCAACGCCCAGGGGCAGCCGAACACGAACCCGGACGGCACACCGGTCACGGTCAACAACCCCGCGTGTACGGGCACCGCGATCGGGCCCGGCGGCCCGAACGATCCGCTCCGCATCTGCAACTCGCGCGAAGTGACCTTGCAGGACCTGCCGCTCTTCCACCCGACGGCCGGCTGCGTCGCCTCGGACGTCTCGTTCCAGGTCCCAGGCGCGACGCCAGACGACTGCCGCTACTGGATGTACCGCAACTACGTCCAGGAGTTCTTCAACGGCACGGCGCAGCTGTTCCAGAACGAGCTGGCGGCCTTCTCGTGGAACTTCCTGATGTTCCTGACCTTGACGTCGTGCAACCTCACGAGCTTCGACCTCGACGGCAACGACCACCGCCTCCAGAACGGCGGGCCACGCGACATGGGGCCGGGGCCGCAGGGGCCGGGTGATCCCAACTGCTTCGACCCGGCAAACCCCTACACGAACGGGCGGTGCTCGATCGCCTCGCCACAGTACTGCAGCAACGTGAAGGGCTTCCTGACGGCCGCCGGTGTCAACCGCAACACCGCGCTCGCGGGCGGCAACAACCGCTTCGGACGCCGCACCTTCATCTGGCACAGCGGCGGCGAGCTCACGCTCGAGTACCAGCAGCGCAACGTGCTCGGCTTCTCGACCGACTTCGCAGAGGACAGAACCAAAACAAATTGGGGCGTCGAGTTCACCTGGATCGGGGACACCCCGTTCCAGGACAACGGCTCGTTGGTCGGCGTGAGCCACTCGGACACGCTCAACCTGACGGTCTCGGTCGACCGCCCGACCTTCATCAACTTCCTGAATCCGAACCGGACCTTCTTCTTCAACAGCCAGTGGTTCTTCTACTACCTGACGAACTACCACAAGGACTACACATTCGACGGTCCGTTCGGCACGCTCTTCACGTTCGCGATGTTCACGGGCTACTTCCAGGACCGGGTGCAGCCACAGCTCGTCACGGTCTTCGACTTCAAGTCGCAATCCGGCGGCCTGCTGCCGTCGCTCCAGTACCGCTTCACGGATTCGTTCTCCGTGACGATCGGAACGCTCTACTTCTTCGGCCACACCGAGCTGAAGGACATGCCCGTGCGCGACTTCGCGCCAGCCTCGAACCGCTCGGGTGCGAATGCCTACGAGACCGGCGTGGACAACATCCTCGCGGTGATTCGCCAACGCGACGAGGTGTTCATGCGGTTGCGGTGGACGTTCTAGCCTGATGGGCTCCGCTCGGCTGCGCCTCGCTGCGCGCGCCTTCGGCGCTTGCGGCGCGCTCCGCGCGCCATGTCCTTCAAAGCTTCGGGTCGCGTGCTCGTAGCACTCGCGTTACAAGCACTCGCGTTACAGAGTGTGCGGGTGGTACTCGAGGAGCCTCGGCCACCGCGCGCGGCTTGCTAGTGCCCGCGATCCAGGAAGCTGGGTGACGTGAGGCGTCGCAGCTCCGACTCCTCGGGCGG
>Ga0335082_10005181_pt1 | contig 14234 bp, 14 predicted proteins | sample Lox_Sample_41_FD_206718 | JGI IMG/M metagenome (GOLD analysis project Ga0335082, IMG submission 206718) | Soil microbial communities from Loxahatchee National Wildlife Refuge, Florida, United States - Lox_Sample_4.1 | ecosystem: Environmental > Terrestrial > Soil > Wetlands | place: USA...
TCGCTCTTCGGCACATTCTTTCGCGCGGAATCCGCTGCGAATGGCGATACAAAGTTTGACCGGGCGGAAGCCGGATCTGTTCTCCGTGTTTCCGTCGTCGCCAGCACCGGACGGCCCGCGGGTCGCATCGTTCCCGATGTTCCCGGAACCGCATCGCTGAGCAGTTGTTCCAGCGGCAACAGACGCCGCGCGTGAGCCATCTTCAGCAGTCCCAACTCCAGGTGGAACCGCTGATCCTGCCGGTAGCTGAGTTCGCTGTGCGTCCGCAGCATGATCTGCAAGTGCCGCGCCAGATCCTCTTCGCTGAAGAATGCGGCGATGCGCCCGGCTCTTTCCCGCTCATCGGAAGAAACCTGCAGCAACGGCGAATCCTTCCCGGCGATCTTCGCGACGGTCACATTCCGCAGAAAGCGTACGAGCTGGCGCGCAAAATGCACCGGACTATGGCCTTCACCAACCAATTCATCCACCAGCAGCAGGATCATCTCGCTCGAACTCTCCGCCACCGATTGCATCACGCTCTCGAGTGCCTCTGCCGGAGCCGTGCCAATCAGACGCCGCACGGCGTCGCGCGTCAGGTGATCGGCCGAAGAAGCGATCGCCTGATCCAGGATTGACAGCGCGTCGCGCAGCGATCCGTCGCCCGCCTCTGCCAGCAATGCCAGCGCATCCTCGTCGGCTGGGATCTTCTCTTTGGCGGCTAACGCTCGCAACTGTCCAAGAATGTCCTCGAACTTCACCGCGCGAAAACTGAAGTGCTGGCAGCGCGACCGGATCGTCTGCGGAATATCCTCCGGTTGCGTCGTCGCCAGCATGAAGACGACATGCCCCGGCGGCTCCTCCAGCGTCTTCAGCAATGCATTGAAGGCTGCATCCGTAATCTGGTGCGCTTCGTCGAGGATGTAGATCTTGAACCGGTCGCGCGCCGGAAGATACCGTGCCGCCTCGCGCAACTCACGGATCTCGTCGATGCCGCGATTGGTTGCCGCATCGATCTCGATCACATCCACCGAATTTCCTGCGCGAATCTCGACGCAGGACTCGCATATGCCGCAGGGCTCCGAGACCGGCTTGGCTGCCGAGCGGCAGTTCAGCGACATCGCCAGAATGCGTGCCACCGTGGTTTTGCCGATCCCGCGATGCCCGCTGAAGATGTAGCCGTGTGCGATCCGCTCCTGCTCGATCGCGTTCTTCAGGGTCTGGGTAACATGCTCCTGGCCGATGACATCGGAGAATTTCTGCGGACGGTACTTACGGGCCAGGACCTGGTAGCTCATCGGATTCTTGATTATACAGTCCTTGCCTTCGCCGCTCCCCGCGCTCAAAACTGGCACAAAGCCGGCTGGCCAGAGGCTGCCTTTCCCCATTGACGCGAGTGCTGAGCCAGACCTACAGTTACCCGAGAGGGTGAGGGGAAAGGGCAACTTTCCCCATGGCCGGTCACGGAGTTTTTCCTGAAGAGTTGGCCGGTAAAACGCTGGCCCACTATCGCATCGTCGAAAAGATCGGTGCCGGTGGCATGGGGGATGTCTACCTCGCCCAGGATGAACACCTCGACCGCCAGGTGGCCATCAAAGTCCTATCTCCTGGGACTTTGGCCGACGAGCCTTCGCGCAAGCGTTTCCACAAAGAGGCGCTCGCACTTTCCAAGTTGAATCATCCCAATATCGCTACCATTCACGACTTCGATACGCAGAGTGGAGTCGATTTCCTGGTCATGGAGTACATCTCGGGAATGGCGCTCAGCGAGAAGCTCGCAGGCCGTCCGCTTCCAGACAAGGAAATGATCCGTTTGGGCCTGCAACTCGCGGATGGCCTGGCAGAGGCCCACCGGCATGGTGTGATTCACTGCGATTTGAAGCCTAAGAATCTGATGGTCACCGCAGACCAGCGGCTCAAGATACTCGACTTCGGGCTGGCCAGGCTGCGCCTCCCGGTCTCGCCAACTGCGCCGACGGAAACCCTGACGCAGACCACCAGCTTGGCAGGAACGCTGCCGTATATGGCGCCGGAACAGTTGCTGGGCGGACAGGCGGACCCCCGCACCGACATCTATTGCACCGGTGTCGTGCTCTACGAAATGGCTACCGGTCAAAGACCGCACAGCGAGATCGAACCCGCCCAGCTGGTTGGCGCCATTTTGCGCAAGGCGCCTCTGCCGCCTACCAGGCTGAACGCGGGAATAAGTACGAGACTCGAAGACATCATCCTGAAATGCCTGGAAAAGGATCCGGAGAACCGGTATCAATCTGTGCGCGAACTGGCAGTGGATCTGCGCCGGCTGCTGCTGCCGACGAGCACGGCCATCCCAGCCAGTTCAGTCCCTCGCCGCAGACGTGCACGGACATTCGTGCCAATGGGAATCGCGGCGGCGATTCTGTTGGTGGCAGGCGCGTGGATCTGGAATTTGGGCGGGCTGCGAGAGCGGATGACGGGTCGCGGACATGCGCCAGTGATCCGATCCCTGGCGGTATTGCCGATGGCCAACCTGTCTGGAGATGCCGGCCAGGAGTTTCTCGCCGACGGAATGACGGAAGCATTGATCGCCAACTTGTCGAAGATCCGGGCGCTGAAAGTGATTTCCCGGACTTCCGTGATGCAATACAAAGGCGTGAAGAAAGCCCTGCCGCAGATCGCGCGAGAACTCGGAGCGGACGGTATCCTCGAGGGATCGGTGCAGCGCTCGCGAGGGCGCGTAGTGGTCACGGCACAACTTATCTATGCGCCGACCGACACTCACCTTTGGGCGGAAACTTACGAACGTGATCTGCAGGATGTCCTGGAGCTACAGAACGAAGTCGCAAGAACGGTTGCCCGCGAAATCAGGGTTGCACTTTCTCCTGAAGAAACCAGGCATTTGAGCAGCGCTCGTCCCGTGGATCCTGAGGCCTACGAGGCCTATCTCAAGGGCCGGTTTCATTGGTACAAACTTTCGAAGGACGAACTGGACAACGCGGAGCTGTATTTTCAACTCGCCTTGGACCGAGATCCAGACTACGCCTTGGCTTATGTAGGCCTGGCAGATGTGTGGATGGCGCGCAGTGATACTGGAATTCTAGCCCCAGAGCAAGCTCTCCCTGAAGCGAAAGCAGCTGCTGCTAAGGCTCTGCAGCTTGACGAATCGCTCGCCGATGCCCACGTCACTTTAGCGAATCTGGCCACCGACGATCGGGAATCGGAAACGGAGTTCCGGCGCGCCATCGAGCTCAATCCCAACCATGCGATGGCGCACTTCATGTACGCCGATTACCTGATTTCCAGACGGCGGAACCAGGAATGGGAGCGAGAAATCCAGAAGGCGCTCGAACTGGATCCCCTGAGTTATTTCGTTCGCTGCTTTTACGGATGGCATCTGGTCTACATCGGCCGCTACGATGAAGCCGTCGCAGAAATGCAGAGGGTTCTGATCACGCAGCCCGAGTGGTCTTCGGCCTATCTGGGCCTTTGGGGCGCTTACTACAAGAAAGGAATGGACCGCGAAGCCGCAGAGGCGGCCGAGCAATTTTTTGCCGGACTGCACGATGAGGAAGCAGTGCGGGCACTAAAGGAGGGTTACAAGGAGGGCGGTTATCGCCGGGCAATGAAACACACAGCCGATGTGTTGGCAACCCGGTCCAAACGCGTCCATGTTCCGGCCGTTCGTATCGCGCGTCTCTACGCTCACGCGGGAGAGAATGAACGCGCCCTGTACTGGCTCGAAAGAGCCTCGGTAGCACATGAGTCCCCCTTGGCCCACCTTGCAGTGGCGAGGGACTGGGATGGCCTGCGTTCGGACCCGCGGTTTCAGGCCCTCCTGCGGCGAATGGGCTTGCCCTTGACCTGATGGACGCGTAAGGCCTGCTTGCACCGCGCGCTCCGGCGCGGTACGCTTCTACGCTGGGTTTCTACTTGTTACCCGGGAGGCACTAATGCAACTCCGCATGAGTACACGAACCGTGGATGGCGTGTTAGTCGTCGACTGTAGCGGCCGCATTGTCTTTGGCGAGGAATCCGCCAGTCTGCGCGACAACGTCAAGAAGCTGCTTGTGCAGAGCCCCAAGGTCGTCCTGAACCTGCGTGACGTCAACTACATTGATTCCGGTGGTCTGGGCACCCTGGTCTCGCTCTATACCACCGCGCGGAATGCCGGCGGAGCCCTGAAACTCGCCAGCCTTACCCAACGCGTTGACGACCTCCTGCAAGTTACCAAGCTGGTCACGATCTTTGAAGTGTTCGACAACGAGAATGCTGCCGTGCAATCCTTCAAGAGCGCAGCTGCGTAGATATCCCGGGCCTCCTCCGGGGCCCGGTTTCCCTTCATGATCCCGACAGTCCTGTTCCTGCTGGCGCTGGCGTTCTCTGCGAGCGGATGGGCTTCCCCCCCTCTCGCTCTGGCCATTGGCTTGATATTCGGCCTGGCGTTCAAGAATCCTTTTCCCGAGGCAGCGCGAAGCGGTTCGCGAATTCTCCTTCAGGCCAGCGTGGTCGGGCTCGGGTTCGGAATGAATCTCCATGACGTTCTCCGCGCCGGCCGAAGCGGATTCCTTTACACTCTGCTCGGGATTGCCTTCGCCATGAGCGTCGGCATGGCGCTGGGTGCGTTGCTGAAGGTAACGAGAAGACCGGCGTTCCTGATTTCAACCGGAACAGCCATCTGCGGCGGGAGCGCCATTGCCGCCGTTGGTCCAGCGGCCGGAGCCAGCGCCGAGGAAATGGCCGTTTCCCTGGCCACGGTCTTCGTGCTCAATTCCGTGGCGCTGTTGACGTTCCCTTTCATCGGGGCTGCTTTGAAGCTGAGTCAGGCTCAGTTTGGCCTGTGGGCGGCTCTCGCCATCCATGACACCAGTTCGGTGGTGGGCGCTGCCGCTAGGTATGGCGCAGTCGCCCTCGCCGTTGGGACGACCGTGAAACTGGCTCGCGCCCTATGGATCGTTCCCATGACTCTCGGCACCGCGCTGGTCCGCCGCACTCGGACCAGAATTCCGTGGCCTTGGTTCATCGCGCTGTTCTGCCTGGCGGCGTTGATCAACACCTACGTGAGTGCCGGCGCCGAAATCTATCCCTGGATTGCCCACGCCGCAAAACGCGGCATGACGGTCACCCTTTTCCTGATCGGAAGCGGAATCTCGATCGCCACGTTGAAGGAAGTCGGGCATCGCCCCCTCTTGCAGGGAATATTGTTGTGGCTCGTCGTTTCCGTGACGTCGCTATGGCTTATCCGAAGCGGATGGATCGCTCTCTAGCGCGCTCGCGTCTAGTTGAGGTCCGCCAGTGTTACGAACGATGGAAGATTGCCGCCACCTGCCCCATTGTCCAGCAATAGGACGGTTCGGTTTTGCCCCGCAGACAGGTCGAAGGTCTGATCGATGATCGGGACCTGGTCCGTCGTCTCGGTGACGATAACTTCAACCGATCCGGCCGCTGGCGTTCGATAGAGGCTGGCCTGCCCATACGTAAGGCTGGGGATCGTCGGGGACAATCCCGTGATATCCGTTCCGGTAGGCACGATGTAGACATTCAGGCTGGTGGAAAGATCTGGCGCCACGTGAGCCACCCGCAACTTCACGCTGTTGCCCGCCGCTGCCGAATGATCGTCCGTCAAAACGATAACCGCGATTCCTGGGTCACCCTCGTTTGGCGGCGTGACGAATCCGGAAACGATGAAGGTGTAGGCCCTTCCCTGACCTGCGCTCACCGACGAATTAACCAGGTCGGTCGTGGTTCCAGTCGGCCGAATCTCAATCGTGTGATGTCCGGTTGCGACCGTCAGGTATCCGCTCCCAGGTGAGGCCTCACCGAACGCCAGGTTGGTGACGACGGTTTTTCCATCCACCGCCGCGTCGATATTGCCCGAGTCGTTCGACGCGAGTACGACCCGATACTGAGTATGGTCGGTTCCGCAGCCGGACATCAGCAGGCCCACGGACAGGGCAAACGCCAAAGTGAACACTCCCCAACAGCGAAACATCATCTGTATCTCCATCGGCCGCATTCGTGCATCTCTGGGATGCTGACGGCAGATTGTCGATTTGTCGACACTATAATCGGTTGTACTTCGTGTTTTTGTGAAAAAAGCACGCTCTTCGCAACCCGGCGACAAACGCTCGCGTATCGTGCGTTGTATCCAGTCCTTGCCCAAAGGCAAAGTATCGACCTATGGCGCCATCGCCCGTGCCGCAGGATGGCCTGGCGCCGCCCGCCAGGTCGTACGAGTCCTGCGTCAGGTTTCGGGCCTTCCCTGGCATCGCGTCCTGGGCTCCGGCGGCGCGATCAAGATCCCCGGCGAAGGAGGAGCCGAGCAGCGGTTTCGCCTGCGTATGGAAGGTGTTACGTTCCGCGGAGCGCGCGTTGACATGAAGGTCCACGAGCACAAATTCCCGAAGGCGCGCCGTCCCTGACTGCTCTTTCCGAGTCCTGCGGGCCACTCAAGGTCAACGACCTTCGTGATGCGCGGCACCGTCTCACTCCTACCTAGAATGAAACCAATCGCGTTACGGCCGGAGCCCCTCCGTGATCAAGTTCGTACTCATCCTCGCGCTGGTGTTTGTCTTCAGCCAGATTTTGGTGCGCTTCGCCAGAAGCATCCGCGCAACGTTCACGGACGGCAAGGGCAGAAAAGACGTGCACGTCGAAACGCCGATCGGCATATTCGACCTCAAGTCTCAGGAAGCTTTGGATCCGGCTCTGGCCGGCATGCTTGTCTATCCGGGCGCGACTCGGGCCGAAGATCAAACCGCTGCCTATGAGGCCGACATCCACCTCCTGAACCGCGACTACCGCATTCTCGTGGCTACTTACTGGACGATGACTCCCACCGACATCGTCTGGGACTTCTATAAGCGGGAATTGCCCGGCTGGCGGGAGAAGCGGCAACGCGGCTATGGCCGGTCCCTGTTTCAGGAGGGACCGGAAGGGGTTCGCACCGTCCGGGTCTACACCGAGGGCAGCGGCACCAATATCGAAACGAAAATCTCTCTCAACTTGAAAGCGGCAGCGGCCACCGCCAGTTCTTCAGGCTCCCGATTCGGCATTCCGAGGTAATTCGCCTTCCAGCAGCTGAGGAAGACGATTCGCTGGGCACCGCAGACCCACATAGAAGCTTCCAAACAGCGCGTACACCGCGCTCACTTCGTCGAACCGCATCTCGTAGATCAGTTTCTTGAAGACCAGCGGATCATCTGCGAACAGGTCCACGCCCCACTCCCAGTCGTCAAATCCGATGGAGCCGGTGATGATCTGCTTCACGTCGCCGGCATACCGCCGTCCCACCATCCCATGTTCATTCATCTGCCTCTGGCGCTCTTCCATCGGCAGTGTGTACCAGTTCTTTTCTTCGCCCCGCTTGCGATCCATGGGATAGAAGCAGATGTACCGGTTGGGCGGCATTGCGGGAAACAGCCGCGGCTTCATCGCTTCCTTTTGTCGGGCCATCGTTTCCTGGATCGCCTTGTTCCATTCCTCCGAGTGCGGTTCCACGCCGCGCTCCGCCAGGCCGCGGTAGGTTTTCATCGTGGATTCATACAGTCCTAACTCGATCACTGACAGGTATGACGTGGTCGTCTCCAGAAAATCGCTCAGCCGCAGCCGCGCCAGGTCGAGCTCTGCCTGGTTCAACTCGTCGAAGGTTTCTCGGAAATGGACCAGCATCAGGTCGCCCTTATGCCCGAGCAGGGAAAAGATCGCGGATTGCCCGCCGGATCGTGACTCCATCCGTGAGAACTTCTCCGCCGCTTCGTCGGCAATTCGCTTCCGATCATCGCTTCCCAGTGCGCGCCACGCGGTCCAGCGCACGCGCATCATCTGGTGCAACGTGGCGTAGCCTTCGATCGTCAGCGGTACCGCGGGCAGTTGTCCGGCGGCGATAGGGGCTGGGGCGGGCTGCGTCGGATTCATATCCGCCTATTGTAAACGCGGTCCAACCTCCCCGATGGCTGACACCTGAATCGCGTTTGGGTATCTCGCCCGCCAACCGGACATGATTGCGGCTCAACAGAGGGGTGTGCTACAAGCGATGATATGCGGAAATGGATGCGCGACCGCCTGAAGCGTCGCAAGAAGGGTGAGGACGCAAAACCGGTCGAAAAACGGACCTCTCCCGCCCCCCTGCAGCCGAAATTCTACGATGCTGAACCCTCACCGGCGGAACCCGAAGCGCCAGCGGTAGAAACCGGGCCCGAATCCGAAGCTGCCCCCGAGTCTGCAGAGGGCAATCTCGCCCCGCAGGAATCGGAAACGCCAACTTCTCCGCGGCCCTCTCGGCGCCGTCGCCGCGGACGCGGGCGGCGTGGCGGTGCCGCTCGTCCAGCGCCGGAAGCGGCTCCCCCTCAGGAAGTTCCACAACCTGCAAGTCCCGAGCCTGCCGCCGAAGCCAAGCCCGCTGAGCCTGTCCCGGCGCCGGTCGCCGCCAGCAAGGGAACAGTCGTCCTCGCCATCGGACTGCCTGGTTCCGGCAAGAGTTCCTGGTTCAAACGCCACAACATCCGTCCGCTTTCCAGCGACATGTTGCGCGAGCTCCTGTTCGACGATGCCCAGGAACAGCGCTTTCAAGATCTCGTCTTTTCCAATCTTCGCTCGATGCTGAAGGCGCGCCTGATCGCCCGGCGCCCTATGAATTATGTCGATGCCACCAACCTTACACCGCATGATCGCCATAGCTGGATCAAGCTCGCCAAGGACTATGGCTACGAAGTAAACGGCGTGTTCTTCGACGTTCCTCTCGAAGTCTGCCTGGAACGTAACCGGCGGCGGAATCGGTTGGTCGATGAAGACGTCATGCGCAGAATGGCGGGGAAGATGAAGCCGCCCACCTTCGAAGAAGGCTTCTCGAAAATTACCGTCGTCCGCGTGAAACAAAAGGAATAATCATCGGAGCTGGCGTTTCAGGCTCAGGCGCGGGCCCCAAGCGCGCTGGGCGCGAACTGCCTGTCCACCCGTGCCTTTCCCTGTTCCCCTTCCTCTGGATGCAAGCGGAAGTGCCCCACCAGCCGGGCCAGATCGCGCGCCAGGCTGTTGAGTTCGTCGATCGCTTTGGCGGACTCCTGCGCGCCCGTGGCGCTCTGTACCGCCGCTTGCGTGATGCGCTCGATGTTCTGGTTGATCTGTGCGGCGGACTGTGCCTGTTGCACGCCCGACGCTGCGATCCGCGTGATCAGGTTCCCGACATCCTCGGAGGCTTCGATGATGCCCTTCAGCGATCTTCCCGCCGCGTTCGTCGAGCTGACGCCCGCCTCCACCAGCGTTGTTCCCGCCTGGATGGCGGCCACCGCGTTCTTCGTTTCGGCCTGAATGCTCCCGATCATCGTGCTGATCTCTTTGGTCGCCGCGCTGGTCCGCTCCGCGAGTTTCCTCACTTCGTCGGCCACGACGGCAAACCCCCGGCCCTGCTCCCCGGCGCGCGCGGCCTCAATCGCGGCGTTCAGAGCCAGCAGGTTCGTCTGATCGGCGATGCTGTCGATGACGCCGACGATTTCTCCAATCTGCCCCGACCGCGCGCCCAGGTCCTGCACTCGGCGCGATGCCTCCGCCACCGATTCGGCAATGGCCCCCATTTGCCGCAGCGCGTCCTCGATGACACGCCCGCCTTCGCGCGCCGTCTCTGCCGCTTTGGCCGACGTGGTGGCAGCTGCATTGGAATTCTGCGAGACATCGTGGACCGACTCCGACATCTCCTGCATGGCCCGCGCCACTTCCTGAATCTGCTCTTCCTGGGTTTGCGCTCCGTGCGCTTGCTGCTGCGAACTCGTCGAGATTTCTTCGCTTGCTGTCGCCAGGCGATGGGTGTCGTCGGCCAGTTCCGCAATGATCGAGTACATCTTGTCTACGAACGTGTTGAACCACTTTGCCAGTTCGCCGACTTCGTCGTTGGAGACTGCTTCCAGACGCCGGGTCAAGTCACCTTCCCCTTGCGCGACATCTTTTAGCCGTTCCACGGTTTGGGTCAGCCTCCGGAAGGTGGAGCGAGCTACCGCCGCCGAGGCAGTCAGCAGTACGAGCAGGCAGGGCACGGCGACCGCACCCGCGACCAGCGCGCTTCGCCACCACATCGCGTCTACGTCGTCCATGTAAATGCCCGTTCCGATCACCCATCCCCATGCGGCAAACCCTTTGACGAAGGAAAGCTTCGGAATCGGTCGATTGGCTCCGGGACGCGGCCAACGATAGGCCACGAAGCCCTGTCCCTGCTGCTGCGTAACCTCAGCCATCTCCACGAACATCAGTTTTCCGTCGGAATCCTTGTAGTCGCGCAGATCACGGCCTTTCATCTCCGGCTTCATCGGATGCATGATCATGGCCGGGCGCAGGTCGTTCACCCAGAAGTAGTTGTCACTCTCATACCGCATGGAACTCAGCACCACCAGCGCCTGCTCCTGCGCCTGCTGCCGCGTCAGCGTTCCTGCCGCTTCGAGCTGCTGATAATGTTCAACCACCGAGTAAGCCGTTTCGACCAGGCTGCGGGCTTTTTCTTTTTTCTGCCCGAGAATGCGCGGGCGCTCCATCTTCAGCCAGAATCCAGACAGCAGAAGCAGCCCTGTCGTCGCCAACGCGATGATCAATCGAAACTTGTTTATCAGGCGCATTTGTCCCCGAACGTGAGGTCGTCCCAGGGATCATCGGCATGGATTGAGTGAGAGGTTAGATGCCAGTGCCCGCGAACGTAGAGTGGACTGGCGAAAAGGGATCGTCCCAACGGATCGAAGCTTAGCCCTTCAGATAGGGCAGCATGTCGCGGAATGCCGGCGAGCCTGACGACCGCAACAGCTCGTACGTCATCATTTCCGTCGACGATATCACCGCTCCCGCCGCCCGCATGCGATCCAGCCCCACGCGCCAGTTCCACTCCACGCGCGAACTCACCGCATCCGACGCCACATGCACGACGTAGCCTTCGCGTAGCGCCGCCAGCGCCGTCTGCATCACGCAGATATGCGCCTCCATGCCGCACAGCAGTACCGTCGTGCGCTGCCCGGGCAGCCGCTTCAGCATCGAGCAGAACACATCGCTCCCAAAGCACGAAAACATGACCTTATCGATGGCTGCGTTGTCGGGCAGCAGGGAAGCCACTTCCGGCACGGTATTCCCCAACCCCTTGGCATACTGCGTCGTCACGATCGTCGGGATCTTCAGGATCCCGGCCAGCCGGATCAGCAGTTGCGAATTCTTCAGCAACTGCTCCTTCTGCCAGATCGGGGCCAGCAGTTTTTCCTGGATATCGACCACAATCAGCGCGCACTGCTCGGCCTCGAGGGGGCGGCGTGCGATTTCGGCGTAATCACTCTCGATCTGGATCGTTCCGGTGGTCGACATAGGCATGCCTCGTTTTCGTGATTGTAATTCGCGTATGTGACTGGCGTCGAACCGGTGCTGCTGCACGACGGCAGTGGCTCAAAATGAACCAGTTGAAACCCCTACCCACGCGACTCTCCGGTTGACCCAACCGGTTTGGGCCCATAAAATCGGAAGGAGCCGGAGTTTTTCTTGCCGCTGCCGGCGCGCAAAGGACTGCCCCCTCGTTCAACGGCAGGACAGCTGACTCTGGATCAGCATATCGGGGTTCGAATCCCTGGGGGGCAGCCAAATCTTTTCAGTCACTTACCTAATTAGCGGTTTCGGCAGTGTGCCGTAAAATGTGCCGTGAATTGATCGCGTCCCGTACGACGTTCAATTCCGGGTGCTGATACGTCATAGCCGTCTTCACATCCGAATGACCCATGCTGTTCATGACTGCGGCGATGTTGCCCGTTTTCTGCAACACGTACGTGCCGAAGTCATGACGAGCGCAGTAAAGCACAAGATCCTCCGGCAAGCCGGCCTTCTTTCTTGCCCTAATCCACTGCTTGTTCACCAGGCCGCCAGTGATGTGCTTGCCCTTTTGCCGCGAGGGAAATACCCAGCCTTCCTTCCGATCAGCGCAACGAACCAGCAAGATGTTCATTACTCGGTCGCCCATGGGAACGAACCTGCGGCCCTTCTTGGTTTTGCTGTTTGGATTGAAAATCACGCGACTGTTCCAGTCGATGTTCTCAACCCGCATCCGGTAAAGCTCACGAGCGTTCCGCATGCCCGTGTCGCGCATCAGGACGATTATGTCCTTGAGAGGCTGGTCGGCTAGTGGCAACAGCTTCGCTTCGGCGTGGTCATCGAGCCTCAGCGCGCGGCCCTCCTCCTTGAACAACTTGAAGTCGGGCACATCCCGAATGACCTTCCACTCTCGGGCCTTGTTCATCATCCGGCGCAACGTGCGGAGTGCGTTATTTCCATTTGCCGGTGAACCAGTGAAGCGCACGCTTTCGACCAGATCGGCCGTGATCCGATCCAAGCGCATGTTCGACAATTGAGTGGTCTGCAAGAGTCTCCAGCCGTTCAGGTAATAGCGTCGAGTGGCGAATTCCAGCCGGGCAGTTTTGACCCATTCCACGAATCGTAACGAGAATTCGAGAAGTGTGGGCGCCTTCCTGTCGAGCGGGTCATGACCCTCGATCGCCCTTGTTAGTTTCAGAGCGGCAATCTTTTCCGCCCTGATGATATTCGTTTCTTTGGTTGATCCGCGGTAGCGTTGACCCCGCGCCGTAAAGTCATACCAATAGAATTTGGAGTTCTTTTTTCTAAGCAGCTCCACGAGTTTCCTCCATTGCAGCCCGCACGGACGGCACTCGTGTGTTCCTCTTGATGTAATCGAGAAGAACTCGAACATCGTATCGAACCCGGCCCTCAATTTCCACGTATTCAGGGCCAGTGCCCTCGTAGCGCCAACGCTTCAACGTGGCTGGTGACCGACCAAGGATTTCGGCGGCGCGTTTGGTCGCAATGAATTCTGGGAATTTGTCGTGTGGAAGCGTACTCATGGCGATACTCCTGGCATGGAGCAGCGGCCCAGGCATCTGCCGGGCCGCGACCATTTGCGATTCCGGTTTCCGAAATCGCAAATGTTAACCACTTTGAGTCCGTGCGGGCCAGGTTGTCCAATGAGTTTTGTGCACGTGCTCATAACGCCAAGTTATAAGCGGCAAATATTTGAAAACACTGTCTTCTTGGCATCTAGATTCGAAAATGCCCAGGAAAATCAGATATGCGCTGTGGTTATAAGCACGTGCGGAGGATGTATTGGACTTTCACTTTGAGCCATGGTTATGGTCGAAAGATGACTTGGGTCGTTCCGCTCGCAAACGGCTACGGGGCTACGTTGGAATCGCAGGGCTGTTTGGAGAACGTACTTCGACGCTTCGCGTCGGGAGAACTGTTGACACTCCATCCCTGAAAGGGTACACGTTCGTAGACTGCTGCTTACGTTCGTCTACATGCAGATTCTGAATGAGATCTGTCGATGGCGTTTACGGACGTATACGCGCCCTCGATGTCTGGGAGAGCTTATGAGTGCGCAAATGACCGAGATGGCGAAGGTGAACCGACGCGCCGCGAGGACCCGGACGGTGTCCACACGAGTCACGGAAGCAGAATACGCTGCTCTCCAGGAGCAGGCGTGGTCGGCGGGTAAGACTGTGTGCGACTGGGCACGAGAGTGCATTGCACAACAGATCGAAAAAGGTTCCAAGAAAAGGCTGGAGGAACACCTGTTCACCGAACTGGTTGGTATTCAATTGCTCTTGATAAACACGCTCGGGCCGATCTTGCGAGGAGAACGAATGGCTGCTGAGCAAGTTGATGCAGTTTTTCGACAGGTTCAAGCCCGCAAAGCGCCAAAAGCTCAAGAGCTTCTCAACAAGCGTCTAAACAGGGAGCTTGAGACGCACCGCGGCACGCAAACCCAAAGTGCACCTACTACAGTATCCTAGCCTCCGTTTTGGGTGTACAGCATGCCAGCAGACAAGAGACCGGTCAAGGTTTCCCTTCGGCTCGCTGCGCTCGACCTATGACCGAACTCTTGCCGCTTGGCTAATTGCTCCGCTACAAAACGAAGGCATGACTTCGAAGTCTCCCGAGGCAAGTCCATTTCTTCCCATCTTTTCCTAGCGGAGACAAGACAGGAGCGGAGAGGGAGACAGGTCAAGCCCGCCCGTTGGGTGCGCCGCTCGGCCGGTCGAAGTGAAACGGAGAGGCTTGACGCGACTCCCGCGCTCCGTACACTCGTTGGGAAAAGTGGGACGCGATCTTCCCACGCATCCCCTTTCCGGATTGGCCTTCTATGCTGCTTAAGTGCGCTCGGTGTCGATCCTATTCGCACGACCGCTTACGTTTGCTGACGCCGTCCAGCCAAATCCTTGATCCATCAAATGTTGACATCCGTACACGGCAGTTTA
>Ga0335082_10005183_pt1 | contig 14232 bp, 11 predicted proteins | sample Lox_Sample_41_FD_206718 | JGI IMG/M metagenome (GOLD analysis project Ga0335082, IMG submission 206718) | Soil microbial communities from Loxahatchee National Wildlife Refuge, Florida, United States - Lox_Sample_4.1 | ecosystem: Environmental > Terrestrial > Soil > Wetlands | place: USA...
GGTTGGCGACCGGCACGACCACGTACTCGGCAAATGCCCCATCCGCATGCAGAATCCCCATAACCCGCCGAATCGGGCAATGACGCTGTAGTCCGCGTCCACAACTGGCACAGCGACCGCAGCCGAAGTTGATCTCGCCGACAACCCGCTTGCCACACCACTCCGGCGGACCGTCCTCGACCGTGCCCGTGAATTCGTGGCCGAGCACGCCGCGAAAATCCATGTAGCCCTTGATCAACTCGAGGTCGGTGTTGCAGATGCCCGCGCGTGCGACGCGCACCAGCGCCATGCCGGGTGTACAAGGCGGCTCGGAGCGTTCAATCACACGCGCCGCTGTACCGTCCCACACCAATGCACGCATCAGCTGTGCACTGTAGCAAAGGTGGGGGGAGTTCGGACAGAGATCCGAGAGGAGGAGCCCGAGATCTCTGTCCGAACGGGGAGACCCAACTAGCGGAGATGTGAGGGACGCACGTGGCGAACGGCGACAGGTAGCGTTCGCCGGAAGGGATGTCGCTCAACCACAGGCCGCATCGACTGCAGGAGGACGCGGCGAGCACTGCGACGCAGGGAATTCTTCATCACGAGAACTCGACCACCATGCGAAACGGTAGCGGTATCTTGCACCGCAGCATGCCGATGATACGACCGTTCCGCCGCACCGAGTACGCTTGCCAGTGTGGGAGCCACGTCAGCTTGACCATCGTGCGATCCTCTCGTCGCTGATAGCGAGCACGCGGCGTGCCAGGGTGTCGCACTTGGTTCCTCAGTGGATTGAGTGATTCGATGCTGCAAAGTGCCCAAGTAGCGTGCGTCAAGATTGCAAAGAGAATCGTCAGAGTTAGGCAAAATGTTGATGCTCTGACACTCTGATCACGCTCGTGGACTGTTCAGGTGTTTTTCCATGGCGAGGCGTGTCCGCTCAACCAGGATCGGCACATCCTCGGCAATTCGGTCCATTGTTGGGATCGGCGGGTCAACGTAAAGGTCGAGAATAGCGACCGAACCGCTCGCACCGGAGCGCCGGGTCTCCACCGCGGTGAGCGGCACGACCGGAATGCCGGCGTGTATCGCCAGATGAAAGCCGCCGGAACGAAAAGGGAGGAGCGGCGTGTCGTCGTGGTGCTTGCCCTCGGGAAAGATCAAAACGGAGAGGCCACTGTGCAGCTTGTCGGCCGCCGCGTTGAGCGTGGCAATCGCCCGCGGGGTGCGCCCGGTGTCGATGAAGATGTGTCCCGCCAGCAGCCCGATCCACGCGAACACGGGAATCTTGCGCAGCTTTATGCCCAGGACGGCACGCCACTGCAGCGCAATGCCGGCAGCTACTGCATAGCCTGCGAAATGCGAGTTGTGGTTGATCATCAGGACGTACGACTGGTCACGGCGGAGGTATTCGAGGTGGTGTACACGCAGATGGACACCACATGACCACAAAATCATACGGCCCCAGAAGCGTGCGTGCAGGCGGTGGCCGATGCGATGCGAGCCGGTGAGCAGGGTGATGATGAGCGATGAGGGAAACACCACGAGCGTCCACAGACCGATCATGGTGTACACCCATCCGAGGTAGAGCCCGCGCCACATCAGTGAACGCGTACGGTAGGCCGGGTGTTGAGCGCGCGCAACTCTGCCGCCGGCCGATCGAGCTGTGCGCCGTGCAGGATCCAGGCATGACTGCTCAGGCGCACGTCACCTGCGGGCAGGGCGCCAGTGTGGCGATAGAGGAAGCCGTGGTCGCCGATCTCGCCGGGCTTGCCCTCCGGCGGATCGGCATGTGTACGCTCGTCGCGATAGTACAGGGTGACCGCGCGCGCGACCTCGTCCGGCGCCTCCAGCCAGCCGAGCAGCCCGGTGTCGGCACGCCGCACCAGATACCAGTCGATCGGCTGCGTACCGCTGCGGCTGCCGCCATGGCCGTCGATGGCAACTGGAGGCAACAGCTGCGGCGCGCTCTCAAAGGTCAGCTCGCCCGCCGCATCACTGAGGTCCATGCTGATGCGCAGCGTCACGCTGCGGGTGAGCATGCGCGCCGTGGGTGTCAACCGCACTGTCGTCGGCAGAACGAATCCGTGCGGGTAGAAAATGAAGTTGTCGCGCACCGGGGGGCTGTAGAGACCGAAGAGCATGCGGCCGCGGACTTCACACTCGCGTATGATGCGTAGTGGACCGGTGTGCAACCCGGTGGTGCGGACGCGCACATCCTCTTCGGTCCGCGCAATGTGGCCGATGGCGAGGGCGAGGTCGACGTCCAGGCGTGCTTTGCTGCGGTCGAGAATATTGGGGGCGCGATCGGGATCGCCAAGTAGCAGCGTGTCGATTACAGGGGTGCCGTTGTGACGAAAGCCTAGGAGGTAGTCTTGCCCACGCACGTGGTCGTTCACGGCGTCATACGAGAGCAGCGGCGGCAACCCGGCCGGCGTGCCGCGGGCAAGATAGAACCAGCTCCTGTTGCCGTCCGCGCCGACGACCTCGATCTCCGTGCTCCGCGGTGGGGCGGGTTGAAAGCGTTCGCCGCCCTCGGCGACCAGGAGGAGGACGAGATCGTCAGCACCGATTCCTGGAGGTGTGGCCGGGTGCGGTTCGTCACCTGCTTCGAAGATGTACTGCCAGCGCCCGTCGCTGGTGCGCCTGCGCTGGTCGACCTGGACGTGGATGGTGGTGGGCTTGGCTCCATGAAAGGCGGTGGCGGTTAGTTCCGCAGCGGGCACGCCGAGCAAGTGCGGCAGCTCGCGGCCGGTGAGGGCGAGGAGATCCGCCGGAAGCTCATGCGCATGCGCCGCGCGTCCAGGCAGCACAGAGAGGAGTATGCCGCAGAGCAGCGCCTGGCGGACCGCCACTCAAGCCACCGCCGGCTCGTCCAGCTCAGCGAGCATCGGCAGGAGCCGGTCGATTTCCTGCTCCAGCGCGGCACACGCCGCGGGCGCGTTGGCCAGGTCACCGCCGTGCCCCATCATTTCCAGTCGTTGCGCGGCCTCGACGGCGCGACCCGCCGCGAAGTTGCCCACCGCTCCCTTGAGCGCGTGCGCGGCGCGTTCCAACGCCGCAGGATGGCGCGCCGCGGCGGCGGCGTGAATCTCTGCGAGCATGCGCGGGCAATCGGCGCGAAACACCTCGACCAGGTGCCGGATGAGTTGCGCATTGCCGCCGAGCCGCTGCACGCACAAGGCGCGATCCATGATCTCCCCGGACTCCAAGGCCGCTGGCGGGCTCGCCACGGCGGTGTGCGTACTTCCTGCCACCCAACGTGCCAATGCCGCCGCGAGCGCGTCGATCGTCACGGGCTTTCGGATGTAGTCATCCATGCCGGCTGCGAGGCAGCGGTCGCGATCGCCCGCCATCGCGTTGGCTGTGAGGGCGATGATCGGAGTGTGGCCGCCGTGCTCGCGCTCGCGCCGGCGGATACGTTGCGTCGCCTCGAAACCGTCCATCTCGCTCATGCGGCAATCCATCAAGATGGCGCCGTACGGGATGCGCGACTGGCTGTCGACGGCTTCGATGCCATTGGCTACGACATCGGCCCGGTACCCTAGCTTCTCGACGAGGTGAGCGATCACCTTCTGGTTGACGGCGTTGTCTTCTGCCACCAGCACACGAGTGCGAGGCAGCGCGCTGTGCCGCGTGAAGGTAACCGGGCTGGGCGCAGGCACCGGCGGCGGAGCATCGGCGGGTTGGGTGGAAAGGCTGAACAGGTTCACGAGGCAGTCGTGTAGCGCCGACTGGTGAACGGGCTTGGTCAGCCACGCGTCGATGCCGGCGCGGCGCAGCGTGGTGGCGTCGCCGGGCTGATCAATCGATGTCAGGAGTAGCAGCCGGATGGCGGCGAGGGCGGGGTCGGCGGTGATCGCTCGCGCCAACGCCAGCCCATCCATGCCTGGCATCTGCATGTCGAGGATTGCCAGGTCATACGGTGTGCCGCGGTGCACGGCGGCGCGCAGCAACTCGAGGCCACGTGCGCCGTCTCCAGCTTCGTCGCTACGCATGCCCCAGGGTGTTACCTGCTCGCGCAAGATCAGCCGATTGGTGGCGCTGTCGTCGATAAGGAGCACGCGCCGGCCGCGCAGATCGGGCAGTGGCGGCGCAGTGGGCAAACTCTCGCTTTGCTTGGCCAGCCGGACGGTGAACCAGAACGTGCTGCCGGTGCCGGGCTGGCTGTCGACGCCGATCTCGCCCTCCATCATGCGGGTGAGCTGCTGGCAGATGGCGAGCCCCAATCCCGTGCCGCCGTACTTGCGTGTGGTGGAGGCGTCGGCCTGCGAGAACGGCCGGAACAACCGATCGCGCGCCTCAGGCGACACGCCAATGCCGGTGTCGGAGATCTCAGCACGCAGTGTCACCGTGGTCGCCGTTTCGCAGGACTGCTTGACACGCAAAACCACCTCGCCCTTCTCCGTGAACTTGATGGCGTTGGCCAGCAGGTTGGTGAGGATCTGGCGCAGGCGACCCGGGTCGCCGCGCAGCGCCGTAGGCACGTCATGGTAGATCAGCACCGCCAGCTCCAAGTGCTTGCGCTGCGCCGCCTCGGCGAATTGGTCAACGACCTCACGCACAAGCTGCCGCAAATCAAAGTCGACGCTGTCGAGTTCCAGCTTGCCGGCCTCGATCTTGGAAAAGTCGAGGATGTCGTTGATGATGCCGAGCAGGGTCTCGCCGGAACTGCGAATCGTTTCGGCGTAGTCGCGTTGCTGCGGGGCGAGCGGCGTATCGAGCAGCAGCCCGGTCATACCGATGATGCCGTTCATCGGCGTGCGGATCTCATGGCTGACGGTGGCGAGAAACTCGGACTTGGCGCGGTCGGCAGCTTCGGCAAGATCCTTCGCCGCCGCGAGCTCGTCTTCGGCCCGCTTGCGGCGCGTGATGTCGCGCAGCATGCCTTCGACACCGGTAGGACGACCCTCCCGGTCACGCAGCAGGCGCGCCGTCGCCGACACCGGAATGGGCTGACCCTGCGCGTCCTGCAGCGTGATCTCGAAGTCGCGCACGTACGTGTCCTGCGTGAGCGCAGCAATGTAGCGGTCGCGCTCGGCCGGGTTCTTGTACAGGCGCGTCACGTCGGTGCCCAGCAACTCGTCGACCTGATAGCCGTAGCGCTGCACCGATGGGCTGATGAGTTGGATCCTGCCCTGCAAGTCGGTGCGGTAGAAGACATCCTGCAGGTGCTCGAAAATGTCCCGGAGATCTTCTTCGCGGGTGCGCAGGGCCTCGTCTGCGCGCTTGCGTTCGGTGATGTCACGCAACATGCCTTCGATGCCGACCGGGTGGCCACGCGCATCGAACAGCAGGCGGACGTTGGTCGACACCGGGACGACGGTGCCATCGCGGGCGCGCAGCGTGAGCTCGAAATCGCGCAAGCTGCGGCGTTCGAGCAAGAGGGCGATGTTGCGCTCGCGCACGGCCGGATCGGGATAGAAGGTCGCGACGTTGCGTCCAATGAGGTCGGCGACGCGGTAGCCGTAGCGTTCGACCGATGGACTGACCATCTGCAGCGTGCCCTGCAAGTCGGTGCGATAGAAAATGTCTTCCAGATGTTCGAAGATGCCACGAAAGTTCTGCTCGCTCTGGCGCAGCGTCCTGAGAGTTTCCCGGCGGTGGCGGTTCTCTCGTCCCAGTGCGGTGCGCTGCCGTTCGAACTGGTAGGCGATGAACGCCGACTCGGCCAAGGCGACCGCGACGGCGAACGCCGCATAGGGCAACGGGCCAAAGGCGCTGCCGGTGAGGAGGTAGGCGTTCGCGGCGATGGCCGCGCCAGTAACGCCGGCGGCGCCGACCTGCGGCCAGAGGCCCCAGGGCAACAGTGTGCCCGTGAGCATGACACCCGTCGCACCCAGGATCGTCGTTGGTACCGTTTCGCGCGTCACCACTCCGGACGCTGCGGTCATCGATGCAGCGACGGCGACCGTCAGCAGGCCGACGCCGATCGTCCAGGCGCGATCGGTCCGCATGCGGAGAGCGACAAATGCACCGATGATGGTGAGTACCTGGACGAGCTTCAGGAGCAGAAGCGACACGAGCAACGAGCGGTCCAAACCGAGATCGCCGAGCGCAAAGACGACGTTGGAAGCCAGCAGGATCCAGAGGCCGATCCGAATGCGATCGATCAGGAGGTGCGTGTCCGCGTCGCTGACCGGATCGTGCGCATCTTCGGGGATGCCGCTCGCCATGCTCTCTTGTAGCACAGGAGGTGCTCCGAACGGTGCAGGCGCAATCAGAGGCGACGCCTGCGGTGGTATGGGCGTTGCGGGGAGTCAGAGACCGCAGAATCGAGTCGGCACATCGGCATTCGCGTCCTGGTGGTGTCCTCCCAGGCAGCAGGCGTGCCAGCCGCATGCCTCGGTACGGTGAGCGTTTGGGGGTCTGGCGGCGCGACCCTGAGACAGCTGCTCTGTCTCAGTCGTGTACCGCGGGTGTCTCTGAGACAGGTTCACTGGTCGGTGCCACCGTGCTCTTTGAAAAACAGCGGGGCAGTAGGTATGAGGGCGGCGAGTATGAAGACGTTGCTCGTGGAAGACGACGCGACCACCCGTTACCTGCTCGAATCCATCCTGAAGGGACGGGGGTACGAAGTCACTGCCGCGGCAGATGCCGAAGCTGCCTGGCCGTTGTGTCAGCAGAACGCGTATCCACTGATCGTACTCGACTGGCTCCTACCGGGGATGGACGGGCTCGATCTTTGCCAGAAGATCCGCGGCCTGCCACACGGCGACCGCAGCCTGATCGTGGTGCTGACGAGCCGTGATCAACCTGCCGACCTGCAGGCAGTCCTCGAGGCCGGTGCGGATGACTATCTCACCAAGCCGGTGGATGTCGCACGGCTGACCGTGCGCCTGGCCATCGCCGAGAGGCAGGTTGGTAACTTGCTGCAGCGCAAGCAGGCAGAGGCCCAGGTTGCGGCGATGCTCGAGCAGGTGCGACGCACGCGGGACGACCTATTATCGATCCTTAACGAGTTGCGCGTCGGCAGTGCCATCACCGATGAAGACGGGCGCATCACGTTCCTCAGCCAGACCTGCCAACCGCTGCTCGGCTGCGACCCCGCGACGCTGGTGGGCAAGCATTGGCAAACGGTGTTGGCCTTCGAGCCGCGCGAACGGGCTCAGCTCGAGGCGCAGTTGGTGCAACCGCCGGCGCGACGCAGCAAGGTGGCAGCGCATCTGCAAACTCCCGGCGGGCGCCACTACTGGGTCGACGTCGAAGTGAAGGACGATCCACGCGAGGCGCAGCGCAAGATCTTCTTCCTCTACGATATGTCGGAGGTGCACGACCTGCGGCGCTTGCTCGACGAAAAGGCGCAATTCCAAGACTTGATCGGCAAGAGCGAGCCGATGCTGCGCATCTACGAGCAGATCCGCGAGGTCGCGCGGGTCGATTCGACGGTGCTGATCGAGGGAGAGACCGGCAGCGGCAAGGAACTGGTGGCGCGCGCCATCCACTTCTCGAGCCGTCGGAAGCACAAGCCGTTCATCGCCCTGAACTGCGCCGGGTTGACAGACTCGCTGCTCGGCAGCCAACTCTTCGGCCACCGGCGCGGCGCGTTCACGGGAGCGGTGGAGGATCACAAGGGCCTGTTCGAGGCCGCCGACGGCGGGACGCTCTTTCTCGACGAGGTCGGCGACATCCCTGCGAACGTCCAGACCAGCCTCTTACGTGTCCTGCAGGAGCGCGAGATTGTCCGGCTGGGAGAATCGAAACCCGTGAAGGTCGATGTGCGCGTGCTCGCGGCGACGCACCATGACCTCGCGGACGACGTCGCCAAAGGGACGTTTCGCTCGGACCTGCTGTACCGAATCCGCGTCGTCCGCGTCCACTTGCCGCCGCTCCGCCAGCGGCGCGAGGACATTCCTCTGCTGGTGAGCCACTTCCTTGGCGAGTGCGGCGCTGCCACCGGGAAGCGCGTCGAGGGCGTCAGCAAAGATGCGATGGGGATACTCCTCGGCTATCGTTGGCCCGGAAACGTGCGTGAACTCAAGAGTGCCGTCGAGTTCGGAATCGTGCGCAGCAAGGGGCAAGTAATCGAGGCCACCGACCTCCCGGGCGAGATGCTCGACAGCGGACCGCCACCTGCCATGCTGGAGGCCGAGGGCGGCGACGAAACGCAGCGTCTCCTCGCCGCCCTCAAGGTCGCTAAGGGCAATCGTGTCGCTGCCGCCCGCCTCCTCGGCATCAGCCGCGCCACCCTCTACCGCCGTCTCGCCGAGTTGAACATTGCGGCCAAATAACGGCGGCGCTCCTTCAGGATTGCGACAGCGACCCAGTCGGCGTCCCTGGTGGGCGTGCGCCGAGTGTGAAATAAAGAAAGAACTCCTGGTTCCCCCGCGGACCAAGAATCGGGGATGGGTAGTCGCCGCCACAGCTCAGGCCTAGGTCGACGCCAAAGTTGCGGATCGCCGCGACAGCCGCCAACTGTTGTGCGGGGTTGCGCACGACGCCGCCTTTGCCGACCTCGCCCTTGCCAACTTCGAACTGCGGCTTCACGAGCGCCAGGATGGTTCCCTCCGGCCGCATGAGGGGGAGTGCAGTCGGCAGGACCAGACGCAACGAGATGAACGAGACGTCGACGACTGCAAGGTCGGCCAGCTGTGGCAGCCGCGCCGCGGCAAAGCTGCGAATGTTGGCGCGCTCGAAGAGGGTGACACGCGGATCCTGGCGGAGCTTCCAGGCGAATTGTCCGTAGCCGACGTCGATTGCGAACACGTGGCGCGCGCCGCGTTGCAACAAACAATCCGTGAAGCCACCCGTTGAGGCGCCAATGTCGACTGCCACGAGCCCGCGCACGTCGATCTCCCAATGCGCGAGGGCAGCGTCGAGCTTGAGACCCCCGCGGCTGACGAACGGGATGTCAGAGCCGCGGACGGCGAGCGGCGCATCGACCGGAACCAAAGCGCCCGGCTTGTCGACGCGCTGCTCGGCAAACCACACCGCGCCTGACATCACCAGCCGGCGGGCGCGCTCGCGGCTGGCCACGAGACCGCGGTCGACCAACAGCTTGTCGATGCGGGCGCGTTTGGCTCGCATCAAGGCGGACAGGCGCGCTCCACGGCGAAGCGTGCAATCTCCCGCAGCGGCTCCGCCGCACGCTTGAAGCCGCGCAACTCCTCGTTGGCATTGACGAGCAATTCGCGGGCGCGCTCTTTTGCGGCGGGTAGACCGAGTACCGCCGGGAACGTTGCCTTGTGCCGTGCCTTGTCGCGGCCAGTGTTCTTTCCCGTCAAGTCGGCCGTGCCTTCGGCGTCGAGAATGTCGTCAGCGATTTGGAAGGCCAGCCCGAGACACTCAGCGTACCGCGTCAGCCGCTGCAACTGGTCGGCCCGCGCCCCGCCCAGCAGCGCGCCGGCGCGCACCGCCGCACGAATCAGGGCGCCGGTTTTGCGAATGTGGATCCACTCGACGGTGGGCAGGTTGATGGCGCGGTCCTCGGCACTCAGATCGTCCGCCTGGCCAGCCACCATGCCGCGGGCACCGGCAGCGTTGGCGATCTCCGTGAGCACCTGGAGCGCGCGCCGCTGTGAGACGGCCGGCTTGGCTACTGCCTCCGCCATGATCCGAAACGCTTCGGTCAGCAGTGCGTCGCCGGCCAGAATGGCAATGCCTTCACCAAAGACGCGGTGGCTCGTAGGCTGGCCGCGACGCAGGTCGTCATCGTCCATAGCGGGCAGGTCGTCGTGAATGAGCGAATATGTGTGAATCAGCTCGAGGGCGCAGGCAAACGGCAACACCGGCGTGACCGTCCCGCCGACGGCTTCGGTGGCGGCGATCGACAGAATGGGACGGAGGCGCTTGCCGCCGGAGAACAAACTGTAGCGCATCGCCTGCGTCAGCGCGTCGGCTTCGTTCGACGCAGGAATGCAGCGTTCGAGAAACCGGTCGACGCGCTGCTGGCGACGGGCGAGATAGGACTGTAGATTCATGCCTTGGCGTCCGGGTCCATCGGCTGCAACTGCAATTTTCCGTTCGTATCGCGCGTGAGCACCTCGACGCGCGACTCGGCTTCGCTCAGGCGCTGGTTCAGGGTGCGCACCAGCGCTACGCCGGCCTCGAACGCAGCCAGCGCTTCCTCCAACGGCAGCTCTCCAGCTTCGAGGCGCGCTACGATGCCTTCCAGCTCCGCCATTCCTTGATCGAATCGCAAGTCCTTTGTCTTGTCCCTGGTTTCGCCCATACATCCCCCCGCGGTGAGATCGGCTCCATCAACCGTCATCTGGTTCGTGGATGCGTGGGTCGTCGACGCGCACGGCGGCGGTCCCGCGCGCAAACGTGAGGCGCAGGCGATCGCCGGTCTGTAGACTGGCGGCGTCACGGACGACCGCGGCAGTGTCGGCCCGCCGCGCGATGCTGTAACCGCGCTCCAGGACGGCGAGCGGACTCAGGGCCTGCAGGCGTTCGGCGCCGCCACGCAGTTGCTGGCGGGCGAGGCGCAGGCGGCTCATGGCGCCACGCATGGCGCGCTCGCTCAGCTCGTCGACGCGCAGTTGCAGGGCCCGCAGCACCTGGCGTGGGTCACGCAGGTGCCGCGCTTGCCCACCCAGCCGCTCGCGTTGGCGCATGATTTGGCGCTGCACGCCGGCGTGCAGCCCGTTGGCCATGCGTGCAAGCCAGGCGTGGAGATCGCGCCGATCGGGCACGACCATCGCCGCCGCCGCTGTTGGGGTGGGCGCCCGCCGGTCGGCGACCAGGTCGGCAATGGTCACGTCGATTTCATGCCCGACGGCCGAGACCACGGGCACGCGCGCCCCCGCGATGGCCCGCGCCACACGCTCATCGTTGAATGCCCACAGATCCTCCAGCGAGCCGCCGCCGCGGCCGACGATGAGCACGTCGACCTCCGCAATGCGGCTGATCTCGGTGAGAGCCTGAACGATGTCCCCTGGAGCTTCCTTGCCTTGCACGCGCACTGGCCTGACGACGATGCGCACACCGGGCTGGCGCGCGCGCAGCACGACCAGCAGATCATGGATTGCGGCGCCGGTGAGCGCGGTGACGATGCCGACGGCGCGCGGCAGGAAGGGCAGGGGACGCTTGCGTCCTGCGGCGAACAGGCCTTCAGCTGCCAGGCGTTTCTTGAGTTGCTCAAAGGCGAGTTGCAGGCTTCCCAAGCCCCGCGGCTCCATTGCCTCGACGTAGAGCTGCAAGGCGCCGCGCACCTCGTAGAGGCCGATGCGGCCGCGAACAATGACCTGCATGCCGTCTTCGGGTCGGTATGGCAGAAGCTGATTGGCGGAACGGAACATCACCGCACCGATCTGGCTACGCTCATCCTTCAAGCTGAAGTAGAAGTGACCGGAGGGCGGGACGCGGAAGTTGGAGATCTCGCCGACGACCCAGAACTCCCCCAGCTGCGCATCGAGCGTCTCACGCACGCGCTGATTGAGCTGCGACACCGTCAGCACGGAGGTCAGCGCTGGCAGGTCGAGTGGGAGCTGCATGCGGCGACTGTAACAGAACGGCTAATGGCGCGCCAAGGCGAGATCCGCAATGACCGTCGAGGCGGACACGATCTGCACGCCTGCGCCGGCAACGCTGGGCAGCGCGGCTTGCAGCGCCGCGACCGTGGCGGGCCGGGCGTGGCCGATGGCGATGACGTCACCCTGTTGGTGGGCGAGCTTGGGGAGCGCTTCGATCTGCGAACGGATGGTCGGCTCGTCGTCGCTGTCGTCCAGGAAGACGCTGCGCGCCGCACAGCGGAGCCCGATCGCTGCGGCGACTTCACAGGCAACGCTGTGCGGTGTGGTCCGGCTGTCGATGAAAAACAGGTCCTTCTGCTTGAGGTATTCGAGCACCCACAGCATGTGGGCGCGGTCGGTGGTGAAGCGCGAGCCCATGTGGTTGTTGACGCCGACGGCGTGGGGGACGGCATCCAGGCTGGCGTCGAGCTGCTGCGCAATTGCGTCGCGATCCGCCGTGATGAGCAAAACGTTCTCGGCGCCGAAATCCTCGCCACTTTCCGCCTCCATCGGCAGATGAATGAGGACTTCGCGGCCGAACAAGCTTGCCAGCTCGGCCACTTCGCGCGAGAAGGGGCGAAACGGCATGACCGCGAAGGTGAGCGGCGCATCGACGCCGGCCAAGCTGCGTGCGATCAGGAGATCGTTGCCGAGGTCATCGATGAGGATGGCGACGCGCGCCTGGCGACCCAGCCAATGCAGCGTCAGCGTGTGCGTCAGCAAGCCATCGACGCCGACCTGCACTTGCGCGCCGACCGCCTGCTGGTTGATGTCGACGGTGACGCCAGCCGCGGCGGCGCGCACCGGATCGAACAGCTTCTCGAAGGCGGCGGTGTCTTCGGGCGCGGGCAGGGTCAGGTCGTAGCGGCGATGGGTCCAGCGCAAGGCGCCAGCGCCTTGCGGGTCCTCGTCCGGGCGCGGCACGGGCCATGGCAGTTGGCCAAGCGCGGTAGTGACAGCGGCGATGCGCGCCGGAAAGTCGGCTGCCCAATTCGCCGGTGGCTGTGGCGCCGGCGGCCGCACGAAAACCGCCGCGGGTTGGCGCAACGCCAGCGACGACAGGAAAATGAGGAGCCCAAGAACAGTCGAGGACGCGAGGCTGAGCAGCCAGCCCCATCCGAACAGGCGTGGCTCGGAACGCGGCACGCGTCAGCTCAAAATGGAAAGCCCTCTGCACGACAGAGGGCTTTCGCATAGCGGTGGCATCGACAGCCTGACTACGGCGTACTCTGCGCCACGACGGTTTTGAAGACGTTCCAGCTCTTCAAGAGTTCGAGCGCCCGATCGAGCTGCGGATCCTTCCCTAGTTCACCCTCGTGGACGGCGCTCGTCTCGTCGCCTTCCTCGTCCTCCTTCGTGCCGGTTCCGTTCTTTGGCGCCGGGTGTTTGTTGGGCGCCTCGAAGTGGCCCGGCAAGTTCTCTTCGCGCACCGACGGGAACTTCGCGCCGCCATCCGCCTTCGCCTGGATGAGGGCGTTCTCGACGAAGATGTCGGGGGTGATGCCCGTGGCCTGGATCGAGCGGCCGTTCGGGGTGTAGTAGCGCGCCGTGGTCAGACGAACTGCGGCGGTCTCATCAAGCGGGAGAATGGTCTGCACGGAGCCCTTGCCGAAGGTCTGCGTGCCCAACACCAGCGCGCGCTTATGATCTTGCAAGCAGCCGGCGACAATCTCCGAGGCGCTGGCGCTGCCGCCGTTGACCAGCACGATCATCGGAAAGTCCGTGTGGCTGCCTGCCTTGTGCGCGAAGTATTTCTGTCGCTGGCTCTCCAGGCGGCCATCGGTGTAGACCACCAGGCCCGCATCGATGAACTCGTCGGAGACCTTTACTGCCTGGGTGAGCAGTCCGCCGGGGTTGTTGCGCAGGTCCAGCACCAGCCCCGCCAGCGGCCCGCCGTTTTCCTTCTCCAGGTTCGCCATCGCCTTCTGCAGGTCGTCATCCGTGCGCTCCTGGAACTGCGTGATGCGCAGGTAGCCATAGCCCTTTTCGAGCGGGCGAGACTTGACACTCTGGATCTTGATGACCTCGCGCGTCAGCGTCAGGTCGATGAGCTTCTGCACGCCTTCGCGGCGCAGGGTGATGTGAATCGTCGTCCCCTTCGGTCCGCGCATCTTCTTGACCGCCTCGACCAGGGGCATGTCCTTGGTGAACTCGTCTTCGATCTTGATGATCTGGTCGCCGGACTTGATGCCGGCGCGGTACGCCGGAGTATCTTCGATCGGCGACACGACGGTGAGGACGTTGTTGCGTGTAGTGATCTCGATGCCCAGGCCGCCGAAGCTGCCACGGGTGTCGACCTGCAACTCTTTGTAGAGATCGGGGGGTAAGTATGCGCTGTGGGGATCGAGGGCGTTGAGCATCCCGGTGATGGCGCCGTCGATCAATTGTTTCGTGGTGACGTTGTCGACGTAGTTCTTTTGCACCAGAGCCAGCACGTTGGTGAAGACGTCGATATTATCGTAAGTCTCCTTCGCCACCGCCGAGACGCGGCTGACCGTCCGGCCACCGAACCACAGCGTCGCGGTCATGGCGCAGACCAAGAGGACAGTGGCCAGCCAGTGCTTTCTGTTCTTCATGTACCGACGTACCTTTCCTTTGGTAGCCGCATTATAGCCGAATGGTTTTGCAGCCACAATTCACTGTTTGCGGGGAATTTCCTTGCTTTCCAAGCAGCGCTCCTGAAAAATGAGCATGGGTGGTCAGCGATGCCACGAGGCAGTCAGTACCCTGACAGGGTTGGATGAGGATGAGTTCTCGGCCTCTGCTCCAGCGCAATCTGACCGAGTTCTTCCGCGAT
>Ga0335082_10005184_pt1 | contig 14232 bp, 14 predicted proteins | sample Lox_Sample_41_FD_206718 | JGI IMG/M metagenome (GOLD analysis project Ga0335082, IMG submission 206718) | Soil microbial communities from Loxahatchee National Wildlife Refuge, Florida, United States - Lox_Sample_4.1 | ecosystem: Environmental > Terrestrial > Soil > Wetlands | place: USA...
GGCTTGCGCCCACCAACACGGCGCAGTCGCTGCGCGGGCCGAGACGCGCGTGGGCAGCTCCGCTGATTGCGGGCTCCTCGGCCAGGAGTCTCGGAGAGGAGGAGCGGGTGGCGGGAATCGAACCCGCATGACCAGCTTGGAAGGCTGGGGCTCTACCATTGAGCTACACCCGCCGGCGCCGCCACGTTAGCGGCTTCGCGAGGGGCTCCTTCTAGTCTCCGCTCGTGCTGCTCGCGCATACGCACTCGCCGTACGCGTGGCAGGCCGACGTCGACACGACCGTCGTCATCCCGGTCCTGTCGCTGCTCTACCTCTTCGCTCTCGGGCGGGTCGGCGCACCGCGCTGGCGGATTCTCTGCTTCGCGGGCTCGATGGCGCTGCTGGCCGTCGCCTTCTGGACGCCGCTCCACCACCTCGGCCTCCACTACCTCCTGACGGCGCATCTGTTGCAGAACGTGATCCTCGCCGAGTGGGCGCCGCTCTTCGCCGTGCTCGCGATCTCGCAGCCGATGGCCGTCGCGCTCGCACGCGTTCCCGGGTGGAGGATCGCGACGCACCCGTTCGTCGCCCTTCCGCTCTGGCTCGTGAGCTACTTCACCTGGCACATCCCGGTCGTCTACCAGGCGGCTCTCCACCACCAGTCGTGGCTGATCCACGTCGAGCACGCCTGTTACTTCGCGACCGGTTTCCTCTTCTGGTGGCCGCTCTTCCAGGACATCCCCCGTCGCTGGCCGTCCGGCTTCCGCGCCCTCTACGCGTTCGCGGCGTTCATGCTCGCCTCGCCGCTCGGCCTGCTCTTCGCCCTGCTCCCGCGACCGGTCTACTCGTTCTACGTCGCAGCCCGTCCGCGCGTCTTCGGGCTGAGCCCGCTCGCCGACCAGGAGATCGCCGGGATGACGATGGCCGCGGAGCAGGCGCTCGTGCTCTTCCTCGTCTTCGCGTACTGGTTCCGGCGCTTCCTCTGGGAGGAGGGAGCCTGGTAACCGACGCGACCCGCGTGGTGCCGGGCATCCGAGTGCCCGGCACCACGCTCCTGCCTCACAGGATGCAGCCGGGCCTCATGAGATAACCGTCGGTCAGCGGCGGCAAGCAGCGGTGCGACGTGATCGCGCCCGCGCCCGTCTGCTTCGTCGCGGCGGCCTTCGTCGCCGTGCTCGTGCCGCTGAACGCGCTCTTCGGGCAGCTGAACATCCAGAAGTAGCCCGCCGCCAGAATCGTCGTGCAGCTGCGCGGGATTGCCCCCGTGGACGCGCCGTGCACGCCTGCCGGACAGCTGTACGTCCAGAGCCGGCCGGACGCGACCGTCAGCGTGCAGCTCTGCCGGTTCGCCGCAAGCGTGGCTCCGGGACAGCGGAAGCTCGACACGTGACCGGCGACCAGCGTCATCGTGCAGCTGCCCGAGATCGAGCTCGTCCCGGGATAGACCGTCGACACGACGGTCGACGCGACGATCGGAACCTGAGCGACCGGCGCGTAGTGGACCTCCGGCGTCGCGGCTCCGGCCACTACCGGCGCCGCGAGCGCCATGGCCGCAACGACCGTGATGATCGATGTGCGAAATCTCATTGCAGTCTCCTTCCCTCTCGACTCCGTACCGAGAGGAGGCGGACCGCCTGTCGCGTGATACGACCGGTTGTCCCGGCGCCTCGCCCGGGCTACTTGAGGCAGCCGGTGATCGTCGCCAGATCGGCGTCGCTCGGGTGCTGCTGCCAGAGCATCACCGCGTTGCCCTGTCGACGGAGCACGTCGTCGATGCCGACGTTGCTCGCGTGGAAGCGGCGGTAGGCGGCGTCGATGTTGTCGGCGTCCGCCTGCGAGTGGCCGAAGACGAGCGTCACGGCGTTGTCGTGGAGCCGCACCCGGACGGCCCCGCCGGTCGCGGTGGTCGCCACGAAGTCGAGCTGACCGCCGAGCTTCACGCCGCTCTGCTCGCGGAGGCACGCCGACGACTTCGCCAGCGTGTAGCTCGGCGTGTCCTTGCCGCAGCCGGCGAGCAGTGTGGCGGCGAGCAGGACTCCGAGCGCGAACCGTCTCACGGCGCGTCAGTCTAGAGCCGGAAGGCTTGACGTCTCCTCTAGGCTGTCCGGCCGTGCCCGACCGCGACGAGAGAATCCAGGGGCTGGCGCGGCTGACCGTCAGGGTCGGCTGCAACCTCCAGCCCGGGCAGACGCTGGCGATCAACGCCCTCGTCGAGCATGCGCCGCTCGTCCGGGCCGTCGCCGAGGAGGCGTACGAGGCCGGAGCGCGCTACGTCGACGTCCTCTACTCGGACCAGCACGTTCGCCGGGCGCACCTCGAGCACGCGTCCGACGAGGTGCTCGGCTTCTCTCCGCCGTGGCTGGTCGAGCGGGTCCGTCGGCTCGGCGAGACCGGCGGCGCGCTCGTCTCGATCTCCGGGAACCCCGAGCCGGAGCTCTTCGCCGATCTCGACGGCAGCCGGGTCGGGCGGTCGCGCATGCGCGAGCTGGGCGAGGAGGCCCTGAAGTTGACCGACGGCCTCTCGAACTGGACGATCGTGCCGTACCCGAACGAGGGGTGGGCGCGGACGGTGTTCGGCGAGCCCGACGTGGAGCGGCTGTGGTCCGCGGTCGAGACGGCTGTCAGGCTCGACGAGCCGGACCCGGTCGCCGCCTGGCAAGAGCACATCGCGAAGCTCCAGCTGCGCGCCGACGGCCTCAACGACCGGCGCTTCGACCACCTCCGGTACCGGGGCCCGGGCACCGACCTGACGATCGGTCTGCATCCCGAGTCGGAGTGGAAGGCGGCGCTCGACGTGTCGCGCGGCATCGAGCACGTGGCGAACATGCCGACCGAGGAGGTCTTCACCGCACCCGACGCGCGCCGCGTCGAAGGGGTCGTCCGCTCGACGCTGCCGCTGCAGATCCAGGGGACGATCGTCCGCGACCTCACCGTGCGCTTCGAGGCCGGGCGGGCCGTCGACGTGCGGGCGTCCACCGGCGAGGCCGTGATGCAGGCGCACGTTGCGACTGACGACGGCGCTGCCCGGCTCGGAGAGGTCGCGCTCGTCGACGCCGACTCGCGTGTCGGCAGGACGGGGCTCGTCTTCTACGACACGCTCTTCGACGAGAACGCGTCGTCGCACATCGCCCTCGGTTCGTCGATCGTCAGCGCCGTCCCGTGGGCCGAGGGCCTCACACCGGAGGAGCGCCATGCCCGCGGCCTCAACCATTCGGCGATCCACACCGACTTCATGATCGGCTCGCCGGAGCTCGAGGTGGACGGCGTGGACGCGCAGGGCGAAGCAGTGCCGATCCTGCGGCACGGCGACTGGCAGCTCTGACGGCGGGCGTGCCGCCTACACTCAGGCACTGAGCGGGACGTAGCTCAGCCTGGTAGAGCGCCGCCTTTGGGAGGCGGAAGCCGTCGGTTCGAATCCGACCGTCCCGATCGCGTAGCTTCGGCGGCCGGTGACCGAGGCGCCCTTCCCCGTCCCGAGCGCGCGTGAGCGCCGCCCGGGGCTCGCCTACGCGATGGCGGCGACGGCCGCCGTCCTCTGGGGCGTGAACGGGGCCGTCTCGAAGACGATCCTCGGGACGGGGCTTCCGGCAGACCGGCTCGCCCAGGTCCGCTCGCTCGGCGCAGCCGTCGGGCTCTTCGCGGTGGTCGCGTTGACGGCTCCGCGGCGGCTCCGGCTGACGCGCCGTGAGCTTCCCTACCTGCTCGTGTTCGGCATCGCGGGGCTCGCCTTCGTGCAGTGGTTCTATTTCCTCGCAATCGACCGGCTGGCGATCGGCGTCGCGCTGCTGATCGAGTACCTCGCGCCGCTCCTCGTCGCCCTCTGGGCGCGGTTCGTCTACCGCGACACGGTGCGCCGTCGCATCTGGGTGGCGCTCGCGCTCGCGCTGGCCGGGCTCGCACTGATCGTCGACGTGTTCGGCGGCGGTGAGAGCGTGTCGACCGTCGGCGTCGCCTTCGCGCTCGCCGGTGCGGTCGCGTACGCGCTCTACGTCCTGCTGGCCGAGCACGTGGTGGGCGGGCGGGATGCCGTCTCGCTGCTCGCGTACGGGTTCGCGTTCGCCTCGGTCTTCTGGGCGGTCGTCGCTCCCTGGTGGTCGTTCCCGCCCGGCGCGCTGACCAAGACGACGTCGCTCGGCGGGCACCTGCACACGTTCCACCTGCCGGTCTGGGCGCTCGCGCTGTGGATGGTCGTCCTCGGGACGATGATCCCGTTCTTCCTGCTCGTGAACGCGCTCCGGCACATCTCCGCGACGCGCGCCGGGATCGTCGCGATGCTCGAGCCCGTGGTCGGCGCGCTCGTTGGCTGGGCTTGGCTGTCCGAGTCACTGGACAACGTCCAGCTGGTCGGCGCCGCGATCGTCCTGGTGGCGATCGGCCTCGCGCAGACGGCGCGCTGAGCGCGCGGCGTCCCTGGGGGTGCCGACCCGACGTCGCAGTGCCACCGAGAGCCCGGCGACGACGACCGGGACGACCAGGAACCAGGCCGAGAAGACGCCGAGCGCGCAGGTCGCGACCAGCGAGACGATCGCCGCCGTGCGCACGCGGCCGTCGAGGATTCGCACCGCCGACGCGAGCGCGAGGACGTAGACGGCGATGAAGAGCGCCGACGTGGCGCGGACGAGGTCGTCGGTGCTGCCGATGCCGGCGGCGAGACCGGCAAGGATGACGATCACCACCGGCGCGATGACGGCGAGCGGCCGGCGCGGGACGCTGCGCTCGGCGTCGCCTCCGAACCACCGCGGCAGAGCGCCCTCGGTCCCCATCGAGGCGCCGAGCTTGGCCGCCGCGCCGGTGTAGACGTTCATCGTCCCCATCGTGAGAGCGACCGCGAGGACGGCGGTCGCGTTCCTCCCCGCCCGGCCGAAGCCCACGGAGATCAGGTCGGCGAGGGGGACGCGCGAGCTGGTTCGGTAGGTGACGCCGATCGTCGCGACGGCGAGGCCGATATAGAGGACGGCGATCGTCACGAATGCGATCGCCATCGCCCGCGGCAGCTCGACCTCCGGGCGCCGGAAGTCGCCTGCGAGCTGAGCCACCGCCTCCCAGCCGATGAAGAGCCACACGAGGATGTTCGCCGCGGTCCCGATCGCCCACCAGCCGTGCGGGGCGAACGGCGTCCAGTTCTCGCCGCCGTGCGACGGCAGGGCGACCGCAACGGCGAGTGCGACCACGACGATCAGCACCGAGGAGAGCGCGAGCTGGAAGCCGGCCGAGACGCGGAGGCCGAGGACGTTCGCCCCGAGCACCGTCAGGAACATCGCCAGGCCGACGCCCGTCGCGACGGCGCGTCCCGAACCGGTGAGCGCGGCGACGTAGTAGCCGCCGATCAGCGACACCGCCGGTGCGCCGATCAGGACCGCAGCGAGGAACCAGCCGCCGGTGACCGCAGCGGCATCGTCCCCGAGGCCCTCGCCCACGTACGTGGACACCCCGCCGGCGACGGGATGGCGCACGCCGAGCGCGGCGAACGTGATCGCGAGCGGCGCCGAGAGCGCCAGCAGGGCGATCCAGGCGAGGATCGACGCCGCGCCGGCTCGCTGCACAGCGAGGGCGGGGATCAGCAGGAGCCCGGGGCCGATCAGCGCGCCGAGGTAGAGGGCGCTGCCGTGCAGGACGCCCAGGCTGCGGCCACCGCTCATGGCCGGGTCAACGATTCGCCGCGCCGAGAACGTCCCGGCAGGAGCCGGTCAGCGCAGCCGGTCGGCGAACGGCTCGAGCTCGTGCGCGTGCAGGCCGATCTCGCCGGCCTCGAGCGCGGCGCGCACCTCGCGGGCGAGAGCCACGCCCTGCGACACGTCCTCCGGCGCGAGGACGGTCGACACGCTGGCGAGCACCGACCGCCCCTCGCGCAGCTGCACGTCGACGGTCGTCAGCTGCGTCTTGTCGTCGATGTAGGGGTCGTCGGGCACGCCGACCCAGACCGTCACGGTGCCGCCGCCCGGCAAGGCAACGTGCTCGACGGCGGGTGACGCACGGAGGCTCACGGCGAGAACGTAACAACGCAGAGCCGCACGCGCCGAGTTCCCTCCAACGGGTGATGCCGCGCGGCGCCGCTCGCCGATCGTGAGAAAGGTGATTGCGCGGGTGCTTCGGCTGCTCCTGGTCGTCTCGCTGCTCGGCGGGGCAGCTGCGCCTGTCGCATCGACGGCGCCGACGCAGCGGCAGCAGGCGGTCGCCGCGCTCGACGCCGGCGTCCTCGACCGGCTGAACGCGATCCGCGTCGCCCACGGGCTCACCCCGCTCCGCCTCAACGCGAGCCTGTCGGCGGCTGCGGCATTCCACTCGCGCGAGCTCGCGGCGGCCGGCTACTTCTCACACGACTCCGCCGACGGGACGGTCTTCTGGAAGCGGATCGAGCGCTGGTACGCTCAGCCGCGGAGCGGCTCGTGGACGGTCGGCGAGAACCTGCTCTGGTCGTCGCCGGCGATCGACGCCTCGCACGCCCTCTCCTTCTGGATGAGCTCGCCGGAGCATCGCGCCAACATCCTGGATCCCTCCTGGCGCGAGATCGGCGTCGCCGCCGTGCACGTCGATCGCGCGGGCGGCGTCTACCACGACCGGCCGGTAACGATCATCACCACCGACTTCGGCGCGAGAAGCTAGCCGGGTCCGCGGGCAGGGCTACGCTAGACGGCGACGCGCCCGTAGCTCAGTGGAAGAGCGGCGGCCTTCTAAGCCGTTGGTCGGGGGTTCGAATCCTCCCGGGCGCATCAACGCTGGGGATCCGGGCCGCTGGGTCAGAGATTCGGTCCTCCAGGGCGCATCGCGCTTCGGAGGTCGTGCCTACCCTTTCTGCATGGCCGGCAGGCGGGACGTCGCGGTCGTGCTCTCCGGAGGCGGGATCAACGGCGTGCTCATGGAGCTGGGCTTTCTCATGCGCCTTCGTGAGAGCGCCCTGTGGCCGCGGATCGCCGTCGTCTTCGGCACGTCGTCGGGCGCACTCTCCGGCGCGATGGCGGTGCTGGATCAGCTCGACGAGCTCGAGGCGTTCATGCTCGACCTCCAGCCCGACCAGACGTTCCGCCCGCACCGGCTGTGGCGTCTCCCGTTCCTCGGCCTGCACGAGTACGCGCTGCCGGCGACGATCGAGGAGCGATTCGGCAGTCTCGACGACGTCGCGCTGAGGCTCGCGGCGTCGCCGATCGAGCTCGTCGTCCTCGCGACCGATCTCACCGACGATCACGAGCACCCCGAATCGGGCTACGAGCTGCTCTACTCGAGCCGCACGGCGCCGCCCGCGATCCTCGGCCGCGCCCTCGTCGCCTCAGCCGCCGTCCCGGCGCTCGTGCTGCCGCTCCAGGTCGGTGACCGGGTCGCGACCGACGGCTCGTGGGTGCGCAACTTCCCGCTCGGCCACGCCTACGACCGCGCCGACGTCGAGCTGATCGTCGCGTTCCGCTACCTGCCGCGCTACCCGCGGATGGGGGCGGCGGCGCTGCTCCCGCTCAAACGGCGCTTGCGGCGGTTCGGGCGGCTTCCGCCGATCCGTGCCTTCATCGCCGAGCTCGAGGACGCCGAGGCACGGGCCGAGCGCGGCGAGCCTGCTCACCTCGCCGACATGATCGTGAGGCTTGCGCGCGTGTCGATCCTCCGCAACACGGAGCTGGAGGAGCGCGTCGCCGACGAGAAGGACGAGTCGCTGCGCACGCTTGCCGCGCTCCGCGAGGACATTCTCGCGCTCGTCGCGGGAGACGACGGGCTGGCCGAGGCGGTCGAGCGGCGCTTCGCTGCGGCCGCGTTCCCGTTTCGCGGCGACCGCATACTCCCGCGCATCACGGTGCGTGGAGACATCGAGGGCGCAGGCCTCGATCCCGGCTTTCGCTCGAGCCCGCGCTGGTCGGACGAGGACAAGCGGCGCCTGATCCGGCGCGGCTACGACCTCGCCGACCGCGAGCTACGCCGAAGCGGGTCGACGTCCTGACAGGGCCGGCGGCGACGTCTCCGCCTCGCGACGCGGCAGCCAGGCGAGCCAGCCCGGCAGGTACCAGTTCCACTCGCCGAGGAGCTTCATCGTCGCGGGCACGAGGACGGCGCGGATCACGGTCGCGTCGATCAGGACGGCGACCGCGAGGCCGAAGCCCATCTGCTGCATCATGATCATGCTCAGCGTCGCGAAGAGGCCGAAGACGGCGACCATGATGATCGCGGCGCTCGTGACGGTGCCGGCTGTGCGGGTGATCCCGAGGCGGATCGCATCGTCGGTCGTCGCGCCGGCGTCGTGCAGCTCCTTGATCCGGCTGAGGATGAACACGTGGTAGTCCATCGAGAGGCCGAAGAGGACGACGAACAGGAACAGCGGTAGCCAGCTGACGACCGCACCGTTCGTCTGGAAGCCGAGCGGTCCGGCGAGCCAGCCGCGCTGAAACACGGCGACGAGGATGCCGTACGCGGCGCCCACCGAGAGCAGGTTGAGGACGACCGCCGTCGCCGCGATCACGATCGACCGGAACGTGAGCAGGAGCAGCGAGAAGGCGAGCCCGAGCACGAACAGGAAGACGTACGGCAGCCGCGCGCGCATCTGGTGGTTGAAGTCATAGGTCCCGGCGGTGGTGCCGGTGACCGCGACGACGGTGTCGGGCAGGGTCTCGGCGATCGTTGGGATGACGCGGTCGCGCAGCGTATGGAGTGCGTGAACCGAGGCTCCGTTGTCGCCGTTTCCCGCGATCGCGAAGTCGATGCGCGCGACCGTGTGATCCGGGTTCACCGTGACGGTGAACGGAGCGAACAGCTGCCCCGTTGCGAGCGCCCGCCGGCGGAAGAGCCCGTACGCGCGCTGCATCGCCGGCGTCTCGACGTTCGGTGCCTGGACGACCACCACCGCGGGCGTCTGGGAGCCCGGGAACGCCTTCTGGATCCGCTCGTACGTTCGAACGATCTTCAGGTCGTGCGGAAGGTCGGTGAGGTTCGGCAGCTTCGTGTGCATCGAGAGCGCCGGCACCGCGAGCAGGAGCAGCCCGCCGGCCGAGAGCACGACCGCGATCACCGGCCGCCTGAGCACCGCCGCGATGAACCGACCCCAACGGCCGTCGTCGTGCGGGCGGCTGTGGAGGAGCGGGATGCGCCCCTTGTCGACCTTGTCGCCGAGGCGGTGCAGCAGCGCGGGGAGCACGGTCAGCGAGCCGATCATCGCCGCGAGGACGACGATCATCGTCCCGATCCCGATCGTGTCGAACAGCGAGTTGCCGGAGACGAACATCCCCGCCATCGCGATCAGCACGGTGGCGCCCGAGATGAGCACCGCCTGGCCCGACGTGCGGGCGGTCCGCAGAAGCGCCTGGTGCGGGTCGAGACCGGCGCGGCGCTCCTCCCGCTCCCGGCGCAGGTAGAAGAGCGAGTAGTCGATACCGACCGCCATCCCGATCATCAGGATCACCGCGGCGAGCGTCTGCGTGTCGGTCGGGACGACGTGGCTGACCAGGTTGTTCAGACCGGTCGCGGCGAGGACGGCCGCGAACGCGAGCAGCACCGGCAGGCCGGCGGCGACGAGCGCGCCGAACGCGACGACCAGGATGCCGATCGTCAGCGGAAGCGAGGTCAGCTCGGCGCGGCTCATGTCGCTCGCGAAGCGCTTGTCGAGCTCGTACTGCGACGACGCCTGGCCGAACTCCTCGACGCGCACGCCGGGATACCCGGCCTGGACCGTGTCGATCGCCGCGAGGATCGGTGCGACCTTGTGCTCCGCGTCGTCCGCCTTGCCCTTGATCGAGAACTCGACCAGAGCCGAATGGCGGTCACGCGAGATGAGCCCGGCAGTCGGTTCGTTGATCGGCGAGGTGATCCGGTCGACGTTCGGCTGCTCGGAGAGCGTCTGCACGACACCGGCAACCGCCGAGGTGAACGCGGCCTCGTCGACCGTCGAGCCCTGCGACTGCACCAGCACGCTCTCCTGCGCCGGGATGTTGAAGTCGGCCCGGTCGAGGATCTGCTCGGCCCGCCGCGAGTCACCGTTCGCGAAGCCCCACGGCTTCATCTGACTGCTCCCGACGGCGCTGCCGACGACGACGCACCCGATCGCGATCGCGATCCAGCCGAACGCGGCTGTCTTCCAGTGAGCGGTGCTGAAGCGGCCGGCGCGGCCGGCGAGGTTGAGACTGTCCACGGACCGCTCCCTTCGCGATCGCCTGCGGCCCGCTTCGAACGTAACCCGGCGAGCCGCTGCGGGAATCGCGCGAAAGTACGACCCCGCGCTGCGTGCTTCCACCGATTCGAGGGCCGGCGCCGGCTTCGGCGCCGGCCCTCCCGACCTCAGCAGCAATCGCAGTCGCAGTCGGGGCCGCAACCGCAGTCCGTGCCGCAGTCGCAGTCGGTTGCGCGGCGCATCGCTCACCTCCTTCATCGAAGAACGTCGATAAAGGTGACGGTAGCCGCTATATTGACGATCGTCAATGAATGCGCTACCCGTCCTCCAGCCACTCTGCTGTGGCCCCGACACGCCGGTCATGTCTCCGGACGCCGCCGCCGACCTCGCCGCCACGTTCAAGGCGCTGGCCGATCCGACGCGAGTCGCGATCGTGAACCGGCTCGCGGCGCTCGAGTGCTGCGTCTGCGACCTGACGGCGGCCTTCGAGCTCTCGCAGCCGACCGTGTCGCACCACCTGCGGATCCTCCGCGACGCCGGCCTCGTCGAGGCGGAGCGGCGCGGGACGTGGGCGTTCTACCGGCTGACGCCGGACGCGGTCGAGCGGCTGCAGGGCATCTTCACGCCCGCCTAGCGGACGCGCGAGTACGCCTTGAACTGCAGCTGGCCGTGCTCGCAGACGGAGGTCGGCGGCTGCACCGGCGCGACGGTCACGCCGCCGCCGGGGTCGTTCACCGCCAGACGGTAGGCCTTCGGCTCGCACGCCCCGCGGTGCTGCTCTCCCTTGCCGGGAACGTCGGGCGAGAAGCGCGCCGTCGCCCGCGCCGACGCACCGTGCGGAAGCGTGATCAGGGCGGCGGTCAGCTGGTTCGGCGCGGCCGCGACCACGTGCGTCGGCAGCGACTTGCCGTGGCGGCCCACCAGCGTCACCTGCGGCAGGCCCGTCACCGTGCACGCCTGCGGTGACCGGTTCTGCACGGTGAGCGCGTAGACGATGTTGCCTGCGCCGGCACTCCCCCGGACGACCGTGAACTTCCCGGCCAGCTGCATCGAGTTGCAGTAGGTCACCGAGTCGTGAGCCTGCGCGCTGCCGCCGAGCGTCACGGCCGCAGCGACGAGGAGCAAGGCGGGCGGTGCGAGCCGGCGCATGGGCCGCCATGGTAGACAGGCCGTTCCGCCGCCCAGCCGCGGATACGATGCCCCGGCACGGTGGCAGTAGCTCAGTTGGTAGAGCCCCGGGTTGTGGTCCCGGTGGTCGTGGGTTCGAGTCCCATCTGCCACCCTCAAAGCACGTGACGCCCGCCGCTAGTCTGAGAGCGGCCGGCCCCGTAGCTCAGAGGACAGAGCGGGAGCCTTCGAAGCTCCGTGCGCAGGTTCGATTCCTGCCGGGGCCATGCGGATCCACCGGCGAGCGGTTCCGGTTCGTCGCCGGTCAGCGGCTCGCGAAACGGAAGAGCAACCAGATGACGACGACGAACACGCCGACCAGTACCGCGGCATCCCGGAAGAGGTGGGCGTGAGTGTTCAGGTCCAGGGGTAGGTCCACAGCTCGGGTATCGGCATCGGAGAGTCTCCCCTTGAGATCGGAGGGACGCGCGTGAGCAGCCACGCGTCGTTCTCGGGGTCGGTTCCCGCCAACTACGACCGCTATCTCGGGCCCGTGCTGTTCGAGCCCTACGCGCTCGATCTGGCAAGGCGCATTCCGGCAGCCGACGGCGTCCGGGTGCTGGAGCTCGCCTGCGGCACCGGCCGCGTCACCCGGCGGCTGCGGCAGGCCCTCCCGGACACGGCCACGCTCGAGGCAACCGACCTGAACGAGCCGATGGTCGACTACGCGCGGGGTGCCGTGCCCGAGCCCGGGATCACCTGGCGTGCCGCCGACGCCCAGGCGCTGCCGTTCCCAGACGGGAGCTTCGACGTGATCGTCTGCCAGTTCGGGCTGATGTTCCTTCCGGACAAGGTGCAGGGGCTGCGCGAGGCGCGGCGTGTGCTCGCGCCGGGCGGGCTCTTGATCGCGAGCGTCTGGGAGCCGGTCGACGCCCATGCGCACATGCGTGCGATCGCCGCCGCGCTCGACGATCTGTTCGCCGAGTCGCCGCCGCGGTTCCTCGACGTTCCGCACGGCTACAACGATCGCGACCGGATCCGCGCCGACTTCGCGGCGGCCGGCTGGAGCGACGTGGAGATCGAGCTCGTTCGCCTGGTCGGCGAGAGCCCGTCGTCGCGCGACCTCGCGCTCGGCTTCACCGTCGGCTCGCCTCTGGCGCACGAGCTCGCGGAGCGGAACGCCGAACCGGAGGCGGTGACCGACCGGCTCACGGAGGAGCTCGGGGACCAGGTGCCGTACGAGGTCGAGCTCGCCGCGCTCCTGCTCACCGCGGCGAGATAGCGGTCACGCGGCTTCGCGCGCGACCCAGGCGGCGAGGAACGGCTCGACGATCGCGAGCGTCCCGTCTTCGAGTCGCCCGACCAGCTCCTTGCGGACGAGCGCGGTCAGCGCCGACTGGAGCGTCGGTGCCGCGGGCAGGTCGTACGCGGCCCGGTAGTCCTCGGCATAGGGCGAAGCGGTGGGCTCGGCCGCGAGGGCGATCAGCAGCCGTCGCTGCGTGCGCGGCGCGTCGGCCCAGAGCTGCTCGAGGTGGTTGTGCTCGGCGCGCAGCACGCTCTCGAGGCCCGCGTCGACGTCCGACTCGTAGGCGAACGCACCGGACGGCGTTCGCTCCCAGACCTCGTGCGCGAGCTCCTGGGTCGCGTACGGGTGCCCGGAGGTCAGCTCGAGCAACCGCGCGGCGGCCGCCTCGGTGATGCCCTTGTCCGTCCGGTCGAAGCGCGCACGCACGAAACGGGCGAACGGGCCGGTCGGGATCAGGCCGATCTCCATCTTCTTGGCGCTGCGCCAGAACGGCTCGTTGCGATCGCCGAAGATCCGGTCGAGCACGTGCCGCTTGCTGCCGAGGTAGACGTGCGCGACCTCCGGCTGCGTCTGGAAGACCGCACGCAGGAGGTTCGGGTACCGGCGATCGAGCTCGACGATCTCCTGGAACTCGTCGAAGATCATCACCACGCGCCGGCGCCGCTCGGCGGCGATCCGGCCGAGCAGCTCGAGCAGCGACTCGATCGTGTCGTCGATGTCCGTGCGGCGGCGGGTCGCCCGGAAGCTGAAGCTCAGCGAACCGTCCTGCGGGTCGACCTCCATCGACGGCACGATGCGCAAGCCGCGGAACAGCTCCGCGGCGCGCTCGTAGGCACGGCCGGGCGCGGTGTCCAGATCGCGATGGATCGTCCGTGCCAGGGCGGCTGCGAACCGCTCCTTGCTCGTGACCTTGAGCAGGTCGACGTAGCCGACGAGCGCTCCCTCGCGCTCCGCGCGGCCGGCCGCCCGCAGCACGAGCGACGACTTGCCGTAGCGACGCGGGGCGTAGACGAGGACGTCCTGGCCGTTCCGGAGCTCGGCGGCGAGCTCCCGCAGCTCGGGCTGGCGGTCGGTGAACGCTGGGCCGAGGGCGAGCGCGCCGAACCGGAACGGGTTCGTGGGTTGCTTATCCATGAGAGCATTATCTTAACGGCCATAAGAGACGCGGCAGACGCAGTGAGATGGCCGAGGCCCGCCGCCCGCGCGGTTACGCTTCGCCCCGGCCGCGCGGGCGTGGCGGAACTGGAAGACGCGCCGGGTTTAGGTCCCGGTGGGCCGATGGCCCTTGGAGGTTCGACTCCTCTCGCCCGCACCTGCGGATGGCCGACGAAGCCGCCGAACTGCTCCTCGCCGGCCGGAAGCCTCCAGGCGTCAGGGCATCGTCTCGACGAGCGCCTCGAGGCCGGGGCGCTCCTTCACCGGCGGGTCGCTGGCACGCGGCCCGAGGTGGACGAGCCCCACGACCCGCTCGTTCGCGGCCAGGCCGAGAACGGTGCGCGCCGCCGGCTCGTCGAGCGCCGCCGGCGTGCGCCAGTACGACGCGAGCCCGCGCGCGGTCGCGCCGAGCAGGATCGCGTAGACCGCGCAGCCCGTCGACAGGAGGTCCTCCTCGTCGGTGCGCGGATCGCCCGTGAGGACCGCAGTCGCCAGAACGAGTGTCGGGGCGCGGCGGAGCTTCGACGCCTCCTTCTCGCCGCAGGCCTCCTCGAGCCTCGACCGCGTCTCCGGGCCGAGCACGCGGAAGCGGGTCGGCTGCGTGAGG
>Ga0335082_10005185_pt1 | contig 14231 bp, 10 predicted proteins | sample Lox_Sample_41_FD_206718 | JGI IMG/M metagenome (GOLD analysis project Ga0335082, IMG submission 206718) | Soil microbial communities from Loxahatchee National Wildlife Refuge, Florida, United States - Lox_Sample_4.1 | ecosystem: Environmental > Terrestrial > Soil > Wetlands | place: USA...
ACACGGCGGCCTCGTACTGCGCGACGGAGATCGCTCCCTGCGCCGCCAGGCTGGTGGCCCGATCCCGCTCCCGCGTGGCCAGCGCCGACACGGCCCGGGATTGCTCGAGGCGTGCCTCGACCTCGCGCGCAGAGAGCCTGACCAGCACCTCGCCGGCTCGAACCGAGCTCCCCAGGCCGACCCGGACCTCGCTGACCGTGCCACTGATGAGCGGGGCGATGGTCGCGTCGCGAGCGGCTCGAACATTCCCGACGACCTCGGTGACGACGGGCCGGAGCGACCGTTCGGCCTGCCCGATCCGGACCACCGCGGGTGGGAGGCCGGGTGGTGGACGTGCCGCGGGCTCGGCGGCACATCCGGAGACCAGAACCAGCAACCCGAACCATCCACCCCGGGTGGCCAGCGAAGCCCGAGAGTCTGTCGGTCTCTCTGCGGTGATGCGGCGGTTCTCTCGTTCGGCATCCATGGGCGCCTCGCCGTGACTTGGGACGTCAGCCCGCTCGCAAGGCACTCCGCATGCCCGAGGGTTTCCCCGCCAAACCCCAGTCCTTTCGACCAGATGGACCGACGGATCGGGCACGAGTTTTCGTGTCTCGCGAGAACTCGTGCCAGGCGGCCCGATGGGTGCCCCGGCGCTCCAGAAGAAGAATGCCATCGATGAGCGCGAGCCTGGCCGAGCAGTATCGGGGGCAAGAACGATGGCGTCGGTGGAGCGAGGCCCTGCCGCTCCTCCCCATCAAACCGGGACACCGGCTGCTCGCCCTCGGCTGCGGGGTCGGGTCCTTCGCCGATCGACTGCGCCGGATGGGGACGGAGGTCGTCGGTGTCGATGCCAACCAGGCCTCCGAGCGTTCCCGGGTGAGCGCCCGAGCAATTGAGAGCGCAAGGAATGCGTGCGCTCGTTTCATATGCGCACGACTGCCGGCGGCGGCGGTGGAATCCCCCGGGATCGGTTGAGTCCGGCGCCCGGACGCTCGCGGAGTGCGGGCACGCGCGTTGCTTCGTTCGGGACGAATGCTCCGTCCAGAACGAGCAGTGCGCTCCACGCTGCGACCCTGGGTGCTGGTGCTCGTCGCGTCCCAGGTGCTCGCCATGCCGGCCACTGCCCGGCCGGTCCCAGCGCCGGGCGAACACCCCGATGCATCCGAGCACCCGGGAACGCCGGTCACCTTCGACCAGGCCCTCGGGCTTGCTGCTCGCTCGCCGGCCGTGCTCGGCGCCGAAGCCGCGGTCGAGGAGCAACGGGGCATCGCCGCCTCCGTCTCGTCCATGGTGGCCAACCCCACCCTGAACGTCCAGCCGGGAACAGCCCAGGATCCACTCGACAATCAATGGAAGTACTTCGGCGAAACGACGCTGGTGCAGTCCTGGAATCTCTCCGGACTGCGGGGCGAACGGAGCAGCGCGCTCACCGCCGAAGGGAAGCTGCTCGCGGTGGAGGCCCGCGCCGCCGCGCTCTCGCACCGGCTTGCCGCGGCCCAGGCCTGGATGGAGCTCTGGGCCGCGCAGCAGTCGCTCGCCGACGCGCTGCAAGAGGCGGAGCTGGCAAACGAGTTCTCGACTCGGATGGCCAAGGCCGCCCGGGCCGCGGCGTTCACCCGCGCCGAGGCCGCGGACGCGGCGACCTATGCCGCCGAGGCTCATGTCCAGGCGATCGCCGCACAGGGTGAGGTGGTCGACCGCGGCTTTCAGCTGGCGGCGGCCATGGGCCGGGACGAAGAGCGGCACCTGGTCGCCTCGGGTACCCTGCCCTCCCCCCCGAGACCGGCGCGCTCCGACTGGCCGGCGCTGCTCGAGGCAGCCGGCGCGCTCCCGGGAGTGGTCGCCCGCAAGCTCGCCGCAGACGCCGCGCGCGCCCGGGAGCTGGAGCTCCGATCTGCCCGGGGCTGGATGCTGGGCACGGGGGTGAAGGCGACCCGCGACTACCTGGGAACGTGGGGGGTGCAAGCGGTGCTCGAATTCACCTTCCCGCTCTTCGACCGCGGCGAACGGGAGGCCGCGCCCCAGGCGGCCGCGGCCGCGCGCTCGGCCGGAGAGCACCGTGAAGCACTCGGCGTGGCCGCCACCGAGCTCACCCGCGCCCTGCACGAGGTGGAGCACAGCGGCGAGGTGCTGGCCGCCGTGGAGAAGGAGCTCCTCCCTGCCGCCGCCGAGAGCGCAAGGGCCCGCGAGGCCTCGATGCGCGCCGGGGAGACGACGGTGCTGGAGGTCCTGGTGGCCCGGCGTGCCTGGGCCGCGGCGCGCGCCCGTCGCACCCGCGCGCTGGCCTCGCACGCCTGGGCGCAGGTCAAGGTGTGGATGCTGCTCGCCGACCTCACGCTGGGAGGCGCACGGTGAGGACCCGGTGGACGAACGCTGGTCTGCGGAAAACCCTCCTTGCCGTCGCCGCGGTGGCAGGACTCACCGGCTGCGGAAAGCGCAGCCCGGCCGTCGAGGAGGAGCCGCCCGTTCCAAGCACGCGCACGCCCTGGGTCCAGGCCCGCTCCAGCGAGGGCGTCCCCCTCCTCGAGGCTCCGGCCCAGGTGCTCCCCTCGCCGGAGGCGCAGGCCGGCGTGGTCCCGCCCTACCGGGCACGGGTGGTGAAGGTCCTGGTCCGCCCTGGCGAGCGCGTCACCAAGGGGCAGCCGCTGGTCGAGGTGGTGATGCCCGAGGTCTCCGCCGCCGCCGGCGCCTACGCCGCAGCCTCCACCCGGGTGGACGCCTACGGGCGCCGCAAGGCACAGCTCGACGCGCTCAAGGCCGACGGGCTCGTCCGCCTGGTCGACGTGCTCGAGGCAGAGACCAAGCTCGCCGAGGCCCGTGCCGATCAGCAGTCCGCGGCGGCAACGCTCCGGATCGCCCAGGTCGAACCGGGAGAGGCATCCGGAATCGTTTCCGGCCGGAAGCCGGTGTCCCTGCGCAGCCCGATCAACGGAACGGTCACCGCGGTGGGGGTGGCGGTGGGAGACAGCCGGGAGCCCACCGGAGATCCGGTGGTCCGGGTGGCCGGGGAAGGTGACTCGCGCGTGGAGGCGCGCTTCGCTCGGCCGGTCGATGCCGAGCACACCGCCTTCGAGCTCATCACCTCCGGAGGGACCCGCCATCGCCTCACCTTCGTCGCCCGGGCGCCGGTCACCGATCCGCGCGACGGCACGACGTCCGTCTGGCTGGTCCCGGAGAAGGACGAGCACCTGCAGCCTGGCCTGACCGGCCGCGTGGTGGTCACCCTCCCCCGAGATGCGCAGGTGGCGGTGGTTCCGGCGCGCGCGGTGGCGCTCTCGCAGGGCAAGGCATTCGTCGTGGCGCGGAGGTCTGGCAAAACGGAGCGGGTTGCGGTCGAGGTCATCGCCAGCTCGGGCGCCGAGGCGCTGGTGAAGGGGCTCGTGGCCGGCGAGGAAATCGCCGCCGACGCGAGCTTGACCGAGCTGGCACCGGCCGCGGCGGAGAAGACGCTGTGATCGAGGCTTTCGTCCGCTGGTCGGTCCGCCACCGCGTCCTGGTGGTCGGCACCACACTGGCGCTGATGGTCACCGGTGCACTGGTGGGAGGCCTCCTCAAGTTCGATGCCCTGCCCGACACCACCAACAACCAGGTGCTGGTGCTCACCCGCGCTCCGGGACTCACCCCCGAGGAGGTCGAGCGGCTGGTGAGCCGGCCCATCGAGGTGGCGCTGGGAGGCCAGCCCGGGCTGGAGGAGCAGCGCAGCCTGTCACGCTACGGTATTTCCTCCGTGACCGCCGTCTTCTCGGACGGCATCGACGTCTACCGGGCCCGACAGATGGTCCAGGAGCGACTCAACGCTCTCTCCTTCCCGGCGAGCGTCGCCCAGCCTGAGCTGGGCCCGGTCACCGGCGGTCTGGGGGAGATCTTCCACTTCACGCTCGACTCTCCGCGCCGCAGCCCGTCGGAGCTGCTGGAGATCGCCCAGTTCAAGGTCGCCCCGCTGCTGCGCGGTGTCCGCGGTGTGGTGGAGGTGAATACCTGGGGCGGGGAGCAGAGGGTCCTGGAGGTGAAGGTCGACCCGATGCGCCTCGCTGCGCGGGGCCTCACTCTGCAGGACGTGCAGCAGGCCCTGGCCGACGCCACCGGAACCGCGCCGGGCGCGGCGCTGCCCGCCGGCTCCGGTCAGACGCTCCTCCGCGCAGTGGCTCTGCCACGAACGGCCGGCGATCTCGGCTATGCGCTCGTCCTGCGGCACGGCTCCGACGCCAACCCCGTCCGCCTCGCCGAGGTGGCGGAGATCACCATGGGCGCCACCACCCGCATCGGCGCGGCCAGCGAGAACGGGAAGGGCGAGACCGTCTACGTGATGGCCCAGATGCTCCGGGGTGAGAACGCCCTCAACGTGATGAAGCGCCTCAAGGCGCGGATGGCGGAGGTGCGCAAGGCCGTTCCGGAGGACGTCTTCGTGGACGTGGTCTACGACCGGAGCAAGCTCGTCACCGGGACCCTGCGCACGGTGTTCAAGAACCTGCTCGAAGGGGGGCTCCTGGTGGTGGCGGTGCTCTTCCTGATGCTGGGGAGCTGGCGAGCGGGTCTCCTCGTCGCGTCCGCCATCCCCCTCTCCATGCTCGGCGCCACCACGGCGATGGTGGCCCTCGACGTCCCGGGAAATCTCATGTCCCTCGGCGCGCTCGACTTCGGGCTGATCGTCGACGGGGCGGTGGTGATGGTGGAGGCTGTGTTCCATGGCGTGGACCGCGCCGCCTACCCGCTCCACCGCCGGCGGAGCGCTCACGCACTGTGGGTCCGGCACGTCGAGCAGGTAGCCGGGACGGTGGCCCAGCCGGTCTTCTTCTCGGTGCTGATCATCCTCCTGGTCTACGTCCCGGTCCTCTCGCTCACCGGCGTCGACGGCAAGATGTTCCGGCCCATGGCACTGACCGTGGTCTTCGCCCTGGCGAGCTCGCTGGCGCTGTCGCTGACCTTCATCCCGGCGGCGACGGCGCTCTTCCTCGGACCGCGGGACGTCCCGGAGCGGCCTCCTTTCCTGGTGCGATGGATCGAGAAGGGCTACCTGCCGCTCCTCGGCACCGCGGCGGCGCGGCCCTGGCTGGTTGCCGCCGGGTCCGTCGCCCTGCTCGGGCTGGGGGGCATCCTCTTCGCGCGCGCCGGGAGCGAGTTCGTGCCCCAGCTCGACGAGGGGGACCTGGTGGTGCAGGTCACGCGGGCGGCGGACGTCTCGCTCGAGACGGCCGTCACCGAGGCCGGCCGGCTCGAAGCCTCGCTGATGACGGGCGTTCCGGAGGTGAAGGAGGTCGTCTCGCGGATCGGCAGCCCGGCGGTGGCCACCGACATCATGGGGCTCGAGCAGGCGGACGTCTTCGTGCTCCTCCGGCCCCGCGACGCGTGGCGGCCGGGAGTGGACAAGGCGCAGATCATCGCCGAGCTTGGCCGTGCCGCGAGGCGCGTCAACGCCAACGTCGAGCTTTCCTTCACCCAGCCGATCCAGATGCGCTTCAACGAGCTCCTGGGCGGCTCGGTGGCCGACGTGGCCATTTCCATCTACGGGGACGACCTCGCCGAGCTCGGCCGGCTGGCGGCCCATACCGCCGAGGTGGTGGGAACGGTCCCGGGCGCCGCCGATGCCCGGGTCATTGCCCCGCCGGCGGTGTCGCTCCTCGAGGTCCGGCCCCGTCCGCTGGACGCCGCCCGCGCCGGCTTCACGGTGAAGAGCCTGCTCGAGGCGGTCCAGGCCCTCCGCACAGGGGTGGAGGTGGGCGCCACCTACGACGGTGGGCTCCGGGTGCCCATCCTCCTCCGCCTCGGCGGCGGAGCCAGCGCCTTCACTCTTGCCGACCTGTCGATTCCCGGTCCCAACGGGGCCGTGGTGCCACTCGGTCGCGTCGCCGACGTGGAGATGACGAGCTCGCCGAGCCTGGTCTCGCGCCAGGACGGGGAGCGGCGCATCGTCGTCGGGTTCAACGTGCGGGGCGCGGCCCTCGGGACGGTGGTCAAGCAGGCCGAGAAGCGGGTGGCCGCCGAGGTCCAGCTTCCCCGCGGCTATCGCCTGGAGTGGGGTGGGCAGTACGAGACGCTGCGCGCAGCCAAGCAGCGCCTCTCCATCGTCATTCCCTCGGTGATGGTCCTCATCGTGGCGGTGCTCCTCTTCGCATTCCGCAAGCTGCGTCCGGCCCTGCTCATCTTTCTCAACGTCCCCTTCGCCTCGGTGGGCGGGATGCTGGTGCTCGCGCTCCGCGGCATGCCGGTCTCCATCTCCGCCGCAGTGGGGTTCATCGCGCTGTCGGGCATCGCCGTGCTCAACGGAGTGGTGCTCATGTCCCGGCTGCTGGCGCTGGAGGAGAAGGGGCTCGAGCCGGGTGCGGCGGCGGTGGCCGCCGCCAAGGAGCGGGCCCGCCCGGTGCTGATGACAGCGCTGGTGGCGGCGCTGGGGTTCGTCCCGATGATGCTCGCCACCGGGGTGGGCGCCGAGGTGCAGCGACCGCTGGCCACGGTCGTGGTCGGTGGGCTGGTCACCTCCACTCTCCTCACCTTGCTCGTCCTCCCCAGCCTCTACCCGTGGTTCGCGCGCATCGGGAGGGGGGAGCCCGAACCGGCCGAGGCCGGCGAGCCTCATGTGCTGCGAGCAGCGGACTGAGCGACGGCGCTCATCCCTCGCGCGTGCCCACCATGGCCGCGTAGCGGTCAATGCCGGGCTTCGCGCTCAGGCCGTGGGCGACGATGCTCAGCGCGACCGTGGCCATCACCGTGAGACGGATGGTGTCCTCGCCTGGCAGGCCGGTCTTCGCCTCCAGGAAGACCACCCCGAGCACGATGGAGGCGAGCCCGCGCGGGCCGAACCAGGCTCGCGCGGACCGAGCCGGAGCTCGTCTCACCGCACCGGTACCTGGCAGAGATGTACTTCAACCGGGCCGAGTACCGGAGCTACCTCGCCGAGTCGCGCCGCTTCGCCGAGCAGCTCGCCGACCCGGAGGCGCTCGCCGCGGTCGAGCAAGAGGAGCGCGCGCTGGCTGCTGGAGGTCCACCGGCGTTGCTGGAGCAGCTGCGGATGCAGCGCACGACTCGCCACGCGCGAGGTTCCGCCGGGGCGTATGCGGTGGCGCAGGTCGAGTCCCTGCTCGGCCGCCGCGAGCAAGCGCTCTCTCACCTCCAGGAGGCCTGTGCCCGGCACGAGCCCCTGGTGATGGCGATGCGCATCGACCCGACGCTGGCCAACCTCCGCAACGAACCAAGGTACCAGGAGCTGCTGGTGCAGCTCGGGCTGTCCGCCAGCGTGCCCGGAGGCCGGCGCCGGCGCCGCCCTCCGCTTCCCCACCCCCCGGACCACCCGGCACCGCGGGCGCCGCGGGCGCCGTTGCCGCTGCGCGACTAGCCGATCCCGCGTGCATCGGGACGCGATGCCCGCGGCGCGGTGCTCGCTCAGGCGGCGATCGCCTTCGACTCGTCGCGCACGAGCACGACCTTGCCGACCACGCCCCCCTTCCCGAGGAGCTCGTGCGCCTTTCTCGCCTCGGCGAGGGCAAATCGCCCCGCGATGAGCGGCTTGATCTTCTGCTGCCGGAGGAGATCGAACAGTGCGGTCAGGTCCTGGCGAAACAGCGTCGGTCTCAGCCGCATCAGCCACTGGATGCTGTATGGCACCACCCGCCTGCGACCCGGGAGAAGCCAGCTGCCGAGGATGTACAACCCGAAGACGCGAATCCCACGAAAACGATGGCGCCCCCCTGCAGAACCAGACGCCAACCGTCCCCCACGGAGCGAGGAGGTGAGGCCATAGGCCACCACCCTCCCGCCAGAACGCAGAGCGTTGCGCCCGCGCCAAATCTCCGCGCCACCGAGGCTGTCGAAGACGACGTCGACACCCTCGCCGGTGAGGCGGTGAATCTCCGCCACGTAGTCTTGCTTCTGGTAATCGATCGGGATGCCCCCCAGCTCGGAAACGACGGACGCCCCTCGCGAGGAGCAGGTCCCGTACATCTGCAGCCCGGCGACGCGCCCGAGCTGCAGGAGCGAAGTGCCCACCCCGCCTGACGCGCCGTGGATCAGCACCCGCTGTCCTGGCTTCACCCTGGCGGAGCGGTGGAGCATCTGGTAGGCGGTGACGTAGTTCAGGATCAGGCTCACGGCCTCTGCGGGATCGAGCCCCGCTGGCACCGGGACGCATGCGCCCTGCGGGAGGCATACAAACTCCGCATACGCACCGAAGATCGGCAGCGCGGCAACCATCTGGCCTGGCTCGATTCCGGAGACACCCTCGCCGAGCCGATCCACCACGCCAACCAGATCCCAGCCTGGTGTGAAGGGGAGCGGCGGCGTCTCGGGATGGATACCTTCCCGCATCATCACATCCGGCAAGGCCACGCCGGCGGCCAGCACCCTCACTCGCACCTCGCCATGCTTCGGCTCCGGGCATTCCTCCTCCACTGCCCGAAGCTCATCGGGCCCGCCGTACTGGGAGACGACGATGCGCGTGTGTCTCAGGGTCTTCCCTCCGCATCCGCTGCAAGACTTGCGGCCGGAGCCTGAAATGAACGCAAGAAACTCGCCCGAGCGAACCGATTGCGCTGCGCCTTCCGATTCTCCTGGGTCCGACGTGCATCGGCTGGGCCAGACATCCATGTCGCTGCTCACGGTGCGAGCGGTACGCAGGACCTTCGGGATTCTTCGTCGTTCCGCGACCGCGCACGGACCTGCTCGGAGGAGCTCCATCGCTTCTTCTCCCTCTTGCCGGGCCCTCTGCTTGTGGGCGCCCATGCGTCGTGACAAGAGAGCCACCTGACTCACCCGAGAGCGAGGTAGACGGGCATGACTGCCAGCGAAAAGGCCGCCGCCGAGACGCGCTTCGTCCTGCGGCGGGACGACGGCGGGGTGGTGACCCTGACCCTGAACCGTGGAGAGCGCTTCAATCCGCTATCGTCGGCGATGATCGCCGCCCTGGAGAGGGAGCTCGACGCGCTGGGAGACGACCGCACGGCGCGCGTGGTGGTGCTCGCCGGCGCGGGAAAGGGCTTCTGCGCGGGTCACGATCTCAAGGAGCTGCGCGCGCACAGCCAGGACCGGGCGTGGCAGCAGAAGCTCTTCGATGATTTCAGCCGGACGATGGTCAAGATGACCGAGATCCCGCAGCCGATCATCGCCCGCGTGCACGGGATCGCCACCGCTGCGGGATGCCAGTTGGTGTCGATGTGCGACCTGGCCGTGGCGTCTGACGAGGCGCGCTTCGCCCTGCCCGGGGTGAACGTCGGGATCTTCTGTTCCACCCCCGCCGTCGGCGTGGCCCGGAACATCGGCCGCAAGCGTTCGATGGAGCTCCTGCTCACCGGCGAGATGATCGACGCGCCGACGGCGCTCGGCTGGGGTCTGGTGAACCGGGTCGTCCCGCCGGGCTCGCTCGACGCAGAGGTCGCCCGCTTCGCGAGCCTCATCGTCGCTCGAAGCGGGAAGGTGGTGGCGACCGGGAAGCGCGCCTTCTACCGGCAGATCGAGCAGCCGCTCGATCGTGCGTATGCGACGACCAGCGAGTCGATGGCGTCCAGCGTGCTCGAGCCGGACGCTGCCGAGGGGATCGACGCGTTCATCCAGAAGCGGCCGGCCCGGTGGGCGGAGCGGTGATCGCGGCAGGCAACAATCCTCACAATTGAACCATCAGGCCGCCAGGATCTCGAAGATCCGGTCGACCCCGGAATATCGGAAGACGTCGCGCAGGTGCTCGTTGAGCCCCACCACTTGAAGCCGCCCGGCGGAGGCCATCAGCCGCTTCTGCGTCCTCAGCAATACCCCCAGTCCGGCGCTCGAGATGTACTTCAGGGCGGTGCAGTCAAGCTTCACGACCCCCTCCACGCGGTCGAGGAACTGCTGAATGGCGGGGGCCTGGGCGGCACCCAGACGCCCGGCGACCACCACCGCGCCGTCAGGGCGCCGAACAATCGAGAGCGTCTCGGCCTCCTGGAATCGAGCCGGCGCCAGGGAGGCCTCGCACCGTCCGGCGAATTGGGAGTTGGATGAGGAGAGCATGAAACGCCTCCGGTGCGGCCCCGGCGGCTTCGCTCGGGGGGACACATCGCGGGACTGCACCTCCGGGGCCAACAAAAATCCGTAGTAAACTGAGGCTCTTCTCCTGCCAGCTCACAGCCGCGCGTAGCGCCCGGAGCAACGGACGGGCTGGCGCTGTTGCGTGCCGCGCATGTGCGCGACGAGGGCGGCCCGGGTCCCCGCGGGCCCGCCGGGCATCAGCGTCGCCAATGGACTACCGGCCGAGCATGTAGAGCTGCCACAGCTCCTTGCCGGTCATGCCCATCATCGGTCGGATCGCGCGGAGCCCGGTGCGCCCGATGCTCGTTTCCAGGTACCGGAGCTCGGCGAAGGCCTCGCGCGTACCTTGGTCGACCGGCGGCGCCTCGAACCCGTTCTCCCGCATGAGCAGGATTCCCTTGGCGCGGAGCGACAGCTCGATGTGGAGCCGCAGGTAGCAGAGCAGGTCGGCGACCACCGTCCTCTCGAGTCGGTCCTCGAGGGCGTGCAGGTACCGGCCCACCGGCGAGTCGGCGAAGTGGCCCGAGTTGATGAGCTCCAGCGTGGCGGCGTCCGCGTCAAAACCCCGGCCGAGCCACTCGCCGAGGGACCGTTCACTGCGGACGAAGACCGCGTGGAACAGGATCGGGAGCACGAGCAGGATCCCGCTGGTCGAGAGGAGTGGTGAGAGGAAGAAATGGTTGAACACCGAGTGCACCAGCACCGCGAGCACGAGCCCCGGCAGGAAGGCGCGGACCCAGGCGTCCGGCCGCCGCTCCAACGACGCCAGTCCCAGCACTCCGAAGATGGCGGTGGCGCCTCCATGCATCAGCGCGGTGCCGAAGCCGCGCACCAGGAACGTCCCGGCGCCGGCGCCGGGCAGGAGGTGGACGTAGTAGAGGTTCTCGGCCACGCCAAAGCCGGTACCGACGGTGAACCCACAGATCGCGGCATCCACCAGGAAGCCGATGCGGTGTGAGCGGATGAGCGCCATCACCACCAGAGCCTTGAGGAACTCCTCGGTGACCGGGGCGACGTAGCGGGAAAAGACCGCGGGCGACAGTTCGAAACGGTGGAGGACGAACTGGTTCAGCGGGTAGCTCGCGGCGGCGATGGCCGCACCGCAGGTGAGCAGGGCCACCACCGTCAGTGGCCGGACCAGCTTGTAGCTGTCGAGATAGACCAGAACGGCGAGCAGCGTCAGGGCGGGGAGCAGCCCCAGGAGCACCCGGGCGAACGGTGCATTCATCGCGCGCAGAGGGTCAAAGAATCTTCAGCGAGACCATCCACTCGTGGCTGAGGCGCTTCCACTCCTGGAGCCCAAGGGCAAAGCCGGCGGAGAGCGTCATCTCATACCAGAAGAGTACGCTGAAGCGCAGGTCGATCTGGAGACCGGTGCTGGTCTGCATCACCCCCGGGGCGCCACGCCCGGGATCCGTCGCCAGGATTGCGGCGAAGAGCTCCGGCCGGAGCCAGTTGAGGAAGAAGGCGGGCGTGCCCACCTTCTCGAAGATCAGCGGCGGCACCTTCCCCTCGACCATCAGCCGGACAAAGGTTTGCCCCTGGAGCTGGTTGATCTGGAAGCCGGGGAAGCTCGTCCACTCCACGTAGCGCTGGACCGGGTGATCGTCGACGTAGTTGTTGCCGAAGGCACCGAAGTAGAAGCTGGCGAACGGATTGCTGGCCGGGCCTCCGGAGAGACCGGCCGCGCTGCGCAGCCAGATCGATGCGTGAGGGAGCGGGAGCGCGAAGCCGACGTCGAGCCCGGCGCGACCCTGGGGGATGAAGTCGCCGTTGACCAGGCTGGCGTTCAGCACCGCGTCCCAGGTCAGCCCCTTCTCGTTGTCGACGGCGCCCAGCGAACGGCGCAACATCGAGTAGTGAAGGCCCACCTCGCCGGTGAACAGCCGCTGCACGTTGACCGCGACATTCTGGTAGGCGGGGACCGTGTCGATCCCCTCGAAGTACGCCACCACGCTCCTCAGCTCGAGCCGGCGCGGGGGGTCATAGATGAATGAGTGGTCGTATCCGACGTGGGTGGCGAACCCCTTGCGGCTGTACTTGGTCGGTCCGAACAGATCGTAGAAGTCGGACTTGTTCCAGGCGATGTCGCCGTGCCAGTTGAGGTAGCGCCAGTCGAGGTAGATGTGGGGACGCTGGTTGCCGGGCACATCGCCGAGCGAGAAGGCGGCGGTCAACCCGAGCGTGAGGATCCGGAGCGGATCCTCGATGTCGGCGTGCAGCCCGAGCGCGACCGAGGGGATGATGTACCCCTCCACCACCGGGAAGACGCCGCGCACCCGCAGTTCCGACAGGGGGTGGTACGGCCCGCGGCCGATGACGGCGATCGCCTCGGGATCGGCCGCGCTCGGCGGCGGGACCTGCCACGAGGTCACCACCGGGTACCTCTTGGCCACCTCGGTCCCGAGGAAGCGGATGGCGCTCACGTCCTCGACCACCTTCGGTTCGATCACCGACGGCACGAAGCCCTGGCCGGTGTAGTGGAACACCAGCAGCTTGCCGTCGGGCAGCGGTGCCGGTCGGAAGAACCCCAGCTCGGTGTTGGACACCGCGCCCATCTTCCCGGTGGCCAGGTCGTAGCGGAAGATGTTAGAGACGCCGGTGTAGTAGCTGCTCCCGTAGAGGCTGCGCCCGTCGAGCGCGAAGACGAAGCCCTCCGGGACCGACTGCCCGAAGCGAAATTCCGAGAGCGGCGTGGCCTCATCGGGTCCCAGCTTCTCCAGCTCCCAGACCCTGAGGTACTGGTCGCCGTTCACCTCGCTGCAGGAGGCCGAGAGCAGCTTGCCGTCCGGTGAGACGTCGAGGTCATAGGGCACCACGCCGTAGGGGAAGGTGTGGATCTGCTTCCACTCCCGGTATGGATAGGGGATGCGCACCAGGGTGGCCAACCCATTGGCGTGGCGGACGCCGAGAAGCGAGCGGTCGGTCCGGTTGAAGACCAGCTCGCCGATCCGCGCGTCCTCGAGCAGCATTCGCTCCTCGCCGGTGCTCGCGTCGAGCGCGATCACGTCGCGGAGCGCAGAGTTGTCTGCGGTGTAGAAGAGCGTCCGGGTGTCCGGGTCCCAGGCGAGCGAGGTGACCCGGTAGAGCATGGCCCCCTTGATGTCGGTGAGCCGCCGGATCTCGCCGGTGCGGGTGTCGAGCGCGCCGACGTGCTCGACCACTCCCGGGTAGAGAAAGCCTGCGTAGAGCAGGCCGGTGGACTCCTCGAAGAAGGCGCGCGAGACCGAGCCGACGGCGTGGGGGACCAGGTCGCGGTACGGCGTCAGGGGGTACTTGCGGATCTCGGCGAGGTTGCGCTGCTGAAATTCGTGCTCGAACTTGATCCAGTCGTCCCAGGCCCGGTCCAGAGAAAGACCGAACACCTGCTCGAACTGATCGGCGTAGTAGGCGCGGCTTCCCTCGTCGCGCTTCAGCCAGGCGACCACGCGCTCCGGGCCGTGCACCAGAGCCAGCCAGGTGAAGAACCGGGTGCCGTAGAGGTAGGCGTTGACTCCGACCTGGAAGTCGAGCTTGACGCCCAGCGATGCCAGGCCGAGCGGGTCGTAGAACCGAGCGTTGTCGCGCACCATGGCGCGGAAGACCATCTCGTCGTAGCCACCCTGGGCGCGGCCGATCCCGCCCCCCATCCAGGTGTCGAGGAACGTGGCGCTGCCCTCCAGGTACCAGCGCGGCACGGTGTAGCGCGGCACGGTGAGGTAGCTGTAGAGCAGCGTCTCGGGGTTGCGTGCCTGGGCGACGATCTTGCCGACGAAGACGAAGCGCCAGAACCGGTCGATGGGGGCAGACATGTCCATCGTCGCCACGTGCACCAGCTCGTGGTTCATGAGCGAGTACATCCGCTCGCTCGCGGGAAAGGTCTCGAAGGCGAGCGAGAGCGGCGCGATGTCGAAGATCATCTCGTTGATCGGCGCGGCCGTCGCCGAGGCGTTGCCATAGTCGGAGAAGTCCTTGAGGAAGACGGTGGTGCGCTGGGAAGGCACCCAGCCGAAGATCCGCTTCTGAAACGCCAGCGAGTTGCTGAAGGTGGGCAGCGCGAGGGGCTCGAGGTAGTTGAGCGTCGGCCACGGATGGATGATGCGTACGTCGCGCGACTCGACCCAGGAGAGCCCGAGCGCTCCAGCCTCGTCTTCGGCTGCGCGCGCCGGTGAGAGCGCCACCAGCAACAGGAACGAGAGGAGGGGACGCACCCGGTCGAACCTCCGGTGTTCGCAGCCAGAGGGCCACCATACCGGAAGCGAGGCCGGCCGGTTGCCCTC
>Ga0335082_10005187_pt1 | contig 14230 bp, 13 predicted proteins | sample Lox_Sample_41_FD_206718 | JGI IMG/M metagenome (GOLD analysis project Ga0335082, IMG submission 206718) | Soil microbial communities from Loxahatchee National Wildlife Refuge, Florida, United States - Lox_Sample_4.1 | ecosystem: Environmental > Terrestrial > Soil > Wetlands | place: USA...
AAAGGTCGAGATCAAGACGCGCGACGGTTCGTGCCCGAGCTACGTGTTTCGTCCGAACGGGAAGGGCCCCTGGCCCGCGGTCCTCGTCTTCATGGACGGCATCGGCATCCGCCCCGCGATGTTCGACGTGCCCCGGCGCATCGCCGAGCACGGCTACCTCGCGCTCCTGCCCGACCTCTTCTACCGCGCCGGCCCCTACGAGCCGATGAACGCGAAGACGGTGTTCAGCGATCCCGAGCAGCGCAAGGTGCTCATGGAAAAGTTCTTTCCGGCGACCGGCGTCGACAAGACGATGTCCGACACGGAATACTTCCTCGACTGGATCGCCGCGCAGCCCGACGTGAAGCCCGGCCCGGTCGGCGCGACGGGCTACTGCATGGGCGGTCGCATGGCGCTCCTCGCGGCGGGGACGTACCCCGATCGCTTCGGCGCGGTGGGCTCGTTCCACGGCGGCGGGCTCGCCACCGACGCGCCCGACAGTCCCCACCTCCTCGCGCCGAAGATCAAGGCGCGCCTCTACGTCGCCGGCGCGGTCGAAGACCAGTCGTTCAGCGACGAGGCGAAGGCGCGCCTCGAGGACGCGCTCACCAAGGCGCGCGTCGATCACGAGATCGTCACGTACCCGGCGAAGCACGGCTGGGTGTTCACCGACACGCCGGTCTACGACAAGGCCGCGAGCGAGCGTCACTACGAGGCGCTCTTCGCGCTCCTCGACGCGAAGCGGGCGTGATCAATCCGCACGGCCCGGGACATTCCTCGAGGCGAGCCATGCGCACCGGAACCATCGTCTGTCTCTTCTTGATCGCGTGTGGATCGGCCCAGGACCAGGGGACCGATTCGGGCACGACCGCGCCGGACGGCGCGACGCCGCCCGCGGACGCGGCGTCGGGCCCGGATGCGTCGCCGCCGCCGACCGACGGCTCCACGCCCGAGGAAGACGCCGCGCCCCCGCCCGCCACCAAGGTGGTGTTCGTCATCCCGATGGAGAACCAGGACTACACGAAGGTCATCGGCGACTCGACCGACGCGCCGTACATCAACGGCACGCTCGTCCCCACGTACGCGACCGCCTCGAGCTTCCAGGACGAGCTCGCGCTCGCCGTCCCGAGCGAGCCGCACTACGTGTGGATGGAGTCGGGCACGAACGCGTTCAAGGACCACACGTTCCTGACCGACAACGACTCGTCGAGCACGAACAGCACGAGCAGCACCGCGCACCTCACGACGGAGCTCGAGGCGGCCAACGTGTCGTGGACGAGCTACCAAGAGGGCATCGCGGCGAGCACGTGCCCCATCAAGTCGACGGGGTTCTTCGCGGCCAAGCACGACCCGTTCGTCTTTTTCCAGGACGTCGCCGGGTCGCCGCCGTCGGCCAGCAACGCCCACTGCATCGCGCACCACAAGCCGCTCACGTCGCTCGCCGGGGACCTGCAAGGGAGCGCGGTCGCAGCGTTCAACTTCGTCACGCCGAACCTCTGCCACGACATGCACGGCGCGAGCGGCTGCACGCAGCAAAACAACGTCAACGCCAACATCAAAGCCGGCGACGACTGGCTCAAGGCGAACCTTCAGCCCATGATCGACTACGCCTTCGCGCACGACGGCTACGTCTTCATCGTCTGGGACGAGGGCGACTCGACGAACCTCATCCCGTTCGTCGCGATCGGCAAGCACGCGATCGCCGGCCACGTCGGCACCGTGAAGTACACGCACAGCTCGCTCCTGAAATCGGAGGAGGAGATCCTCGGCGTGCCGGTGCTCTCGTCGGTGTCGAGCGCGACCGATTTCGCCGACCTGTTCGAGCAGGGAACCTTCCCCTGAGCCGCAACGGCTGCGCGCTCCCGCGAGCGCGCGGCCCGCAGCGCCTGCACGCAGTTTCGTCGGTAGGACCCCGCGCTTTCGAGCGAAGTGAGGCGAATTCAGCTGGCATGCAAGCTGCTCGACACGAAGTGTCATGCTCACTTCTTCGCGCGCCCAGCGGATCGATCGCGTCGCCGATCTGATCGTCTTCTGGGGAGTCGCTGGCCTCGCGACGTGGTCGCTCGGGTTTCGCGCGTTCGCGGCGCTCGGCGCCGGCGCGACGGCGCTCGGATGGTTCGCGAGCCGGCTCCTGCGGCAATACGACGAGGACAACGGTCGCGGCTTCTTCGGCGATCTCGCCCTCACCGGCGTGATGCTCGCGGCGATCGTCGTGCCCGTCTGGATCGGGTCTGCGCTCCTCGGCCACGCGGACGTCGGGTGGACGTTCGCGCTCGTGGTCGCGCCCGCAGTGATCGTCTTGCGCGTCCAGATCGTCGAGCTGCACCGCCGGCGCGTGCCGACCGAGGACGCGGTGCTGGTCGTCGGCGCCGGACCGCTCGCGCGCCTCACCGGAAAAGAAATCGCCGACGGCGACCGCAGGGTCATCGGGCATTTGCGCTTCGACGACGAATCTGCGGACCCCCACCTCCACGCGCCGGTCCTCGGCGCCGCGTCCGAGCTGGAGGAGATCTTCAAGGACCACGTCGTGGACGAGGTGTACTTGTCGCCGAGCCGGGCCGACGAAGCGGCGGCCGTGCAGGCGGCGATCGCGACGTGCGAGAGGTTCGGGATCCCGTTCGCCCTCCCGGTCTGCAGCTACCGCCTGACGCGCGCGAAGCCGATCGGGCACGTCGCGTCGGAGGACGGTTACGCGCACTTCTCGAACGCGCCGAGCAAGCCGGTGCAGGTCTGGATCAAGCGCGCGTTCGACATCGCGGCGTCAGGCGCGGCGCTGATCCTCCTCTCCCCCGTGCTCGCGCTCACGGCGCTCGCGGTCAAGGTCACTTCGCGCGGCCCGGTGCTCTTCCGGCAGCAGCGCGTCGGTCTCCACGGCCGCACGTTCGACATGCTGAAGTTCCGCTCGATGGTCGCGGACGCGGAGGCGCTCAAGGCGCGGCTCCTCGCGCACAACGAGCAGAGCGGGCCCGTCTTCAAGATGAAGCGCGACCCGCGCATCACGGGCGTCGGTCGCGTCATTCGCAAGTTCAGCATCGACGAGCTGCCCCAGCTCGTGAACGTGCTCCGCGGCGACATGTCGATCGTCGGCCCGCGCCCGCCGCTCGCGAGCGAGGTCGCCAAGTACGAGGCGTGGCAACGCCGGCGGCTCTCGGTGCGGCCGGGACTCACGTGCGTCTGGCAAGTGAGCGGGCGAAACGAAATTGGCTTCCGCGACTGGATGCTCCTCGACATGCGCTACATCGATCACTGGAGCCTCAAGCAGGACTTCGAGCTCATCTTGCAGACCGTCCCCGTGGTGCTGACCGGGAAAGGAGCGAGCTGATGCCGCGCATCGCGCTCGTCGTGGAGGACGACCCGGAGCTGCAGCGCGCGATCGGCGACTACCTGCGCGAGCTCGGGTTCGCGGTGCTCGGCGCGCTCCACTACGAGGGCGCGGCGGCGTACCTCGAGAGCGCGAGGCCCGCGTTCGCGTGCGTCGACCTCGAGCTCCCGACGGCGTCGGGCTACGAGGTGTGCGAGCTCATTCGCAGGAGCGGCTACGCCGACGTGCCGATCTTGGTCACGAGCGACTCGGACGACCCCGAGCACATGGCGTACGCGGAGCGCGCCGGCGCGAACGCATTCTTGCGCAAACCCTTCTCGATGCGGGAGCTCGGTCGCTACGTCCGGGCGCTGCTCGAGAAATCGAAACGGAGCGAACCGCGGCTGCGGCGTCTACGACCATGAAACTTCGCGCTCTTCTCTTCGCCGTCGTCCTCGCCGGGTGCACCACCACCCCGTACGTCTGGATCAACGACCTTCCGATCGAGGGCGCCGGCAGCGAATACACGATCGCGTCGGGCGATCTCATCAGCATTCGCGTCTTCAACCAGGACAACATGTCGGTGCGCTCGCGCGTGCGGAGCGACGGGAAGATCGCCGTTCCGTTCCTCGGCGACGTCGAGGTGCGCGGCAAGGCGCCGTCGGCGGTGTCGAAGTCGCTCGAGGCGCGCTTCAAGGCGTACATGGTCTCGCCGGTCGTGACCGTGACGGTCGAGGAGATGCAGCCGACGTCGGTCTCGGTGCTCGGCGAAGTGTCGAAGCCCGGCATCTACACGGTGGACCCTTCGTCCGGCGTGCTCCAAGCGCTCGCGGCCGCGGGCGGCTTGACCGAGTACGCGGGCCGCGACTCGATTTACGTCGTGCGCCGCGATCCGCCGGCGCACGTGCGCTTCACCTTCAGCGCACTCAACGCGGGCGACAGCCACGCCTCTCGGTTCCGGCTCCGGACGGGCGACGTCGTGGTCGTCGAGTGAGCGGGCGCCGTGCTCACCGCGCTCTTGCTCGCGACCGCGATGAGCGGCCTGTTCGAGATCTCGGATCGCACCGAGGTGCGGACGCGCGACGAGTCGATCGACGTCGAGAACGCGCTCCACGCGCGCCTCGAGCTGGCGACGAAGCGCACGCGGCTCTCTTTTTCGTACGTTCCGCGCTTCACGCTCTGGGACCTCAACGTGTCGCCGCAGCCGACGCTGATGCAGGAGGGCGCGGCGCGTCTCGAGTGGAGCGACCGCCGCGTCCGCTGGTGGCTCGACGAGACGGGGAGCTACGGCAACCTCGACATGACGGCGATGAGCCAGATGCCGACGTCGAGCACCGAGACGCCGCAGTTCCAGCCGGTGCCCGTGGGCGGGCTCCTCGCGTACGGCGCGTCGAACGCGACGTTCGGCGTCCAAGCGAGCTGGGAGCGCGCGGCGCTCGATTGGCGTCTCGGTTATCAGCTCGCCGGCGGCGCGGACGCGGCGTCGCAGGCGCTCCTTCCGCTCCAGTACGGGCCGTTTGCGGACGTCCGGCTCGAGGCGCGCGCGACGCGGCGCACGCGCTTCGTGACCGAGCTCGCCGCGGAGCACACGACGTTCAGCTCCGGGCCGGACGTGGCGATCGGGACGGCGACCGAGGGATGGCGCTTTTCGTGGAGCCGGAGCGTCGAGACCGAGCTCGCGCTCGGCGCAGGCGAGGTGTGGAACGAGGGCGCGTACGTGACGCACCCGGTCGCCGAGGCGTCCCTCGAGGACCGCCTGGCGGTGAAGGAGGACCGCGTGAGCGTGCGCGCCATCGCGCGCCTCGCGCCGGAGCTGAACCGCGTCTACGGCACGGTCGACGAGCGCGCGGAGGCGCTGGTGATCGCGACGTGGACGCACGCGCGCGTCGCGACGAGCTTGCTCCTGACGGCGCAGCAGACCGTGCCCGCCGACGATCCGAACGCCGTGCAGCTCCTCGCGGGCGAGGTCGGCGTGTCGATCCCGACGAGCCCCGCGAAGACGATCGTGTTCGACGTCGGCGCGCGCGTCACGGGGGAGCGGCTCTCCACCGAGGGGACGCAGACGAGCTTCTTGCAGGGAATCGTTTTCGTGGGGCTGTCGCTCGACGCGCGGCCCATTCGCTTTTGAAGAGAGGTGCAACGTGAACGCGACGGATTTGGAACGCATCTGGTTTCGGACGCAGAGCCGCGAGTGGCGCACGCTCGCGATCGTCCCGACCGACGTCGAGACCGCGGACGCCGCGCTGGGCATGGCCAAGCTCCTCATCATGCTCGGCCAGCAGCACGAGGAGAAAATCGGTCTCGCCGATTTCCGCAAGATCGCCGGCGGACGCGTCAGCGCGTTCTTGCAGATGGCGGACTGGTACGTGAAGACGGGCGAGCGGCTCGTCTGCCCGACGCAGGCGATCGACGAGAACCCCGCCACCGTCGCCGTCGCGCGCGCGGCGGACGGCGTGCTCCTCTGCGTGGCGCTCGGGCATACGCGCGTCCGGTCCGTGGAGGACACGATCGAGCAGATCGGGCGCGAGCGGTTCATCGGCACGGTGATCTTCCGGAACGGGCCGGCGAAGCCGAAGACGTCGGAGGCGCTCGAGGTGCGGCGCGCGGACGCCGAAGCCGTGGAGCTGCACGCGTGAGCGAGGCGCGCCTCCTCATCGGCTCGGTGCCGGTCGATCGCGTCGGGTTCGACGGCGCGCTCGACGCGATCGCCGCCATGATCGCGCGCGGCACGGGCGGCGCCGTGTTCACGCCGAACGTGGACCACGTCGTCCTCGCCGAGGACGACGCGGCGTTCCGGCGCGCGTACGAGGCGTGCGACCTCTCGCTCGCGGACGGGATGCCCATCGTGTGGGCGTCGCGCCTGCTCGGCGCGCGCGTGCCGGAGAAGGTATCGGGGTCGGACCTCGTGCCGCGCGTCTTGGACCGCGCGGAGGCGAGCGGGTGGCGCGTGTATTTGCTGGGCGGCGGCGAGGGTGTCGCGCGGCGTGCGGTCGAGCGGCTCGCCGCGACGCATCCGCGGCTCGTGATCGCCGGCGCGTCGTCGCCGCGCGTCGACATGGGCGAGCCGGCGTCCGCGCGCGCGGCGCTCGTCGAGGAAGTGCTCGCCGCGCGCCCGGACGTCGTGCTGGTCGGTCTCGGCGCGCCGAAGCAGGAGCTCTTCATCCACGAGGTCGCGCCCGCGCTGCGGCCGGCGGTGCTGCTCGGGATCGGCGCGTCGCTCGACTTCGTCGCGGGCACGGTGAAGCGCGCGCCTCGCTGGATTTCGGCGATCGGGCTCGAGTGGGCGTACCGCCTGATTCGGGAGCCGCGGCGACTCTGGAGGCGCTACCTCGTCCGAGATCCGCGATTCGTCGTGGTGCTCCTGCGGGAGCTCTTCGCATGAGCGATCAGGGCGAGACGCTGCTCGCGGTCCGCAACGCCATCAAGCTCGGCGGCTCGCTCCTCTTGACGCTCGGCGTCGGCATCGCAGTGCGCCTCGTCCTCCCGCGCCACCTCGGGCCGGCGAGCTTCGGCGTGCTCACCTTCGCCGACGCGTTCACCACCACGTTCTTCGTCGCGCTCGGCCTCGGCGTCGACGTCTACGTGCGAAAGCACGTCTCGGTGCGGCCCGAGCACGCGAGCGATTTCTTCGGCGGCACGCTCGTCTTGCGCGCGGCGATGACCGGGCTCGTCGTGCTCGCGATGTCGATCGTGATGCGCGCCACGCACCGGCCGCCGGACGTGCGCCGCCTCGTGTACTTCTTCGCGGTCGCGCAGTTCCTCGTGAGCCTGAACACGACGCTCTCCGCGATGCTTCAGGCCAAGGGCAACGTCGGCGAGATGAGCCTCCTTTCGGTCGTGACGAAGGTCGCCTGGGCGGGCGGCGTGCTCTTCGCGCTCGTGAGCCGCGGCCCGCTCTGGGAGTACGCCGCCGCGCTCGTCGCGTCCGAGACGGTGAAGTGCGCGGGGCTCTGGGGGCTCGCGCAGCGGCACCTCGGCCTCGTCGCGCGGTTCGACGGCGCGGCGACCAAGGCGATGGTCCTCGCGAGCCTGCCGTACTACCTCGCGAACTTCGCGAGCAACGTCTACGGGCGGCTCGACGTGACCATCCTCGCGGTCTTCGCGACGAGCCGCGAGGTCGGCTGGTACGCGGCCTCGTCGACGATCGCGAACCTCGCGCTGCTCGTGACGCCGCTCATCGAATGGGTGCTCATGCCGTCGTTCGCGCGCGCGGCGGCGCGGTCGCGCGAGGAGCTCTTCACGCGCGTGCGGTCGGCGACCGAGCTCGTCCTCGGGTTCGTCATCCCGGTGTCGCTCTTCGTGAGCGTGGGCGCCGACGTGTGGGTCCGCGTCCTCTTCGGCGCCGCGTTCGCGCCCGCCGCGGCCGCGGTGCGCATCCTCGCGACGACGTTCGTGCTCATGTACGTCGGCATCATCTACGGGCTCACGCTCACGATGCTCGAGCGCGCGTGGACGCTCACGGCGATCCTATTCGGCGGGCTCGTGGTCAACGTGGGGCTGAACCTCGCCATCATCCGCTTCTCGCTCGCGCTCGGCGACGGCGCGGGCGGCGCGGGCTGCGCGCTCGCGGTGCTCGGGACCGAGATCGCGGTGACGACGGCGATGATCGCGGTGGTCGGGCGTCACGCGTTCGACCGCGCGACCCTGGCGAGCCTCGGCAAGACGGTCGGGGCGTGCGCGCTCGTCGTCCTCGTCGATCGCCTCCTCGCGGCGCCGCTCGGGGCCGCGCGGATGGCGCTCGACGTCGCGGTCTACGCGGTCACGGTGATCATGACGGGCGCGCTGCGGACGCGCGCGCTCGCGGCGGTCGTCGTCACGGCGTTTCGTCAGCGCCCGGCGCGCGCGTAGAGCGGCTCCACGGCGTCGGCCCAGAGCCGGTTCATCGAGTCGACGCCGCGCTCGTTCGGGTGGAGACCGTCGCGGAGCTCGTTCGGGTGCGCGAAAAACCACGCGTAGAGATCGGGCCCGGCGGGGAGCGAGCTCTCGCTGCGAATCTCCTCGATGGCGCGGTTGAAGCTCGGGATGCCCTCGTGCTGGCCGTCGGTCGAGTACGGAATGCTCGCGAGGATGGGCACGCGGCCCGCGGCGCGGAGGCGCGAGACGATCTTGCGCATGTCGTTTCGGAAGCTCGACGCGTCGGTCGCGTGGCCGGCCGAGTCGTTGCTGCCGTAGCCGATGGCCCAGAAGCGCGCGTCGGGGTTCTCGGCGATCCAGTCGTCGACGCGCGCGGCGCCGTCGCGGCTCGTCGTGCCGCCGATGCCGCCGTCGAGCATGACGGGGAAGAAGCTCGCGTGGCGGTCGTGGACGCAGGTCGCGAAGCTCGGCTGCTGCGCGCGGCCGAACGCGAGCGCCGTGATGCTGTCGCCCATGAAAAACCACGTGTCGCTCGCGCCGCTCGACGCGTCGTGCACGTCGATCTCGCTGATTTGAACGCCGTTCGGGCTCTCGGCGGGGACGCCGGTGACGACCATCTTCACCCAGCGCTTGCCGGCGAAGTCGAACGCGTGCGCGGCGCCGTGCGTCGTCACCCTCGCGACCGTCGTGACCGTGGTCCACGCGCCGTTCTTGCCGTCGGTCGAGTCCCCCGAGACCTCGATGCGGTAGCTGCCGGGGCTTCCGTAGTCGGTCTCTTCGTAGTCCGGGCTGCCGTTCGCGCTCCACGCCAGGAGGACGCGCGTCGGGCCCTTGCCGACGTCGATCGCGATCCACGCGGGCTCCGCCGCGGTCGGGCGGCCGACGTCCCACGACGAGCGATAGTCGCCGTCGACGGCGCGCTCGGGGCGGTTGAAGCGCGCGGGCGCCCAGCCTGCGACGGGCCTGCCGCGCGAGAGGAGCGGGTTCGGCAGGAGCGTGATCGCGGGGGCGGCAGGATCCGACGCGGCGGGCGCGGCGACGCACGGAACGCTCGGCGCGACGCGCACCCGGCGCGAGGGCACGCACGAGGGCAAGAAGAGCGCGAGCGTCGCGACGGCGACGACCGCGGGCGCGAAGCGGTCCTTGAGATGCAGCATGCGCTTTTCGAAGAGCTCGAAGCTCGCGACCGCGAGCGCGACGGACACGGCGACGCCGCCCACAGCGAGGAGCGCGACGGCGCCGGCGTGCGTCCCGATGCGCGCGGCGAGCGTGGGCTCGGTCGCGTGCTCGAGGAGCGCCGCGGCGACGATGCCGTGGAAGACGTAGAGCCCGTAGCTGTACTTGCCGAAGAAGCGGAGGACGCGGCTCTCGAACACGCGCGCGAGGACGCTCGCGCGGCTCGCGGCGACGCACCGGACGAGGAGCGCGCCGAAGGCGATCGCGATGAGCGTGCCGCGGAGCGGAAGGACGAAGTCGCGGAGCGCGCCGTGGGTGAGCGCGTGCCACGCGGACGCGGCGACGGCGAGCGCGACCGCGAGCGCGAGCGCGGGCTTCGCGCGGCGAGCGACTTCCTCGAGGCCTTCTCCGCGGACGGCGAGCGCGAGGAACGCGCCGGTGAGGAGCGCGTCGATGCGGCAGGGCGTGAGCGCCGTGATCGCGACGTCGCCGAGGCCCGCGGCCGAGAGGCCGCACCGGAGCCCGAGCGCGAACGCCGCGCCGCCGACGCAGATGCGAAGGAGCGCGCGCCGCGAAAAGACGAGCACGACGATCGGCCACACGAAATAAAAGTGCTCCTCGACGGCGAGCGACCAGAAGTGGCTCACGTACGGGAGCGCCCAAGCGCGGTGCGCGGCGACGAAGAAGTTCGTCCCGTACGCCCAGAGCCACGCCTGATGTCGCGACGACTCGGCGAGACCGCTCGAGCCGACGGAGAGCGCGGGGAGGACGACGAAGAGGATCGCGAGCGTCGCGTAATAGAGCGGGAAGATGCGGAGCGTGCGGCGAACGTAGAAGTTTCGGAAGTAGCGCGGCTCGGTCTTCGAGTCCCAGAGGATGCCGGTGATGAGGAAGCCGGAGAGGACGAAGAAGAGATCCACGCCCCAGATGCCGTAGTTCGCGAGCTTGACGGCGGCGTGGCCGCCGCGACCGTACGGCGTCGCGTCGCCGATGAAGTGGACGAAGAGGACCATGAGGATCGCGAGGCCGCGGAGGCCGTCGAGCGCGTCGATGCGGGGCTTGTCGTTCATCGGGCCCTCCGCGCGGAGACGAGCTCGTCGTGGAACGCGGCGAGGCGATCGACCGAAGTCGACCAGCGGTACCGTTGCGCGGCGATGCGCGCGGCGCCGCCGAGGCGCGTCGCGAGGTCGGGCGAGTCGAGCACGCGGAGCACCTCGCCCGCGAGGCCCGCGGCGCCGTCGGCGACGAGGAGATCGCGCCCGCGCACGACGTCGAGGCCCTCGGCGCCGAGCGACGTCGACACGACGGCTTTGCCGGCCGCCATCGCCTCGAGGATCTTGAGCCGCGTGCCGCCGCCGATGCGCAGCGGCACGACGAGCGCCGTCGCGCGCGCGAGCCACGGGCGGAGATCGTCGACCGCGCCGAGCACCTCGACGTTCGCGCCGCGCAGCGCGGTCACCGCCTCGGGCGGACGGCGGCCGACGACGAGGAGCTTGGTCTCCGGGCGCCGCGCCACGACGAGCGGCAGGACCTCGCGCGCGAAGAAGAGCGCGCCGTCGGTGTTGGGGAAGTAGTCCATCGCGCCGAAGAAGAGGAGCGTGCTCGGCTCGCGCGCGGCGGGATCGGTCGGGCGGAAGAAGTCCACGTCGACGCCGTTCGGGACCACCACGGTGCGCGCGCGGGGCGCGGCGCGGAGCACGGTGCGCTCGTCGCGCGCCGACGTGAGCGCGCAGCCGTCGACGCGCGCCCACGCCGCGCGCTCCTCCGCGCGGATTTTCAGCCCGTCGAGCGCGTCGTACGCGCGGCGCAGCGCGCCCGACGCCGCGCGCGCGGTGCGGAAGAGGATCTCGTACTCGACGTTGTGCTCGTCGAGGCACACGGCGGCGCGTCCGCGCACGGAGAGCCCCGCGGTGTGGACGAACTCGAGCTGGACGAGGTCGTAGGCGCGCCGCGCGAGGAGCTCGTCGAGCGCGTGCTGGAGCGCGGGGAGCGCCGTCGTGAGCCGTTCGTAGCTCCACGGCGAGGCGCTCGCGGCGAGCTGCCAGAGCCGCTTTCGCGCCGCGCGCGCGCTCGGCACGGTGACCACCTCGCGGCAATACGCGCGCGTCGCCGCAAGACCTTCGCGCGTGTCGTCCGCCGGATCGACGAGCGAGAGCAGCGTGAGCTCCGTCCGCGCGGCGAGACCCGAGAGGAGGGCGTGCATGCGCTGCTGCCCGCCGAACCGCGGCGGGCTCGGCAGGTACGGCGTGACGACGAGCACGCGCCTTGCACTTCCACCCGTCGGCCGATGCAGAAGCTGCTGCTCATGTCGATCCTCGTCGCCAACGTGGCGGTCCCGATTTGGGCCTCGCGCCTGCGCGGGTCGCGCGCCGCGCTGAAGAAAGCGCTCGTCGCGACGGCCCTCTTCGACGTGGCCTACCTCGCCGCCCTCTTGGTCGTCTATCCTCGCCTCTGACGCATGGACCCCGAGAGGCGAAGACACCCGCGGCTCAACGCGCCCATCCTCTGGCGCGTCGCCGGCCTCCGCACCGCGCGCGCGCCCGTCGACTTGAGCCTCGGCGGCATGCGCATGTACAGCGACGACGCGCTCGAGGTCGGCACGCGGCTCGAGCTCGAGCTTCTGGTTCCGGGCGAAGAGAAGATCGAGTTCGTCGTGCGCGTCGTGTGGGTCGACGCGCTGCCCGCGGGCTCGCCCGCGCGTTACGACGTCGGCTTCGAGTTCCTCTCGCTCGACGCGGTCGCGGCGAAGCACCTCGGCGCGCTCCTCTCGAAGTGACATCACGGCCTCCGCGCGAGCGCGAGCTCGACCACCGTGATCGAGTACGGCGGAAGTGACGCGGCGCTCGTCGGGGCGAAGCCAGCGGCGCCGCCCGTGTAGACGAACGCGCGCTTCGAGACGACCTCGCCGCAGCTCGACGTGTCGATCTTCGGAGCGACCGTCTTCTTGGGGTCGAGCTCGAGGATCACGAGCACCACGCGGTCGCGCGCCGCGTTTCGCGAGGCGAAGATCGAGACCGACGGATCGTTCGACTCGGCCGCCACCGACTCGTCGAGGAAGCGCGCGCCGTGGCCGTCGTAGTTGCGATACGCACGAAACGCCCAAAATGCAGGCGATTCTCGCTCGGGCGAGTCCCAGTAATAGGCCGACGTGACGCCGAGCGCGCCGAAGCGTCCGAGCGCCTCGGCGACCGCGAGCCCGCCGCTCATGTGAGTCTCGGCGCCGAAGTTGTACTCGCCGATCGAGACGCCGACGCCGGGGGCGCTCTCGTCGATCCATTTCTTCAAGTGCGGCACGAGCGCGACCGGCTCGCGGATCCACGACTCGTCGCGGTAGGTCGGATCCCAGAGCGCGCGCGTCGAGCGGATGCGTCGCGCGGAGGTGTCCGGATCGGTCGCGCCGCCCGCGCCGATGCCGATGCCGTCGCCTTGCGGGTAGAAGTGGACGTCGACGAGATCGACGAGCTTCGTGCCCGTGCGTTTCTCCTCCGCGCGCACGCGCGACAGCCACCACGGAAGGAGCGCGACGTCGCCGTGGGCGCGCCGATCGGGCTGCGTGCGCGGCGACGCCTTGTCGACGGCCGAGCGCTGCGTCGCGTCCCAACCCCAGAGCGCCGGGCCCGCGATGACGGCGTCCTTGTCGGCGCCGCGGATCGCCGCCGCGTACGCGATCGTGCGGCGGAGGAGCTCGTCGTACGAGACCGGCGACGGGTGCACGTCGCGGTGGGTCTCGTTCCAGAGCATCGGCTCGTTGTCGAGGATGTACGAGTGGACGCCGCGCGCGGCGAGAGCGCGCGCCCAATCGGCGACGTCCGCGGGCGTCCACGCGACGCTCGTGCGCTCGGGCATCGTCGGCGCGACGAGCGCGCCGGTCGCGAAGACGCCGTCGCCGATGTCGGCGCTCTCCGGCCCGGTCTCGCGCTGCGGGCCGTAGACCGAGACCGGAAAGCCGTACGACGTCGTGTCCTTCGCGACCCAGCCGATCGTCGGGACCGTGATCGTCGTGCTCGCGCCGTTCGCGCGATCGTCGTCGACGAAACGCTCCCACGAGCCGCCGAAGTCGACGTTCTCGAAGAACCAGTCCTTGCCTTTGTTGGTCGCGTTGCCGAGGCGCCAGTTGTAGCGGCTGGTGTGGTTTCCGCCCCAGCGGCGTGCGGCCGCGCCGGTCTCCCACTGTCCGAGCTTGCCGTCGATCGACTGCGCGGCGATGCCGTAGACGAGCGGGTTGATCGCGTGGGCCGGCGCGTCGCAGTGAACGACGAGCGCCGGCGGCGCGGGGCGCGGCGCGACCGAGGTCACGCCGAGCGCGACGAGGAGCGGCAAGACGTCGGCGCGGATCACGGCGACACCTCGCGCGCCGTCCGGATCCACTCGCGCGCGCCCCACGAACGGCGAAAGCGAAGCGCGAGCTTCCACGCGACGAACGCGGGCACCCAGACGACGTCGAGGAGGCCGCGCGCGCCGGTCCCCGAGATCTGCCAGCCGCGGAAGCCGTACGCGAAGAGGGCCGCGGCGCACGCGCCCCACGGCCAGATGGGCGCGCCGAGCGCGACCGACGCGACGAAGCCGACCTTGACGATCAAGAGAAGCAACGCGAGCGGCGGCACCAGGAGATCGATCGCGAGGTCCAGACACACCGCGCTCCGCGCGCGGAGGAGACGCGGCACGAGCGCCCGCGCGACGCGCGCGCGACCGGACTCCCATCGGGCGCGCTGCGTTCGCGCGGCGCGCTCGTTCGAGGCGACCTCGCCTTGGACCGAGGCCTCGCCGGCGTAGCGCACCGCGTGTCCCGCGAGGCCGAGCTTGGCGCCGTGCTCGACGTCCTCGACGATCGAGAACGCGTCGTACGGCACCTCGCGGAGGAGCGCGCGCGTGAAGCACATGCCGTTGCCGCGCAGCCCGCACGAGACGCCGAGCCGCTCG
>Ga0335082_10005188_pt1 | contig 14227 bp, 9 predicted proteins | sample Lox_Sample_41_FD_206718 | JGI IMG/M metagenome (GOLD analysis project Ga0335082, IMG submission 206718) | Soil microbial communities from Loxahatchee National Wildlife Refuge, Florida, United States - Lox_Sample_4.1 | ecosystem: Environmental > Terrestrial > Soil > Wetlands | place: USA: Florida...
GTAGTCCTGTTCATTTCTTTTTTCACCGGGCTGAACCTGTTCGGCATTCGTACCTCAGCCCGCATCAACGAGACTCTCGCCGCAGCCATGGGCGTGGTGATCGTCATCTTTCTCGCAGCTGCTGCACGCTACGTACTGAAGACACCGCACGACGGCTTGGCATTTTTCACCCGCCCCTTCTACGACCCGCAGACGTTTGCACTACCCGCGGTGCTGGGCGGAACATCGCTTGCGGTTCTGACCTATATCGGTTTCGACGGCATCTCCACCTTGTCTGAGGAAGCTGAGAACCCCAAGCGCAACATCCTGCTCGCTACCGTTCTGGTTTGCCTGATTACGGGAATCCTGGCTTCGGTCGAGGTCTATTCCGCCCAGCTGGTATGGCCGGGCTCGCAGCCCTTTCCCGACGTGGACACCGCCTTTGTCCACGTCGCCGGTCGCGCGGCGGGGGCATGGTTATTCACACTGATCAATATCACCCTGCTGGTGGCCACGGTCGGCTCGGGCATGGGATCGCAACTCGGAGCGGCCCGGTTACTCTACGGAATGGGGAGAGGCAACGCGTTGCCAAAGTCCTTCTTTGGCACCATCGAACCGAAGCGGCGCATTCCCCAGAACAACGTTATGTTCGTCGGGGTTCTCGCCCTCGCCGGCACGACGGTCCTGACTTTCGAACGCGCTGCCGAACTCCTGAATTTCGGCGCTTTGCTGGCCTTCATGGGCGTCAATGCGGCCTCGTTCGTGCGCTACTTCTGGCGCGAGCGCCAACGGACGCTGACAAATTTCCTGGTGCCGGTGCTCGGTTTTGCCATTTGCCTCTTGCTTTGGCTGAATTTGAGCAAGCCGGCAAAGATTGCGGGCACGATCTGGATGCTGCTCGGCATTACTTACGGAGCCATCCGCACCCGCGGCTTCCGCTCGGAGCTAGTGTCGTTCGACGTTCCGGAGGATCCAGCCGGAGCGGAGGCAATCACAAGTTAACAGCGGATTACTGAGGAGGGGTTGTGCCTATTGTTCTACGACTGGTGCAGCAATTTCAGCATTCGAAAAAGCAAGAGTTCATGGAACTCGAAAAGCAATTCGCCGAGTTGGAACATCGAGGGATCCTGCCTCGCGGCGAGAGACTGATCCCGATTTCCAGCCGCGATCCCGGGAATACTGTAATCTGGCAGGCGCGATTCGAAAATTTCGCCGCCGTCGAAGCGGCCCTCAAACTTTTTGAAACCAACCCGCAACACACCGAGTTGGCCAACAAGCAGAAACACTTTTTTGAAGGCACCTGGGTCGAACTCTACGAGGTCATGGAGTGCTAGGGACGTAGCACCCTCACTCGTGTCTCCAAGGCCCAGCGGACGGATCTCGGCTGTTGCTCTCAGCCAACAAAAATGCTGTCATCCCGGGCGGCTGGACCGCCACTCGAGATGACAGCCTGGTATGCTGGCCTTCGTTCAAATCTTCGTGCACACCGCTTTCGTCTGCGTGTAGAGTTCCAGGACGTCTTTGCCCATCTCGCGGCCCCATCCGGACTGCTTATATCCACCGAACGGCAGCGCCGCGTCGAATATGTTGTAGCAGTTGATCCAGACCGTGCCGGCCCGCAGCAACGCCGCGGTCCGGTGAGCCTTGGAGATGTCGTTCGTCCAGACTCCCGCAGCCAGACCGTAGACGCTGTCATTCGCTCGCGGTGTGAGCTCTTCCGGATCGTCGAACGGAATCGCCGCTACCACCGGCCCGAAGATTTCTTCTTGCACCACTTTCATGTTGTCTTTGGTGTCGACCAGCACGGTCGGCTCGACGAAATATCCTTTGTCGCCGACTTGTTTGCCGCCCGTGACCGCCTTCGCGCCTTCGGTGAATCCGCTCTCGAGATAGCTGCACACGCGTCGCAATTGTTCTTCCGAAACCAGCGGACCCATGTTCGTGTCCGGATCGAGGCCCGAACCGACTTTGATCTTCTTCGCCTCGGCTGCCACTCCTTCGACCACCTGGTCGAACGCCGGCCGCTCGACGAACAGTCGCGACCCGGCGCAGCAGCATTGTCCATGGTTGAAGAAGATGGCGCTGGCCGATCCGGCAATCGCCGTGTCGATGTCAGCATCTTTGAAGATCACGTTCGGAGACTTGCCTCCGAGTTCCAGTGACACCTTCTTCAGATTGCCCGCAGCCGCGTGCACGATCAGCTTGCCGACTTCAGTCGATCCGGTGAAGGCGATCTTGTCGACGCCGTCGTGCGCCGCCAGCGCTGCGCCCGCGGTTTCGCCGTATCCAGGCACGATGTTGACCACGCCGTCCGGGAATCCGGCTTCACTGATCAGTTCACCCAGAAGCAGCGCTGTGAGCGGCGTCTGCTCGGCGGGCTTCAGGACCACGGTGTTGCCAGTCGCAAGCGCTGGCCCCAGCTTCCACACCGCCATCAGCAGCGGGAAGTTCCACGGGATGATCTGGCCGACCACGCCCACCGGCTCGCGCAGCGTGTAGGCAAGATACTTCGCGCCCGGCGTGTACGGAACGGAAATGGGGATGGTCGTGCCTTCCAGCTTCGTTGCCCATCCAGCCATGTAGCGGAACAGGTCGACGGCCAGCGGGACATCGGCGGCGCGCGCTATGGCCAGCGGCTTGCCGTTATCGAGCGACTCGAGCATGGCAAACTCTTCGACATGCGCTTCAACCAGGTCCGCGAGTTTCCAGATGAGGCGTCCGCGCTCGGACGCACTCATGCGCGGCCACGCGCCGCTCTCGAAGGCCTTGCGCGCCGCAGTCACCGCGTTGTTGATGTCCTCGCGATCGCCTTCGGCGATGTTCGCCAGCACTTCTCCGGTTGCAGGGTTATAGGTTGGGAAGGTTTTGCCCGACGCGGCATTCACCCACTTGCCGTTGATGAGCATCTGGCGCGGACGGGCAATGAAGTCGGTCACGCGCGGATCGATATTGATCGGGTAAACGGCAACTGCCATAGAACCTCCTTGTTGCGTCGTTCGATGTTTCGTCGTTCGAAGATTTTTGGAAAAGGCAGGATCTGGTGGGGAATCTTAATCCCGGGCGGGGTGAAATGGCAATCGAGTGAACGGGGGAGTTGGAAGGCGCCCCTTGAGCCTGCCCGACTGCCTCGGTATCAACCCCACCTTCCCTCAACAACATCTCTGGAATCAGCGGGTTGGACTGCATTCCCACCTCCCGCCGACGAAAAGCCCCAGATCTCGACGCGCGAGATCTGAGGCATCTGACAAGCCATATCCCTACAATGCCATGGGTCGAACAACGTACTAGGTTCCGGTTCCTGACAGTGGGATCCTCTGGGGGCTGGCGCCGCCGTCATCGTCGATCGTCAGAATTGCCTTGCGATTTCCTACGGTAGTCGGCGTAAACCTCACCTTGATCTTGCACGTCGCGCCAGCGGCGATTCTAGTTCCGCAGGTGTTGGTTTGGATGAAATCACCGGCGCCGGTTCCGGCAATGCCGATCGCGGTGAGATTCAGCGGACGCTTTGCCAGGTTGGTTACGATCACCGTCTTGGGAGAACTGGCCGTGCCGACGGGTTGGTTCTCAAAAGACACGCGCGTCGGAGAAAGACGAACAACCGTGGCCCTACCGCTTCCAGTCAAAGCAATCACGTGTGGGCTCGCTGGGTCCGAACCACTGATCGCCAACATTGCCTTTCTGACTCCACTTTCTGAGGGGGTGAAGGTGATGAAGATTCCGCAGGTTCCTCCTGCCGCGATTTTTGAGCAATTGCTGGTTTGAACAAAATCACCCGCATTGGCTCCGGCGAGATAGATGTTGTTGATCGTTATTGGGTCGCTGCCGTTGTTGGCCAGGACCAATTTCTGAGGTAGACCGGAATGGGCGACCGCCTCCGGGCCGAACAGCAAGTTCTGCCGCGATAGATCAAGGAAGCTTTGCTGGGCGATCTTGACAACAAAGCCTTCCCATCCACCTTGCGATGACCGTTGGAAAGCCAAGGGGGTTGTCGGGAAGTCCAACGACGCAGTTGTTCCTGCTACATAAGCGGTGCCTCTCGTGTCGATGGCGACATTCAGATCCCGCCAGTTGCTTTCGTCTGCGCTCCCGCCCAAATAGGTGGAGTACAAGAGCTTGTGACCGTCGGTACTGACCTTGGCTACAAACGCATCTCGCGCCCCGTGGTTAGTCTTCTCAAGGGCTTTTTCGACGGGAAAATCAGGCGACGATGTATAGCCTGAAATAAAGGCATTGCCGAAAGAGTCCGCCGCGAGTCCTATCACCCCCTCATCACCGATTCCACCCAAGTAGGTGGAGAACACCAGAGCGTTGCCTGCGGCATTGATCTTCGACACGAAGGCGTCAGTGTGGCCATGATTAGTGGACTGGATCGCATTGGCCATCGGAAAGTCCGTCGAACTCGTGTAACCGCCAATGTAGGCGTTGCCCGACGAGTCCACGGTGAACGCCTCACCGCGTTCGTCGCCAGTGCCACCCAGATAAGTAGAATAAATCACTGTCTGGCCGTCAGCGCTGAACTTGCTGAGGAATGCGTCCTGCTCCCCGGCAAGAAAAGATTGAATGGGGTTAACGGTGGGGAAGTCCGTTGAGAACGTGTACCCGCCTATGTACGTATTGCCCTCGGCGTCTACGCCGATGCCTACTCCACCCTCGCCTGCACTGCCACCCCAGTACGTCGAGTAGAGAAGTTCAGTACCATCGGCGTTGAATTCAGAGACAAAACAGTTAAAGACGCGCGCCCGGCGATGTGGTTGAATGGCACGTACAACAGGAAAGTCATTCGACCTTGTGTCACCCCGCACATGGGCGTTGCCGGAAGCGTCGACCGCAATTCCCCAGCCGGTTTCCCAGTCGCTACCGCCCAAGTACGTGGAATAGACGAGATCGTTGCCAGAAGCATTTATTTTCGTAACAAATGCATCGTGTCCGTGGATCGTCGGTTGAATGGGATTTCGCGTCGGAAAATCACTCGATTCAGTATCTCCAGTGATGTAAATTCCCGTGGAATCCACTGCGATACTTGTAGCGTTTTCGCCTGAACTTCCGCCCAGGTAAGTTGAATACATGAGTTGGCTTCCGTCCGCCTTGATCTTGGTAACAAATACATCTGAAGCCCCGCCGTGATACGTGGATTGAACGCCATCCAGGATGGGAAACTCGGGTGATGATGTGCCGCCTGTCACATAGGCGTTGCCAGCTTCGTCAATCGTGATCGCAAAAGGACGGTCCTCTCCACTCCCCCCCAAGTAGGTTGAATACGCCAGCACGGGATCAATCACCAGCGCACGACGTCGATCATAGGCACCGAGACGAAATCCTACTTCGTTCTTGCCCGTGACGATGTAGCTACCGTGAACCTCGTGGCGGATACCGTTTTCGTTCTGATAAATGTGTGGGGACCGCAGCCGAACCTCGCCGGCCGCGCTCGTCAGTTGCAGGTCGCCGTGCTCCAACCGGACATTGCTCGCGCCCCCGATCCTCAGCCGAATGTGTTCTGGATTCGCGTCAGGTTGAAGGACGAAGTCGTATTCCAGTTCCCGCTGGTTGCCGTAGTAAATCAGGTCCACACCGGGATAGACATTCGCATAACGGACTCTCGCATAGCGCGGGACATCCGTGCGCCACTTGCCTGGATCATTGCCGATGAAATAATTACTCCTGCCGGGTGATTCATTCTGTCCAGACACTTCCGTTTTGGGGTTGGCACCCAGCAGCGTCATCCGTAGCACTGCGGTTGCTGAATGCTCATCTCTATTTGAGGGCCGGAGCGACAGCACCGCCTCGTTCGGCGTCAGAAAGAGGCTGTACCCGGGTCCCCGGGAGAGGTATTTGACTCGAGGATCAGTTTGACCCTGGTTCAATTCAAAGGTGAGCGGCAGTTGGCCATAACTGTGCACGATGTTGGCGGGTTGAGCACTCGCTCCGACAGGAGTGGCAGTACCTGCCTGCGCCACTGTTGCCGTCAGAAGCAGAACTGTCCAAACGAGGGAGAGAGTCCCTGAAATGTGAATGCGCATGGGAACCTCCTAAATTGCGCTTGAGAAGGATGGTCGAGGGTGCTCCTGGAGCACGCTGGATTCGAGACAACGGGTTTTTGGACGAGAGGACTATCTCGTCTCAGGATGCATCGCGTGGGGCCCAAACCTGGGAAGTGGGGCAAGCCTCCCCGCTTCAGAGGATCTTGGCAGAGTGTCGCTCCCGTCGGTAGCGAATTTCAGTGAGCCGTCTCACGTCGCTTGGTGACCAGACGGATGCGTTTGGCAGGGTGCAACACATCGCGTTCTTGGCGACGTGTGGGCCTTCGTCACAACCCGACTGAGAGCGCCGTCACAGTCAATCTTTGAATTTCCTTCTACTCTAGTCGCGTGACTAGCCGACTCCACCGCGACGATGGCGCCCGGCATCTTCATTTCAACACGTGCAGCTACTATCGACGTCAAAGGACCCTCGGCTTCCCGGATCGGCGCGACCTGTTTCTGAAAATCCTGGAGGAGGCGCGCCGCAAGTACCAGTTCGTGCTCCACGGATGCGTGGTCATGCCTGAACACTTTCACCGGCTCGCCTGTTTTGCTTTACTAGCACTCTCCTTTTGCCAGGGCTCTTTACTTGGGCAATCCTACTCCCGCGTGGAAATCGGCGTTCAGGGCAGCTCTTTGACTCTCTTTGATCCAATCTCGAATACTGATGCAAAAGGCGGCTTCGGCGCGCGCGTCACCTATAACGTTTCTCCACTGTTCGCATTGGACGTCGAAGGCGATTTCTTTCCGGTGGCGACGGCGTCAGGGCAGCAAAGGGGCGGACGCGCGTTCACGCTGCTTGGCGGTCCGAAAGCAACCTGGCGCTGGCACAGAATTGGATTGTTCGGGAAGGTCAGGCCCGGCGTCGTAAACTTTAGCAATGTGCTAAGGGTGGGTCCCGAGGGAGAATTCCCAGGTGGCCATGTCACCCACTTTGCTTTAGACCTTGGCGGCGGGGTCGAAATTAATACAAGCCGCCAAACGTTCCTACGAATCGATGCCGGCGAATTGCTCATTCGTTATGACGACCGAGTTCATCGTTTCGGTGTCCCCGGCCAATTCGTTACCAGCCAAGGGGTCGTTGGGAACTCTTTCTTGTTAACGGCTGGATTGAGCTATCGTCTCGGACAGCTTGAAGAGCGCCCCATCGCTCTCGAGAATGCACGCCGGTGGGAGATCGGAGTGCAGTTTGGAGTACTGAGCTTGGGACGAGCCGAGGAAATCGAACCACCACCATTCCAGTCTGAGTTCGTTCCTCTCAACCTAGGGGATGACCAGGGCTTTGGGGGGCGTCTGACATGCAACTTCAATCGTTGGCTGGCTCTGGAAGCGACGATCAATTACTTCTATACAGACCCCAATGTCGAAGATGCTCACAGAGGCGGCAAGATTCTTCAAGGCGCTCTCGGACCAAAAGCGGGCATTCGTACCCATCGCTACGGCGTGTTCGCCAAGGTCCGCCCAGGTTTTCTTAGCTATAGCGCGGTGCATGATGACCTTTTTCCGCCCTTTCCGACAAACCGTTTGACCCATTTTGCCCTGGACAGCGGTGGGGTACTGGAATACTACCCGTCTCCTCGCACCATCCTGCGATTTGACCTCAGTCATATGTTGGTTTTCTACAGACCCACACCCATTCGCGCACCTGAGGGGCCTCCCTTCAACGGCAACTGGGTAGAGGGCGGATTTCAGGACAACGGAATGCAGTTCACAATTGGGTTCGGATGGAGATTCTGAAGGGTCGATCCCTCTCACGCCTCGGCTCGACTTGCCAGGTTAACCCGGCCTCGCGGTTTTCAGCCTGTTACGAAACTCCAACGCAATCGGAACGAGTGGAAGCAACTGCAGCACTTTAGCCGCGAAGCGGCGATAGAATACAGCCCACGGCGCAAGCCGTGGGGCAGAAGTGGGAAATAAGTAAGCCCCGAAGGGGCGAAAGAAGAGTTCCGTAACAAGCCTCGGTTTTTCGAGACATGCGGATTGCTTCTTGTCCTCGTTTGTGACGCCCATCCTTGACAAACTCCCCCACACGAAAAGATAATAAGTCGACACGAGTCATAGCTCATTGACAACATAACGAGGACCATGCCCTTGTCCATCCGGCAAGGGATGGGGTTTGCTTTTGCTAGGAGCTAGGCTAAGAGCTCAGAGCCGAACGCCCCCCTAACTCCTTTGTCCGGAATATTTTGCCTCCAACCCCTTGCGGCTCAAGATTTTGCCCGGATTGTACGGGCTAAACCCTTGATTCCAGATATTTTGCTTCGGGAAGGGGGAGGGGGGAGGGGGGTACCCGTTACCACCTGGTTAATGGGGGTGGCTGCCGATAGGCTGGCAGGCGGATGCCCACGGGCCGTCAGCCAGGCGCGGAACGCTTCAGTCGATGCCGTGAATCCGCATGCTGACGAGTTCATCGATGGTCGGGTGCTGGATCCCCCGCGACCGCAGGTTCGCGATGTATTCCGGCGTCACGTTGTGAATCCGCATGGCAATGAGTTGGTCGGGTTCGGGATGCTGATAGCCCAGGCCTTTCAGTTTCTCGATGAATTCCGGAGAGACGCCATGAATCCGGAACGCGATCAGTTTTTCAATCTCCACGTGGTCGTAACCCTGCTTCTTCAGCGCCTCCATCCACTCGACGGTCGCGCCGTGAATACGCATGGCGATCAACTCGTCCTCGTCGGGTGAATAACCGGCCTGCTTCAGCGAGCGAATCATCTGCGGGCTCACACCGTGGATGCGAAAGGCGATGAGCTTGTCGCTGTCGGTGATGTTCAGACCCGCGGCGCGGATGTCTGCGATGAACTGCGAATCCACCTTGAAGATACGGAATGCGATCAGTTTTCCAGTATCGAGGTTGGTGAGGTGCTCGCCTTTCATCCGGCGCGCGAATTCCAGGCTGACGTCCTGGACAGCCATGCTGTATTGCTCGTCATCATCCACACGAAAGCCGAGCGACTGCATCTGGCGAGCGTAGTCAGGGTTGGGATCGAAGTGGAAGAGGCCGGCGCCTTCGCCGTCTTTGAGGAAGCCTTCGCACTCGATCTTGCCGGCGTCGCGCGCGAGGGTGAAGTGAACGTCCTGGCGGCCGGGCTTGGAGAAATCCACGCCCGGGAAGGCGGTGGTGGGCCAGTCTGATTCGTGGCTCGAGTTGCCGCCGCGATGGTTCTCGATCAGCGAGAACTCGACCTTGCCAGGTTCCTCGGATTTGGCGATGGTCCAATTGCCGGTTCGCGGCGCAGCGCTGGCGCTCTTGGCGACGATAGCCCAGAGAATGCAGAGGCCCAAGATCAGGAAAGCAAGAGTGCGGATTAGTCTCATGGTGGTCCTCCGGTATTCGAGGCCGTTTGCTAGATTTCGCCTTCGCGGTCGAGCACGCCGAGGTGCTTCAACTGGATCAATTTGTCGAGCGTCAGGTTCTGGAAGCCGTGTTTCTTGGCTTTCTCAATGAACTCGGGGGTAATGCCCTGCACTTTCGCGCCGATCAACTCATCAACATCGAACTTGAAGCCGGCGGACTGCAGGGCTTTGATGTACTCAGGCGTGACTCCTTGCACTTTCATTCCGATGACTTCGTCGGCGGTTGGCTTCAGCCCGAGAGCGCGAACGTCGCGGATGTATTCCGGCGTGACCTGTTGGACTTTCATGCCGATGATTTCGTCGGCACCCGGCTGAAAGCCCTGCTCTTTGAGACCATGTACGTACTCAGGCGTCACGCCTTGCACCTTCATGCCGATAATTTCGTCGGCGTCGGCATGAATGCCTTCCTGCTGCAGGGCGCGGACGTATGCGGCGTCGATGCCTTGCACTTTCATTCCGATGATTTCTTCGTCGTCAACCTTCACACCGGCAGCGCGCAGATCGGCGATGTACTGCGGCGTCACGCCCTGCACTTTCATTCCGACGAGCGTGTCCGCATCGGGACGGATGCCCAGTTCTTTCAACTTCTGCACATACTCGGGGGTCACACCCTGGACCTTGAGGGCGATGAGATCGTCGACGGAGATGTCGCCGAGGCCGGCGGCCTTCATGCCGTCGATGTAGGAACCGGCAGATACGGGAGCTTCAGTCGACTCGGCATCCCGCACCGGAGATGGCTTGGCAACTGGCGCCGGCTTTGTCGCGGGACGCGCCTTCGCGCCCGGAGTTGCCGGAACGGCAGCAGGTGCTGGCGTAGCTTGGGCACGGACTTTCTGCGTGATGCCGAAGATCGCGTTTGCGGCGACAAGGGCGACGCTGAGGCTGAGCACGCCGGCAGTCAGGCCCATGCCGCGCAAGCCAGTGCGGAGATGAGTGATTCCCATCAGCCGCATGATGCGCTCGGACAGAGGACCGCGGTTGGCGGCCATGGCCATAGCGGGCGCTTCGCGCCACTCCTCCATGAGCGTGAGGGCGCGGGCGTACTCGACGGCGTTGCCGCAGAGAGCGATAGCGGCATCGTCGCAGCAGTTTTCGCGTTCCTGGCGAATGCGTTGATTCAACCACCAGACTGCCGGGTGATAGAAGAGCAGCGTTTCGACCACGACCTGAAATCCGTTCACAAAAGAGTCGAGGCGCTTGATGTGCGCCAGTTCGTGGGCGATGACGGCGCGCAGTTGGGGTTCGGAAAGTCCGGTGAGAGCTGTGAACGGCAGGAAAACGACGGGGCGAAACCATCCGATGACGGCGGGCGCTTCGAGCCAGGCACACTGGCAATAGCGGATCGCGCGAGTGACGCCGAGACGAGTTTGCAGATCGAGGCAAAGATCGCGCAGTTGACCGTTCACTGGACGGGATTCGCGGCGACGCATGCGCTCGAGTAACACCAGTCCGCCCGCGCTGCGCAAGCTGAAGATGGCAACGCCGAGCAGCCAGGCCTGGACGATCCAGGGGAAGAGGTCAGGAGCGATGCGCTGCGGCGCGAAGGACGCGGCCGGGGCAGGTCGCGAATCGGCGAGATGCATTACGGTTGGGGCGAGAGCCGAGGGAGTCCACGTTCGTAAGGTACCGAGGTCGCGATAGTAAAAGAAGGTTGCGACCGGAGCGGCCAGCATCACAACGAGGATGCTGACCGCTACCAGATACCGGGCTGAGGAGCGGCGGAAGAGGGCCATCACCACCGCCGCCAGCGCCGCCAACGCTGTTCCCTGCCACAGAAAATGCAGGAGCGCCCAGCCCGCGGGCCGCATGATTTCTGGAGAAAGCCAATTGGCGATGGTCATCGGCGGTTCCTTTCATAGTCGTTTAACAGGCGGCGCAATTCTTCAATCTCTTCGCGCGAAGCCTTTTTGCCGGCGAGCGCGTGCATCATGAGCTGGCTGGCCGAACCTTCAAACACGCGCTGCAGGATGTCTCCGGCGAGCTGGCGCTTGGTCTGCTCGGCGGGCAGGCATGCCTCATAGACGTGCGCGCGCTGGGTTTCGTTTCGCTTGACCAGACCTTTTGTGGTCATGATCTGGAGGAATTTGAGCACGCTGGTGTAGCCGACGTCCTTGGTATCGCCCAGGGCATCGTGGACTTCTCGGACCGTCGACGGTCCGCGGGACCAGAGGACATGCAGGATTTCGAGTTCGGCGGCGGTCGGCTTCTGCGGGGTCTGCTTCATGGTGGAGGGACTGTACTACGAAAGTATTCGTAGCGTCAACGAAAATCTTCGTAGATACAGAGCTAACAGCAAAGAGCCAATACGTGTAACGCGGCGCGGCGGTCTGGGCGGAATTCTTAGTCCGGGAAACCCCCTTCTATGTCTTGCATCGGCACGGAAGCCTTGTCATGATGGGCAGGTGCAGACCGTTTTCGAGGCAGCGGGCGGGAGCGATGGCCTACGCCGTCTTGCTTCCGCTTGGCATCATCGGGTGATGGCCGACGGCGTCGTGGCCCATGCATTCAGCCATGGCTTCCATCCCCAGCATGTCGAGCGACTGGCCGCTTATTGGGCCGAGGCGCTCGGTGGCCCGACTGCTTACTCCGACTCCTATGGGGACGAAACCAGAGTTGTCAGAATGCACAGCGGAAATGGGGAGCACGATGAAATGAATCGTCGTGCTATTGCCTGCTTCGACCTGGCTCTGGCCGATGTCGGGCTCGCCACGGACGATGTATTGCGACAAGTGCTGCACGACTATTTCGCCTGGGCGACCACGACAACGATGTCCCGCTACCACGTGTCCGCCGATGATGTGCCGAACGGCCTCAGCATCCCACACTGGTCATGGGACGGACTCCAGAATTAATTTCTCACTCCACTCCTGAATGTCCTCCTGACCGCTGACAGCCGAGAGCTGCTTATCTAAAGTAAATCCACAGCCCCACCACCGTCGCCAGCAGCGCCAGGCTGAAGATCACGTTCACCATATGCTCGGTGGGCGTTTCTTTGGCGGGCTTGCGTTCGGCGGCGTGGAGCGTGACTACGTCCATCTTTTCGTCGACGGTGGCGAAGGTCAGGCCACCGAGTTTCTTGCGGTCGGGCGCGGGCGTCATCAGGCTGACGACGATCAGCACGAGGCAGCACACGACGAACATGAAGATGGCGTAGTGCAGGAAGTTCATCTTCACCAGCCAGTGGGTGACGCCGCTGAATTCAGTTCCGCGCGCGGCCATCAGTTCGGTAATGAAGCGAAAAGCGCCCAGGACAAAGCCGGTCAATAGCGACGAAATCGCGCCGGTGCCGTTGAGGCGGGTCCAGAGAATGCCGAGCACGAAGCAGGCGGCGATGGGCGGGCTGATGTAGGCCTGCACGCTCTGCAGATAAATGTAGAGCTGGCTGCTGATGAGGTGAATGAACGGCACCCAGAGCAGGCCGAGCAGGACCATGAATCCGGTAGCGATGCGGCCGAAGGTGACGAGTTGACTCTCGGAGGCTTGCGGCCGGACCTTCTTGTAGAAGTCGAGTGTGACCAGCGTCGAAGCAGAATTGAACACCGAGGCCATGGCGCCCATCACCGCCGCCAGCAGAGCCGCCAGCACCAGCCCGACCAGGCCGGTGGGCAGAAGATTGAGGATCAGCGTCGGATACGCCATGTCCGGGCGCGTCACCTGGCCGTTTTCTCCCAGTTGGTCGCGGAACAGGGCAACAGCCACGATGCCGGGCAGCACGAGCATGAATACGGGCAGAATCTTCAGGAATCCGGCAAAGATGGTTCCCGCTTTCGCATGGCCCTCGTCGCGGGCGGAGAGGACGCGCTGCACGATGACCTGGTCGGTGCACCAGTACCAGATGCCGAGGATGGGCGCGCCGAAGAAGATGCCGGTCCAGGGGAAATTGGGATCGGAGGCCGGCTTGATCATGTGGAAGTAGCCTTCGGGGACCATGGTGCGGAGGTGCGCGAGGCCGCCCACTTTGCCGAGGCCGATCACGGTTAGCGCGACGGCGCCGGTGATCAGGATCAGCGTTTGTACCGTGTCGGTGTAGATGACGGCGGCGAGACCTCCGGCGATGGTGTAGATGCCGGTCGCGATCACGAGGACGACGGCCGTTTTCCAGAGCGACCAGCCGGCGACGCGTTCGAGCACGACGCTGGCGGCATAGAGCTGCACGGAAATCTTCGTGAAGATGTAGGCGATGATCGAGATGCCCGCGAGGTACACGGCGCACTGGCGATTGAATCGGCGCTCGAGGAATTCGGGCATGGTGAACACGTTCGAGCGCAGGTAGAACGGGACGAAGACCCACCCCAGGATAAGCAGGATGAGACACGCCAGCCATTCGAAATGGCCGACGGCCAAGCCGGAAGATGCGCCGGTCCCGGAGAGTCCGATGAAGTGCTCGGTGGAAATATTCGAGACAAATAAGGACGCGCCGATGAAGAACCAGCTGACATTGCGGCTGGCGAGGAAGTAGTCGGTGGAGGTGCGTTCCCTGCGCGCAAAGTACAGGCCGATGGAGAAAACGAGAAGGAAATAGATGCCGATGATAACCAGGTCCAGAGTGGCGATACTGCGGTGGGTGACGGCTGCAATAGGATTCATCGTGGAATCGGGTCCCGCCCGGCTCATGCGGCGAACCGGGCCGCTGAGCATCCTCTCTTGAGAGTCATTACGCCGTGACGGGACATAATAATCCCTGGGCGGGGCGAGCGGAATCAGAAAGTTGGCACGGCAGGGGCAGAAAACGGGCGCTATTCGATGCCCAGCTGCCGCTGGATTTGCTCCAGGGGCACGTTCTTCGTTTCCGGGACCATGGTCTTCACCCAGATGAGTTGCAGGACCATCATGCCCGCGAAGAACGAGAACACATAACCGGGCGGGAAGCTGGA
>Ga0335082_10005189_pt1 | contig 14226 bp, 8 predicted proteins | sample Lox_Sample_41_FD_206718 | JGI IMG/M metagenome (GOLD analysis project Ga0335082, IMG submission 206718) | Soil microbial communities from Loxahatchee National Wildlife Refuge, Florida, United States - Lox_Sample_4.1 | ecosystem: Environmental > Terrestrial > Soil > Wetlands | place: USA: Florida...
GCGATCCTGACGGCCTACATCGCACGGGTACTAGCCGCTAGCCGCCCATCTCAGACCGACGAAGCAGAAAAGAAGAATGCAGCAGCCCAACAGGCAGGTGTCCGGCGAGCGCTAGACTACGTCGCCGCCGCGACCAAGAACTATTCCGATCCGTACCTGTTTGCGGATTATGGGTTAGCAGAGCTGGCGGCCGGCAGAGCGGAGCAGACTAAGGAGGTCGTCTCCAGACTGCGGTCCATGCCGCAGGTGGAACGGGGCGGCAGTTTTTGGGAACTGCAAACTAATACACCGTTCTATGGCTGGGGCCCTGCGGGACGTGTCGAGACTACGGCATTAGTGGTGCAGTTGCTCGATCATGCGCGTCACGCGGACGATGCGCGGTTAGTTGAGCGAGGCATCGAATTCTTGATCGAGCAGAAAGACCGGTATGGCGCATGGTATTCGACGCAGGCGACTGTTAACGTCATCGAGGCCTTGCTACCGCTCGCGTCGCGCCAGAACGCCAGGCCTCCCGCACCACTGCAGATCGTGGTGAACGGGTCAGTTAAAGCAGCGCCGGGGGATAGGGCGCAGACCTTTGGGCCGCAGATCATCGATATCTCATCCATCGCTCATCCGGGCACAAACACGGTGCAGATTTCCGGAAGCAGTGGGATCAGCAGCGCGCAGACCGTGGCGTGGTACTACGTGCCGTGGAGCTCTCCCTCGGCGATCCCGGCTCCTGGGCCGCTGAAACTGGCGGTGCGCTGCGATCGCGTGCATCTGGAGATCGGCGGCAAGGTAACGTGCGACGTTCTAGTGGAACGCCTGGGATCGCGTGGACACGGGATGATGATTGCCGAGGTCGGTGTACCGCCCGGCGTGGACGTCGACCGAGAGTCGTTGCTGAAGCAACTCAGCGAGACCGGTTGGGAACTGTCGTCATTCGACGTTCTGCCTGACCGGGTGATAGCGTACGTCTGGCCGCGTGCAGCGGGCACGAGATTCTCGATCACTTTCACCCCGCGTATGGCGATCGATGCTGTTGCGGCACCCCACGTTCTCTACGACTACTACAATCCAGACGCGAGTATCGTGGTGGCTCCTGACCACTTTGTGGTGGCGGAGCCCAGCGTAGCACTGAAACAAATACCATAGATTTCTTGGGTTCATTTCGCGCCACGCGCCCACGCGCGCACCTGCGGGGCGGCGAGCAGCGCAGCGCGGCGAATGCAGCGCGCGAGCGCAGTCGAGTGTACACATTGCGCATCACATACACACACACCCTGTGCGGCCTCATGCCGGACGCGAATATCGGTGAAAACAACACGACCCAAGTGGCTGTTTAGAAAACCACTTGGGTCCTGTTGCGGGGGGTGGATTTGAACCACCGACCTTTGGGTTATGAGCGCGGCCAAGAACGGTATTTCAACGAGTTGCGCGGTGTGGTTGGAATTCATACGAGGCGGGACGGGGCCCATCAATGAGCGTGTTGTGGGGTTTTTGTGGGGTTCTTCAGGCGGTTCGGATTGCAAGGGGCCAGGAAGCGAGCTTAGTTGCTCCCGCCCTTTGTGCCAAACCCATGCGCAACGGCTTGGCCACCCACATCTTTGGCTGTGAGGACGAAGGCCGGGCCACCCGCCCCGGTTCCACTCTTGATGCAAACTCCTGCATCATTGATCCGGATCCGTCGGGCGAAACCATTTTGGAAGGCTGACTCCGTCGCGGCGAGCAAAGCCTTCTGTCCAATGATCCTTGTTTAGCTCGTATTCAGCGATCTCGAACAGGCCGCCCTCTGAGAATCCGGGCTTGTTCTTGATCCGCTCGATAGCTAAGGAAGCGTCGGCCCTTGTAGCGTACACTCCAATTAGCTTCTCATCGCCGTACAAGTCAGTGTGCCAGGCCAAGTGCACGGCCCGCAGTGTCGAGATGTCTTCGAATTGTGGCATCGTAAGAGTGGAACGTTACCTTTTTTCAGTGTTTGTTGATCCAGTCCTGCGCCCACTTCTTGATTTTGGCGGGTAGCGCACCCTTTCCCCCGGAATCAGCAGAGAGCATACCAGTGACGCGAGAGCGTGCAAGGCTACGCGGGTTCTTGTTCTGATTTCCGAACAGGAAGGGATGTGGGTGCCCCACTCTTTGCGGCGCGGGTTTGGCCGCAAAGGGTGGGCGGCAGGAAACTTTCAAACCGGAACCGCTGCGCGGCTTTGGGATTGGACTGTAACTGCCGCTAGCCCGCGGTTTGCACTCGCGGCGTGCTCGAGCGGCTGAGGCAGGCCCGCACCCGGGCAGTTAATTGTGGGACGGAGAAGGGCTTCGCTAGATAATCCGTCGCTCCTGCGTCGAAAGCAGCCCGCGTACTGGCTTCATTGTCTTGAACTGTGAGCATCAAGACGGCGATACTGCGTGTCTCAGAGCCGCTTCGCAATTGATTAAGGACAGCGAAGCCGTCCATCTTGGGCATGTTGACGTCGAGGAGGATCAGGTCGGGACGAGCCGCGCGCACGCTCAGCAGCCCTTGCTCTCCGTCCTCGGCTTCCGCAACCTTGTAACCTTCGTGGCGGAGCGCCGACTGCACCAGCATTCTCAGGTTGGGATCGTCGTCGATCACCAGCACGCGCAGTAGGTCGGGCGATGCCAGCGCGACATTGCCGACCGTGACGGTCCGCAGCCGCGACGTGCCCGGCGCCTCAACCTCGAACTCGCATCCTTCGAAGGCACAGAACACCTGCATGGCAAAGTTGTGCTGCTGGGCCAGGGCGCGGGCACTCTGCTCGACCGTTTCCAGGAAAGCATCGTCGTGCAGCGGGTCGTGATGGGTCAGCGCCAGGCGCCGCACGTCGGCCGCGGCCGCCAGTTCCACCACGTACTGGTACGTGCTGTGGCCCCAGTTCTTCTTGCTCGGATATTCCTCCGGCGTGTACTGAGCGTCATGGATGAGCAGGTCGGCGTGCCTCATGAAGAGCGCGTGGCGCCGGTCTCCGCCGTGCAAGATGGATTCGATATATCCGCGCCGCGCTCCCTCGCGCCAGAGCGGCAACGCGTACGGCTCATGATCGCACGCGTATACCAACACGACGCCGTCCGCCTCGATGCGGTACGCCAGGCTGATCGCGGGATGGTTGAGGAACTGCGTGATGACCCGCACCCCGTCGAACTCGTAGGTCCCTTCCGACAGGTCTTTGTACGCGATGGTCGCGGGCAACTGCTCGAGCGCGACCGGAAAGTACGTGAATTCCATCTGTCCGGCGAGAACTCCCGCCAGACTACTTCCCACGCCGGAAGGCGCGCAGATGGTCAGGTCATTCCCGGGCACGAATAGCGGCGCGAAGAAGGGGAAGCCCTGGATGTGGTCCCAATGGGTATGCCCGAGCAGCAGCGTGGCCCGGATCGGCTTGGGTGCGTGGGCCATGAGCTCCGCGCCCAGGGGCCGCGCCCCGGTGCCACAGTCCAGGATGAACCGCGCGCCCGAGTCCGTCACCACTTCGACGCAAGACGTATTCCCGCCGTACCGCACCGTCTTCGGGCCGGGCGTGGCGATCGATCCTCGAGTTCCCCAGAAACGCACTCGCATGGAATCCTCTTAACGGTACCGCACCTTGACCTGGTCCAGGAAGCGCACCAATTCTTCCGTGACCTCGCGGACGGAATCGGCGTCGTTGCTCTTGGCCGCGAGCTCCAGCCGGTCTCCAAGGGCAGTGATCTGGGGCAGCCCGAACGAAGTGCCGGTGCCCTTCATGTTGTGGCCCATCGAGCGGATCGCCTGGTGATCCCCGCGCGCCAGCGCGGCCGCGATCGCCGCCGGGTTCTTGCGGACATTGCTCAGGAAGGCGGGCACGATCGACGACAGCTCTTCGTCCACCATCACTTCGTGCGATTCGGATGGCTGTTCCTGGGGCGCTTGCGCGTGACCTTCGATGGCCTGGAGCAGCGCCGCTTTGCGGATCGGCTTGGACAGGTGCCGGGTGAATCCCGCAGCCAGGCTTTTCTCCACCGCCTCCTTGAACGCGTCTGCGGTGAGTGCCAGTACCGGCAACGGTTGGCGGTTGTGTGCCCGCTCGAAATCGCGGAACTCGCGAATCACCGTGTAGCCGTCCTTCGCCGGCATGTGCACGTCGACCAGCGCCAGGTCGTAGGTGCGCGTCTGGAGCTTTTCCAGCGCGGCAGCGCCGTCCTCCGCGAAATCAAGCACGTACGGCGTTCCTTTCAGGTACGCGCGGACCACCAGCCGGTTGTCTTCGGAATCGTCGGCGACCAGGATGTGAAGCGGCCCGCGCGTCACAGCGGCTGCGGTCGCCCCTCCGGCGGCTGCTTCCGCGACCCCTTCGGCAAGGCGCAGCCTCGCGGTGAAGTAGAACGTGCTACCTGTCCCCACCGTGCTCTCCACCCAGATGCGCCCGCCCATCGCCTCTACCAGCTTCTTGCTGATCGCCAGTCCCAGCCCGGTGCCTCCGTACTTCCGGGTAGTCGAGGAATCCGCCTGCGAAAAGCTCTCGAAGACCGTTTCCAGCTTGTCCGGCGGGATGCCGATGCCCGTGTCCGATACCGCGAACCGCAGCCCAGCCGGATCGTTTCCTTGCGGATCGCGCGTGACCGAGACCGTGAGACGCCCCTTCTCGGTGAATTTGGTCGCATTGCCCAGCAGGTTGATCAGCACCTGACGGAGCCGCACCGGGTCGCCGGCGACCCACCGTGGAACCTGCGCATCGATCTCCGATTCGACCGCCAGTCCCTTTTCCGCGGCCCGGATTCCGGCCAGCTCGGTGGCGCGCGCCACGACCTCTCGCGGCTGGAACGCGACCGTCTCCAGCGTCAACTGGCCGGCCTCGATCTTCGAGAGGTCGAGGATGTCGTTCAGCAGCTCCAGCAGGCTGCCGGCGGCGCGCTGGAAGATGGCAACGTATCGCTGCTGCTCGGCGCTGAGCACAGTCTCCGCCAGCACATCCGCCATGCCCAGGATCGCATTCATCGGCGTGCGGATCTCGTGGCTCATCATCGCCAGGAACTCGCTCTTGGCCTGTGCCGCGCGCTGGACTTCCTGGTTCAGCCGCTTGATGGTGTCGTATTGCAGCGCGGTGTCGTGTGCGTATTGCAGAACCAGCTGGCGTTCCCGGTAGAGCACGTCCGCCGCCTCGATCACCAGGACCGGCTGGTCGCCTGCCCGCAGGGCCCAGGCCTGCAAGTGGATGTCGCCGCCTTCCGGCTTCGTCTCCGTCCACAGCTCCGAGCAGAGCTGCTGGGCGCCCGTCTGCCACGCTGCTTCCGCCTCGGGAAGGAATGCTTGCAGGAGAGGGAAGCGGTCGAGCAGGTCGGCCTCGCCGCCTTCTGCCAGCTCCGGCATGAGTTCGCGCAGCCATCTCGGAGGAGGACAGCAGAGGCGGAATCTTCCGCCCGCCACGGACTCGAAGACGGAGAGCCGCATCGCCGCCAGGACCGCGGCGGCGGTCTCCACCGCACTGCGGTTAGCCTGCGATGATCCCGGCTGCGGAGTCGGTGACATTGTGCTCCTGCATCATGGCGTCAGTGAGCGCCTGGAACAGCTCCTCGACGCCGGCCCCCGTCTTGGCGCTGGTCTCGACCAGGGTCCAGCCACGTCCGGCCAGCGGCTCGAGGTCAACCGGCTTCAGCTCCCATGTGTCCCGCAGATCGATCTTATTCAGCACGCACACGAACGGCACGGCGCCGACTGCCTCGGTGACTCTTCCCTGAAGGTCGATCGCGACATCCAGCGTCGAGCGGCGCAGCCCGTCCACTACCAGGATGTATCCCGAAGCTCCCTTCAAATGGGAAGGCCGGACGGTCGTCAATGCGTCCTCGCCCGCGAGGTCCCACAGGACCAGCGTCACTTCCGCGCCGTGGCTGGGCACGACCTTCTTGTCGATCTTCACGCCGACCGTGGTCTGGTATTTCTCCGAGAAGATGCTGCGCACGTAGCGGGCGACCAGGCTGGTTTTGCCCACACCGAAGGCGCCGACCATGCAGATCTTCTTCTGAATCACCGCGGGGCCTCGGTCTCGAGGATCACGTGGAAACTCACCCGCCGATTCAGTTCCGTCAGGTATGGCCCTGCGGTCCGGCGGACTGGATCGCGCGAGCCCATGGCGACGGTCCGAAGCGTGTCGCTGCTGATCCCGCGGTCCCCCAGCGCCTTCACCACTGCTTCCGCTCTTGCCTGGCTGAGCGAAGCATTCTTGTCCTCGTTGCCCGTCGGATCGGTGTGCCCGCGGACTTCGATCACGAACTTCTGGCCGATCGATGTTCCGTCCTGCTGCAGGTTGACCAGGTGGGCCTCTACGTCATCGAGCTTGACCAAGTGTTCCGGGCCCAGTTGGGCCGAGTTCAAGGGGAAGCGAAGCACCTGCTCCTCCAGGGCGGCTTTTTCCGCGAGGAATTGCCGCGATACCTTGAATCTGGGGTCCAGCGACACGTAAGGTTCCCAGCGGGCGGCGACCTTCGCGGGATCGATGCCGGCCGCCCGGATCAGCTTGTCGGGATCAGCCGAGAGCGGGTCGCGCAGGCCCGTCAGCCGGTAGCTTCCCCAGGACTCTTCCGCGCTAGTCAGAACGATCCCGGGTTCCGACCGCAACCGCTCCACCAGCTTGTCCCAACGGCTCTCACGCCGGACAAGGAAGAACACTCCGGTCGCAATGAGCGCGATGATGGCGATGGTCGCGGCCACGAAGAAGCCGGCACCGGGTCTTGCGGCCTTCGGCTGCCGGCCTAGCAGGCATCCAACGAGGAGCGGCCGCGCTTCCACGAAACCGGAAGTGTCCCCTTTGAACGTGGTCAATGACTCTGCGAACTGGCTGTGGATCTGCTCCAGCGTCCGCTCCAGCGCGTTGCGCAGCTCCGGGGGAGGCGTCCCGCTGACCACCGCCGCCAGGATCGCCGTCGGCCCGTGTTGCACCCACAGGTTGAACTCGCCCAGTTCGATCGTCTCCACCTCCTGCCCACCAGCGCCGGTGAAGGAGTCGCGGATGAAATCCTGGATCGCCGTGAGCATGCCCGACACCAGCTCCGAATCCTGGACGACCTGGTCGGCGCGGGCGGCGTGCTGCAACAGCAAACCGGTCTCACGATGGATGAGGAACACCTGCTCGACCCGATAGCGCAGGCTGTGGGTCAGCACGATCTGCCCGAAAGGCTTGCCTGTGCGTAGTGCCTCGAGGCGCCACTTCAGGGACTCCAGGGAAAGACTTCGCTCCAGCGTCTGGTTGATTGAGGCGACTAGCCCGCGCAAGGCATGGGCCACGGCCTTGCGCACCGCTGCCCCGATGATGGGGAACAGCGTGTTGGACAGGATGGTGGGATCGCGGGCGACGGAGATCCGCACTGCCTCTTCCACCAGTGGGTTCAGCGTCTGCTGGAGCACGCGGTCGCGCCGGACGCGTAACGCGATCGCTTCCGCCACTACCTGGCTGAGGTCCTCGGTGCGGAGCTGGCGGTCGTCCATCCGCCGCTGGAGTTCCTCCAGGCGCGCCTGCTCTGGCCCGACCAGCAGTTCGCGCAGGCGCACGTACGCGCCGGCCGGATCTCCGTTGCCACTATCCTCCTGCGCCAGCTCGCGTGCTGACGGCGCGGTGCTCATGCTTGCTCCCGGGGGCTACTGCCCTGACGCCTTGGCCGCCTTCACCGGCTTGCCGCCGGCCGCACCGTCCTCGCTGAGTTGCAGCGCTACTTCGGTCAGCAGGGATGCGAGAGCGGCTCGGTCCACCTTCTGGTCGCGGAGCTCTTCGGCCCGCCGCTCTACCAATGCGCTCAGGCTGTCGCTCTTGTGCCGGATCTCTTCCAGAAGTTTCCGGGATTCCTGCATCAGTTCCTGGCGCAGCCCGCTGTGGTCCTCCGCGGTCTTGTTGTCGAGCTCGAGGATCTTCTTGCTGAGACTATCGCTCGTGGTCTTCAAGTCCTTGGCGATGGCCTTGAGGGTCTCGGTGCGCTCCTCGCGCTCCGCCTTCAGCCGCGCGGAAAGCGAGTCGGCTTCCTTGCGGAAGAAGCCCTCCACCGATTCGAAACGGCGGCGCATGGTCTCCTTCAGGTCCGCGGTCTCGCGGGCCAAGGTGTCTTCCAGCCGAGCGAACCGGGTGTCGTAGTTCTTGATCTGCGAGCCGAAAAGGATGTCGCGGATCTTGTCGACGCTGGCAGCGCCCTGTTCGCCCGCGCCATTATCGACGGCGATTGCGATCTTCGTCTTGGGATCGTTCATACGTTTTGTCCGCACCTTTTTCCGCACCATAGAAACGGTGGCCTTCCTGTGGCTTTGCAGCCGAACGTGTGAATACGGATTCTCTGCGGGCCCGTGCGACCGCGCCGGCCGACACTTGGGGGAAGTGCTGGGGGAAGAGTGTTGCGCGAGCGCGCGGAGAATGCTAATACTGCACCACGGCGAGTGCAAGCCTTGTCCCGCCGTCCCCATTCATCCCGGCTGGCAGCAAGGAGAAGGTCACGTTTATGGCGGCGCCTCAGCCCATCCCGACCAAGCAAGTGCTGTTGGTCGACGACGACCCGTCCATCCACGACTTGGTTGCTCATGCTCTGCGCGATTCGGCGGACGTGGTCGCGCACGCGACTGCGATGGAAGGACTGGGCGCATTGGAAGCCGGCCGCTTCGACCTCCTTTTGCTCGATCTCGGCCTGCCCGACATGCATGGGCTCGATGTGCTGGCGCGGGTGCGACAGCTTGGCATCAGCACGCGAGTAGTGGTGATCACCGCCGACGACACGCCCGAGAGCCTGCTCCGGGCCATCCGCGAGAACGCGTACGAGTATCTCCGCAAACCCTTCACTACAGGCCAGCTGGAGGAGGTCGTCGTACGGGCCATCGCGGTTGCCCCGGAGCCTGAGATCAAGGTGCTTTCCGCCAAACGCGAGTGGCTGGAGCTCTCGATCCCCTGCACACGCGACTCGGTTGAACGCATCGAGCATTTCGTGCGCCAACTCGGATCTGATCTGTCGCTGGATCTGATGGAACCGGTTGCGCAAGCATTCCGCGAGCTTCTGATGAACGCCGTTGAGTGGGGAGGCGCTCTCGATCCCACGCGCCGGGTCCGCATTTCCTGCCTGCGCACCTCCCATATGCTCCTCTACCGTATCGCTGATCCGGGACCGGGTTTCAAGTTCGAAGGGCTTACACACTCTGCGGCCGTGAACCCGGATGGAGTCTTAGGATCGACCGCGGTGCGGGAAGAGAAGGGCATTCGGCCCGGAGGCCTAGGCGTGCTGATGGTGCGCGCCATCGCCGATGATCTGGTCTACAACGAGTCGCAGAACGAGGTCGTGCTGGTCAAGTACCTTCACTGAGCTTGGCATACGTCAGGGGCGCACGGCTCCAGGTTATCTCTTCTTGCGCTCTGTCCACATTGCTCCCTGCGTGGTGTCAAAGATCTTCTTCAGAGCATTCTGGTCCACCGGCTTGGTGATGATGAAAGTCGCACCGGCCTCGCGCGCCCGACGCAGACTCTCCAGGTCCTTCAGAGCTGTGACCACGACGATCGGGGTTCGTTTGTTGATCCCGGAGTTCCGGATCTTGCGTGCCACTTCGAAACCGTCGATGCCGGGCATGCTCAGGTCCAGGAAGATGCCGTCATACTTGGATCCCTCGATCAGCGCGATCGCCGTCATGCCGTCTGCGACGTCATGCACCTTGGCTTCTTTGTGAACCTCGAACACGCGCTTCACCAGGGCCAGGAAATTCTCGTCATCATCGACCACCAGGATTTCCAGCGACATCGATCGACCGGCCTTCCCGCACGCAGCTGCACTGTTACCGATTGTATCGTTACAACGTGACTGTCGTTACATAGGAACCAAACGCAGCACTTTGCGCAGGTAGACCAAGGATGCGTAGCGGAGTCTCTGTCCCACTGCTTGCCGCGGTCGGTCGGTGGACGGGCCGTTCCCCAAATCCGCTGTCGATCTTTGGGTTCTGACCCCAAAGACCTAGGGCTGGAATGGTGGCTTTACGGAGCTTCTATTGAGAAGTCCGAATCGCTCACGTCAGTAAAGCTGGGATTGCTCGTGCTAGTGATTCGGATTTGATAATTGGTCCCGGCTGGCTGGGTGGTCGGGACGGACCAGGTGAAAGATCCCAAACCATTGGTACCGATCGAGGCTGACGTCGAGAGAGTCCGGTTCAACACGCCGCCTCTCAAGAGTTCGACCCGGACAGTAGATCCGACCGCGCCGCTGTAAGTCCACTTGACCGTCATCTTCGTTCCCGTCAGCACGATCTCTTCGCCGTTGGGTGAGGTGACGGTGATCGAGCCGGGCGGCGCAGCGAACGTCGCGGTGGCAGAGGTATCGCCGTTGATGGTCAGCGAGCAGACATCGCTGCCGGAGCATGCTCCCGACCATCCTGAGAAGGAATTGCCGGCATCAGGCGTTGCGGTCAGCGTCACCGTGGAGCCGTTACTGAAGGCTCCGATGCACGTCACTCCACAATCAATTCCCGCAGGGACCGAGGTCACCTTTCCTGTCCCGGTGCCCTGCCTCGTAACAGTGACTTGATACAAATCATCGATGGTGAAAACCGCATTGCTTACATCTGCCAACGATGGGTTCTGATTGCTAGTGATACGGATGCTGTAGTCGTTCCCATGTACCTTGTCCTGCGGCACAGTCCAGACAAGCGAACCGGCGCTCCCTGAACCGATCGGTGCGGCGTCAGCCAACGTCGAATCCATGACACCTGCTTTGAGAAGTTCCACGCGCACGTCCGTGCCGGCTGGCCCCGCATATGTCCAGCTGAGCGTCTGGGTGGAACCTGGTCGCCATAGTTCGCCACCGTTCGGGCTCACAACCGTCACGTTGGTGCTGGTGACAGCGAAGTTCGCGTCGCTCTGATCTGTGTTGACCGGAGCCGTAACGCTCGTCACCTTCACCTTGTAATCTGTCCCCAGAGTCTGTGTCGTCGGTACCGTCCACACGTACTGCCCCTGGTTGCCGCTGCCGATCGACGTGCTGCTGATCAGCGTCTTGTTGAGCACACCATTCTTATAGAGATCGATCTTGACCGTTGTGCCGATGCTGCCGCCGTAGATCCACTTGATCGTCTGTGCCTGCCCGATCTGCAAACTCTCCCCGCCGTTGGGGCTCATCACCTGAATCCCCGTCCCATTGATGCGGAAGTCGCCGTCACTAGTGTCGGTGGCCGCCACGTTCGTCGTACTGGTCACGCGGATGCGATAGTTCGTCCCCAGCGCTTGTGTCGTGGGCACCGTCCAGCTGAACGACCCAGCACCGCTTGTCCCCATGGAAGTGCTCGCGCTCAGCGTCTGCAACACTGACCCGGCGCGCAGCAGCTCGATCTTCACAGCCGTTCCCACCACGCTGCTCACACCGGTGTAGGTCCAGGTGATGGTGTGCGCGCCTGTCGCCCAGACTTCCCCGCCGTTCGGCGAGGTCACCGTCACTGACGGAGGGGGTCCAGCGAAGCTGGCGCTCAGTGCCTGATCGGAGTCCGCTGTCAGCGTGCAAGTGGGACTGGTTCCGAACGAGGCGCAAGCTCCTCCCCAGCCACTGAACGTGTGGCCGCCACTGGTCGTGTCGGGTGTCGCGGTGAACGATATCGAGGACCCCGTCGGCCCCAGATCCACCGTGCAGCTGGCAACGGTGCAGGTCAGCCCGGCTGGCATGGACGTGATCGTTCCATGTCCGCCGTTGGTCCCTGACTGTGTCACTGCAAAGCGATATCGGTCATCCACCGTGAAAGCGGCATTGGACGCGTCGTTGTAAGCGCCATTCTGGTCCGAAGTGATGCGCACGGTGAAGCTCGTCCCCGGCATCGCTACGCTGGGCACCGTGACGTTCACCGAACCGGTGCCATTTGCGCCCATTGGAGCCGCCGTCGCCAGAGTCGCTACTGACGCTCCGTTCTGCAGGAGCTCGACCAGCAGGTCGGTACCCGGCGTACCCGAGTACGTCCAGCTGACCGTCTGGGTGGAACCTGGTCGCCATAGTTCGCCACCGTTCGGGCTCACAACCGTCACGTTGGTGCTGGTGACAGCGAAGTTCGCGTCGCTCTGATCTGTGTTGACCGGAGCCGTAACGCTTGTCACCTTCACCTTGTAATCTGTCCCCAGAGTCTGTGTCGTCGGTACCGTCCACACGTACTGCCCCTGGTTGCCGCTGCCGATTGACGTGCTGCTGATCAGCGTCTTGTTCAGCACGCCGTTCTTGTAAAGATCGATCTTCACCGCCGTGCCGACGCTGCCGCCGTAGATCCACTTGATCACCTGCGGCTGCCCGATCTGCAAACTCTCACCGCCGTTGGGGCTCGTTACCTGAATCCCGGTCCCATTGATGCGGAAATCGTTGTCGCTGGTGTCGGTGGCTAAAGTGTTCGTAGTGCTGGTCACACGGATGCGATAGTTGATCCCCAGTGCCTGCGTCGAGGGCACGGTCCAGCTGTAGGAACCCGTGCCGTTGCTGCCCATCGCCGTACTTGAGGTCAGCGTCTGCACTACCGTACCCGCGCGCAGCAGCTCGACCTTCACCGCCGTGCCCACCACGTTGCTTACGCCCGTGTACGCCCAAGTGATCGGGTGCGCTGCCGGCGACCACACCTCTCCGCCGTTCGGCGATGTTACCGTCACCGATGGTGTCGGGCCGGTGAAGGTCGCGCTCAGCGCCAAATCGGCGTTCGCGGTCAGGGTGCACGTCGGACTGGTCCCGAACGACGCGCAGGCCCCGCCCCATCCGCTGAACGTGTGCCCGCCGTCGGTCGTGTCCGGTGTCGCGTTGAAGGAGACAGCCGCCCCAGTCGGCCCCAGGTCGACCGTGCAACTGCTGGTGGTGCAATTCAGACCCGAGGGTGTGGAGGTGATGGTCCCATGCCCGCCGCTGGTTCCCGCCTGGGTTACCGTGAAGCGGTACTTATCGTCGACGGTGAAAGCTCCGTTGGAGACGTCGCTGTACGCACCGCTCTGATTCGAGGTGATCCGCACGGTGAAGTTCGCTCCCGGCGTCCCCACGGCTGGCACTGTGATGTTGAGCGAGCCTGCTCCGTTGGTTCCGATCGGTGCGGCACTCGCCAGCGTGGCCACCGAAACGCCGTTCTGTAATAGTTCGACCAGCAGGTCGGTCCCAGGCGTCCCCGAGTAGATCCAGGCGATGGTCTGGGTGGACCCGGGCCGCCACAGCTCGCCCCCATTGGGGCTGGTCACCGTGACGTTGGTGTTGGTGATGGTGAAGTTGGCGTCGCTCTGGTCGGTGTTACTCGGAGCGCTGACGCTGCTGACCTTGATCCTGTAATCGGTACCCAGGGTCTGGGTCGTGGGCACCGCCCAGGTGTACTGGCCCTGGTTGGCTGTGCCGATGGAGGTGCTCGACACCAGCGTCTTGTTCAGCACTCCCGCCTTGTACAGGTCGACCTTCACCGTCGTCCCGACGCTGCCCCCGTAGATCCACTTGATGGTCTGCGACTGGCCGACCTGCCAGCTCTCCGCGCCGTTGGGGCTCATCACCTGGATGCCCGTGCCGTTGATGCGGAAGTCGTTGTCGCTGCTGTCGCTGGCAGCGCCGTTCGTGGTGCTGGTGATGCGGACGCGGTAGTTCGTCCCCAGCGCGATCGTGCTCGGTACCGTCCAACTGAACGACCCCGTCCGGTTGCTGCCGATCGAAGTGCTGGCCGACAGCGTTTGCACCACGCTCCCGGCGCGCAGCAGCTCGATCTTCACCGCCGTGCCCAGCACGTTGCTTACGCCCGTGTATGTCCAGGTGATCGAGTGCGCTGCCGGTGACCACACCTCTCCACCGTTCGGCGACGTCACCGTAACCGACGGTGTTGGGCCGGCGAAGGTCGCGCTCAGCGCCTGATCGGCGTCCGCGGTCAGAGTGCACGTCGGACTGGTCCCGAACGACGCGCAGGCCCCGCCCCAGCCGCTGAACGTGTGCCCGCCGTCGGTCGTGTCCGGTGTCGCCTGGAACGATATCGCTGCGCCCGTCGGCCCCAGATCGACCGCGCAACTGGCCGTCATGCAGTTCAGACCCGAGGGAGAAGAGGTGACCGTTCCATGGCCCCCATTCACCCCTGCCTGGGTCACCGTGAAGCGGTACTTGTCGTCCACGGTGAACGTACCGTTGGAGACGTCGCTGTAGGCACCGCTCTGATTCGAGGTGATCCGCACCGTGAAGTTCGCTCCCGGCGTGCCTGCAGTCGGTACGGTCACGTTCAGTGAGCCTGCTCCGTTGGTTCCGATCGGCGCGGCCGTAGCCAGGGTGGCCACCGGAACGCCGTTCTGCAAGAGTTCG
>Ga0335082_10005190_pt1 | contig 14226 bp, 11 predicted proteins | sample Lox_Sample_41_FD_206718 | JGI IMG/M metagenome (GOLD analysis project Ga0335082, IMG submission 206718) | Soil microbial communities from Loxahatchee National Wildlife Refuge, Florida, United States - Lox_Sample_4.1 | ecosystem: Environmental > Terrestrial > Soil > Wetlands | place: USA...
GAGAAAGCCTGTACGGGGTCGGAACTGGCCAAAATTCTGAGGAACAACCCGCTTTCGGACGAGGAAGCGAGGGCGTGGCGCCGGGATCTGCGGAAAGCTCGCAAGATGCTGAAGAAGCCTACGGATAAATGGCGATGATCATTGACGCGGATGTGTTCATAGCCGGAGAGAAAGGAAAGTTTGACTTGGCGGGGTGGATGGAATCTCGCCGTGAAGAGCCGATTCAAGTTGCGGCCATCACGATTGCGGAATTATGGCACGGTGTAGAGCGCGGAACAGGCTCTCACAAAATAAGCAGGATCGAATACCTGAGCAAGATCATTGAGGCTGTGCCAGTGCTGCCGTACACGAAAGAAACGAGCTTGATCCACGCGCGGCTATGGGCCGAACTGGAGCGCGAAGGGCAGATGATCGGGTACTACGATTTGATTGTAGCAGCCGCGGCACTGGAGCACGGAGTACCGATTGCGACCTTCAATCTACGACACTTCCGATTAATCAAGGGATTGCAAGTCGTGGAACCAAAGTAATCCAGATTATAGAGTGAGGGAGGCAACATGACGCGTAGCGTCACGGAAAATGGGAATCGGCGATTTGCCCGGATTGCCATCATCCTAATGATGATCGGATGTATGAAACTGCGCGCGGAGCCTTTGCCCTTAAAGAGCGTAGTAACGCCGTCGAGCGAAATCGTGAAGGACGGGAAGACGTTGACGTTTGCGATTCATGGGTTTATTGAGTTTGGGTCGCTGGCGGAGGCGTTTGCGTATATCGAATCGCAGGGGGAGCGCTGGAAGGGCAAGGTCAGCGAGGGAGAAATAAAGGAGTTGAAACGGGCGCTGTTGCGGGAGGCGGTGGAGAGCCGGGTGGTGTCTATGGTGGATGAGCGACCGCTGGAGTCGTTGGTGACACATACAAGCGGAGAGCTGCGGGAGGCGATTGGCGCCGTGAAGGAACCAGTGCCTGCGGGCTATGCGGAAGCGTTTCTGGCGGTGCAAGAGAAATGGAAACATTCGCTGAATTGCTGGAGCGCTTCGCCGGTGATTGCGGCAAGGGTGCTTTCGAACTGGTATCCGATCGAAGAAGGGATTCGGCTTTATGGAGCGACCTACGATTCAACGGAGCATTTCTGGCAGGCGGTGAAGTATCACCCGGACGTGACGGTGGGTGAAGTGAAGGAGTTGACGAAAAGATTCGAGGAGAGGGACTGGAACGCGTGGTTGCAGCGGTTGGATGAGGATCCGAAGATTTACTTGCCGAATGCCTATGCGGTGGAGTTCTTGCGGGCCAATTTGAAGGCCGAGAAATTGCGCTGGTTTCAAGAGCAGTTGCGGGGACACGGACTGAAAGACGAAGAACATGCGCGGCAGGCGCAGCAAAGGGTGGGAGACCCATTCCGATTCCGAGCGATCGAAGAAAAGGAGCTGTGGGGTGACCTGGCCGACACCTTTCACCTGGTCTATGTGTTTTCGCCGGACGGCGACCCGCTGCGGAGATTACTAGCGGAGCATCATTTCGACGGCATCTATTTGGGCGACCGGAAGATGGGATTTATCAGCGAGGAGTTTCGTAGCGAGATGCTGGAAATCTGGAGGGTGAAATATCTGCAGATGCCGAGACTGCGCGAGGTGATTGCCGGAATCCCGATGGAAATCCGGCTAGAGCACTTCCTGAATGACGGGGACTCGCCGGATATTCCGATTCCCGTGTATGTGGGGTATTTGAATCGGATTCGGGAAATGGCGAAGAGCGAAATTGGAAAATAGAAAATTGCAGGCGGAAACTCAAGGCGGGCGGCGTAAAGCCGCCCCTACGTGCGCTCAGCGGAAAGAACACGAGGGATCCCGGCTAGGTCGTTGGTAACGAGCAGATTGGTCCATTGGGGCGATTCAAGCAGCGGGCGTACGGCAGGGAGAGAGTCGTGGCCGAGTTCGAGGACGAGTAGGCCGCCGGACTTGAGATGACGAGCAGCCTCTGACACAAGTTGACCATAGAATTCGTAGCCTTCCTCTCCGCCATAGAGGGCGGCGGGTGGCTCGTGTTCGCGGACTTCGATCGGAAGAGCGGCCTTGTCTCTCTCGCTGATGTACGGAGGGTTTGAGACGACAAGGTCCGATTGAAGTGGCGAGTGGCCGGTGGCGAGTGACGAGAAAGCAGAAAAGAGGTCAGATTCGAGAAAGGTGATGCGGCCGGCGAAACCAAGGCGAGTGGCGTTGTGTTGAGCCAAGGCGAGAGCGGCGGGGGAGACATCGGTGGCGAAGATTTGAGCGGCGGGAAGTTCCTTCGCAAGAGCGATCGCGATGCAGCCAGAGCCCGTGCCTATGTCGACGATGGAGATATTTTCGCCAGTGAGCTTGGGTGCACGACCGGCGCGGATTTCACGGACAGCAAGGCGGTCGAGGGCAACTTCGATGAGGTGTTCTGTCTCGGGGCGAGGAATGAGGACGTCAGGGGTGACTTCGAAATCGAGGCCCCAGAATTCCTGATGACCGGTGAGATGTTGTGTGGGTTCGCCGGCGATGCGGCGCTGAATGAGGCGAAGAAATTCCTGGGCGGCGGGTTCAGGAAGGATCTCTTCGGGGTGGGAGTAGAGCCATGTGCGGTCATGGCCGATTACATGCAGAAGCAAGAGTTCGGCTGCGAGCGTGTCGGATGGGACGTGGGCTTCGCGAAGAAGATGAATACCCCGCTTCAGCAGAGAGCGAAGGTCCGTGGATTTGGCGTGGGATTCGGGCATGAGAGCTAGCTTCTCACTGCGAGCCTTGATCCCCCCACTTCGCGGCCCGACGCGCCCAAAATGGGGGCGAAGAGAAAATCGGGCCGCTGCGGTCGGGAGGACAGGGCAGAATCACGCCTCAGCGAGTTCGGCTTTGAGGCGTTCGGCTTCGTAATGCTCGACGAGGCCGTCAACCATGGGGGCAAGCTTGCCGTCCATGACATCCGTGAGCTGGTGCAGAGTGAGACCAATGCGGTGGTCCGTCACGCGGTTTTGCGGATAGTTGTAGGTGCGGATTTTTTCGGAGCGGTCGCCGGATTTGATCTGGCCGCGGCGCTCGGCGGTAATGGCGGCCTGCTGCTTTTCAAGTTCCAGTTCGTAGAGACGGGAACGGAGGACGCGCATGGCCTTGGCGCGATTCTTGATCTGGGATTTTTCATCCTGCTGCGAGACGACAAGGCCCGTCGGCAAGTGGGTGATGCGGACGGCGGAGTAGGTGGTGTTGACAGACTGGCCGCCGGGACCCGAGGAGCAGAAGGTATCGATGCGGAGATCCTTGGGCTCGATTTTGATGTCGATTTCGTCGGCTTCCGGCAGAACGGCCACAGTGGCAGCCGAGGTGTGAATGCGACCCTGAGTTTCCGTGGCGGGGACGCGCTGCACGCGGTGGACGCCGCTTTCGTATTTCAGTTTGGAATAGACTTTGTTGCCCTGAATGGCGGCGACAATTTCCTTTACGCCGCCCATGGACGCGGGCGCGCTTTCCAAGACTTCGACTTTCCATCGCTGGGATTCGGCGTAACGCGAATACATGCGGAAGAGATCGCCGGCGAAGATGCCGGCTTCATCGCCGCCGGTGCCCGCGCGGATTTCAAGGATGATGTTTTTCTCGTCGTTGGGATCCTTTGGGAGAAGAAGCAGCTTCAGTTCATGCTCGACGGTCTCCTTGCGCGCGGCTAGGAGTTTTTCTTCTTCCTGGGCCATGTGGCGCATTTCGGCTTCATCGGACTCGAGGACCATCTGGTGAGCGCCGGCGAGGTCCTTTTCAATTTGCTTGAACTCGCGGTGCTTGTTGACGATGGCTTCGAGGTCGGCGTGCTGCTTGGCAAGCTTCTGGAAGCGCGCGGAGTCGGAGACGACCTCGGGCGTGGAGAGCTCGTGGGTCATTTCCTGATAGCGGGCGTCGAGTTGGTCGAGTTTTTCGGTCAACGTGAGAACGGCCATTGGGATTCCTTTTTCTCCATGAGATTTGAGTCACCGGAGAAGGGCGACTGGCGACGGGTAATAGTGGTTCGTAAAAAGAGAACGGCACCCCTGACGGGCGCGAGACGGGAGGCAGCTAATGGAAGAAGGCGTACATTGTTCACGAGTAGTTTAGCAGAATTTCGGAATCAGCGTTGGACTGGTGAGGGGCTGGCATAAAAACCAGCGCTACAATGAGTTGGCTGACATCGGCGTGGAATGGCGCTTTGGGTGGTGCTAGGATGCGATTTGGCGGTGAAGCCAAAGATTGTGAGCGAAGGCGATGAGTGAAGCGGTGCGAGCGGCGTTAGAGAGTACGGTGGATGGATTGGCGGAGAGCGCGCCGAAATCCGACGCTGGATTTTTGTGGGATTTTTGGTATCCGGCGCTGCGAAGCGATGAAATTTTCGGGAAGAACCTCGCAACCGCGATGCTGCTGGAAGTGCCGCTGGTGATCGGCAGGACCAGCGAAGGGAAGTCGTTTGCGATGCGGGATGCCTGTCCGCACCGGGGAATCCCTCTCTCCTACGGTCACTTTGACGGAAAGAACCTACAATGCAGCTACCACGGATGGGAGTTTGCGGCTTGCAGCGGAAAATGCGTGGTGATCCCGTCCTTGACCAGCCACGACAAGCTAAAAGTGGAGCGAATCGCCGCGGGGCATTTTCCCTGCGAGGAGCGCGACGGCTATGTATGGGTGTACATGAACGCGCCGGGAACGCGCTTGCCCGAGAAATTGCCGGCGGTGCCGGAACTCGAGAAGTTCGGGGAGCGCTACCGGATTACGCGCCTCGAATGCGAGCTGCCTTCGCACATTGATCACGGGATCATCGGGTTGATGGATCCGGCGCACGGGCCGTTCGTGCACCAGTCGTGGTTCTGGCGAAGCAAGGCCAGCATTCACGAAAAGTCGAAGCAGTTTGAGCCGATTCCCTACGGGTTCCGAATGAGCCCACACAAGCCGAGTGCGAACAGCGCGCCGTATAAACTCCTTGCGAAGATGACGGGCGAAACGGTGACGACCACAATTGATTTTGTGCTGCCCAATCTCCGCACGGAAATCGACCGGAGCGGGAAGCTGTGGTTTTCGAGTCGGGCGACCGTGACGCCGGTGATGCGGGATTTGTGCCGCATCGATTTTGTGGCGGCGTGGAATCTACCGTTTCCCGTCTCGATCTTCCGGATTTTCGCGAAGATTTTCCTGCGACAGGATCAAGAGACGATGATTCAGCAGGCGGAAGGGCTGAAGCACAATCCGAAGCTGATGTTAATTGACGACGCGGACCGTCCGGCAAAGTGGTATTTCGCGTTGAAGCAGGGATTGCTGGAGTCGCGGCGGAGCGGGCTGCCGATGGTGCATCCGATGGACGGTCCGGTGACACTACGCTGGAGAAGTTGACAGGACCCTTTCGCTCGAGAGATAAGTAGCGACTGTCTGCCCCCTCATCTGCGATCCCGACTCTGGAGAACCAAAACTTTGGCAAAGGGGAGGTGGTGCTTTGATTCCGCTCTCTTTTCCACGCCGTGCAGCATTCGTACGCCACGCGCTGGTTCTAGTTTCACTTTTGCCAGCAACCCTTGCGCAAACTCCATCTACGGGCATACGCACTGGCACCGAGTCAAAAGAATTTCACGCTGACCCCTCGCCTCAGCGATTGGAGCGAGGAAGGTATTTGGTCGAGGGGGTGGCACACTGCTTCATGTGCCACGGTGAGCAGGATTACGCGCACGGGAGCAGCCTGCCTTTACCGGGAAGGAAAGGCGTCGGCAAAGTCATAAAGGGCGAACTTTACGACGGCAGCTTCTCTCCGGACGGGCTGGTCTGCCCGAACATTACACCGGACAAGGAGACCGGCGGGGGCACATGGACCGACGCACAGTTCGAACGCGCCATCCGGCACGGCGTTGGTCACGACGGGAGGGAATTGTCTGATTACATGCCGTATGCGTTTTTCCGGAGTATGACGGACGATGACGTGGCTTCGGTGATTGTTTATATCCGATCCATTCCTGCGGTTCATAATTCTTTGCCCAAGCGAAATGTTTCTTTTGCGATCAAGGTGGATCTACATCCTGAAATGGAGCCGAAGTTTCCCGCAGATGCAAGTGAGCAGGTGAAGCACGGCTGGTACTTGGTGCGAATTGCGCAGTGCAATGATTGCCACACAGCTTTTGACGACGAGGCTGGCGTCGCTCGAACGCAACTGATGTTTGGAGGTGGACAACGAATGGCAGGTCCGTGGGGCGACGTTGTAACTCCGAATATCACTTCCGACCCATCAGGCATTTCTCATTATGATGAGGCCATGTTCATAAAGACGATCCGAACTGGGCATGCTTCAGGCGGGACACGGGAACTGAATACCTTTATGCCCTACCGCTATTTCCGAAACATGACAGATGACGATCTGAAGGCAATTTTTGCGTACATTCGAACGGTGCCGCCTGTGAGGCATCACGTGGACAATTCCGAGACGCCCACTTACTGTCCGATTTGCAGGCAAAAGCACGGATTTGGCGACAAGAACTAACGAAGGGAAGCCGGGTCGAAATCGACCGAGACCGGGTCGCCTTCCGGGGGCGTGACCAGGATGGTCACGGTGTCCGCCGTGAACACCGATGCGGAATATTCGAAGGTAAGCGTGGCGCCGCACAAGTCGCAATCCCCATAGTCCGGGCATTGCAAGAGTGGTTCACCCGAAGCATTTGCAGGAATGACCAACTGATCCTTCTGCGTCACCCGCACACGAAAGTCGCGCCAGAAGTCCCGCGGACGAAGAGTAAACCCGCTGGAGCTATAACTGCCGCGGTCCGCTGGCTGGACAATGTACTCTCCATAGGAAGCGGTGAACCAGATTTGGACAACGACGCGAACAATCTCGGGCCGTCTATCGTGGTCAATCTGGGCTTGTTGTGCACTGTAGGTGCCGGCTCGCTGGTTGGAATACATGGCCGTCAGGGCGTATGGGGTTAAGAAAGAAATAGAAGCGACGTGCGGACCAGTTTTCGGCAGGGGAAAAGCCACCCCATACCTCCCCAGGAAGTCCGAGTAAATCTCATCGTGATGCTGGCCAAGGAAGTAGGCTTCGCGGACGGCCGTGTCTGAGAGAGGCGTTTCGAGCGCGCGAAGCGGAAACGGAACGGCGAGGGAAGAGGAAAACAACAGAGCGAAGATTCGCTGAGAGTTGGAGAACATGAGAGCCCTCCTGACTTGCTTATAGGACGTTTGGAGAAATGGGCGCGTTTCAGAAGCTGCTCAAGGCCGGAGCTAGTGGGCGGTCCAGCCAAGATCGATGTTCAGGGCTGCACCGGTGATGCCGGAGGCGGCGTCCGAGCAGAGGTAGAGAGCCATGGCCGCGACTTCCTCGGGCTCCAGCAAGCGCCGGATGGCGGCTGGCTCCAGCATGATTTTGCTGACCACTTCATCCGGGGAGATACCATGACGCCGAGCTTGATCCTCGATTTGCTTCTCGACGAGCGGGGTACGGACGTAGGCGGGGCAGATGGCGTTGCAGGTGATGTTGTGGGCCGCAACTTCCAATGCGACCACTTTCGTGAAACCCAGGACGCCGTGCTTCGCCGAGATATAGGCCGCCTTGAAGGGCGAAGCGACTTGGCCGTGGAGGGAAGCGATGTTGATCACGCGTCCCCACTTCCGGGAGATCATGTGGGGGAGGGCGTATTTGGTGCAGAGGAAAGTACCGGTGAGGATGACGCCAATGAGCTGGTTCCAGCGCTCTTCGGGGAATTCCACAACGGGAGAAACGAATTGAAGACCGGCATTGTTGACCAGAACGTCGAGCCGGCCGAATCTGGCGATGGTGGCGTCGACCATGCGATGGGTGTCCTGGGGCGAGGAGACGTCGCCGGCCACAAAGGCGCCGGCGGGGCCGATTGTTTGGAGTTTTTTTAGGGCAGCTTCGGCCGCGGCGGGATCAAGGTCGGCGATAACGAAATTGGCTCCGGCGTGGGCAAAGGCCTCGGCAATGGCATAGCCAATGCCACTGGCGCCACCAGTAATCAGGGCTGTTTTACCGTTCATAGCAGTTCCCCTCGTGGACCACGACGGAGCCTCAAACGGTCAATCGAAAAAGCGCAGCCCCTTATACCCCGCAAGTTTGGTCTTGACAAGCCCGAACACCGGGAGTACAAAGCCTGCTAACCAAAACGAGCGCTCGTTCAGTTAGAGCAAGCGCTCGTTTTGTACGAAAGGCATCATGCCACATTTGCTGGGGCAAACCATCGAAAAAAATCAGCGCAAGATCGAGCGCGCTGCATTGCAACTGTTTACCCGCAAAGGGTTCCACGGCACCACCGTGCGCGAGATTGCAAAGAAGGCCGGGGTCTCGATGGGCAAGCTGTACATCTACTACGACACCAAGGAGGAGATCTTCATCGCCCTGGTGAACAACCTGGGTCGCAGGATGGAGACGATCCGGCAGAAGGAACTGATGCCGTTGATGGAGAGCCTGGATCCGGATTCGCTGCGCAAGCTGGCGACCGCTATCGGGCGAATCGTGCGGGAGAACCTGGACTACTGGCGGCTGATGTACATCGACGTCGTGGAGTTCCGCCACAAGCACTTTATTCACAGCTTCCGGGAAATTGCCGGAGGGCTGCGGATGTACGCAAACGCGGTGATTCAGAAATCGAAAGTGAATTTTCCCCCGGGGGTGGATCCTTCGCTGGCTTACACCGCGATCTACTTGCACTTTTTCACCTATTTCCTTGCGGAAGAGTTATTCGGTGCCAAGCGGCACCTCGGGATGAGCAACGAAGAAGCAATCGAGCAACTGGTTTTGCTCTATACCGGTGGACGTGTGGGAACGAGTTCAAAGGGGTAGTTCGGGAGGAGGGTGTGCAAATGAAGTCGACAATCGCAAGTCTCCTTGTGGCATGGCTACTGCTCTTGGCGGGAATCACGAAGGCGCAAACACCGACCACGGGACAGATTGCCGGTGTGGTTCGAGACCCGAGCGGCGCGGTGGTGAGTGGAGCGAAGCTCACGCTGACCAGCGCCGGCGGGACGCAACGGGAGACTTCGACCAATGACAGCGGGCGCTACGCTTTCTCGCTGCTGCCCCCGGGCAATTACCAACTGGAAGTAATTGCCTCGGGATTTGCAGCCGCCAAACTGGACCAGATCGTCGCGAAGATCACAGAGACGACGACGGTCGACGTCCAACTGGTGTTGGCAACACAGAAGCAGGAAGCGGTGACAGTCGAGGCGCTTCCTCCACTGGTGGACGCCGATACAGCGGGACGCGGCACAGTCATTGAGCAAACGGAAGTGCGCCAATTACCGCTGCCAACCCGAAACTTCCAGCAATTGCTGACACTGACCGCAGGCACTTCCGGGCCGATCCAGAACTCTTCCGACCTGGGCCGCGGGGATGCTCCCATCTACGTGAACGGGCGCCGCGCCACTTCCAATTCGGTGATCATCAATGGCGTGGATGCGAATTCGATCGGAACGGGATCCACGCCCAATTTGGCCATTCCGGCGACGGACGCGTTGCAGGAGTTCATCGTGCAGACGAGCCAGTATGATGCCTCGCAGGGCCGCGTATCGGGCGGCATCGTCGCGGCGGTGACCAAATCCGGAACCAACGAGTTTCACGGGAATGCATACGAATTTTTCCGGAACACGGTTCTCGACGCCAATAATTTCTTCCTGAATGCGGCAGGTGTCTCCCGGCCACCGTATCAGCGCAACCAGTTTGGCGGCACCTTCGGCGGACCCATTCTAAAAGACCGCTTGTGGTTCTTTCTTTCGTACCAGGGAAGCCGGGAGCGGAACGACACTTCGCTGACCAACTCCATCGGCACGGTGTTTGTTCCCGGTAATCTGACGAACGATCGCTCGGACGCCGCGATTGCCAATTTGGCGGCCTCGTTTGGGGTCCCGCTGTGTTCGCAGGTTCCCCTGTCGTGCCTGAGTCCGACCGCCCAGTTTCTCCTGCAAGCTACGCTGCCGAACGGATCTTATGTCATTCCCTCCGCGCCACACCCGACTGACTCCAATGCGCCGGTAGCCGTGCCGGTGGTTGCCAATTCGAAATTCCGCGAGGATCAGTTCAATACGAATCTCGACTTCCAGGTGAATTCCGCCAACCGCTTGTCGGTAAAATTCTTTTCCGCGAACAACCCAGCCACGCAAGGTCTATTCAATCTCTTCGGCCTTGCGAACCCGCTGCCCGTACCAGGGTTCGGGGGCACCGCGAACCTCAACCAAAGACTGCTTTCGGTGGACGATGTCCATGTGTTTTCTTCGAATCTCGTGAACGACGCGCGGTTTGGTTATTCCGCCATCTCCACGGGTTCCAAGCCCCAGGAGCCGTTCACTTCCAGCCAAGTGGGAATTTCCTCTCCCTTGAGCAATCTGTTTCCCGGGATGCCGGAGATTTCCGTGGCCAACTATTTTGACACCGGTGCCAATCCGTTTTCTGACAACGGCGCAGTGGAAACAACGTACACGGCCGGCGACACTCTGAGCTGGACCAAGGGCCGGCATCACTTGAGCTTTGGCTTCGAATACAAACATCACGGACTGGACGAAACGTTCAATCTCTACACGCGCGGGCAGATTTTCTTTTTGGGTTTTTCAGGGAATGCCTTCCAGGATTTTCTGGGCGGATACTTTGATTCGACCAGCCTGACGATCATGGGATCGGGTGTACCCGGCCGCGACATCTCCGCTTATGACTTGAGCGGTTTTGTGAATGATGAATGGCGTTTGACGGACCGTTTGTCCGTAACACTTGGGATGCGCTACGACTACTTCGGCCCCTTTGTTGAAAACCAAGGCCGATTTATCGGCTTTGATCCAACGCAGATCCAGACCGTGCCGATTTCACCTGGCAACGTAGCCATTACGGGGGGATTCGTACAGGCTGGGAATGCGTCGAATCCGCTGCCCGATATTCCGAAAGTGCAGGATTCCCTGGTGCCAGCGGACAAAAACAACTTCGCGCCGCGCGTGGGCTTTGCATGGCAGCCGCTGGCAGGTTCCAAGAAGATGGTTGTACGCGGTGGCTACGGCGTTTATTACGATAGGGCTAACTCGCGGTTGCTCAACAACCAGCTCTTAAATTTCCCGTACTACACGTTGGCACAGACCGTTGCGACTCCGATTTCCACTCCGTTCGTGAATGTGCCGCAGCCCAGCAGTTACCCGCTGGAGTTTAACAACATGAGTATCTTCCCGTACGGCGGGCCGCCCGCATTTCTGACGCAGGCGCCGACGGCACTATCGCCGTTGGGACTTGCCGTGGTTTCCGCGAACGGCATCTATCCGGACATTCACGATTTCCGGACACCATACGTTCAGCAATACAGCCTTGGCGTGCAGGACGAATTTGCCAATAACTGGCTGCTGGACCTGAGCTACGTGGGATCGACGGGAAGGAAGTTGTACCGCTTGATGGATGTGAACCAGGCTTTCGCCCCGCAGGCCTTCTTTCCGGGGCCGTATAGCCCTGGCTTGTCCAGTCTTGCGGTGCAGGGTTTCGGCGTGCACCTGATGCAGAGCTCTTCGAATTTCAGCTACAACTCCTTGCAAGTCGGCATCACCAAGCGATTCTCGTATGGATTGCAGCTCCTTGCTTCCTATACCTATTCGCATTCTATGGATGACTATTCGGGCGATCCGACGGGAACGAGCGATGTTTCGGTGGTTCCCGGGAACCAGGAGATTCTGAACAACTGGGCGAGTTCCGATTTCGATCGCCGACACCGCTTTATTCTGAGCGGCATCTATGATCTGCCGAAGTTCTACAAGGGCGATTCCCGTTTCGCGAAGGAAGCGGTAAACGGCTGGAGCCTGGCGACCATCCTGACCATTCAAAGCGGGATTCCGTTCTCGGTTCTGACAAACGAAAATGCTTACATTCAAGCACGTGCCGATTACGTGCCGGGTTGCAATCCCACAGTCGGCGGCAGCGTGGAATCCAAGCTCAACATGTACTTCAATGCAACGTGCTACACGCCTGCTACGGCGATCGGTGATTTCGGCGATACCGGTCGAAACATCCTGTTGGGGCCGAATCAAAAGAACATTGATTTCTCGATCATCAAGTTCTTCCCGGTCACCGAAAAGGTGAATCTGGAATTTCGAACGGAGTTCTTCAACGCCTTTAACACGGTGAATTTTGCTAATCCGGTTAACATCCTTGAATCTGCGAACGTCGGACAAATTGTGGCTACCACGACAGGCCCGCGTATCATCCAGTTTGCGCTCAAGGTAAACTTCTAGGGCGCTGAGGCTGGCAAAGGCTGGCTACCCGCGAGGCGCCTGATTTTCGTTCGGCGCTTCATTGGCAGTGATTTGCAGGCGCTTCACGAAGCGATGTCTTCGAGTCGAAGACTTCCTCGGAAAGAGGATTCTTTGAGTTCCCCTACTTCCATGAAACCTACTCTGCGGGTGACCCGGGAAGCGCGCGGCCGTGTGCGCGGAGACGGGATCGAGTTGGCATTCGGGTACTGGCCGGGCCGAGGCACGCCTGTGATTGCACTGCATGGCCTGACCGCCTCCTATGTGAACTTCATTGGAATTGCCGAATGTTTGCAGGGGAGGGTTCCGCTCTTAGGATTCGATTTGAGAGGGCGGGGAGATGCCGATAAGCCAGAGGGACCCTACGGGATGTCGCAACATGCGCGCGACGTCGCCGCCGCAATGCGGAACATGGGGCTTGGCGCGAGCGTGGTCATGGGGCATTCGATGGGAGCGTTCATCGCGGCGGCACTCGCGGCGCAGGAGCCCGGATTGGTCTCAGGCCTCATCCTGATTGACGGCGGATTCCCACTGGCGACCCCCGCCGGAGTGCCTTTGGACCTGAGCTTGAATGCCGCGCTTGCGCAACGCATCACCCAACTGCGGCAGACTTACGCGTCCCGCAAGGACTATCGGGAATTTTGGCGGTCACAACCGAATTTTCCGCGGGAAGATTGGAACCGGTGGGTGGAGGCATTTCTAGATTATGAAGTCGGCGGAGAATCGCCGGTGCAACCCAAGGCAGCGGAAGCGGCGGTCCGCGCGGATCTGGGAGAAGCGTTTCAGCAGGGGGCGATTGTTGAACGCCTGAAGGCGATTCGCGTCCCGGCGATGTTTTTGCGAGCGGAGAAGGGCTTTACGCCAGATCAGGCGCCGCTGTATCCAGACGAAGTCCTGCCGCAAACCAAGGCCTTGATCCCTCAAATCGAGGACATCAAATTTGCGGGCACGACGCATTACACGATTGCTATCGGGGAAAAAGCGGCTGCAAGAATTGCGGATCTCGTTTGTGAAATGGTCAATCGGATACAATCTCAGATAAAGCGTGAATAAAGTGTGGGCTAAAGCATAGGGGCGGCCTCGAGGCGATGGCGAAAGAAGGATGGGTGACGGGCAGCACCCGAGCTGCTGGCGGCTCGCGGGATTATAAGTTATGGGTTCCGTCTGGCCTGACGAAAGACAATCCTGTCCCACTCTTGATGCTGCTTCACGGTTGTACGCACAGCGCTGAAGAGATGGCCGAGATCTCAGGAATGAACGAGATTGCGAACCGCAATCATTTCCTGGTGGTGTACCCCGAACAATCGCGTCTGGCCAATCTATTGAAGTGCTGGAACTGGTTTGATCCCAAGCATCAGGCGCGCGACGCCGGAGAGCCCTCAATCCTGGCGGAGATCGTGCGACAAGTTTGTGCGCTTTACCGCGTGGATTCGGAGCGCGTCTACGCTGCAGGTGTTTCGGCAGGCGGGGCGATGGCAGTGATTGCGGCTGCGACCTACCCGGATTTGTTCTCGGCGCTTGGTGTTGCGGCGGGAGCGGAGTTTCAGGCGGCGCAGAGCGTGCCGGAAGGGCTTGTGGTGATGAAACAAGGCGGGCCCGACCCGATTCAGCAAGGAAGAGCTGCCTTTGCCGCGATGAAAGCCGGCCTTGCCCGGAGGCCACGGAAAAGGCTACCGGTGATTGTGTTTCATGGAACAGAAGACGCGAGCGTAAACCCCATCAATGCAGACCAGATTATTGCGCAGTGGGGCGAAACCAATGCGTGTCTTGCCGCCGAGTTTGGAGAAACGGAATTTTCGGTCTCGGAGAAGGTTGTTGCCGAGGATGTGGCCCAAGGCCATGCCTACGACCGGCATATTTATGCCGATCAAACGGGGCGATTGCTGATGGAAAAGTGGATCGTGAAGGGTTTGGGCCACGCCTGGTCGGGCACGGCTAAGGAGCACAAATACTGTGATCCGAAAGGACCGAATGCCAGCGAAGAAATCTGGCGATT
>Ga0335082_10005192_pt1 | contig 14221 bp, 14 predicted proteins | sample Lox_Sample_41_FD_206718 | JGI IMG/M metagenome (GOLD analysis project Ga0335082, IMG submission 206718) | Soil microbial communities from Loxahatchee National Wildlife Refuge, Florida, United States - Lox_Sample_4.1 | ecosystem: Environmental > Terrestrial > Soil > Wetlands | place: USA...
GCGCGGTACCGCTGAATCCAAGGTCGACGCGGCTGTAGCATACCGGATCGCGGCTAGCGAACAACGGCTTGAAGCGATCGCCGAACGCGAGGCGATTGAATCCCGTCGCGGGAAAGATGATCGCGGTGCCGATCTCGCGCCACAGCGGCGGGATGGCGTCGTGCTCGAGCACGAGACTCGCCATGCGGAACAGCGCCTCGCCGAGGAACGACCCGCCGAGGCCGGTGTTGACGAGGTCGTTGCGCGACGGCGGATTGGTCTCGCCGGCGATCTCCCACATCGCGCTTCCGGCGAAGCTGTATGCGAGCGATTCCCAGTAGCCGAGCCCGGCGGAGCGCGCAAATCCGTAGTACGTCGATCCCTGGTCGGGGTGGCCGAATTGATTGATGCTGAACGGATCGCTGTCGACGACCCAGCCGCGGTGAAGGTTGCGCCGGATCGTCGCTGCGTTCGTCTCGTATTCGTCGTCGTACACGTGCCGATCGTACTGGTTCAGCAGGAAGTTGAAGCCGAGAACCTCCGCGGCCGGGATCACGTAACTCTTCTGCGCCGTGATCTCCGGCGTCGTGTCGGGGCGGCGGCCATCTTCCGCATTGAGGAGCTTCCCCTGTCGATCCGCAGCCGATGCATCCGGCAGGTTCGCGGGGCCCGGCTCGTCGGGCGCGGCGAGCGTCGTCGAACACCAAGCGACACCAGAATTGCGAACACGAACGACACACGCCGGCGGGGCGCGCCGTCGACCGGCGCCACGGACGCGGGCGTCGACAACGCGCGCCGGGAAAGCGGAGATATCATCGCGGAGACGATGACGGTTGCCGCGGCCGGCGCCCATAAGACGGGAGCGCAGGCCGGCGTAGGATGATGCTGATAGCCGACGAGCGTTTGCGTCGTTCCCCGACGCTGCGGAATCACGAACCCGCAGGCGACGCGACCGGTCGAAACGCTGGGTGCACACGGGACGGAGGTTGTCGATGACCAGGAAAGCGCAGAGCAAGTCCAGGACTGCCGCGACGCCCAAGGACGCTCCGGCGCCCAAGAGTCGATCTGCCGCGAAGTCCGTGGTCGCGCCGAAAACCGTGTCTGCGCCGAAGATCCGGTCGCCCCGCACGAAGGCCGTCGCCGCCAAAACCACGCCTGCCGCGCCGCGGTCTCGGGCGCGCACGCGAGTCCGCGCGCCGTCCCACCCGCAGGAAATCCCGAACATCGAAGGGGAACCGGAAGTCATGCGCGCGGCCGAGCAGCCGTTCGAGGAAGGCGCGCACGACATGATCGACACGGACCTGCGGCATCGGATGATCAGCGAAGCCGCGTATCGCCATTACGCCGAGCGCGGTTACGAGGACGGCTACGACCTCGACGACTGGCTGCAGGCGGAAGCGGAAATCGACCACCTGCTCATCAATCCCACGCCGGAATAGCGGTTCGGATCGAATTGATTCGCGGGCGCGCGCGCCACCGCGGATACCCGCTGGCCGACCGCCGGCCGGCGCCATCGCTCCGACGTTCTGCGACAATGACGCTCTCGTCTTCCGAGCGTCCGGCGCACGCGCCCGTTCCGCGCCCCGGCCACGTCGCCCCAATGCCCACCGCCTACAACATGCCGGTCATCGCCCACGCGATCCAGCTCGCGGTTGCCCCGGTCTTCCTGCTCACCGGCATCGCCGCGATGCTCGGCGTGATGGCCGCCCGCCTCGCGCGCGTCATCGACCGCGCGCGCCTGATCGAGCACACGTGGAAGGAGATGGACGAGCGCACCCGCAGCGCCGCGCGCGCCGAGATCGTCGACCTCGAGCGACGGCGCAAGCTCGCGAGCTGGTCGATCAACTTCTGCGCCTGCGCGGCGCTGCTCATCTGCATCGTCATCGTCACGCTTTTCGTCGAGGAATTCTTTTCGACCAACCTGCGCTGGCTTGCGGGCGGGCTCTTCGTGGCTGCGATGTTCGCGCTGATCGGGGGGTTGACGTCGTTCCTGCGCGAGGTCTATCTCGCAACGCACACGCTGCGCATCGACATGGCGCGGTTCGACCGGATCGACGAGCGACACTGATCCGCGTGTTTCGCGTGCTCCGGAGCCTCTCGACGGGACGGCCGCAACCCATGCGACAAGCTCTTCGTTCGATTGTGGTGATCGCTGCGCTGTTCGCGCTCGGTGCCGGAGATGGCGCGTGCGCGCCGGACCCCGTCAAGGTGCTGCGCCTCGCCTCGCCGGACATCGACACGCTCGATCCGCATCAGTACAGCGACGATCCGTCGTTCCAGGTGCTGATGGCGATCTTCGAGCCGCTCTACGAATGGGACTACCTCGCATCGCCGCCGAAGCTGACGCCGCTGACGGCGGCAGCGCCGGTCGACATCGCCGTGGACGGCAGGACCTGGACGGTGCGGCTCAAGCCCGGCATCTACTTCACCGACGACCCCGCGTTCAAGGGGAAGCCGCGGGAACTGACCGCCGAGGACTACGTCTACTCGTACAAGCGCTGGCTCGATCCGAACGGGCGGCGCGGCGGCACGCCGATCGTTACCGATCTCATCGTCGGTGCGCGTCCCGTCGTCGATGCCGCACGGGAAAGCGGCAAATTCGATTTCGACCGGCCCATCGAAGGTCTGCGCGCACTCGATCGCTACACGCTGCAGTTGCGCCTGACCGAGCCCAACTATCCGAATATCCGCGACCTGCTCGGTTTCGTCTGCGCGGTCGCGCGCGAAGTCGTCGAGGCAGCCGGGCCCGACATCCGAACGCGGGCCGTGGGCACCGGCCCGTTTCGCCTGCGCGAATGGCGGCGCGGCTCGCGCATCGTGCTCGATGCGAATCCCCGCTACCGCGCCGTGCGCTTCCCCGCGAGCGGCAATCCGGCGCACGCGGCGCTCGAGCGCAGCATGCAGGGCAAGGTCCTGCCGCAGATCGGCGCGATCGAGATCGCCGTCATCGACGAGGACCTGCCGCGGCTGCTCCAGTTCGAGCAGGGGGGTCTCGACTTCGTCGTGCTGCGCGGCGAAGTCGCGAACCGGCTCCTCGCGGACGGCAAGCTCAAGCCCGCGTACGCGTCGCGCGGCATCGTCCATTACGTGTATCCCGAGCCGTTCCTGTTTTCGGTGTACTTCAACGTCGGCGACCCGGTCGTCGGTGGCATGAGCAACGAGCGTGTCGCGCTGCGCCGCGCGATCGCTCTTGGACTCGACGTCAACGAGCTGCTGAAGATCGTCTACGCGGGACAGGCGTTGCCGGCGAACCAGATCGTGCCGCCTGGCGTGGGCGGGCACGATCCGACGTTGCCCGTCAAGCCGCTCTACGACCCGGGGGCGGCGAAGGCGCTGCTCGACCGCTTCGGTTATCGTGCGAATGCGAACGGCTATCGGACGATGCCGGACGGCACGCCGCTGAAGCTCACGCTGTCGCAGCGCACGGGCGCGGTCTCACGCGAAGTGGAAACGCTGTGGAAAAAGAACATGGATGCGATCGGCGTTGCGATGGACTTCACCGTCGCTCCCTTCCAGGACATCATCAAGGCGCTCGAAAAAGGCAAGTATCAGATGTACTACGGCGGTTTCGGCGGCTCGCCGTCAGGCTCCGCCGAGCTGATCCAGCTCTCCGCGAAGCAGCCGCAACGGGTCAACGTGAGCCAGTTCCGATTGCCGGAGTACGATCGGGCGCTCGACCAATTCGTGCGCAGCGACAGCGACGCCCAGCAGATCGCTGCCGCCCGGCGAATGACCGAAATCGCGCTCACCTACATGCCGGAGCTGCCTGCCGCTTTCAGGCTGGAAAGCAACTTCGTGCATCCATGGGTGCAGGGCTTCAGCCCGATGGTCTTCTCGTCGTACTGGAAGTATCTCGACATCGATCTCGACGCGCGACGGCGGATCACCGCCAGGTAGGCATCCGGCCGGCGGAACGCTGGCGTCTTTCCGCCGAGCGAACGGCGTCGCCGCGACGATGCGCGCTGCGACGCCGGCCCGCAGCGCCGCTCAGCGGTTGCCCGCCGGTCGCGGCCGGACTGCTTTCAGGTAGACGTAGATCGCGGAAACGTCAGTATCGTTGAGCTTCCCGAGCGTCGTGAACGGCATGACCTCGCTCACCGCCGTTCCGTCGGGGCGCTTGCCGGTGCGTAGCATCGAGGCGAACGCGGCGTCGCTCGGGTACCGCGCCATCGCGCTGTCGGTGCCCGGCGTCAGGTTGGCGGCCGGCGGCCAATCCGGCGGCGAACCCGGAATCTTGCCGCCCGACAGGCCGTCGCCGTGGCAGCCCGTGCACATCCTGGCGACGTACGCCCCGTGGTCGACCGAAATCGCTTCGGGGACCGGTGCCGGCGGCGGCAGTGTGTGGTCGATCTGTTCGGCGTCGTCCTTCACTGCGCCCGCCGCATAAAGCGCCTTCACGACGAACGGCAGGCGGACCGTCGCGCCGCCGCCTGTTGCCGCGGGAAGGCTCCTCGCATACGCGATGATCGCGGCGAGATCGGTGTCGGTAAGTCGGCTGTAATCCTTGCTCGGCATCAGGAAGAGTGGATGCTTCTGCGGCGATACGCCGTGCCGGATTGCGAGCACCCAGTCAACTTCCGTATACGCATTGACGACGCTGCCGGGGCCCGGGCTGATGTTCGGCGAATGGACGTACATTCCGCCCGGATCGTTGACGACGTCGCGCCCGGCGCCGTCGCTGCCATGACACTCCATGCAGCCGCGCGATTCGTACAGATATTTCCCCCGCGCGATGGCCGCCGCGTCGGAGACATAGGGGAGAGGCGCGACGGCAAGCTCGATGACGCGCATCCGCTTGCGCTCGGCGAGCCAGTTCGCCGCGAGCGCCAGAGCGGCGAGGGCCACGAGGAGCCCCGCGATGACGAACACGATCCATTTCAGCGCCTTGCGCATCACATGCCCCACGAAAAATGCGGCGGAGATTAACACCTTTTGAATGGGCCCGGGATCGCGGGACGCCGGTGGCGGAGACGGGCAGCCCGGCGCCTTGAGACGGACTGGCACGAATTGTGCTGCACGAATGTGCAGGAGAAACGCATACGCCATGGAACGGCACGCGAACTGGGAAGAGATTGCGGCGCGCAACCTCTGCGCCCGGGGGCTCGCGCGCGTTCCGGGCAAGCTCGCGTTTGTCTACAAGGGGCAGGCAGTCGAGCTTTCGATCGAGCAGAGCGTCTATCGCGGCTACTTTGTGACGGTCCGCGACAAGGCCCGGGCGCCGGTCCAGTTTCGCGAGCGCGCCGGGGACTTCGACTGGAACGCCATTGCCGCCACGATCGTCGCGATCGCACAGTCCCGCCTTCCCGGCGAAGCGCCCGTCGTCAACGCGGCGGAAGTCCAGGAGCAAAACCGCCATCTGGCGGACGAGTTGTCGACGATCACCGGGGCGGGACCTTCGTCGCGGCTGTCGATCGAACCTTCGGCCGTGACCCCGGGCCGCGTGCGCGTGAAGCTCGACGAGATCGATCTCGATCCCGTGTCGGTGATCCAGCTCTACGCCGCGGTCTCCAAAGCGCTACCGACCAAGACCGAACCGCGCCGGTAGTGCGCTTGGCGGGAGGCGACTCCGAGCCCGGGCCGCGGTGATCATCACCCGCGAATCGAAGGACGGAACGTCGCAGGAGAGGTGCTGCTGCTCTGCCAGGACGGCACGTGACGCGTACGTGACGCGTACGTGACACATGCGTGACGCGTCGATGACGACGTGATCGAGCGAGTCGCTCGCCAGTCTCGGGCTCGCGCGGCGGTGATTCAAAGTCCCGGCTCGGCGCGGCCCTCGCTTGCCGCCGGCGGCTCCCGTTCCGGCGCCCCGAAATAGCCGCGGCTGTCGGCGAAGAAATGCGCCCCTTCGTCCGACCGGACGGCGGTGCCCACGCCTTCGCTCGTCAGCACTTCGAGCAGCAGCGCACTCGGCACCCCGCCATCGATGATGTGCACCGAACGGACGCCTTCCCGCACTGCGGCGAGCGACGCGGTCAGCCGCGGCCGCATGTCGCGTTCGACCACGCCGTCGTCGAGCAGACCTTCGGCTTCGGCCGCCGTCAGAATGTAGGCGAGCCTGCCTGTGCGGTCGCGCACGCCCTCGACGTTGGTCATGAGGATCAGTTTTTCCGCCTTCAGGGCGCGGGCGAGCTGTCCTGCGACGAGATCGGAATTGATGTGATAGGCGGTCCCGTCGGCACCTACGCCGATCGGCATGATCACCGGAATGAAGTGGCGCGACACGAGGAGCTCGACGATGTTCGCATCGATCGACTCGACATCGCCGACGAGTCCCAGGTCGATCTCCTCGCTGCCCGCGCCGGCGTCGGGCGCGAGCGCAACGGGCCGCGCGCGTATGAAGCGGCCGTCCTGACCATTGAGGCCGACCGCGCGACCGCCGTGCCGGTTGATGAGACCGACGAGCTCCTGGTTGAGCTCGTCCAACACCATCTCGACGACCTTGAGCGTCGCTTCGTCGGTGACGCGCATGCCGCGATGCTCGCGGATCTCGATGCCCATCTGCCGCAGGAGCTCGTCGATCCGCCAGCCGCCGCCGTGAACGACGATCGGGTTCATGCCGACCAGCCGCAGCAGCGCCACGTCGCGCGCAAAGCCCTCTTTCAACGCCTGATCGGCCATTGCGCCGCCGCCCAGCCGTATCACGAGCGTGGTCGCATGATAGGCGCGAATGAACGGCAACGCTTCGGCCAGCAGGCGCGCTTTTTGCGTCGCGGAGATGACAGGCTTCGACATCGCGGTGGCCACCTCTCTTGCAGCAGCGAAAAAAGACCACACCTCGGTGCGGCATGCAGCACCTGCGACGGCGCCGCGCATGAATGGTACCCGAAGCGCGACAGGCGAGTCGCATCGATGCGAAAGCGGTTGTCGCATTTGCGACTGTCGCAGCGCCCCGACAGGGTCGATTGCAATTCGATGGAACTTCGCCGGCGAATCGCCGGTCGCATGCAAGATGCCATGATGTCGTCATATGGCCGGGTGTACGATCCCGAAAGCGCGAAAAGACCACGCGTCGAAGGATCCGCCGGACGAACGCCGACCTGCTGCTGTCCCGCGTGTCGCGCGGATCGATGTCTCTTGCAAAGGATCTCTGCATGAAAAAGCCGAAGCAACGCAATTCCCTCGAGCCATTGCCTCCCGAAGCCGCGGTGAATTCTCCGCCGCTGCCGGCGATCGTCGCCGGCGCATTCGACCGCCTCAATATCAGGCTCCGCGCGCGAATGCTGGGCAGGCTGCTCGCTTCGGTGGGACCGCTCGCGCTGGCGGTGGTCGGCGGCGGCGTGTTTGCCAAATACGTCGCCCAGGCCCGCTGGCCGGAGATCCCGGTGTCGTTCGACGATGCGGCGCGGACGACGTCCGAGCAGGTCTACGAGCTCGTCCGCTACGTGCAGCAAAGCAATCCGGAAATGCTGGGCCATCTGATGAGCCTGCTCACGCGCGACACGGTGACGATCTCGGCGCTCGGCACGTCGGTCGCGGCGCTCGCGATCCAGAGCCTCTCCAGGCGCAAGGGGATCGACGACCGGCCGTTGCCCTGAGCCTGCGCCGTTCCTCGGCGCACCCCGCATCGAACACCACGCTCGCCGTTCGGCGACGTCCCCGGTTCGTACTTCGCCGGGAACAGCGCGTCGCCGTTCACCACCGGCGCCGGTCGTGGTACCGTTGCCATCGGATGTGGCAAGGAACCGTGACGCGCGCAGCCGATGAAGAAGGTCATCCTTTACAGCCGCTCCGGCCAGGCGAGAAAGTCCGCCGGGCCCGGCGCGCCCGCAGCTGCCGGCGCGCGCGACGAAGCTGCGCGGGCCGCCGGACGCACTGCGCTCGACGAGGACCGGCGGACGCTCGCGTCCCGAGGCATCGCGCTCGCCGCGAAGCACAAGCGCGCGCTCGTCGTCGCTGCGGTGGGCATCGCCGCGCTGGCGCTCGCGCTCTCGCACTATGCGATCGCCCCCGCGCCCGCTCCGCTCACGCAGCAGGACATCGACGCCGCGGTATTGCACACGCTCGAGACGGTGCCGTTGCCGTCGCGCGCCGCGAAGGCTTACGAAGCCGTGCGGCGCTCGGTCGTCCGCGTTCACGGCAGCGGTTACGAGCAGGACAAGGAAGGACACGTGATGCAAGGCGTGGGCACCGGCGTCGTCATCGTCGACAGCGGGATCATTCTCACCAACATGCACGTCGTCGCCGGCGCCGACCGGATCGAGGTCGAGTTCGACGACGGACTCGAGTCCGAAGCGACCGTCATCGGCGTGCGGCCGGAGCACGACCTCGCGGTGCTGCAGGCAAAGAAGCTCCCCGACGACCTGCCCGCGGCAACGCTGCGCTCGACCGCCGATCTCGCGCCGGGCGACGAGATCGTCGCGGTCGGCTACCCGTTCGGCATCGGCCCTTCGGCATCGGCGGGCGTCATTTCCGGGCTGCGGCGCGAGTACCGTTCGCGCGGCGGCGACCGCGCGCTGACCAACCTGATCCAGTTCGACGCGGCGGTCAATCCCGGCAACTCGGGCGGCCCGCTCGTGACGATGGACGGCGAAGTCGTCGGCATCGTCACCGCAATCCTCAATCCCACCGAGCAAAAGGTGTTCATCGGCATCGGCTTCGCTGTCCCGATCGAGAACGCCGCAGCCGCGGTCGGCATGTCGCCCTTCTGACCTAAAGGCCACGACGCATGAACGATCAGTCAAGCTTGCGCAGCGACGTGATGCCGCTGATGGAGCGGATCCTCTACGAAGTGAAGCGCATCGTCGTCGGGCAGGACCACTTTCTCGAGCGCGTGCTGGTGGCGATCCTCGCGCAGGGCCATCTGCTGGTCGAGGGTGTACCCGGGCTCGCCAAGACACTGACGGTGAAAACGCTGGCGCGGACGATCCGCGGCACGTTCAAGCGGATCCAGTTCACGCCGGACCTCGTTCCCGCGGACCTGGTCGGCACGCGCATCTACAACCAGAAGACCGGCGAGTTCAACACGTCGCTCGGCCCGGTGTTCGCGAACCTGCTTCTTGCCGACGAGATCAACCGTGCGCCTGCGAAGGTGCAGAGCGCGTTGCTCGAAGTGATGCAGGAGTACCAGGTCACGATCGCCGGGGAAACGCACCGCGTCCCCGAGCCGTTCCTCGTGATGGCCACGCAAAACCCGATCGAAACCGAGGGCACCTATCCGTTGCCGGAGGCGCAGGTCGACCGCTTCATGATGAAGGTGTTGGTCGGCTACCCGAGCGAGCAGGAGGAATTCGTCATCGTCGAGCGCGTGACCGGTGCCGCGCAGGCGGTGGCTGAGGTCGCGACGACGGAGGAGCTCGCCGCGCTGCAGCGCGAATGCCGCGCGGGCTACGTCGACCCGTCGCTGATGCAATACGCGGTGCGCCTCACCGCCGCGACGCGGCAGCCGGATCGCTACGGCATCAAGGACCTCGCGCGCTACGTGTCCTACGGCGCGAGCCCGCGGGCGACGATTCATCTGGTCGAAGGCGCGCGGGCGCTCGCGTTTTTGCGGGGACGCGCCTATGTGCTGCCGGAGGACATTGCCGATCTCGCCCCCGACGTGCTCCGCCACCGTCTGTCGCTGTCCTACGAGGCCCTTTCCGACGCGCAGACGGCCGACGACCTGATCCGCCGGATCATGAAACACGTCCCGGCGCCCGAGAAGCCGCTCGACACCCATGTCCGAATCGACCGGAACGCCTGAAGCGATTCTCCGGCGCCTCGAATGGACGGTGCTGCGCCGGCTCGACGGCGTGCTGCACGGTGACTACCGGACGCTGATCCGCGGCTACGGTCTCGATTTCGCCGATCTGCGCGAGTACGTCTATCACGACGACGTCCGCCACATCGACTGGAACGTCACCGCGCGCTTGCAGACGCCCTACGTGCGCGAATACAACGAGGAGCGCGAGGTCGCGGCGTGGTTCCTGCTGGACCTGAGCCCGTCGGTCGAGTTCGGGTCGATGCAGCTGCAGAAGCGGGCGGTGTCGACGGAATTCGTCGCCGTGCTCGCGCGGATTCTGACCCGCCACGGCAACCGCGTCGGCGCGCTGATGTACGGCGACCGCGTCGACACGGTGATCCCGGCGCGCAGCGGCCGGCGCCACGTGCTGCATCTGATGCACCGGATGCTGACGCGGCCGGCGCTCCCGCGCTCCGAAGTGACGAACCTGCGCGTGCTGATCGAGACCGCCTACCGGGTCGCGCCGCGCCGCTCGCTGATGTTCGTCGTGTCGGATTTCATCGGCACGCCGGGCTGGGCGGAGCCGCTCGCCCACCTCGCGCAGCGTCACGACGTCGTCGCGGTCCGCCTGTACGATCCGATGGAGACGAATTTGCCGGACCTGGGGCTGCTCGTGATTCAGGACGCCGAAACGGCCGAGCAGCTCTTCGTCGACACGCACGATGCCGGCTTCCGCAAGCGGTTTGCGGCCGCAGCCGCACGGCGCGAGTCGGAGTTGCGGACTGCCTTCCGCGCCGCCGGCGTCGATGCGCTCGAGCTCGCCACCGACGACGATCTGGTCGACGCCATTCTGCGCTTCGCCGACTTGCGCAAGCGTCGCAGCCAGCTCGCGACGGGCGGCGGGCTGCCGCGGCACCTCGACGCCGTCCATTGACGATGGGCGCGCGCACGCGGCCGATCGGGACGAAGCGCGCCGTTCTTCGTTGCCGTTCGCGATTCTGCTGACGCGATGACGTTCCTGTGGCCCGAGATGCTCTGGCTGCTGCTGCTCGTCCCGGCGGCCGCGGGGCTCTACGCGTTCGTGCTGCGCCGGAAACGCAAAGCCGCGCTCCGCTACGCAAGCCTCTCGCTGATCCGCGACGCGCTCGGCGTGTCCAGGCGCTTCCGCCGGCACGTGCCGCCGCTGCTCTTCGCGCTTGCGCTCGCGCTGCTCCTGTTCGCCATCGCGCGACCGGCTGCGGTCGTGACGCTGCCGTCGCAGCACGAAACCGTCATCCTCGCGATGGACGTCTCGGGCAGCATGCGCGCGACCGACGTCAAGCCCAATCGGCTCGCCGCGGCACAGGAGGCGGCGAAGGCGTTCGTCGCCGAGCAGCCGAAGAACACGCGCATCGGCGTCGTGTCGTTCGCGGCGACGGCATCCGTCGTCCAATCACCCACGCACAGCCGCGAGGACATCGTCGCCGCGATCGATCGCTTCCAGCTGCAGCGCGGAACGGCGGTCGGCAGCGGCATCCTCGTCTCGCTGAAGATGATCTTCCCGGATGTCGAATTCGACCTTCGCTCGTACAATCCGCGGGGCGCCGCTCCCCGCAGCGCGCCGCTCGATCCATCGCGCGCGCCGGACAAGGCGGCGCCGAAACCGGTTCCTCCGGGGTCTTACAACTCCGCCGCGATCATTTTGCTGACCGACGGCCAGACGACAACGGGCCCCGATCCGATCGAGGCGGCACGCATGGCGGCCGATCGCGGCGTGCGCGTGTACACCGTCGGCATCGGCACGCAAGCGGGAGAGATCATCAGCGGCGACGGCTGGTCGTTTCACGTGCGCCTCGACGAGGAGGCGCTGAAGTCGATCGCGAACCTCACCCGCGCCGAATACTTCTACGCCGGCAACGCGACCGAGCTGCAGAAGATCTACTCGAAGCTCAACACGCAGATCTTCTTCGAGCAGAAGGAGACCGAGATCACGGCGCTATTCGCCGGCGCGGGGGCCCTGCTCGCGTTCAGCGCCGCGCTGCTCTCGCTCCTGTGGTTCAACCGGATTCTCTGACGGCGACTCGCATGGCCGCGGTCGCCATGGGGCTCCCTTGATGGGGCCCGCTGTGGTGTTCAATAGGCGCCAGGCGCCGCCGGTGGTCAATGCGCGCCGGAGCATGCGGAATGCACGAACAAATCCGAGCGGCGATCAGTCCGGGTAACGTCCGCCATTGGATTTGTATTGCACAGTTGTATTGCACAAGCAACTGCATCATTTCTATAATGACGTAGTCTTGGCGGCTCGCCGCAAAGCATGATCCATGATCGCCCGACGCCTGGTCGGACGACAACCTTCGGAAAAGGACGTGATGCTCGGTCGTACGCTTTTTGCACTGTTCGTTTGGGCCGCCCTTGCGGCGGTGGCCGCGGCGCAGGGGACCGACCTCGTCTTCGCCGTGACCGAAGGCGTGACGTATCAGGCAACTCCGAAGGAAATCCGCGACAAGTTCTACCCGCTGGCCGATTATCTCGGCCGGGCAACGGGCCGGCGGGTCAAGGTCGTTCTGGTCCCTGCCTACGACGACCTGCGCGCCGGCGCGGCCAAGCAGGAGTTCGATCTCTGCTTCGTGCATCCGGCGCACGTGTCGATGGCGGAAATCAAGGCCGGCCGCTACAAGGCGATCGCGTGGACCACCGGCTACACCGAATACACGGCGTCGCTGCTGATGAACGCGAACCAGCCGTTGAAGTCGCTCGACGATCTCAAGGGACTCACGATCGTCACGCCCGACCCCGATTCGATCACCGCGGCGATGGTGCGCGCGATGTTTCGGACCGAAAAGGTCCCGCTGTCGACCGCGAAGGAGATCACGCCCGTCGCCGTCAAGGTGATCACTACGCGCTATCAGGACGCGGTGCCGTTCTATCTCGAATACGGGTTCGCCCAGGTGGGCGTCACCGCCGCGAATGCGGTGGTCAAGGCGTGGACGGACAAAGGCGGCAAGGTTCTCCTGAAGTCACGCCCGGTACCGATCAAGCAGTTCATCGTCTCGACGAAGATGCCGGCCGACGAGCAGCAGCGACTGCGCGACGCACTCGTCAACATCCGCGACTCGAAGGCCGGCCGCGACGCGCTGGAGGCCGTGGGTTACAAGGGCTTTGTGGCCCCCAACCCCGACGTCGAAAGCTCGACGATCGCCTGGCTCGGTTTGTAGGCGCCGACGCCTGCACCGCGGCCTTCATACGACCGCTCCGCGTAAACGGGGCCCCTCGCCGGCTGCTCGCGCCGCTACACCGCGGCCTCCGTGCGTTCCTCTTACTGCGTTGCACCGCTACGTCGGCCGCGCTCGATCGCTCGGCGACGCGCCCTTCGGGCCTTGGCTCGCTGACGCTCGCCCGCCTCGCTTACTCGAGCATGTCCTCGCGCTGGGCGAGATCGATGCGCAACTCGTAGAGGTCGTCGTCGAGCGCGTCGCGCACCGAAACCATGCCGAGGGGGCGGTCGAATTCCGCGACCGGCAAGTGGCGGAAGCCCCCCTTGTGCATGATCCGCAATGCACTCAGGAACGGCTCATCGGGGTGGATCGTCTGCGGCTGCGGGGTCATCACCTCGGCGAGCGGCGTCGTCTTCGGATCGCGCCCGGCGGCCAGCACGCGGAAGACCGCGTCGCGTTCGGTGAAAATCCCGATGAGGCGAGACCCGTCGACGACCAGGATCGCTCCGATATTCTGCTTTTTCATCAGGAGCGCCGCCTCCATGGCGGTCGCGGTCGTTGGGGCGGTGACCGGGGTCTGCTCCGCGACGATGGAGCGCAGCGATCGAATCGGCATCTTGGTCTCCGCACTCGAAAGAGGTCTCCGCCATTGAGCGCCCGCGGTGCGGTGAGTGTCAAGCATCGACAGGGCAACGATGCCGCAGCGGCTCCGCACTAACGTTGGCCACGGCACGGATTTGCGCTTTGCTGGCCTCAAGCCTAGGATAATCGCTGAACCGACGGAGGCAACGATGCGGCCATCGATCTGCGGAGCGTTGTTTGCAAGCCTGCTTTTCCTGCAGGCGAGTTCCGCGCAGGCGATCACCTGCTACCTCGTCTACGATCGCAACGACAACGCGATCTTCCAGGACACCTACCCGCCGATCGACCTTTCCGATCGGGGGACCGCCGAACGCGAGGCGATGTATCGCCGGGGCGAGCACCTGATCGTGATGGAGTCCGAGCGCTGTCCTACGATCCAGTTCTTCACCGGGTCCGGCGGGACCAGCGCGCTCTCCGTTGACCAGGTCGTCGGGGGAGTCCGGGCGCCGGCGGGAGCTGCCGCGCGGCCACCGGCGGCGCGCGCCGCTCCCGCGTCCCCGGCCGCCGCTCCCACGACACCGCCCGCGAGCGCACCGAAAGCAGCACCGCCGAAGTAGCTGACCGCGATTTGCGGCGGCCCCTTTCCCCGCGGGGCGGCTTATGCTATTGTCATAAAAACCGCCATCGGTCACCGAGGGTCGAAGCCGCATGTCGAATCGGACGCTCGTCACGCATCGTCGCTATTTCGGGATCGAGCCGTTGAAGCTGCGCGCCGCCGCGGCCCGCGTGATGACGCGTGTCG
>Ga0335082_10005193_pt1 | contig 14220 bp, 8 predicted proteins | sample Lox_Sample_41_FD_206718 | JGI IMG/M metagenome (GOLD analysis project Ga0335082, IMG submission 206718) | Soil microbial communities from Loxahatchee National Wildlife Refuge, Florida, United States - Lox_Sample_4.1 | ecosystem: Environmental > Terrestrial > Soil > Wetlands | place: USA: Florida...
CTTTGGCGAGCAGGCCCTGGGCAAACTCGTTGAGTCCCGAGAGATCGTTGTGGACGTTGAGCAGCTTGATGGCGATGGGCTCGGCGTCCTGAGTGCGGCCGAGGGCGATGTAGGCCTTGAGGATGGGACGAAGGGCCTCGGGGCGGGAGTCGAGGTTGGGGATCTTCTCCAGGTGCTCCACGGCATGGGCGGCGTCGCCGGAATCGATGGCGATCTGGCCACGCATCATGAGGGCGTCGGCATTCTGGGGATCGATGCCGAGCACCTTGCCCAGGGCCTCATCGGCCTGGTCGAGGGCGCCGCGGGCGTACAGTGATTGGGCGGCGGTGAAGAAGATGTTGCGGGCCTCGTCCTTGCGTCCCATGCGGACGTAGAGGTCGGCCATCTTGGACTGCATGGCCGCGTTCTCGGGGTCGAGCTCCAGCATCTTCTGGAAGATCTTGGCGGCGTCCTCGGTGCGGCCCGCCTTCATGTGCATGTCGGCGATCTGGACGTACTGCGAGCGGGCGTCGTTGTAGAGGCCCTGCTGGGTGTAGAGCTCGGCCAGCTTGAGGATGCACTCGAAGTTGCCGGCGGTGAGCTTGGTGAGCTTCTTGTACATGGCGATGGCCTTGACGGTGAAGCCATCCGCCGCGTAGGCGTCGCCGACGCGCTTGAAATACTGGACCGCCTGGTCGGAATTGCCGACCCGGGCGTAGAGGTCCCCGATGGTGTTCAGGACGGTAAGGTCCTTGGGGTCTTCCTTGACCACCTTTTCGTACTCGGTGATGGCGTTTTGAAGCTTGCCCTGTTGGACGTACTTTTCCGCCGAGGCCAGGACTTTCGTCTTGTTGAAACCGAAACCGAGCGCCATAAGGGTTGGACTCCGGGGCCGTGCTCCCACTCGCCGGGGCGCGTCGGAGGCAGGGGAAGGGCCATGAGACGGTCGCCGGCAGCCCATCCCCAGCCGCAGCGGGCGGACGGATGGGTACTTCTGGGAGAGCCGTAAAGTAACACAAACAAAGCCGAGTCCCCAAGTAATTCGGGTCGTTCCGGGAGCCGGACCGAGGCGACGCTCGGCGGTGTCCAAGTAAGGGATCCAGCCCCTTGCGCCAGCAGCAGCACTGGAGTAAACAGGAAGGACCCCGTATGTCCAGCCCGCGCGTTGTGCTCGTCCTGCTTCTGCTGCTCTCCCTCTGCGCCGCCGCCGATGAGGGACAAACCGCCGCTCCCAAACGCAAGGGCGCCTCCCGCAAGACCCCGGCGACCAAGCCGTCCAAGCCGGGGAAGGCCGAGGAGAACAAGCCGGCGGACTACTCGCAGGAGCCGTTCGTCTTCGAGCAGTACAAGGAGACGTACCGGTTCGAGAACGACGGGACCGGGACCCGGGAGCAGGCGGCGCGTATCCGGGTGCAGAGCGATGCCGGGGTGCAGGCGCTGGGGCAGCTGGTGTTCGGCTACAACTCGGCCAACGAGACGCAGGAGATCAAGTACGTGCGGGTGCGGAAGGCCGACGGCACGGTGGTGACGGCGGCCACCGACGCGGCGCAGGACCTGCCGTCGCCCATCGAGCGCGAGGCGCCGGTCTACACCGATTATCGCGAAAAGCACGTCACCGTTCCGGGCCTTCGACCCGGGGAGATGCTGGAATACGACGTCCTGACCACCATCCACACGCCGCTGGTGGCGGGACAGTTCTTCCTGTCGCACGACTTCGAGAGACGGGCGATCGTGCTGGACGAACGGCTGGAGGTGGACGTCCCCAGCGGACGCACCATCCGGCTGAAGACCCAGCCGGGCTACGATCCCAGGACGCAGGACACGGCGGGCCGGCGGATCTATAGCTGGAACAGCTCCCACCTCGAGGTCGAGAAGAAGGACGATCCCAAGAAGAAGGGGAGGAAGAAGCGGGAGGGGGAAGATCGTCCGCCGGCGGTGCAGATGAGCACCTTCTCCAGTTGGGAGGAACTGGGCAAGTGGTACGCGGGGCTGGAGAAAGACCGGGTGGCGCCGACGCCCGAGATCCGGGCCAAGGCCGAAGAGCTGACCAGGGGGAAGGAGACGGACGCGGAGAAGATCGAAGCGTTGTACGACTACGTGGCGACGAACTTCCGCTACGTGAGCCTGTCGTTCGGGCTGGGGCGGTTGCAGCCGCACGCGGCCGGCGCCATCCTGGGCAACCAGTACGGCGACTGCAAGGACAAGCACACGCTGCTGGCGTCGCTGCTGGAGTCGGTGGGGATCCACGCGGACGCGGTGATGATCAATTCGCAGCGCAGACTGGACCCCGACATACCCGCACCCTCGCAGTTCGATCACATGATCACCGCCATCCCGCAGGGCGACTCGTATCTCTGGCTGGACACGACGACCGAGGTGGCGCCCTACCGGCTGCTGGTCGCGAACCTCCGCAACAAGCTGGCGGTGGTGATCGGTGAAGATGGTTCGGCGAAGCTGGTGGGCACGCCCGGCGACCCGCCGTTCCTGAACCGCAGAGACGTGACCATCCAGGGCAAGGTGAACGAACTGGGCAAGCTGGAGGCGCGGGTCCAGCAGCGCCTGCGCGGCGACCAGGAGGTGGTGCTGCGCTACCTGTTCCGGCGCACCCCGGAATCCAAGTGGGAAGAGCTGGCGCAGGAGCTCCAGGGATACTTCGGGATGATCGGGGAGGTCAGCGAGGTGAAGGCCAGCAACCCGACCAACACCAAAGAAGCCTTCGAGCTGACCTACAAGATCGAGCAGGCCGGATACATGGATTGGTCGAGCAAGGAGTCGCAGACCTACGTGTACCTGCCGGCGATCGGGATCCCGGACGCCGAGGCGGACCCGGATTCGGCCGAGCCCATCAAGATCGGGTCGCCGTCAGAGGTGATGGTCAAGCTGAAGCTGGAGATGCCGGATGCGTTCACGGTCAAGCCGCCGATCCCGTTCAGAATCAAGCGCGACTACGGGGAGTACATCGCGAAGTATTCGGTGGAAGGACACACGCTGACGGCGGAGCGGACCATCCGCATCAACCTGCGGGAGCTGCCGTCGGGCCGGGCGTCCGATTACGCCAGCTTCCGCAAGGTGATCCGGGGCGACGAGGAGCAGAAGCTGGCGGTGGCATCGAAGGTCGCGGGCACGCCGGGAGCGCTGAAGGACGCCAAGGCCGACGAGCTGTACGACGCCGGGCTGGGCGCGTACCGCAACCAGAACTTCGACCTGGCGGCGCAGTTGCTGAAGCGCGTCGTCCAGCTGGAGCCCAAACACAAGAGCGCGTGGAACGATCTGGGGCAAACGTACATCGTGCTGAACCGGCTGGACGACGCCATCGAGGCGTTCCAGAAGCAGGTCGAGGCCGAGCCCTTCCACCAGTTCGCTTACAACAATCTTGGCTTGGTGTACTGGCGGCAGCAGAAGTATGAGCAGGCGGCTGCGGCCTTCGAGAAACAGCTCGAGGTCAACCCGCTGGACGAGTACGCGCACGGCAACCTGGGCTCCATGTACTGCGAGTGGAAGAAGTACGCGGAGGCGGTGCCGGAACTGGAGAAGGGCATCTCTCTGAAACCCGACAACCCCAACCTGCAGGTCAGCCTGGGCGACGCATACCTGAACCTGGACCAGCCGGACAAGGCGGTGGCGGCGTTCGACAAGGCGGTGGAGATCGCGCCGAACCCGGGCATCTGGAACAACGTCGCGTACCAGCTGGCGGAGAAGGGGGCGCACCTGGACCGGGCGCAGCAGTACGCGGAGTCGGCGGTGGCGGCGATCGCGGCGTCACTGCGCAACGTGGACCTGGAGCACGTGCGGGTGCAGGAGGCGGCTCTGGTCTCGGGCCTGGGCGCGTACTGGGACACGCTGGGGTGGGTGCACTTCAAGAAGGGCGACCTGGACAACGCCGAGAAGTACGTCAAGGCCTCGTGGCAGTTGATGCAGCACGGCGAGGTCGGCGATCACCTGGGTCAGATCTTCGAGAAGCGCGGCAGGAAGCAGGAAGCCATCCATATGTACGCGCTGGCGCTGGCGGCGTATCGTCCGGTGCCGGAGACGCGGCCGCGGCTGGCGGCGCTGCTGGGCGATGACAAGAAGGTGGACGCCGAGGTCGCGAAAGCCAAGCCGGAACTGGATGGCCTGCGCTCGGTGCGCGTGCCCGCGATCGGGAAAGACGCCATGCAGGCGGATTTCCTAGTGCTGCTGACCGGGCCGAAGGCCGAGCAGGTGAAGTTCGTGAAAGGCGACAACAAGCTGCAGGCGCTGGTCGAGGCGCTGCGCGGAGCCAAGTTCAACGTTCAGTTCCCCGACGACACGCCGACCAAGATCCTGCGGCGGGGGACGGTGTCGTGCAACGCCGGCCAGACGGAATGCACGTTCACCATGGTCCCGCCGGACACGGTGAACTCGGTGAACTAAGGTCGGACGTCGCAAGTCGCAGGTCGCACCTCGGACGACGCTCCCAATCTCGGCCTTGAGGACTAGAATCGAGCCATGGCTCAAGGCACACTCACCCAGGTCAAAGAATACGCATACTTGCTCGACGGGCAGCTGGTGTCGCGGGGCGAGCCGGTCGAGGTGCACGCGCCGTACGACAAGGCGCTGATCGGGCGGACGTTCAGCGCGTCAGCGGCGGACCTGGAACAGGCGATCCAGGCGGCGGTACGCGCGTTCGAGGTCACGCGGCGCATGCCGTCGTACGAGCGCCGCGACATCCTGAACCGAATCGCGCAGACGATCCGGGAACGCGGGGACGAGCTGGGGCGGCTGCTGGCGCTGGAGGCGGGCAAGCCCATCCGGCTGGCGATGGTCGAGGTGCAGCGCGCGGCGTTCACCTTCGCGGTGGCGGCGGAAGAGGCGACGCGCATCACCGGCGAGTGGCTGCCGCTGGACCTGATGGAGAGCGCCAAGGGACGCTGGGGGATCGCGCGCCGGTTCCCGCTGGGGCCGGTGTCGGCCATCGTGCCGTTCAATTTTCCCATCAACCTGTCGGCGCACAAGATCGCCCCGGCGATCGCGGCCGGATGCAGCATGGTGCTGAAGCCGCCGCCGCAGACGCCGCTCACGCCGCTGGTGCTGGGCGAGATCATTCACCAGTCGGGCTGGCCGGCAGGCGCGCTCAGCGTGCTGCCTCTGACCAACGAGACGGCCGCGCCGCTGATCTCCGACGACCGCTTCAAGCTGCTCACCTTCACCGGCAGCACCGCCGCCGGCTGGATGATGAAGCAGAAGGCGGGGAAGAAACGAGTGGTGCTGGAACTGGGCGGCAATGCGGGAGTGATCGTACACAGCGACGCCGACCTGGATCTCGCGGCCGGCCGCTGCGTCGCCGGAGGCTTCGGCTACGCCGGGCAGACCTGCATCTCGGTGCAGCGCATCCTGGTGCAACGGAGTGTCTGCCAGAAGTTCATCGATCTGCTGATCCCGAAGGTGAAGGCGCTGAAGATGGGCGATCCCCTGGATCCAAAGACCGACATCGGCCCGATGATCCGGGACAGCGACGTGCGCCGCGCCGGCGAGTGGATCAACGAAGCGCTGGAGGGTGGGGCCAAGCTGCTGTGCGGAGGCAAGGGCCACGGCAGCATGCTGGAGCCCACGGTCCTCACCTCCACCCAGCGCAGCATGAGAGTGAACTGCCAGGAAGTGTTTGCGCCGGTGGTCACGGTCGAGCCGTACGACAAGTTCGAGGAGGCGGTGGACATCGTGAACGACTCACCCTACGGCCTGCAGGCAGGCGTGTTCACGCGGGATTCGGGACTGATCTTCTACGCGTATGACAACCTGCAGGTCGGCGGGGTGATGGCCGGCGACGTGCCGTCGTGGCGGGTGGATTCGATGCCCTACGGCGGAACGAAGGACTCCGGCGTCGGCCGCGAGGGGTTGAGGTACGCCATCGAGGACATGACGGAAGAGAAGCTGCTGGTGGTGAATCCGGGGAACGGCCTGAAGTAGCGAGACGCGAGGTCCCTCACCGGCTGGAGCCGGCTCGGGATGACGGATCGAGGAATGAAAGGGCACGGCGCACGCCGTGCCTTTTCATTCTGCTAGCAACTAACGGCCAGCGACCAGCGACTCGACGCGGCGGGAGTCCCGCAAGGGGAAAGACTGTTTCTGCGGAACGAATTTTTCCGGAACCTCGGGCGACTCGCGACATCAAAGGCGGTGGGCGGGCTTGGCAGTCCCGCCGCTCCTGTTATAATTCACGGTTTCGTGACGGGCGTCACAGCTTTCCGTAGCGGCCGTCACACGCTTCGTCCACGCTCCGGCTCAGAGCAGAACGCAGCGACGCGGGGCTTCGCCGCGTCCTCCAACCCTAGGTCCAGCACGGAAGATGGCGCAGATCTTTCACCGCAGTACGAACACGTTCTCGCGCGCGACGATCTACGGATTCGTCTTCGTGCTGGGCGCCCTCGCCTGGGCGACCGGCGAGTTGCAGCGCTCCCCCTGGATCACGCGCCAGGGCGAAGCGCAGACACAGCCGGTGCCGTTCAGCCACCAGCACCATGCCGGCGGCCTGGGCATCGACTGCCGCTACTGCCACACCTCGGTGGAGGATTCCAGCTTCGCCGGCATCCCTCCGACCAAGACCTGCATGAACTGCCACTCGCAGTTGTGGACCGACACCGCCATGCTGCAGCCGGTGCGCGACAGCTACCGCACCGACACCTCGATCCGCTGGATCCGGGTGCACGACCTGCCGGACTACGTCTACTTCAACCACCAGATCCACGTGAACAAGGGCGTGGGCTGCGCCAGCTGTCACGGGGCGGTGGACCACATGCCGCTCACCTTCCAGGAGCACACGTTGCAGATGGAGTGGTGCCTGGATTGTCACCGCGCGCCCGACAAATACCTGCGGCCCAAAGACCAGGTCTTCAATATGCAGTACGAGATGCCGGCGAGCGAGCGTCCGGTGTCGGTAGGCGGCCAGACTTACACCGACCAGCGCACCATGGGGCGCGCGCTGATCAAGCTGTACGGAATCCGCAGCCCGGGCGACTTGACCAGTTGCTCGACCTGCCATCGTTAGGACCTGTAGAACTGATGCAAGACGGCACCAAACCGAGCTGTCACGATCACAAGCTGGTGCAGATCACAGCGCCCGAGGAGCGCTTGGACCTGGGCGCGGTGCGGGAGAAGCTCGCCGCATCGCGGGGTCCGCGATTCTGGCGCAGCCTGGAAGAACTGGCGCAGACGCCGCAGTTTGAGGACATGCTGCACCGCGAGTTTCCGCGGCACGCGTCGGAGTGGCGCGACGGCGAGAAGGGATTCTCGCGCCGCGATTTCCTGAAGCTGTCGGGGGCGTCGCTGGCCTTTGCCGGATTGATCGGGTGCACCAAGCAGCCGCTGGAGCCGATCGTCCCCTACGTCAAGCAGCCGGAAGAACTGGTGCTGGGCAAGCCGCTGTTCTTCGCGACCGCGATGACGCTTTCCGGCTACGGCAAGCCGCTGCTGGTGGAGAGCCACGAAGGACGTCCGACCAAGATCGAGGGAAACCCTGACCATCCGGCAAGCCGCGGGGCCGCGGACCTGTACGCGCAGGCGTCGATCCTGTCGATGTACGACCCGGAGCGTTCGCAGACCATCCTCAACCAGGGCGAAGTGCGGCCGTGGGGAAGCCTGGTGAGTGCGCTGAAGCGGGCGCTGGCTGCGCAGCGGGGTGCGGGGATACGAATCCTGACGGGCGCGGTTTCGTCGCCGACGCTGGCGGCGCAGATCCAGGGGATCTTGCAGACCTATCCCGGCGCCAAGTGGCACCAGTGGGAGGCCAACAACCGCGACTCCGCGTACCGGGGAATGGCGATGGCATTCGGGGGCGGGGCGATCGAGGCGCACTACCATCTCGACAAGGCGGACGTGGTGCTGACGCTCGATGCCGACTTCATGTCGGCGGCGGGCCATCCGGACTTCATGCGGATGTCGCACGACTTCATGTCGCGGCGGCGCGATCCCGGGAAGGGCATGAGCCGGCTGTACGCGCTGGAAAGTTTTCCGACCAACAGTGGCGGCAAGGCGGATCATCGTCTCCCGGTGCGCGCCTCTGGGGTGGAGCAGCTGGCCCAAGCTATCGCAGCGGAATTCGGCGTGGCTTCTGTCCTGCCAGTGCCGGAGGCCGTCGAGAGAAATTGGACGTACACGCTGGTCAAGGACCTGCAATCGGCGCGCGGCAAGTCGGTCGTCATTCCCGGCGAGCAGCAGGCACCCGAAGTGCACGCGCTGGCCCACGCGATGAACCAGGCGCTCGGCAACGTCGGGACGACCGTCATGTACGCGCCGCCCGCGCTGGAGAATTGGGTGGACAACACGGCGTCCATCGCAGAACTGGTACGGGATATGCAGGCGGGACAGGTCGGGGTACTTCTGATCCTGGGCGGAAATCCCGTGTACGACGCTCCCGCCGACTTTGGATTTGCCGAAGCACTTAAGAGGGTCGGACTGAAGATCCATCTCGGCCTGTACGTGGACGAGACCGCCGCGGCCTGCGACTGGCACGTCCCCGAAGCTCATTTCCTGGAGCAGTGGAGCGATGTTCGCAGCTTCGACGGCACGATCTCGATCGTGCAGCCGCTGATCCTGCCGTTGTTCGCGGGCCGCAGCGCGCACCAGATGCTGGCCGCGCTGACCGATAACCCCGAGCAGTCCGGCTATGACATCGTGCGCGCTTACTGGAAGGCGCAGAACAAGAGTGGCGATTTCGAGGCGACGTGGCGGCGCTGGCTGCATGATGGCCTTATTCCCAACACTGCATCGCCCGCGTCCCAGGTGTCCGCGCGCAAGCTCGAACTGCCGGCGGAGTCGAAACCTGCGGCGCAGGGCACGGAGATCATCTTCCGGCCCGATCCGACCATCTACGACGGGCGCTTCGCGCAGAACGGCTGGCTCCAAGAGTTGCAGAAGACGATCACCACCCTGACCTGGGAGAACGCGGTGATGGTGAGCCCGGCGATGGCGCAGCGCGACGGTCTGGCATACGGCGACATCGTAGAGATCGAATACAGCGGCAAGAAAGTCAAGGGCCCGGTGTACATCCTGCCCGGGCATCCGCAGGACGCGGTGACGGTGCATTTTGGGTACGGCCGGCAGGTTGCCGGAGCGACCGGCAGCGGCGAGGGATTCAATGCTTACCCGCTGCGCACCAGCAACGCGCCCTGGTTCGGCGGTGGAGTCACGCTGCGCAAGACCGGCGAGAAGCAGGTGCTCTCGACGGTCCGCAACCATCACGTGATGAACATCCAAAAGATCGGGGAAGAGGCGGAGGCGCGGGAGGTGGTGCGCTCCGCCACGCTCGAGGAGTTCCGCAAGAACCCGAACTTCGCGCACGGCGACGAGCCCAGCGAGCACATGACCATGTATCCGGCCTTCCACTACGAGGGCTACGCCTGGGGGATGGCCATCGACCTGACCTCGTGCATCGGATGCAACTCGTGCGTGGTGGCTTGCCAGGCGGAGAACAACATCCCGGTGGTGGGGCGCGAGCAGGTGATCAAGTCGCGCGAGATGCATTGGCTGCGGGTGGACGCGTACTACGAGGGAGACGCCGACAATCCCAAGCTCTACTTCCAGCCGGTCCCCTGCATGCACTGCGAGAACGCGCCCTGCGAGATGGTATGCCCGGTGGGCGCGACCGTGCACAGCTCCGAAGGCCTGAACGACATGGTCTACAACCGGTGCGTGGGGACGCGCTACTGCTCGAACAACTGTCCCTACAAGGTGCGGCGGTTCAACTTCCTGCTCTTCCAGGACTGGGACACGCCGTCGCTGAAGCTGATGCGTAACCCCGACGTCAGCGTGCGCAGCCGCGGCGTGATGGAGAAGTGCACCTACTGCGTGCAGCGCATCAATGCCGGGCGCATCCAGGCGGAGACCGAGGACCGCAAGGTGCGGGACGGCGAGATCGTGCCCGCCTGCCAGCAGACCTGCCCGACCGGCGCCATCGTCTTCGGCGACCTCAACGACAAGAAGAGCCGGGTGGCGGCGCTGCGGGCCGACAGCCGCAACTACGGCCTGCTGGCGGAACTGAACACGCGCCCGCGCACCACGTACATGGCGGAGGTCCGCAATCCGAATCCCGAGCTGCACCAGAGCCCGGTGACCCACGAGGAGCACAAATAGATGCCCGAGACGCCGACCCATCCGCTGCCGGGCAAGGCTCCCGTGCTGGAACCGGGGCACACCTTCGGCACGGTCACGGACAAGATCAGCTCGATCGTCCTCACCCGGCGGGTGTCGATGGGCTGGCTGGTGGGGGTGGGGATCGGCGCGGCCATGAGCGGCGTTCTGCTGGGCGCGGTCAGCTACCTGTTCCTGAAGGGGGTGGGGATCTGGGGCATCGACATCCCGGTGGCGTGGGGCTTTGCCATCGTCAACTTCGTGTGGTGGATCGGCATCGGGCACGCGGGCACGCTGATCTCGGCCATCCTGTTGCTGCTCAAGCAGGAGTGGCGCAACTCGATCAACCGTTTCGCCGAGGCCATGACGCTGTTCGCGGTGGCCTGCGCCGGCATGTTCCCGGTGCTGCACCTGGGGCGCCCGTGGCTGGCGTACTGGCTGTTCCCGTATCCCAACACCATGAATTACTGGCCGCAGTTCCGCAGCCCGCTGGTGTGGGACGTGTTCGCGGTCTCGACCTACTTCACGGTGTCGCTGCTGTTCTGGTTCATCGGCCTGATCCCGGACCTGGCGACCCTGCGCGACCGCGCCACCAACCGGCTCACGCGCACGGCGTACGGCATCCTGGCCATGGGCTGGCGCGGCTCGGCGCGGCACTGGAAGCGCTACGAGTCCACCTACCTGCTGCTGGCCGGGCTGGCGACGCCTCTGGTGCTCTCGGTGCACACGGTGGTGTCGTTCGACTTCGCGGTCTCCGTTGTGCCCGGCTGGCATACCACGATCTTCCCGCCCTACTTCGTCGCCGGCGCCATCTACTCCGGTTTCGCCATGGTGGTGGTGCTCGCCATCCCCATCCGCGCGGTGTATGGCCTGGAAGACATGATCACCGAGCGGCACCTCGACAACTCGGCCAAGGTGATGCTGGCCACCGGACTGATCGTCGCCTACGGATACTTCATTGAGATCTTCATGGCCTGGTACGGCGGCAATCATTTCGAGCAGTACATGATCTTCAACCGCATGCGCGGGCCGTACGCGGTCCTTTACTGGTGCCTGATCCTGTTCAACGTGGTCATCCCGCAGTTGCTGTGGGTCAAGCGCATCCGCAAGAGCACGTTCTGGCTGTTCCTGCTGTCGCTCGACATCCTGGTCGGGATGTGGCTGGAGCGCTTCATCATCGTTATCACCAGCCTGCACCGCGACTACCTGCCGTCGTCGTGGGGCATGTACTACCCGACGGCGTGGGACTGGGCGACGTACCTGGGCACCATCGGCTTCTTCGTGATGTGCATGTTCCTGTTCATCCGCTTCCTGCCCATGATCTCGATCTTCGAGATGCGGACGCTGCTGCCGGAAGCAGAAGTGGAGGCCGGCGATTAAGCGACCTCCCATCCACGGATTGATGGCGGAGTTCGACGGCCCGAAAGAGCTGATCGAGGCGGCCCACCAGGCGTATGCAGCGGGCTACCGCCGCATGGACGCCTATACCCCGTTCCCCATCGAGGAACTGAGCGACGCCATCGGCTTCCACCACACCAACGTGCCGCTGGTGGTGCTGATCGGCGGCTTGCTGGGGGGGATCAGCGGATTCCTGATGCAGTACTGGGTCGCGGTGCTGAATTATCCGGTCAACGTCGCGGGCAAACCGCTGAATTCGTGGCCTTCGTTCGTGGTCGTGACCTTCGAGATGACGATCCTGGGCGCGGCCCTGTTCGCGGTGCTGGGGATGCTGGCGCTGAACGGGCTGCCCATGCCGTATCACCCGGTGTTCAACGTGGAGCGCTTCGCGTTCGCCAGCAAGGACCGCTTCTTCCTGTGCATCGAGGCGCGCGACCCCAAGTTCGACCGCAAGGTCACGGAAGAGTTCCTGCGCTCGCTGAACCCGCGCGAAGTGACGGAGGTGCCGCATTAATCGGACGGCGCCAATCGTGCTTCTCGCGTTGCTCTGCCTGTCGCTGGTGGCGGGCTGCCGGCAGGACATGCACAACCAGCCGAAGTTCATCCCGCTGCGGGAGAGCGAGTTCTTTCCCGACGGGCGCTCGGAGCGGCCGCTGGTGCCGGGCACGGTCCCGCGCGGCGAGCTCCGCGATAACTCCGAGTTCTACACCGGCATGATCGGCGACAAGCTGGTGGACACGTTGCCGATGCCGCTGACCAAGCGGTTGCTACAGCGCGGGCAGCAGCGCTTCAACATCTACTGCGCGCCGTGCCACTCGCTGGTCGGCGATGGCGACGGGATGATCGTGCGGCGCGGCTACCTGCGCCCACCGTCGTTCCACGACGATCGTCTGCGCAATGCGCCATTGGGCCACTTCTATCGGGTAATGACCTACGGCTCGGGGGCGATGCCGGATTACGCGCAGCAGGTCTCGCCTGCCGACCGCTGGGCGATCGTGGCGTACATCCGCGCGCTCCAGCTGAGCCAGGCCGCCGGCGTGAACGACGTGCCGGCCGACCAGCGGCCGCGCCTCGGCGAGGGAGAGAAGAAGTGAACCGCTTCGTCACCCCGAACCCGGAGATGATGGCGCCCGCCGAGGTCACCAGCCGGCTGCAGCGCGGGTCGCTGATCGTGGGCGTGATCGGCGCGATCGCCCTGCTCATCGGCGCCTTTGCCGAACCGGCCCAGTTCTTCCGTTCCTATCTGCTCGGCTGCGTGCTGTGGACCGGAGTGACGCTGGGCTGCCTGGCGTTGCTCATGCTCCAGCACCTCAGCGGCGGGCAATGGGGGTTCGTCATCCGTCGTCCCTGCGAGGCGGCGGTGCGGAACTTTGCCCTCATGTTCCTGCTGTTCATCCCGCTGTTTTTCGGGCTCGGGCACGTCTACCAGTGGGCACATGCGCCGGAGATGGCGTCGGATCCCGTCCTGCAGAACAGGCGGATGTGGCTGCAGACGGACTGGTTCATTGCCCGGGCCGTCATCTACTTCTTCATCTGGATCGCGATGGCCACGCTGCTGACCCGGCTCTCGGCCGCGCAGGACGCCGCCAGCGACGACCTGTCGGCACGCCTCAACATCCGCCGCCGGTTGCAGACCGTGAGCGCACCGGGCCTGGTGATCTGGGCGCTGACCGTCACCTTCATGTCGGTGGATTGGGTGATGTCGCTGGATCCGCACTGGGCCTCGACCATCTACGGCATGCTGTTCATGGCAGGGCAGGGGCTCTCGGCGCTGGCGCTGCTCATCATCGTGCTGCTGATCCTGCGCCAGTACCCGCCGCTGTCCGAGATCCTCGAGCCGGTGCACTTCCACGATCTGGGCAAGCTGCTGCTGGCCTTCGTGATGCTGTGGGCCTACTTCTCGTATTCGCAGTTCCTGATCATCTGGGCGGGAAACCTGCCGGACGAGATCCCGTGGTACCTGGGGCGGACGCACGGCGGCTACCGGGTGGTGGCGCTGGCCATCATCGTGTTCCATTTCGCGTTGCCGTTCGCCATGCTGCTCTCGCGCGACCTGAAGCGCAACGCGCGCAAGCTGGCGTGGGTGGCGGGCCTGATCCTGGTGATGCGCTGGGTCGACCTGTTCTGGCTGATCGCGCCGAACGATCTGCCGGGTGGGAAGGCGCTTGGCTTCTCCTGGATGGACATCGCCGCCCCGCTGGGCATCGGCGGGCTGTGGCTGGCGGCATTCTTCCGGCAATTGAAGGCGCGGCCGGTGGTCCCGCTGCGCGATCCGTTGTTCGAAACCGTGGTGCTCAAGGTCCATGCGCATGACTGAACCAGGACACGGACCCGATCTCTCCAGCCTGCGTAATGCGGGGGTGGAGTACGAGCGCAGCGACGCCAACGTGCGCGGCGTGCTGTGGTTCCTTGCCATGCTCACGGTGGCTGGGTTGGCCATCACTCTGATATTGGCCGGCCTGTACAAGTATTTCGCGGGGCCGGGCGTGTCGCTGTCCGAGCGGCGGCCGACCGCGGAGGTCTACGCCAGGCAGCCGCGTCCGCCGCAGCCGCGCCTGCAAGCGGACCCGGTGGCCGAGAACAACGAGCTGCGCGCCATCCAGGAACAGCGGCTCAACAGCTATGGCTGGGTGGACGAGAAGGCGGGCAGGGCGCACATTCCGATCGCCGATGCGATGGACCTGCTGGTGCAGCGCGGGATCCCGGCGCGTCCGCCGCAGCCGGCGGCGGGATATCGAGAGACTTTGAACATGGGGGCAG
>Ga0335082_10005194_pt1 | contig 14219 bp, 19 predicted proteins | sample Lox_Sample_41_FD_206718 | JGI IMG/M metagenome (GOLD analysis project Ga0335082, IMG submission 206718) | Soil microbial communities from Loxahatchee National Wildlife Refuge, Florida, United States - Lox_Sample_4.1 | ecosystem: Environmental > Terrestrial > Soil > Wetlands | place: USA...
ATTCCTGACATTTGGCCTTTCGAGAGCCAATCAGTTAATGGTTGTCGTTCATACTGAGCGACGTGGAAAAACAAGAATAATGAGTGCGAGGCGCGCAACAAGACAGGAGAGGGAAATATATGAAAACGGTTAAACACGAAGAAATGAGAAAAGAATATAAACGAGAAGATTTAGGGAAAGGAATAAGAGGCAAATATTTCGAGGACTATAAGAAAGGAACCAATCTTGTTCTTCTCAGTCCTGATGTGGCAGCGGCTTTCCCCGATGATGCCTCGGTCAATGATGCCCTGCGAAGCTTGATGAAAATAGCACGGCAAACAACCGGTCTAACAAAGGCATCGAGAAGGACGCGGGAATAGTCGCTTTTCTTTTTCAGTTCTGGCCTACTTACCCCGCGCCTCTTAGCTCTGTCGTTATGTCTAAATAGTAAGGACACCAAAGCATTTTTGTGATAATCTAAGCGTAATGTTGATTTCAGCGCTCCTCAAGAACATTGCCACTCTCGGTTTCATAGGGTATCTCCCCATAGCGCCAGGGACCTTTGGCACTTTTGCCGCCCTTCTCTTCTTTGCCTTCCTAAAACCATCCATTCCTATCCACGTTTTGCTGGTAATCCTTGTCACTGCACTGGGGTGTATTGCGTCATCCAGGGCAGAAAAGATATTGAACGAGAAGGACAGCAGCCACATCGTCATCGACGAATTTGCAGGTTACGCCCTTTCAGTTTTGCTTCTTCCTCACACACTATCCTCTCTCGTTGCGTCCTTTCTTTTATTCAGGTTTTTCGATATACTAAAGCCGCTTCCCATACGATGGATAGAGAGAACTGTCCCAGGTGGGTATGGCGTCATGGCTGATGACTTGCTCGCCGGAGTTTACACAAACCTAGTGATGCGTGCATGGATACTTCTGACAGGGAACTGATAGAAAAACTTCACCACCATTTCAAACAGTCAGGGTTAACGCTGAGCATTGCAGAGTCCTGCACAGGTGGCCTCATCAGCCATTTGCTGACAAACCTCCCCGGAGCATCTTCTTTCCTTGATTCTTCTGTGGTGTGCTATTCCACAGAGTCCAAAGTGAAGCTCCTGGGAATCAGGAGGTCATTGATCAAGAACCATGGGGCAGTGAGTGAAGAAACTGCTCAGGCAATGGCTGCTGCGGTGAGGAAGAAAAGCGGCACCGATTTTTCCCTGGCAACCACTGGTAATCTCGGTCCAGACCCGATGGAGGACAAGAAAGTGGGCCTTGTGTACATTGCAGTGGACCGGAAGAGGGAAACTGTTTCAAAAGGCATGCTCTTTGATGGGGAAAGGGAAGAAATAAAGCATGAGACAGCAAGGGCAGCACTCCGGTTTCTTAGCGAGGTGCTCGAAGTCTGGGCATGAGGAGCTTCATTGCCATAAACCTTGATGACTCCCTGAGAAGCGAGATTGACAGAGCGACAACCGCCCTGAAATCAGGGATTTGGGATGTAAAGTGGGTTTCCCCTGCAAACCTCCATATTACCCTTAAGTTCCTGGGCGAAATACCCGAGAATACCGTAACAGAGCTGAAGGAAACTCTTTCATCCGTTGTTTCTCATCACGAATCTTTTGCTTTAAGATTCAAGGGAGTGGGAATATTCCCTGACAAGAGAAGGCCAAGGGTAATATGGATCGACCTTCTTGAAGCAGAGAAGCTCATAAAACTTCAAAAAGAAGTTGAGAATAGTTTGTTAACTCTTGGTTTTAAAATGGAAGATAGACCGTTTTCACCCCACCTTACCATAGGGAGGATAAGGTCGTCTGCAGGCAAAGAATCCCTCCTGAGGGCAGTGGAGACACTAAAAGATAAAGATTTTGGTAATATAGGAGTCAATAACGTCTCGTTAATGAAAAGCGATTTAAAACCAGGAGGTGCTCAGTATACGACAATAGCTGAGTTCTCCCTAAATGAGGAGGAGCAATGACCAATAAAGACAAAACAAAGGCCCTGGAAATGGCCATTTCGCAGATTGAACGGAGCTTTGGCAAAGGTGCCATAATGAAGTTGGGCGCCGGAGAGGTCGCCGAAGGCATCCAGGCTATTCCCTCAGGCTCGATAGCCCTGGACATCGCCACGGGAATTGGCGGATACCCCCGGGGCAGAGTGGTCGAGGTATTTGGCCCTGAGTCTTCAGGAAAGACGACCCTTGCTCTCCATGCTATTGCAGAGGCCCAAAAGACAGGTGGCATTGCGGCATTCATTGATGCAGAGCATGCCCTTGACATTAATTACGCGAAGAAATTGGGCGTAAAGGTGGAAGACCTCCTGGTATCCCAACCTGATACTGGTGAACAGGCGCTGGAGGTGGCAGAGGCCCTGGTAAGGAGCGGAGCAGTGGATGTCATCGTAATCGATTCCGTTGCAGCCCTTGTCCCGAAGGCAGAGATAGAGGGAGAAATGGGGGATTCACTTCCCGGGCTCCAGGCAAGGCTCATGAGTCAGGCCATGAGGAAGCTCACTGCAGCCATCTCAAAATCCCTGACAACGATTATTTTTATCAACCAGATCAGGATGAAGATAGGTGTGATGTTCGGCAATCCCGAAACGACCACGGGGGGAAACGCATTGAAGTTCTACTCCTCCATGAGGCTCGATATAAGAAAAATCGATAACTTAAAGGAAAATCAGGAGACCGTAGGGGGTAGGGTACGGGTGAAGGTGGTGAAAAATAAGGTTGCCCCGCCTTTCAAACAGGCAGAGTTTGATATATACTTTAACGAAGGAATCTCGCGGGTGGGAGAGCTTGTGGATGTGGGTGTCGAAAACGGGATCATAGAGAAATCAGGCGCGTGGTACAGCTTTAGCGGAAACAGAATCGGCCAGGGAAGAGAGAATGTAAAAGAGTTTCTTAGGAATAACCCTGATATCTCTGGATCCATTCTCCAAAAAATTACAGAACACGTGAAAGCAAGGACATCATAATGGATATCAATGAACTCCTCAAGAAGGCTGTTTCTCAGACTGCATCGGACGTTCACATCAAGGTGGGCTCTCCTCCCATTGTCCGCGTCACCGGCGAACTGATGCCCATGAATGACGAGGAAAGGATCTCGCAGCAGGATGCGATGAAGATTGCATTTTCCGTAATGAGCCCCGGGCAACGTGAAGTTTTCAAGCAGAAAAACGAAATTGACCTTGCCTATAGCGTCCCCGGACTGGGCAGATTCAGATGTAACATCTTCATCCAGAGGGGAACCATCGGTCTCGTATTCAGGGTTATTTCCATGAGAATTCCGTCCGTAGAAGAGCTCAACCTTCCCGAGGTGATCAAGAAGATTGCGATGGAAGAGAGGGGCCTTGTCCTGGTCACGGGGACAACAGGGAGCGGGAAATCCACCACGCTCGCCACAATGATCGATTACATCAACATGAACAGGACCTGTAACATTGTCACCATTGAAGACCCCATAGAGTATCTCCACAGGGATAAGAAGAGCATAGTGAATCAGAGGGAGATCGGCAGCGACACGGAATCCTTTGGCAAGGCGTTGCGCTCAGCACTGCGACAGGACCCGGACGTGATCCTCGTAGGCGAAATGAGGGACTTTGAGACCATCCAGACCGGCCTCGTTGCCGCCGAGACAGGACATCTCGTCTTCAGTACCCTGCATACGATAGATGCAACAGAGACGGTGAACAGGGTTATTGCAGTGTTTCCCCCTTACCAGCATAAACAGGTGAGGATGCAGCTTTCCTCTGTAATCAAAGGGATTATCTCCATGAGACTCATGCCCAAAGCGGACGGCAAAGGGAGGGTGCCTGCAGTCGAGGTGATGATTGCCACTGCCACCATTAAAGATTGTATTCTTGACCAGGATAAAACAAAGCTTATCCCTGATGTCATCGCACAGAGCAAAATCCATTACGGAATGCAGACATTCGACCAGTCCCTTTTCGACCTCTTCAAATCAGGACTGATCACCTATGAAGAGGCTTTGCGGAGGGCATCCAGTCCTGATGATTTCGTTCTCAGGGTGAAGGGCGTCCGTTCCACCAGCGACCTCACAATGGATGAAACCATAGAGACAAGAAAGACCGACGTGCAGATCGACAGATTCGCAAAATGAGAGTGAGCATCCTTGCATCTGCCCCGCGACGCGAGCGACTGGCAGAGGATTCTCCTGATAAAGAGCGTCGGTTACCCAAGAGGACACCTCTGGAGAAGTCGGTTACCCGCCAAGGAGAACAGGCAGGGCTTGTGTATGCATATAAGCTTCTCGGGTACAGGGGGAGGAGCGAAAAGGAGATAATGAGGCGGCTCAGAATAAAGGGATTTGAGGAACCGGTTATTGAGAAGGTCATCATCCGCCTTAAGTCCTCCGGATTGCTGGACGACAGGAAGCTTGCCTTTTCCCTCACACGATACGCTGAGGAATCCAGAACGTTAAGTGTCGCAGGTACGAGAAAGCTTCTCATGGAGCGGGGGATTCCCAGGGATCTCATCCATGATGCACTCGCGGATATGGACGAAACAGAAACTGCCAGGAGACTTGTGGAGAAGAGACTCACCGCCTGGGAGAGGCGTGGGTTGGGCAGTCAACCTTTTCACCTAACTCCTGAGATCACAAGGAAACTGTACGGCATCCTTTATCGGAACGGATATCCGTCTGAAATAATAAAAAGGACCCTAAAACAATTTATCTGCAAGGAGGATATGGAATGAAGAATGTTTCTCTTTATCTGGGAGCACTCGTGGTGCTCATGGCATGGTCTTTTGGAGGTTGTGCGTCAACAGCAAGGTATTCCCAGGACGAAATCAAGGACTATCCGCCCGCGATCCAGGACAATATCCAGAAGGGGGAGGTAGCCATAGGAATGACCCCCCAGCAGGTGCGTTATGCATGGGGTGCCCCTTCCACTATCAATGTGCTTCCCCCCACGGAGAACGGAAAAAAGAAAGAGGAATGGCTTTATTCCTCGGGAGTGTTCATGAAGAAGAGGCTCCTGTTTATCGACGATAAGCTCGTAGACATCTTTCCTGCACCCCAGCAGGTGAATGAAATCAAGAAGGATGAATAGAAATAGACAGGGGGTACCCGGGACAAAAGGTCAATAATGAAAAGCAGAGAAATAAGAACCCTTTTCCTTGAGTATTTCCGCGGAAAAGGGCATGAGGTGGTCAAGAGTTCTCCCCTTATCCCTAAGGGTGACCCTACCTTGCTCTTTACCAATGCAGGCATGGTCCAATTCAAATCCGTTTTCCTTGGAGAGGAGCAGAGAACGTATTCAAGGGCCACATCCTGCCAGAAATGCGTGAGGGCAGGAGGCAAGCACAGCGATATCGAAAATGTGGGACATACCGCACGCCACCATACCTTTTTCGAGATGCTCGGAAACTTCTCCTTTGGAGACTACTTCAAGAAAGACGCCATCTCCTTTGCGTGGGAACTTCTCACAAAACAGTTCTCCCTTCCTGAGGAAAAACTGTGGGTATCGGTATTCGAGAATGACGACGAGGCGGCAAGACTTTGGGCAGACCTCACCGGGGTTCCGGAAGCGAGGATCGTGAGACTGGGAGCAAAAGACAACTTCTGGCAGATGGGCGATACAGGCCCGTGCGGGCCATGCTCCGAGATCATCATCGACCAGGGACCGGAAGTGGGCTGCAAGAGGAAAGAATGCGCCGTGGGATGTGACTGCGACAGGTTCCTCGAGATATGGAACCTTGTATTCATGCAGTTTAACCGTGACGGAAAGGGTACGCTCACACCCCTCCCAAAACCGAGCATTGATACAGGAATGGGTCTTGAAAGGCTTTCTGCAATACTCCAGGGCAAATTGAATAATTTTGACACTGACATCTTCTCCACAATCATATCCGCCATAACCCGCTCCACCGGCACCACCTACGGCAAGACCCCTGAGAGCGATATCTCCATACGCGTCATAGCAGACCATATGAGGTCCATCGCCTTCCTTCTCGCTGAAGGCTTAATGCCTTCCAACGAAGGGAGAGGCTATGTCCTCAGGAGGATTCTGAGACGAGCATCCCGCCACGCCCGTCTCCTCGGCGTTGATAAACCACTTCTCCACACGCTCCTCGCTTCTGTGTCAGAGGCAATGGGCGACATCTATCCTGAACTCTTGGAGGAAGAAGGGCGTTCCTCCAAACTCCTTATGTTGGAGGAGGAACGTTTTACAAGAACCCTTGAACAGGGCATGAGGATAATGGATGACCTTATTTCCGGTGCGAAAGAATCTCATGAGAAGGTGATTCCCGGGAAAGATCTCTTCAGGCTTTACGACACCTATGGGTTTCCCCTGGATCTCGCCAGGGATATTGCGACAGATAACAGCCTGCTCATTGATGAACAGGGGTTTCATGAGGAAATGCAGGTCCAGAGGGAAAGGGCGAGGGCCTCATGGGTGGGAGAGGAGGAGGCAGTTGCGTCCATATACAGGGAGATGCTCTCTGAAATCGGGAAGACCGAATTTGTTGGGTACATAACTCTGGAGTCTGAATCGGTCATAAAAGCTATCCTCAAAGATGGAAAGATAATAAAGGAAGCAGGGGAAGGGTCGGAAGTAGAGGTCTTTCTGGACAAAACCCCCTTCTATGGTGAATCCGGCGGCCAGGTTGGTGATACGGGGGAGATCATGGGAGAACGCTTCCTGGCGTCAGTCATTGATACGAAGAATCCTCTGGAAGGACTGCATTCCCATTCCATAGAAATCAGGAAGGGAACCCTCCGTGTCTGGGACAAGGTCCGGTGCAGGGTCGATGTTGAAAAAAGAGGGGCAACCATGAGGAACCATACAGCTACCCATCTCCTGCAGGCATCACTGAGGTCTGTGCTGGGTGACCATGTGAAGCAGGCAGGCTCTTTTGTCTCGCCCGAGCGGTTCCGTTTTGACTTTACCCACTTTTCGGGCCTTGAGGAGTCTGAAGTCGCTTCACTCGAAACCATGGTGAATGAAACAATCCTTGAGAACATCCCGGTCAACACGTCCGTAATGGACATCAAGAGTGCTATTGATTCCGGTGCTATGGCCCTCTTCGGGGAGCGGTACGGGGATTCGGTCCGCGTAGTTTCTGTGCCCGGTGTGAGCTCTGAACTTTGTGGGGGAACCCACTGCAAGGCGACGGGAGATATCGGGCTTTTCGCCATAGTCTCTGAGGGAAGTGTCTCGTCAGGAATCAGAAGGATAGAGGGATTTACGGGTGGTACGGCCTTTCAGTATCTCAAGGAAAAGGCCCTCGAACTGAAGAAAATCGATGCATTGTTAAAAACAGACCACGCATACCCAAAGATAGAAAGACTTCTCTCTGAACTGAAGGCGCTCGAAAGGGAGCGGGAGGAGGTGAAGGCCAAGGCAGCGGTGAAGGACGCCTCGGCCATCATCGAGGGGGCGCGCAGGGTGAATGGGATAGTGGTGATTTCCCACAGGGTTGACGATCTTGAGCAGAAGGACCTCAGAACTCTCGCAGACACCCTTCGGGACAAGATCGGCTCGGGTATCATCTTCATCACCTCGGTAAGAGACGGCCAAGCATCAATGCTCGCAGTCGTCACCAAAGACCTGGTCGGCAGATTCAATGCAGGGGAGATACTTAAGGAAGTTGCGACGATGACAGGGGGTCGCGGGGGAGGAAAGGCAGAAATGGCCCAGGGAGGCACGAACAAGCTGGATACCCTGGACAGTGCAATGGAATCGGTGTACGGCATCATACGGGAGCGCTCTTCTGCGGCCATCGGATGATCGCCCTTCATTCTCTATCACAGAAGAAGCGGAGACTGATGTTCAATGGTCTCAAAGGAGGTGTCCTATGACTTTCTTCGATGTAGTGAGAAATGCTTTGCTCGTAGGTCTTGGTGTTCAGGAAAAGGTGAATGAATTCGTGAACGAATTGGTAAAAAAAGGTGAACTGAGCGAATCCCAGGGCGCAAAGCTCCTGAGGGAATGGACAGAGAAGGCGGATAAGGGCACCGAGCAGTTCAGCAAGGGCCTGTCAGACATGATTTCCAAGACCATGGAAAAGATGACTCTCCCGTCAAGGGATGACATCGAGAAACTGAACAGGAAGATCCAGGTCCTCTCTGTACGCGTCAAGAAACTGGAGGGTGTGAAGGGGGCGGAAACAGAAGAGGAATAACCCCTGTGGATCTCTTTAGACTCTCCCGCACCTACCGGTCTGCAAAGAGGCTCCAGCAGATTGTAAATGTGCTCCTCAAGCACGGCTTTGGCCGTGTCATAGACCAGATTCAGCTGGGAAGGTATATCCCGTTCAGAAAGCGGCTCAGAACCTTTGGACAGTGGCCCATATTGAAAGGTCCCACTGTGCCGGAAAGACTGAGGATTGCCTTTGGGGAGCTTGGTCCGAGTTTTATTAAGCTTGCGCAGATACTCTCCTCAAGGCCTGACCTCATCACCGCGCAATTTGCCAACGAATTCAAGAAACTCCAGGATGAGGTGCCGCCCTTCCCTGTGGCTGAAGCAAAGCAGATAATCTCTGAAGAGCTCAAGGTTCCTCTCGAAGATATATTCCGGGAATTTAAAGATGAACCAGTTGCCGCCGCGTCCATCGCGCAGGTGCATCTGGCAAAACTTGCGGATGGCTCTGAGGTGATTGTGAAGGTGCAGCGTCCCGGTATACGGGAGCAGATTGAGACCGACATCAGCATTCTCACCGCGCTGGCCCGCCTCTTGGACCGGAATGTGCCAGAAAGCAGATTCTTTAATCCCGTGGCTATAGTGGATGAGTTTTCCAAGACACTGAGGAGGGAACTGGATTTCATTGGAGAGGCAAAGAACTGTTTAAGATTCAAAAAGAATTTCGAGGAGAACCCTGACATTTATATCCCCAGGATCTATGGTGAGCTTATCACAGAAAGGGTCCTGGTCATGGAGCGGATTGAGGGGGTGAGAATCGATGACATCCCGGGTATCACCGCACTGGGCCTGGACCGCAAGAGACTCGTAAAGGTGAGTGTGGATGCCTATTTCAAGATGATCCTTGAAGACGGGTTCTTCCATGCAGACCCCCACCCCGGAAACCTGCTCGTAATGCCAAGCGGTATGCTCGCATTCGTGGACTTCGGCATTGTGGGACGCGTGACCCCTGAGATGAAGGCCACCATGGCCAAGACGTTCCTCGCACTCATCCACAGGGACTTCGATAAGCTCATTGACCAGTATGTCGAACTCGGATACGTTCCTGAGGACATTGATCTTGACAGGTTCAGAAGGGAGTTCAAGACAGACCTTCTTTATTACCTTGAGCCATTGTACGGTCTCACTCTCAAGGAGATCAACTTTGCACAGTACCTTGACGTGATAACACACCTCGCCTTAAAGCACAGAATGCAGATCCCCTCCGACCTCCTGCTCATCAACAAGGCAATGCTGATTATGGAGAATATCGGCAGAGAGCTGGACCCTTCTTTTGATTTTATCGCTTTTGCCGAGCCCTATGCCATCAGGCTTGCAAGGGAAAAGCTCAGCCCCTCAAGGATATACGAGCACGGGGCCAAGGGCCTGGAGGAATTGGGTGACTTCCTCGTCCTTTTCCCAAAACAGATAAAACGCATCATCAGAAAGATCCTGAGGGACGACATCCATATAAAGCTGACCCACATAGGACTTGACCGGCTGATCACTGATATGGACCGATCAAGCAACAGGATCACCTTTGGCATGATTATCAGTGCAATACTTCTTGGCTCTGCCATAATGCAGTCAACAGGCGCAGGAGTAAAAATCTTCGGCATGTCGGTACTGGGGTTGCTCAGTTTTGCCCTCGCCTTTCTTCTGGGCATATGGCTTCTCATATCCATCATAAAGTCGGGAAGGCTCTAGATCACACGCTGCATCACAATTTTCCCCTTTGATGGGGTTCTAAAACAATGACCTCACCGAGAAAACACATTCTTATTACAGGTCTCCCCGGAGTTGGCAAGACAACCCTCATTAAGAAAGTCTCGGAACAATTAAGGGACTTACACTCTGTCGGTTTCTATACTGCAGAGATAAGGGAAAGAGGTGTAAGAGAAGGTTTTGAGCTGGTATCTTTTGATGGGAGAAGGGGCGTTCTTTCCCATACCGACATAGAGGGCCCTCAAAGGGTGGGCAAGTACGGTGTTGATATAAAGGGATTTGAAGACTTTCTTGACTCTATTTCATTTCTGAATCCTTCAATAAACCTTATCATTATCGATGAAATCGGGAAGATGGAGTGTTTGTCACACAAGTTTAGATTACTCATCAAGAAGATCCTGGATTCGGAAAAGAGGCTCATCGCCACCATTGCCCTAAAAGGCAGTGGGGTTATTGAAGAAATAAAAAAGAGGGATGATATCAGGCTTATTGAAATAACACACAGTAACAGAGAATCTCTCGTGTCAGAAGTTCTGAAAATTCTGAACTAAACCATCGCCCTTATCAATTATATCCGTAAATGCGCAGTGTTGAGGATATGTCGTGGCTGCGGCTTTCACCGACCAACCAACACTTTCAGGAAACCGAAACTGGTGCGAATTACCATTTGAAAGTAACAAAACAGGCATGTGCTGTTTAACACATACCTGTAAACACCAGTAACGCCATTTCCACACCTTAGCGACAGAATAACTGCTTGACAACCCCCCATAACAGGAGTACAAGGAAAGTAAAGAGTAGTTCACCAAAAGTGGTGGTATTGCTTTTCTCAGCAGAAAGGTTTAAGTCGGCTGACCGACGTTTTGAAGTATTAGTTGGCAAGTGGGGAGGAAACTGTAGGGGAGAGCTTCAATCAATTATAACCCATTAAGAGGAGGGTGACATGAAAAGGAATGTGTTTGTGGTATTTCTTTTAAGTCTTTTGTTGGGGCTGTCGTTATCTGCAATTTGCCGGGCAGCGTCGAATCCTAGTGGATTAGTGGTTGTCCGTGGAGCCGATGGTTCTCTATGGAAAGCAACCTGCCTTGGAACTTCATGTTCGGCATTCACAAGTTTTCCCGGTAATTTCAGTTCACAGCCGACCGTTTACTGGGATGAGGAGATCAAAAGGTACATAATCTGGGGCCGTGCTTCCGACAGCTCGATATGGAGGGCATCTTTTAACCAGTTGGGCAGTTTCAACAATGACTGGGCTTCCGTACCAGGCTCGACGCCATCTCCAGTCGCAGGCGCTGGGGGAATTTTATCCTATACTTTTAGTTTCATAGGGACAGATTTGACCGGTATCGTGGTCAACACAACTGCCACCGAAATTACTTCTAGGTCCATAGCTTGTCCTTATAATGGCATGATTGAAGCAACTGCCACGGGAACAGTCGATTTGGACAGGTCTAGTACAACTAACTACAGCTACGTGAACATAGGCCTTAACACGTCTGCAACAATGCCCCTAGTGCAGCCATGGGTTCAAGTCCCCCCTGGAACGCCGGTGGGGGTTACGTCATTCCATTTTTCCGTTTCGAGACTTTTCGGCTGTACCGGAGGCACAACAATAACGGTATATCTGGTCGCTCAAAGAGACAACTATGGGTCAATGAGTGGAGCCGATCTCACTGGCGTAACTTTATTTGTTAAATATCTCACAGTAACCCCTGATGAATGAATTGGTTAGGTTGACAAGGTGGACAGGAGGCGACCAAAGGGGGAAAAATGAAAAATAATGTGTTTGTCAACGGAGGTATGCAATATGGTAACATCGTGGGTATGACTAAGAAGGAAGTATGGCTTTTGATTGCTCTGATTGTTCTAATTGTAATAGACACTTTTTGAGGATTACTATAAGGTGTTTGTTACAGGAAGAAGACCTAATTTTAAATCTGTTTCCTCAAATAACAGATTACTTCCAGCAATCGTGACCACACGGGTCTGATCCTAGTCACGAAAAGCGTTTACAAAACCTGTACACGCAACTGCTGTCTAGTACAATTTAGCTTTGGCTTCTGTAAAGGTACCTTGGCTTGGGACGAAAATGTCACTCATCCAGACCTTTCGGAAATCGCGGCGGAGAGTTCCGTCTTAAGCAAAACAAATGGCGACTATCTTGAGAATCTTGGTTTCAGCAATGAGCTTGATACTACGCTTCAAGCAGGGCAAGTACATCGTCGTCTTTAAAGGAAAGATGGGAAACGTTGAGCAGCAAGTCCAGTGTCCACTATGATGAAAGCCTGTGAAACAGGGTAGGCTGAAGACTATTAATACAAAGGAAGAAGGCAGAGTCCAAAAGGCTCTGCCTTCTTCCTTGATTTCATCAGTCCGCTAATCTACTTTCTTTAAATCCATATTGCATTTGCACTTGCCGGGTTTGTCCGAAACGGTATTGCACATGCAGGAGCCCCCGCAGTTGCAGAAATATATCCCCGTTCCCTTGAGGTTCACTCTTTTCACAGGATTGCCGCAACCACATTTCGTTGGGTCCTTTGGGTCAAGGCTGCATTTGCACCCCTCTGCGCACGTACAGACCAGGGCCTCGTTCCCCTCAATCTTGAGAACATGCCCCCATTTCATGGGTTTATTGCATTTGCAGTTTCCGGGTTTGGTGCTTACGGAATCACAATGGCAGTCCTTTCCGCAATCACAGAAATAAAGCACATCCTGCCTTGGCTCATCCGCTTTCGCGGTTACCATCACTGCGCTGAGCAGAAACACCGACACTGCCACAACCAATAAAAGCTTTACTGTACTCATATTTCCCCTCCTTTCCCTGTTGTTCCGGCCTTCTCTTATCCTTATATCATATATCCGCCTTGCCCGCAAGCAGGGTTTTTATGGACGCATTCTTGTTATCATATCTGAGGAAGTGCCGCATATGAAGAAACTTCTGGTTCTGTAGGGGGATAAAAGCGATTGTGAAAAAGACCGACAAGTCATTGCATGAAGAGAGCAAAGGACAAGATAAAAATACCGACAAAATATGGTGTCCTGAAGGGGGACGTTATCAGTACGTTGAAGTGTGCAGGGCGTCCTGCAAGAAGATACACAGGTGCGAGGCCTATGCTGATTACCGGGAACCGAAGCTGATATAATCGTATGTCCTCTTCGAGAAAAAGGATAAAGAAGCAGCACCCGCTCCAATGGCTTGTGGAGCCTCTGATGGGAGAAACAAGCTATCTGGAAAAACCCATGTTTGGGTGCCAAGCATGTTATCTTCATGGGCGTTTGACCCTGGTCCTGGCAGATGGGGATGAGCCATGGAACGGCCTCCTTGTTCCTACTGAAAAAGATTTTCATGACTCTCTCATAAAGGACTTCAAAGATGTTGTTCAGCATCCTGTCTTGAAAAAATGGCTCTATGTATCTCAATCATCGGAAGATTTTGAAACCATAGCTTCTGATATTGTGGAGGCTGTCAGAATGAATGACCTTCGATTTGGAGTTGAACCGAAGGACCGGGCTTTAAAAAGAGGCGGGAAAACATGAGACCTATCCATTGCACAGGGCGGACCTCGGCTAAACAAGCTCCCTCACCGAGCCCGGGAGTGCATGATAGGTAATTGATGGAGGCGTTCCTCGCATCTCTGATGTTCGTTGTGCTCGCGGAGATGGGCGACAAGACCCAGCTCCTTGCCATGGCTTTTGCCTGCAGGTTCAGGTGGCAGGTTGTCATGTGGGGCGTATTTGTCGCAACGGCCGCAAACCACCTCATGGCTGCTGCCTTAGGGAGCTATCTGGCGGCAATTGTGCCGTTCGAGTATATCAAGGCAGCTGCTGCAGCCTCATTTGTCATGTTCGGTCTCTGGACAATCAGGGGTGACACCCTGCATGGGGAGGATCAGAAGTACCGCTTCAGCCCCTTCTGGACCGTAGCGGTGGCGTTCTTTATGGCAGAGATGGGCGACAAGACCCAGCTTGCCACCATTGCGCTCGCAGTGAAGTATAGCACCATCATCACTGTATGGCTGGGGACAACTATGGGTATGATGGTGTCCGATGCCCTTGGCATTATCGTGGGCAATGTGATGGGAAAACGTCTTCCGGAACGTGCCATCAAGTGGGGGGCTGCACTGATCTTCATCGCCTTCGGCTGCTACGGACTCTATGAGAATTTACCAGGGCGTATCTGGAGCCCTGCCGTGGTTGCAGGATGTGTCCTGCTGCTTGCGGGATGCATGTATCTTTTTGTGCGCATAGGTGCAAAAAGGGGCGGGTATGTCCCGGTCTGTCCGCCCGGTGAAGTGAAAGAGGATAAGCCGACAACAGCCGGATAGGAAACATCAGGGATTCGCGTCATCTACGGTATCCAGAACCCTCGCAGGAGA
>Ga0335082_10005195_pt1 | contig 14218 bp, 20 predicted proteins | sample Lox_Sample_41_FD_206718 | JGI IMG/M metagenome (GOLD analysis project Ga0335082, IMG submission 206718) | Soil microbial communities from Loxahatchee National Wildlife Refuge, Florida, United States - Lox_Sample_4.1 | ecosystem: Environmental > Terrestrial > Soil > Wetlands | place: USA...
TCCGGGCTCACGACTTGCCAGGACTTCCCCCGGTCGTCCGATCGGAACAGAACCTGAGCGGCGAAGTACAGGGAGTGGGGCGGGCGCCGCGAAATCGCGAGCGGCGTGATCCACGTATACCGGTGCTCGACCTCCGTGGGACGCCGGCCGTACGTGCTCACGACCGACGGAGAGATGTCCTGGACCTGCCCCGTGCGGTTGTCGTAGCGAGTGAGGGCGCCGCCCAACCCCGTCCCGTAAACGATCTCGGGATCGGCCGGGTCCGGCACGTCCCAGCCTCGCTCGTCGCCTCCGACCGGATGCCACTCGCGGTAGGTCGGCGCGCCGTAGTCGCTGCGGCTCGCGATGCCGACCGTTCCGCTGTCCTGCTGGCCGCTATAGATCCAGTAGGGAAAGCGATCGTCGGTCTCGAGGTGATAGAACTGGCCCGTCGGCTGGTTGTACCAGCCGCTCCAGGACTTCCCGCCGTTGACGCTCACGACCGTTCCCTGATCGCTCGCGAGGACCCGGTACGCCGGGTGCTTCGGATTGATCCACAGGAAGTGGTAGTCGTCCCCTCCCGGCCCGCCTTTCACGATCCGGAAGGTGCTGCCCGCGTCGTCGGAATGCCGGAGCGATCTGCCGACCACGTACACCGAGTCCCGATTGGCCGGGTCCGAGGTGATGCGGCCGGCGTACCAACCTGCGAGCGACCGATCCCCGTTCACGTGTTGCCACGTGGCGCCGCCGTCGTCGGAGCGATAAAGCCCTCCGTTTCGCGTCTCGGGCGCCGCGTCGACGAGCGCAAAGACGCGGCCGCCGGCCGCCGTGGCGAGGCCGATTCGTCCGAGATCGCCGCCGGGAAAACCGCCTCCCGAAAGGCGCTTCCAGCTTCGCCCTCCGTCGTTCGAGCGGTAAACGCCGCTACCCGGACCGACGACCGGCTGGAAGTAGGAGAGCCACGGGTAGACCCGAGCTTGCCAGGACGCGGCGTAGACCACGGCGGGATCCTCGGGATCGCGGGCGAGATCGACCGCTCCGGTGTTCTCGTCGACGAAGAGGGTCTTCGTCCACGTCTTCCCGCCGTCCTCCGACCGGAAGACGCCCCGCTCGGGATTGGGCCCGAAGAAATGGCCGAGCGCCGCGACGAGGACGACGTCGGGCGCCCGAGGGTCGACGAGGATCCGGCCGACGGACCGCGTGGCCTCCAGTCCGAGACGCCGCCAGCTCTTGCCGCCGTCGTCGGACCGAAACACGCCATCCCCGGAGGCGACGTCGTAGCGCGGCGACACCTGGCCCGTCCCGACGTAGACGATCTTCGGATCGGACGGGGCGATCGCGAGCGTGCCGATCGCCGCGGCCGTCTCGTGCTGGAAGAGAGGCGCCCAGGTTTCGCCCGCGTCGTCGGTTCTCCAGATGCCGCCGACCGCGGCTCCGAAGTAGAACGTGTTCGGCTGCTCCGGGATGCCTTCGGCGCAGAGGCTCCATCCCCCGCGGAAGGGTCCGAGCAGCCGCCACCGCATGTCGGAGAAGAGCCCCGGATCGAAGGCCTGGCCCGCCGCCGGCCAGGGCCGCGCCATCAGCAAGGCCAGCGAGCATGTCGCGAATCGAAGCCAAGGGAAGCGCTTCACGTGTCCCCCTGCCGAAGATTCTTCGCCGACTCTTCCGAGTCGGCGGGCGGCCCAGCCTACCTCACCGTCCGGACGCCCGCCCCTGCTCGCCATTCACGCCGGCCCCTTGGGAGGAATGGAGTACGTGCTTGTGCAATGAGCGACGACGCGGCTGTCCCCGTCCGAGAAGAGCAGGATCTCGCCGAAGGCGAGGACCTTTCCGACCTTGAGCAGCCGAGCCTCGGCGATCAAGTCCGCGAGCGGCGGCTTGCGGAGGAAATTGATCGTCAAGCTCGTCGTCACGGCGAGCGGCACCAGGCCGATCTCCGCGAGCAGCGCCGCGTAGATCGCGAGATCCGCCAACGCCATCATCGAGGCTCCCGAAAGCGTGCCGCCCGGCCTCAGGTGCCGGCCGGCCGCGCGCAGACGAACCCGGGCGCTCTGAGGGCCGACCTCTTCGACGACCATCGTTCCCTTTCCGTCCAGGCCCTCTTCCTCGAAGAAGTGCTGCAGATCGGCGTGACCGAGCTGTGGCATCGTCAAGTCCTTTCTCCCGAGGCCTCGTCGATCAGGGCCGCCGAGAACCGTCGAGGATCTTCCTCCCCAGGAAGCGCTGCATCGCCGCAAGTGTGCGCTCGCGAAACTCGCGATGCGGACTGTGCCCGCACCGGGCGAGAACGAGAGCCTCCACGAACCCACTGCACCCTCGCGCGAGCGCCTCGACCTGTCGGAGCGTCCCATACGGGTCCTCCTCCCCCTGGAGGACGAGCACGGGAGCGCCGACCGCGGGCAAAACGTCTTCGATCGACCAACGCGCAAAGGCCGGATCGAGCCAGACCTCGCTCCAGCTCTCGAAGGTCGCGTCCACGTCTCGGGCGTGGTGGCGCGCGAGCGCGCGCTTCAAGTCCCCGCGCGCATACGATTCCACCGCGGCAGCGATCGACCGCAGGCACACGTCCTCGACGAAGAGGTGCGGCGCCTCGAGCAGCAGCCCGAGCGGGCGCGGCGCGCCGTCGGCGGCTCGGCCCGCGTAGATCAGGGCAATCGAGGCGCCGTCGCTCTCGCCGACGAGCACCGGCCGCACGACGCCCAGCCTTTCCAGCACGCGCGGCAATACGGTCAGCGCCTCCTCGTGCATGAAGGAGACCGGACGCGGGCGCAGGGCGGGATCCGATGCGCCGTAGCCACGCCGGCTGTAGACCAGGGCGCCGCATCCCACGCTCGCCGCAAGATGTTCGGGAAAGTCGCGCCAGGCCGAGACAGACCCCAGCCCTTCGTGCAGGAAGACGAGTGTCGGCGCCTCCCCGGGGCCCGGCCCATGCCAGACGTACTCCAGGCGGTACCCGGGAAAGTCGAGCCACTGCGACACGGCGCGTCGAACCTTCCGCCGGAACGGGCTAGGAGCGCCGGGCCAGTGCCAGCCCGGGCTCCTCCTCGACGGCGATCTCCCGCATCCGGAACTTCCGGATCTCCCCGGTCACCGTCATGGGAAGGGATGTCCCGCTCCGGCCGGCGCTCCCGAGGCGAATCGGAGTCCCAGGATTCCCGCCACGATCAGTCCGATGCAGAGCAGTCGCGCCGCCGTGGCCGGCTCCCCGAAGAGACGGATCCCGAGCAGGGCTGTTCCCACAGCGCCGATTCCCGTCCAGACGGCGTAGGCCGTGCCGACGGGAAGCGTGACGAGCGCGCGGGAGAGGAACAGGAAGCTCGCGAGCATCGCCGCCACCGTGCCGACACTCGGCCAGAGACGCGAGAAGCCGTGGGTGTACTTCAGCCCGATGGCCCATGCCACTTCCATCAGTCCGGCAATCAAGAGAGCGAGCCACGCCACGTTGCACCTCCCGGCGCGAGACTTCTTCCGATCGGATGCAAAGACCCAGGTGCTCAGCCGGCCCCGGTACCGCTCCTCACGGCTTTTCGGGAATCGAGGAAGCGTGATCGACCGTGTAGACCCAGTGTCCTTCGTGGCGCTTCGCGATCACGGTGAACCGGCCCTTCATCACCATCGACGGACCGCCGCCGCTCTTGGGCTGAAACGTCAGGGAAACATCGCCCCAACCCGTGGCGAGCTCCCGGGAGGAGTCGTAATGCGTGTTCGAGAAGACCACGTCTTTCACGGTGTTGCCGGAAAGCAGTCCCTTGTAGAACTCGCGAATTGCCTTCTCCCCACGGGCCTCGGCGGCGTCGGGAAGCCACATCACCGCGTCCGGGGCGTAGCAGGCCACGATCGCCTCCAGGTCGTTCGCCTTGACCGCCGCCGCCCACCGCGCGTCCACCGCCGCGGCGCCGGTCTCCGCGCTGTCCGCGGCCATGGCGGCCGCACCGCCCAGCATCAGACCGGCGAGAAGCGAGGCGTATCGGCTCATCTCGTACCTCCTCGATCGTCGGCGCGAATCATAGCCGGAGCAGCCATCGGCAGTCGCCGGCCGAGGCCGCGCGCAACGGCTCGCTCGAGGACGCCGCTGCCCCATCAGGCCCGGCGGGAGTAGCGTCCCTCCATGAAGGTCTGCCATTGCGTCCCGTCGGGAGACATGTCCATGCGGAAGACGTAGCGGCCCGGCTCCCTCACGTCGAAGACCGCGCGACTGTGCCCTTGAGGGCTGCGATTGGACAGGGTCAGTACGTCTCCCTCGAACTGGCCGGTGAACTCGTTGGGAGGCATGCCCATCGAGTCGAACCAGTGCAAGGCGTAACAACGGCGGGCCGGGTCCCAGCTGAATACCCCGTGCCCTCGAAACCCGACGGCGCCGTTGCGCTCCTGCTCGTACTCCTGGACGACGACGAACCCATCGAGCGCCGACCGATTGTCGACCCGCCCGACGGCCGTGCCGCCGACCGGATCCCACGGCGATGGGCTCAGGCGCTCTTCCCCGACCCACGAACCGAGCAGTTTCTGAAGGTGATGATGCGGCTCCCCCGGCTTCGGCATTTCCATCGTTGCCTCCTCTCTTCCCCTCCGCCTCTCGGAATCTACGCAGCGACCGAAAAACGGTTTTTCACCTCACCGGACCGTCCGAGCCGGTTGACGCAGCCGAGAACGTCATGACCGGATTGAGCACGGCCAGGATCTCCGGAATCCGGACGCTCGGAGGCGTCTTCACCTCGACCGGAACCGGCCCGACGCTCAAGTCGAGACACCCCTGGCGGCTCACCCGCACCAGATAGGAGCCGGCCGGAAGCCCGCGGAACTCGACGTGCCCGCCGGCGTTGGCCACGGCCGATTTCGGAGGCTCGCCCGAGGGAGCATCCACGCGGGAAACCGAAACGAGCGCGCCCGGCACCGGCGAGAGGTCCCGGCTGACCACATTGACCACGATGACGCCCGGAGGGCTCCAGTGGATCTGAGCGTCGCTCGTCCCCCGAAGGCCGGCGAGGACGAACAGCAGGCAGGTCATCATGGGATCTCCTCATTCGAAGGGTCAGGCTTTCCGCTCGAGCCGCGCCCGGAACGGGGAAAGGCAAGCCAGCCCGCGAGCGCGCACAGCGCCGCGGCCGAGACTCCGCCCGCGACCGCGGCGAAGAGCCCGGCGCCGCCAAAGGCGACCGTGGCCACCGCGGCGGTGAGCGTCACGAGCGCGCCCCAGAGAAACATCGCGGGCCGGGCCCACCGAGGGCCCGCGAGCAGCCCGTACAGAGCGACGAAGCTCACGACACCGTAGGCGATCTCGATGACCATCACGAACCTTTGCCCGCCGGTCTCGGCTTCGTGGTATCCGCCGACACCTTCGCGGATTCCGGACACGCCCGCCACGACGAGCAGCAGAACCGGCAGAGACAGACGAATCCACCGCGAGCCTCGCCGCCCGTTGCGGCCTTCCACGACCGTAAGGCTCACGCCGGCCGGAACACGGCCCGAACGTCGGGCCGGCGCAGCGCCCGAATCATCGCAACGAAGGCAAGTGCAAGGCCTCCGGTCAAGAGCAGCGTGATGCCCACGCCGAGCGGCCGGAGAGAAGGAGGAGTGTTCGCCGCCTCCCCGATCGCCCTCGTCCAAACGACGGACCATAGGATCGAGAAGCAGACGACAAAGGTCAGTCCCAGCCAGCAGAACACCTCGATGGCAGGCCGCGCCCAGGGGCGCAGCCGCAGCAACGCGATGGCACAGAAGGCGGCGATGAGTCCGACCACCATCTGCAGGGTCACCTCCACGCCGAAGTTGCGGAAGGCGAACCGAAGGATCCGCTCCGACACCAAACCGGTCCAGGGGCTCGGGCGGGTGAGCAGCTCCTTCATTCCCCCGAGCTTCCACATGATGAGACCCAAGAGCCCGCCCAGGAATCGGAAGCCTCCGAAGATCAGCCACGCCGCGCCGATGACCGTCACCGCCTTGGGACGCTCGCTCGCCTCCTCCGGCGGACCCGGCGCGGATCCTGTCGAGGCGACCCGATCAAGCTCCACGGGCGGCCCTCCCGTTCAATTCTTCCACGGATTCCTCCCTCTTCCTTGGGCAGGATGCCGGCGCACGGCCGGTTCATCGGTCCCGCTCGAGCTGCCGCCGGAGGCGTCGCAGCGCGATGATCCGAATCAGGCCGATCCACGGGCCGAACACGAGCCAGTAGCGGCGGAACTTCCGCCGGGAATCCGGATCCGTCGTCGCGACACGGGTCTCCGTTGCGATGCGAGCCAAACCCGCGCCGGCCGGCCGCGCGCTGATATTCCAGACGATCTTCGCGAAACCCGGCTCCGCGAAGGCCAGAAACTCCGGTCCGGGCATTCCGCGGAAAACGACGATGGGAGCCCACGGCTGCGTCACGGCGCCGGCCACGAGCTCCTCGCCGGGGCTCTCCTCGAGGACCTTCCAGCCGATCGAGAGCGCCGTTTCGAGAAAAGGCCGAGGCTCACGATCGGCAGCCGGCCGCCTGCTTCGCCGGTTGCGCCAGCGCTCGGGAACGGTCCGCATCGCAAACAGCGCGCGCACGATCGGCGACTCTGTGAAATCGAGCGCCCGCAGGGCCGCATAGGCGCGCGCAACAGCGGCGGGAACGAGGACCTCGTGTTGCTCGCGCGTTTCGAAGGAAGGCATGTACTTGTCGATGAGCACGCGCCGCCCTCTTGCCTCAAGGCGCGGCGCCCGGCGCGCGAGCGGCCGTGTCGGTGGCTTCTCCCAGGATTTCCCAGATCTTCGGGATCCACTCCCGATGCTCCGGTTTCATCAACACGGAGCGCAGGGCGGTGACCGTGTCGCGATCCCGCCCGACGCCTTCGAAGTCGAAGAATCGGACCGGCAGCTCTGCCAGAGCGAGATGGAGCCCGCGCCGCGCCGCCTCCTCGAAGATTCGCCGGGCGAGCGCCGAGGACTCGCCGACGCTGCCGGCTTGCGGCGCCCACACGACGATGTCGAGCTGCGGCGCGAAAGCCGCGGCGAACCTTCGATCCGCCCGCAGTCGGCCGTGGAGCTCCAGCGCCGCCGCGCGGCAGTTCGAAAGCATCCGGGCGAACTCTCCCCCGCGAGCGAGGGGAAATCGCTTCAGGGTCGCCCAGAGGGCCACGGCGCTCGCCCCCGGCCGGGAGCACTCGAGGCTGATTTCGCCCAGATGCAGTTCCGTCGAGGTGAAGTAGGTGTAACGCGAGTCGTGCTTGTAGAGCCGGCCGACGGAGGGATCGCGGAAGAGCACACACCCGCAGCCGTAAGGCTGCAATCCGTGCTTGTGAGGATCGATCGCGATCGAATCCGCCTCCCCCAGCCGCTCGAAGGCGGAGCGGGCCTCGACCTCCAGGTTGTCGGCGAGACCGAAGTACCCGCCGTACGCCGCGTCGGCGTGGAGGCGGAAGCCGTGCCGCCGCTTGAGCTCCAGAATCTCCGGCAGGGGATCGACGGCGCCGGTCCCCGTCGTGCCGATCGTCGCGACGACGGTCCCCACGCCTCCCCGCTCGAGTCTTTCCCGAAGCGCCTCGATGTCCAGACGCCCGAGCCGGTCGCACGCGACCGATTCGAACCGGAGCCCGAGCACTCCGCCGATTCGCTCGTGCGTGTAGTGGGCCTGTTCCGAGGCCACGACCGCGAGCCCCGGGTGCAGGCGCCCCGAGACCCACAAGGCCTCGAGGTTCGCCATCGTGCCGCCGCCACACAGGTGCCCGAGGTGCGTCTTCCAGCCGAAGAGACGGGCGATCTCGGCCACCGCCTCCTTCTCCATCGCCGAGCTCGCGCGGCCGCCATCCAAGGCATGGTTGTTCGGGTTGATCCACATCGCGAGCGCGTACGCCAAGCGCGCCACGGGATGCGGGGGCTTGAGCATCTGGCCGGCGTAGAGCGGGTGGAAGTAGGGATAGTTGTCCCGCAACCGGCGAGCCGTCTCGAGGAGCACGGCCCGCGTCGCCTCGTCTCGGGCGGGGGCGGCTCCCACCGCGGGGAGCCCCGCAAACCCCGCCTCGAGCGACTCGAGCGCGCCGCGCAGGACCTCGAGCGACTCTCTGTCGAAGAGAAACGGATCGTTTACGCCCATGCCTCCGCAAACAGGCGCGCGAAGTTGCCACCCAGGATCTTCGCGACCCGCTCCGGGGAGTAGCCGCGCCCGATGAGCATTGCGGCGAGCGTGTCGAGGCGCCGGGCCGAATTCAGGTCCGGCACGAAGGTGTAGACGTCCTCGCTCTCGCCCGGCGCCGAGATGCCGAGCTTTCGACGCTGCGCGATTTCCTCCTTGAACTGAGCGATGTACTCGGGCGTCAGCGCGACCGGGGAGACCGAGCCGTCGGTGCCGATGCCGACGTGGTCCTCGCCGCAGAGGTTGACCGCGTGGTCGATGTGGCGGATGACGTCCTCCGCCATCGGCTGGCCCTTCGTCCGGAGAAAAGGCATCAGGTAGACGCCGAAGACGCCGCCCTTGTCGGCGAGCAGCCGCAGTTGCTCGTCGGTCTTGTTGCGGGGCAGGTCGGCCACCGCGGCGCACCCCGCATGCGTGATCGCGACCGGCTTTTTCGAGACCTCGATTCCCTCCGTCGTCGTCCGCCGGCCGCAGTGCGAGAGGTCCACGAGCACGCCGATCTCGTTCATCCGTTCGACCAGTCGCTTGCCGAACCGGGAGAGGCCGGCGTTGCCGGGCTCCAGGCAGCCGTCGCCCACGAGGTTTCGGCCGTTGTAGGTGAGCTGGATGATTCGCACGCCGAGCTCATAGAAAGTGTCGAGCCGCCCGAGCTCGTCGCCCAGCATCAGGGTGTCCTGGAATCCATAGATCAATCCGAACCGCCCGGACGACTTGGCCGCCCTGATGTCCGCCGCCGATCTCACCTTCACGAGCGCGTCCGGATGCTTGTTGACCTCGCGGTCCCAGAATCCGATCTGATCCACCGTCTGCGGGAAGGCTCCCTGGAGCACGCCGACGGCGCTCACCGTCAAGTTCACCGCAGTCACCCCGGAGGCCTTCGCCTCGGAGAGCTCCGCCGCGGTCAACGCCGCGTCCCTCGGCCGCGAGGTGATCCCCAGACCGCTCAGGGCATCGATCACGACCGAGCGGTCGTAGCCCGCCCACCCGGCTGGCGCGGCGCCCGGTCCCGCCAATCCGGCAGTGCCGCGCGCCAGGGCCCTCGGCACCGCCGCAAGACTCGCCGCGCCCGCGGCGGCCATCGCAAGAAAACTTCGGCGATCGAGCGCCAGCGTCATCTCCTGCTCCTTCGTCGCGACGTAACCTACCAGAGTCTCCCGCTCGAGGAGCCCTGGCCGGCCGGGGCCCGAACCGCAAAGACCAGGTGGGTCAGGCCGCGGAAGCGGACTTCACGCTCCGGCGCCATGCCGAGCTTTCGCGCGACACCCTGCGACGGAAGATTCTCGGGCCGGATCAAAGAGATCACCCGACGCTCACCCCGCACCCCGAAGGCGTAATCGCGCACGGCCGACGCGGCCTCCGTGGCGTAACCCCGACGCCAGAAGGGCCGGTGGATCAGGTAGCCGATCTCGAGCTCCCAGTCGCCTTCGACCTCCTGGAGCAGAAGCCCCACCTGGCCCACGGGCGCGCCGAGGGACCGATCCTCGACCAGCCACAGGCCATGGCCGTCGTCCTCGTAGTGGCGAAGATGCCTCGCGAGCCACTCGCGCGACTCCGCGCGATCGAGCGGCTTGGGATAGAAACGCATGACTTCGGCGTCTCCGAGCATTTCCGCCACGAAGTCGAGGTCCTCCGGTTCGAGCTCTCGCAACCGCAGCCGGGGCGTCTCGAGAATGACCGTCATGCTGCCACCCCCTTTCGTCCTTCCCGCGAGGAAACGATTCTTGGTTCCCGGCGGACTTCGCGGAAACACCCGACCTCGTCCGTCGATGACGGCCCGGGGGTCAGCCGCGCGAACATCCCTGCGATTCTCCACCCGGCCGAACGCGGCCGCGTGCCGCGCCGGCCCGGAGGATGTAAAGTAAACTTGACATCGGTCTTCTGACGTGCCTCAGAAAACGAATGGCACCATCCGCCACGTTCTCCTCGCGTACTGCCGGTACTCGGGGTAGAGCTCGACGACGAGCCGCTCCTCGCAGAGCATGCGGCCGACCGACGCGGCGACGAGCAGTACACCCATCGACGCCGAGGTCTCCGACCAGTTCGATATCACGCCGGCCCAAGCCAGGAGACACAGCCCGGTGTAGATCGGGTGCCGGATGAACCGGTAAGGTCCGGTCGTGACGAGTCCGCCCGGCGTCGGATCCGCCCGCGCATGAAAGCTGCGAAGGCCAAAGGTCAACCGCGCCCAGGTCACGAGGGCCACCGCCGCCACCTGAAGCGCGATGGCCGCCGGGGACCGCGCCAAGAGCGAACGATTGGCGAGGAGCCCTAGAAGGGCAACCACCATGACGAGGAGCGCCAGAAGCGACAGAGTCTTCAGCACGGGCCCCCGCCAACGATCAAGCGGCCGCTCGGCCGCGCGCCTTCCACCACTGCCACAGCGCGGCCGCGAAGGCGACGTTCAGCGCCAGCCCCAAGACTCCGACCTCCGGTCCGTAGATCGCGGTCTCTCGGACTCCAAGCGCGCCCAACTTGGTTCCAAACCCGAAGAAGACATAGGCGCCTCCGTTCCACGCGCCATGGCTCACGCTGGAGACGATCACCGATCCGGAGATGAGCCTCAGTAGGCCCCAGATCGCGCCCATGACCGCTGCGTTGGCGATGAAGACGGGAATCCGCGCCGCCGGCAAGTCGAAGCCCGTCTTGAGAGAAACCGCCGACACGTGCCACAGCGCAAAGGCGATGCTGCTCCAAACCAGGGTCTGACCTTGCGTCCGACCGGCCCGTCCGAGCGATGCCCAGAGCCAGCCTCGGAAGAAGCCTTCCTCGGTGAGGATGACGACCAGGGTCGTCGTGAGCCCTACGAGTCCCGCATTGAGCCAGACCTTCGTCCAGTTGGTCGCGGAGAGGTTGGCGGCGCCGGATACGACACAAATAAGCGCCACGGTTCCCAGCACCACGAGTGGATAGAGCAAGGCCAGACCGTAGTCGCTCCATTGTCCCCACACGAGCCCCACGCTCTGACGCGATAGGCGCTCCAGATACCAGAAGAGTCCCATCAGCGGAAAGAGCGGCAGCGCGCTGAACGTGGAGAGCCCGCTGGCGTCCATGGTGGTCGTGACAGCGATCGCCGCGAGCACGCCCAGTAGCGGCCGTTTCAAGGCGGAATCCATCATTTCCCCCCCTTCCGACGCCAGCCAGAGCCGACCGTCATCTGGCCGTTCCGGGGGTCAGGGCTCGGCCTGAGTGAGCGCGTGGAGCTTTTGCATCGTCGCCCAGTTGCGGGCCGTCGTCGTCTCCCCGAGCACCCGGTTCACGGCCTCGGCCAATCGGCTCTCGAGGAGCCCCTGGGCGCACCAGAGGTAGGCGACCCGCGAGCCCAGCGCCAGGGCATCCGGTTCCCAGCTCTGCCTGGTCAGCGGCTCGAGCCGCGACCGATCGGCCGGGTTGCCGAGAACCGAGACCAGGAGACGCGAGGCATCCCTGGCGACGGCGGCGAGCGGGTTGACGGCGACGATCGCCTCGAGCTCCGCCGCCGTGATCACGAGAACGCGGGCCGAGACGCCGAGGCGCCGCGTCATTCCGTCTTCGATGCGCGACGCGGCGGCCGCCAGTTGCCCTCGGGTCGAGGTGAAAACGACGTTGCCGCTGTTCAAGAGCGTCCTCACGCCGCTGTAGCCCAGATCCTCGACGAGGGCCTTGAGGTCGGCCATCGCCACCCGCTTGGCGCGCCCGACGTTGATGCCGCGGATGAGCGCCACGTGCACGCCTCCGGCGCCGCGACGTCCCTCTCTCTTCGGGGTCGAGCAGCGAGCCCGTCCCCCGCCGCGGCTCCCTTTCCCCGTCGATGCCTTCCTACTTCTCATTTGAATCACCGCCCTTCCGAGAACGAATGAACCGAAAGGTCGAGAGAATCGCGACGGCGAGCGGCGCGACGAGCAGGCCGACCGAGACCTTCAGGAAGACCGCCGGCTCGAGACCGGCCCCGTACAGGGCCACGATGCCGACCGCGGTGAAGAGGCTCGCAATCAGGAGCCCGCGGCCGAAGTGGGCGTTGGCCGCGTACCAGGTGGCGTCGTCGCCGAGTGTGGAGGGCGTGCGAAATCCGTAGAGGAGGTTTCGCGGGATCTTGCGCAGGGCGAGAGGAATCGCGATGAGCGCCATCAGTACGGCACATCCGAGAATCGTGACGACGCCCTTCTCGAAGACGCTCACCGCTCTCGTTTACCTCGGGCGAGGCCGGGCGATCGTCACTTGTCGCTCGGCAGCGGCAACGACGCCTGACCGAAGACGTACTTCCAGCCGCTCGGGGTGCGCACGTACGTGTCGCTGAACCAGAGCTTGCGCTCGAACGCCTTGCCGTCGCTCGTGCCCTGGATCCACAACAGAGCCGTCACGACCGCCGTGTCTCCCCACACGCGGACCTTCTGCTCGAGCTCCTCCTGGTGCTCGTAGATCGAGCTCCTGGTGCGCGCTTCGTTCAAGAGGTCCGCCTTGCTGAACGTCTTGCCCCGACCCGTGACGAGCACGAAATCGTCGGCCAGGATGCGGTCCATCCCGGCCGCGTCGTTCGACTTGACGGCCGCCTGGTACTGCGTGTCCAGGGCGGCGACCGTCTTGGCATCCTCCGCGGGGGATGCCGCCCTACCGGAAACCGCCAGAAGCACGCCGACCGCCAAGGCGGCGACCCATGAGCCGCGGGGCGCGGGCGCCGGAGAGCAGTCGTCGTTTCCCGTCAATCGAAGCATCGGTGCACTCCTTTCGACTCTCAAGCCAGAGCCCGCCGCAAAATCCTACCTGCGCCCGGCGGCCCGCAGGAGCCCATTGACACCTGCCTTTTCGGCGGTCGATCGGCTTGTCTTGCCCTGCTTGACATGCAAGCATTTACTTGCATATGATGCACCGCGTGGTATGGACAAGGTCTTCAAGGCCCTCGCCAGTCCGGCGAGAAGGCGGCTGCTAGACAGTCTCCGAGCGCGCAGTGGGCAGACCCTGGGAGAGCTGTGCACGAATCTCGACATGACACGCCAGGCGGTCACGCAGCATCTCGACATCCTGGAGGGCGCCAACCTCGTCGCGACGATCCGGCGCGGCCGAGAGAAGTTGCACTACCTCAACTCCGTCCCGATTCACGAGATCTTCGAACGCTGGATCCAGAAGTACGAGCGGCGACACCTCGACGCCCTGCGAGATCTCAAGAAGAAATTGGATAGAGAGGAACATGGATAAGCCCGATTTCGTCTACGTGACCTACATCTCGACCTCGCCAGAGAAACTCTGGAAGGCGCTCCTCGACCCCGAGACGACCGCGAAGTATTGGCAGCATACGAACGTGTCCGATTGGAAGCCCGGGTCGAAATGGGAACATCGGCGCGCCGACAAGGAACGGACGGTCGTCCTCGTCGGGAAGGTCCTGGAAAGCACCCCGCCCCGGCGCCTCGTCTTGACCTGGGCTGCTCCGGAAGACGCCGCGCGCGAGGAGAAGCACTCGCGGGTAACCTTCGAGCTCGAGCCGATCGGCGACGTGGTGCGCTTGACGGTGACTCACGACCGATTCGAGCCCGGCTCCAAGATGCTTCCGAGCATCCGGGAAGGCTGGCCCAAAGTGCTCTCGAGCCTCAAATCGCTGCTAGAGGCCGGGCATCCGCTGCCCAGGCTCTGGTAGTGCCCGACGCGGGATAAGGTCCTCGACGACTTCTGCGCCGCCGTGACGCGAAACGACGTCTCGGCCGCCCGCCGGTACCTGAACGATGACCTCGTCTTCGTCGGGCTCTTCGAGACTTACCCCACGCGCCGAGCGATACATCGCGGCGCTGACGAAACTTCTGCGAGTCGTCGAGCGGCTCGAAGTCGAGAAGGCCTCCTCGGAAGACTCCGTCTCGAGGCGATGGCCTGAGGGCATCGCAGACGGAGAGACGGCAGCCGAAGAGGCGGACCCCGCCCCTGCCGCCGGCGTCGCTTCCCCTCCTCCCACAAGAAAAGGGCTTGACAGCCATTCGGTACATCTATATTTTACCTGTCGGTTAATTAACTTATAGGTTTTATATATGACGCCGGACCGTTTGAGCACCACCTTCGCGGCACTCGCCGATCCGACCCGCCGCGCAATTCTGGCGCGCCTCGCTTCGGGCCAGGCGTCGGTCAAGGAGCTGGCGGAACCGTTCGAGATCAGCCCTCCCGCCGTCACCAAGCACCTCAAGGTGCTGG
>Ga0335082_10005196_pt1 | contig 14218 bp, 13 predicted proteins | sample Lox_Sample_41_FD_206718 | JGI IMG/M metagenome (GOLD analysis project Ga0335082, IMG submission 206718) | Soil microbial communities from Loxahatchee National Wildlife Refuge, Florida, United States - Lox_Sample_4.1 | ecosystem: Environmental > Terrestrial > Soil > Wetlands | place: USA...
CGACCGACGTGCTCTCCTGGTACGGGCCAGCAGCGGCGCGCCTGGGTGTGCGCGACCTTTCGTCCGTCGCCACGGGAAAGAGCTTCGGAGATTGCATCCATCCCGATGACCGCGCGCACCGCCAGTCGAGCATTGCGGCTCATCTCGGCGAGAGGGAGAACTTCGAGTGCGAGTACCGCGTGCGCGGCGACGGGGGAAGCCTCGTCTGGCTGCAGGATCGCGGCCGGGCCGAGACCGACGCCGACGGCAAAGTGTATCGCCTGACCGGCGTCGTCCGCGCCGTCACGGGTCGCAAAGCCGAGGAGCAGCGCCTGGAGCGGCTCGCCAATTACGACGAGCTCACGGGGCACTTCAATCGGACGCGGCTGCGCCAGGGTCTCGACCAGGCCGTCGCCACCGCTCTGCGCTCGAACTCGCCCGGCGCCTATCTCGTCATCGGTATCGACAAGCTCGCGACCATCAACGACGCCTTCGGTTACGAGATCGCGGACCAGGTCATTCTCGAGATCGGCCAGCGCCTCGACCAGAGCCTGCGCGAGAGCGATGTGGTTGGCCGCGTGGGCGGCGACCGCTTCGGGATCGTGCTCACGAACTGCCCCGAGGAGAGCGTGGCGATCGCGGCGGAGAAGGTCCTTTCGCGGATCAGCGATGTCCCGATCGGAACTGCCGCGGGTCCCATCTACACCACCGTCTCGATCGGCGGGACGAGTTTTCCGAGCCAGGCTCGCACTGCGCACGAGGTTATGGCGCGCGCTGACACCGCCCTCGCAGAAGCGAAGCGCGCCGGGCGCGACTGTTTCGTGCCCTATCGTCTCGAGGAGCCGCAGCGGCGGCAGCAGCGCGTCGACCTCGCGCTCGGCGAGCGCGTGCAGCGCGCGCTCAAGGAGGACCGGCTCCGCTTCGCTTATCAACCCGTCGTCGACGGTGAGACCGGCGTCGTCGAGTATCACGAATGCCTGCTGCGCATGGTCGCCGAGGACGGCAGCATCGTCACGGCGGGCGGCTTCGTGCCGACACTGGAGCAGCTCGGGTTCATCCGCCTCCTCGACCGCCACGTAGTCGAGCGCGCGGTGCGCGAGGCGATGCAGGACCCGCAGGCCGCGCTCGGCTTCAACATCTCCGGCCTCACCGCCGCCGACCGTGCTTGGCTCCGGCTCGCGGTCTCGCTGTTGCGCGACCGGCCGGACGTGGCGCGCCGTCTGACCATAGAGATCACGGAGACGGCGGCCCTTCACGACATCGAGGAATCCGCGCGCTTCGTCGGCACACTGCGCGAGCTCGGTTGTCGCGTGGCGCTCGACGATTTCGGCGCAGGCTTTACCTCCCTGCGGCATTTGCAGGCGCTTTGCGTCGACATCGTCAAGATCGATGGCTCCTTCGTGCGCGGCATCGCCGACAGTCACGACAATCAGGTGTTCCTGCGCCATCTCGTGGGCCTTGCCCAGGGTTTCGGCCTCATGACCGTCGCCGAGAGCGTTGAGACCGAGCGCGACGCCGTCATTCTGCGCAAGGAGGGTGTGCGGCTGCTACAGGGCTATTACTTCGGCCGTCCGAGCTTGGAGCGGAAATCCCCTCTCCCTTCGCAGAGTGGGGTCCGACGCGCAGCTTCGGGAGGGTGAGGACCCTCAGCCTCGCATCGCTCTGCGATGGGTCCGAGGGATTATTCTTTGCGGCTTTTCGTCAACTCTTCGATCTGCTTCTGCAGCGCGTTGATGCGCTCGGTCAGATCCTTCATGTCGCCACCGGCCGGTGCTGGCGACTCTGTCTTTTGCGCGGGCGTCTCGCCGGGCATGCCGAAGGGCGAGAACATCTTCATGGTCTGCTCGAAGAGCGCGAGGTTCTGCTTCCCCATCTCCTCGAGATTGGTGAAGGGAAAAAGGCCGCCGAAAGTCTGCTGCAGGCTCTTGCGCATCTGCTCCTGATTGCGCGCGAAAGCCGTCATCGCCTGGTCGAGATAGCGCGGCACGAGCCACTGCATGCTGTCGCCGTAGAGGCTGATGAGCTGCCGCAGGAATCCGATCGGCAGCAGGTTTTGCCCCTTCTGTTCTTCCTCGACGATGATCTGCGTCAGGACGGCGCGCGTGATGTCGTCGCCGCTCTTGGCGTCGTAGACCACGAAGTCGCGGCCTTCCTTCACCATGCGGCTCAAATCATCGAGGGTGACGTAGCTGCTGGTGGCGGTGTTGTAGAGCCGCCGGTTCGCGTATTTCTTGATGACCACCGGCTCCGGCTTCGCCGTGCCGCCGGATTGCGCTCCGCTCTGCTCGTCTGCCATGAGCCCGCTTCCGCTGTACAAGTTTGAGGCAGCATATCAGCTTTTGCGCGCGTGTGCGCGTAAGATGTTGCAACGCAACAACCTATCGCCCGCACCTAGCAAGCGCCATATTGCGCCGATATACTCCCGCGCCATGGCGGACCCGCCGGACCTCTCGGCCCTGGCCAAGCGTTATGTGGACCTGTGGCAGGATCAACTAGTCGCCCTTGCGGCACACCCGGAGCTGGCGGAGGGGCTCGCGCGCATGCTCGCAGCCTTCCCTCCGATGCCAGGCTTCGCGCCCCGTGACGGCAACGGTGCTGCCGCGGCTCGGCCCGCGTCCGCTGCCGCTTCATCTCATGGCGGCGATCGCGAGCTTCGGGAGTTCGCAAGCCGCCTTGCCGCTCTTGAAGAGCGGTTGGCTCGCCTGGAGACCGGAGCTCAGCGAAGCCGGAAGAGAGCTCGAAAAACAGCTCGGCGCCGTCGGACTTGAGGCACTCGCCACCGCGGTCGAGGCAGAGCTTCGCGCGCGCGCCGACCGTTTCCTCGCGGGGATCGAGCGCTACCGCGATCACCCCTATCGGCGCGATCTCGCGGATCCTCCCGCGATCTGGGAAGACGGCTCGACGCGGCTCCTCGACTACGGCATCGCGGGCAAGGGCACGCCGCTCCTCGTGGTGCCGTCGCTCATCAATCGCGCTTACATCCTCGACCTCATGGCTGAGAAGAGCCTGCTGCGTTGGCTCGCGAAGCAGGGCATGCGACCGCTGCTCGTGGATTGGGGAAAGCCAGAGCCGCTCGAGCGCGGCTTCTCGCTCACCGACTATATCGCGGGCCGTCTCGAGGCGGCTTTTGAGGCGGCCGCATCGGCCTCGAGCGAGCCCATGCCCGTCATGGGATATTGCATGGGCGGGCTCCTCGCCCTGGCGCTCGCCGCGCGTGGACCGCGCCGGGTGAGCGCGCTCGCACTACTCGCGGCACCCTGGGACTTTCATGCGGAGCGGCCGGAGCAGGCGCGGCTGCTGGGTGCGCTCGCGCCAATGCTGGCTGCATTCTTCCGGCCGCTCGGCGAGCTACCTGTCGACGTCCTCCAGACGCTCTTCGCGGCGCTCGATCCGCTGCTGGCGCTGCGGAAGTTCACGCGCTTTGCCGAGCTCGATCCCGCGAGCGAGCGGGCGAAGGAGTTCGTTGCGCTCGAGGACTGGCTCAACGACGGCGTGCCGCTCGCGCTGCCGGCCGCCGAGACTTGCCTCGGTGAGTGGTATGCCGAGAACGTGACCGCGCGCGGCATCTGGCGCATTGCCGGCGAGAGCATCGATCCCACGCGCTGCACGATGCCGACGCTGGTCGTCGTGCCGGCGCATGATCGGATCGTGCCGCCGCGCTCGGCACGCGCGCTGGGCGAGATATTGCCCCGCGCAGAGGTGCTCTCGCCGCCGCTGGGCCACATCGGGATGGTAGTGTCTCGGGAGGCGCCGAGCATGGTCTGGCAGCCGCTCGCGGCCTGGCTCAAACGAAAGGCTCGCCCGCGCCCCCGGCGACCCGCTGGGCGGCGCTAAGATGACCGCTGTTTGCGTACACCCACGCCTGGACCGCGGGGGTGGCGTAGGTTTAAATTTTGCGCTGCGGCATTATTTAATGGGCAGGTCGCCCCCTTTTCAATCTGCAAGCTCAGGAGTCTCCGATGACCGAGGTCGTGATCGCCAGCGCCGCCCGCACCCCCGTCGGGTCGTTCAACGGGAGTCTCAGCACGCTTCCCGCACACGAGCTCGGCAAGGTCGCGATCCTGGAGGCGATGCACCGGGCCAAGGTCGATGCGAAGGAGATCTCCGAAGTCATCATGGGCCAGATCCTCGCCGCGGGCGAAGGCCAGAACCCCGCGCGCCAAGCCGCTGTTGCGGCGGGCGTGCCCTATGAGGTGACAGCCTATGGCGTAAACCAGCTATGCGGCTCGGGCTTGCGTACAGTCGCGCTGGGCTTCCAGGCGATCCGCAACGGCGACAGCGAGATCGTGGTCGCAGGCGGGCAGGAGAGCATGAGCCAAGCGCCGCACTGCATCCACCTCCGCAACGGCACCAAGATGGGGGATACCCAGCTCGTCGATACGATGATCCGCGACGGGCTCTGGGATGCCTTCAACGGCTATCACATGGGCAACACCGCGGAGAACGTGGCGCAGCGCTGGCAGATAACGCGCCAGCAGCAGGACGAGTTCGCGCTGCGCTCCCAGGCGCGCGCGGAGGCCGCTCAGAAAGCCGGCCGCTTCAAGGAAGAGATCGCGCCGGTGAAGATCGCGACGCGCAAGGGCGAGGTGGTGGTCGATGCCGACGAATATCCGCGTCACGGCACGACGCTCGACGCGCTGCAGAAGCTGCGTCCGGCCTTCGACAAGAACGGCACTGTAACCGCGGGCAACGCCTCCGGCATCAACGATGGCGCGGCGGCAGTGGTGCTGATGACCGATAAAGAAGCGGCACGCCGCGGGATCAAGCCCTTGGCGCGGATCGTCTCCTGGGCGACCGCGGGCGTCGATCCCGCGATCATGGGAACGGGCCCCATTCCCGCAAGCCGGCTCGCCCTCAAGCGCGCGGGCTGGAGCGTCGACGATCTCGATCTCATCGAGGCGAACGAGGCTTTCGCGGCGCAGGCCTGTGCCGTGAACAAGGAGCTCGGCTTCAATCCAGAGAAGGTCAACGTCAACGGCGGCGCGATCGCGATCGGCCACCCCATCGGCGCTTCCGGTGGGCGGGTCCTGGTGACGCTGCTCCACGAGATGATCAAGCGCAATTCGAAGAAGGGTCTTGCCACGCTCTGCATCGGCGGCGGCATGGGGATCGCACTTTGCGTGGAGCGCGGCTGAGCCGCGCGCTGCAAATCCAAAAAAATCTTTCGGGGAGGCTCGGATGGCACGTGTTGCAGTGGTGACGGGAGGCACGCGCGGGATCGGCAAGGCAATTGCTGTGGCGCTGCATGCGCGCGGCCACAAGGTTGCCGCGAACTACGCCGGCAACGACGCGGCGGCGCACGAGTTCACGGAGGCGACGGGGATCAAGGCCTACAAGTTCGACGTCGGCGACTATAGGTCCTGCGAGGAGGGCGTGAAGCGGATCGTCGCCGAGCTCGGCCCCGTCGAGATCCTCGTCAACAACGCCGGTATCACCCGGGACTCCGTGCTGCACCGGATGACGCCGGAGGCTTGGGGCGCGGTCATTCAGACGAACCTAACCTCCTGCTTCAACATGAGCCGTCTCGTGATCGACAGCATGCGCGAGCGCGGCTTCGGCCGCATCGTCAACATCGGCTCGATCAACGGCCAGGCCGGTCAATACGGGCAAGTGAATTACGCCGCCGCCAAATCCGGCATCCACGGCTTCACCAAAGCGCTGGCCCAGGAAGGTGCCGCGAAGGGCATCACCGTCAACGCAATCGCGCCCGGCTACATCGACACGGAGATGGTGCGCGCGGTACCGCAGAACGTACTGGAGAAGATCGTCGCACGCATCCCCGTGGGCCGTCTCGGCCATGCCGAGGAGATCGCCCGGGGCGTGCTGTTCCTGGTCTCCGACGAAGGCGGCTTCATCACGGGCTCGACCCTCTCGATCAATGGCGGCCAGCACATGTATTGAGCCGCGTGGGCTCGCGACGATGGGCGAGGCAGCGGACTGGCAATCGCTGGAGCGGTTCTCCTTCGGCGATGGCCCGGAGCTCGCCGACGAGTTAGCGGCTCTGGTCCTGGCCGGGAAGAAACGCGCGACCTGCTGGGCGGCGAGCGAGGGCGCTCTCACAGCCATTGGAAAGCGCATGGTGATGCTCGACGGAGCAGGCGCGCCGCGGGCCGTCATCGAGACGGTCGAGCTTTCTCAGAAACGGTTCTGCGACGTCGACGCGGCCTTCGCCTATGACGAGGGGGAGGGGGATCGAACCCTCCCCTACTGGCGGTCGGCGCATCAGCGGTATTTTGAACGGCGGGGCGCTTTCGCCGCCGACATGCTCCTCTACTGCGAGCGGTTCCGCCTCGTCGAGCTTATTGAATGACTTGACCGGCGCGCGCGGTGTCGGCAAACCCTCGCCGCGATGTCCGCGTCAGCCGCCTCGATCCGGCGGGCCAGCTTCGCCGGTGCGGCTGCTGTGCTGCTCTGGGCGCTGCTTGCGCCGCTCACGACCTTCGCAAGCCGCATCCCGCCTATCGAGCTGGTGGCGCTCACCTTTGCGCTCGCCTTCCTGCTGGGCTTCGCAATCAGGCTCGCGCGCGGCGGCGACCTCCTCGGTCATCTCCGCCAGCCGCTCCCGGTCTGGATCCTCGGCGTGGGCGGCCTCTTCGGCTACCACTTCTGCTACTTCACGGCCCTCCGCCTGGCGCCGCCGATCGAGGCGAGCCTCGTTAGTTATCTCTGGCCGCTCCTGATCGTCCTCGGCTCCGGGTTGATCACAGGCGAGCGGCTGCGCTGGTGGCACCTTCTCGGCGCGAGCGCGGGACTCTTCGGCACCGTGCTGCTGGTGACGGGCGGGCACGGCCTCAAGACCGACCTCGCATACCTCCCGGGCTACGCGATGGCGCTTGCGGCAGCGGTCGTGTGGGCGAGCTACTCCGTGCTCAGCCGCCGTTTCGGCGAGGTCTCGAGCGATGCCGTCGGCGGCTTCTGCGGGGTGACCGCGCTGATGGCGGCGGCATGCCATTTGCTGCTCGAGCCCACAGTCGCGCCCGCGCCCGGCGAATGGCTCGCCGTGTTGGCGCTCGGCCTTGGGCCTGTGGGAGCAGCCTTCTTTCTCTGGGATCACGGCGTCAAGCACGGAAGCCTCCGCGCGCTCGGCGGCTTCTCCTACTTGGCGCCGCTGCTCTCGACGGTGCTGCTGCTTGTGCTTGGACGCGGGACGCTCAGCCTTGGGCTCGCGCTTGGCGGGCTGCTGATCGTCGGCGGCGCCGCCTGCGCTGCGGGCGATTTCTGGCGGAAGGCTTAGCCCGGCTCCCAGCCCTTCGGCGCCATCTCGAATCCCGCGAACTCGAAAGCGGGCGCCACGGTGCAGCCCGTGAGCGTCCATCCGCCGAGGCTCCGCGCGCTCTGCCAGACCTTCGCAGGCACCACGCGCTGCGGCTCCGCGGCCCCGGCGAAGTCGGGACCGAGCACAAGCTCCCGCCGCGCCCTGCCGTCGGATGAGAGCCTCAGCAGCAGCGGCGCGCCCGCATACCAGTGCCAGATCTCCACGGCATCGACGCGATGCCAGTGCGAGACTTCGCCCGCTTGCAGCAAATAGTAAATCGCCGTCGAGGCCCCGCGTGCGCCGGCGACGCTCGTGTCGCGGAAGGTCTCGCGGAACCAGCCGCCCTCGGGATGGGGCGCGAGGCCGAGGCGGCGAATCGCCGCCTCGGCGCTCTCCGCCGTCACCGTCACTTCGGGTCTTGCGGCACCGTCTGACGCATGGACGGGCGCTCTGCGAGATCCGCATACCAGCGGCCGAGTCCCGGTGCGGCATTGCGCCATTCGAGGCTCGCGTAGCGGAAGTCGAGATAGCCCAGTGCGCAGCCGATCGAGATCTGGCCGATCGTGAGCGGACCCCGCAGCAGTCCTTGGCCCACCTCGATCTCGAGCGCGGCGATGGCGCCGCGGACTTTGCGCATCTGGCCCTCGGTCCAATCCGGCCATTGCAGCTCCTTGGGGCGGAGACCCTCGTAGCGCGCGAGGATTCCGGCCTCGAGGACGCCATCCGCGAGCGCCTGCTGTCGGAGCGCGATCCAGCGCTGCGGCCCCGGCGCAGGGAAGAGCTTCGGACCGGCATGGAGGCTGTCGAGATATTCGCAGATCACCGGGGAATCGTAGAGCACCGTGCCGTCGTCGGCCGTGAGGGCCGGCACCTTGACCAGCGGGTTCTCGCGGGCAATCTCGTCGTTGGGCTTGGTTGGCAAGACCGAGCTCGGGATCTTCTCGATCCGGCCGGCAAGTCCGGTCTCGAGCGCGGTCACCATGACCTTGCGCACGAAAGGCGACGTGGGGGCGAAACGAAGCTTCATCGAGGCGTCTCCGGAAGGTGGCCTGAGGAGCGAATCTTCTACGACATTGTACCCCTCATCGCGCCGCATTCCTAACGATCGTCACGGCCGGGGTCCGTTAGCGCGGTGATGCGCACACTGCGCGACTGCAAGCGAGCGCGTCCTCAAAACACATCCTTGCGGCGGCGGATTTCGGCGAAGGTCGCGACGGGGTCGCCAGGCGACCCCATCGCGGATTGGAGTGCCGGTTGGTCGGCGCGCAGGAACGGGTTGGTCGCGATCTCCTCGCCCATGAGTGACGGAACGGTCGAGCGCTGCTCCGCACGCAGCTTATCGACCGCGCGCGATCGCTCCACGAGTGCGGCGTTGGCTGGCTCCATCGTGAGGGCAAAGCGCGCGTTCGCTTGCGTGTATTCGTGGCCGCAGTAGACCCGCGTCTCCGGCGGCAGCGCTCTCAGCTTTGAAAGCGAGTGCCACATCTGCTGGGGCGTGCCCTCGAAGAGTCGTCCGCAGCCGAGGGCGAAAAGCGTGTCGCCGCAGAAGACCGCGCGGGACGCGGGGAACCAGAATGAGATGTGGCCGCGCGTGTGTCCGGGGATGTCGAAGACCTTCGCGACTTGCGTGCCGAAGGCGTATTCGTCGTTCTCGCCGACATCGACGTCGATGCCGGGGATGCGCGCGTGGTCCGCCCGCGGGCCCACGACGATGCAATTCCATTTCGACTTGAGCGCAAGATTGCCGCCGGTGTGGTCGGGGTGATGATGGGTGTTGAGCACGTGCGTGAGGCGCCAGCCTGTCTCCGCCAGCGCCGCTTCCACGGGACCGGCCTCGGAGGGGTCGACCGCTCCGGTGGCGCCTGTCGCGGGATCGCGCAGCAGATAAACGTAATTGTCCCTGAGCGCCTTGAGCTGGCGGATGACGAGCTCGGTCATGTCGCGGGCGTGTCCGGTCTGGTTTCGCGCGAGCCTAGCCTAATCCCGCGCGGGCATGTCATGCTAGCGTTGATGTACACCGACGTGGTCGACCTACGCGACTTCTACGCGACGCGCCTCGGTCAGGCCGCGCGGCGCATGCTGCGCCAGCGCATTCGCCTCATGTGGCCGGACGTGCGGGGGATGCGCGTCCTCGGCCTCGGCTACGCCGCACCCTATCTGCGGCTTTTCACCGAGGAGGCGGAGCGCGTCGTGGCGCTGATGCCGGCGGAGCAGGGCGTGCTCCCATGGCCGGAGGACGATCGCAATTGCGTGGCTCTTGCGGAGGAGAGCGAGCTCCCGCTGCAGGACTATTCCGTCGATCGCGTGCTCCTCGTCCATGCACTGGAATATTCCGAGCATGCGCGGATGCTGCTGAAGGAGATTTGGCGCGTGCTCGCAGGCGGCGGTCGGCTCCTCGCGGTGGTGCCGAACCGGCGCGGGATCTGGGCGCGGCTCGAACGCACGCCACTCGGCGGCGGCCGCCCTTACAGCTCCGGCCAGCTAACGCGGCTGCTGCGCGAGGAGCACTTCACGCCTGAGCGCAGCGCCGCCGCGCTTTATATGCCGCCGACGCGCTCGCGCGTCATGCTGCGCTCGGTCGCGGCCTGGGAGAAGCTCGGCGAGCGCTGGTTCTCGACCTTCGCGGGAGCGGTGCTGATCGACGCCACGAAGCAGATCTATGCAAAGACACCCGCTCGCCGCGTCGAGACCCGTCGCGTATACATTCCGCTGCCGCAGGGTGCCACGCCTGCGACACGGGATTCTCAGTAAATCCGCGCCGCAATCTGCGTCGGTTACGCTCGGGCAGCGGGCTTCGGGAGAACCTGCTGTGCCGCCGATGCAAGCTCCGCGGGGCTCGCCTCGCCGCCAGCGACCTGCACGGTAGGGAAGGCGAACCCGATGCCGTTCGCATCGAAGGCCTGCTTGATCATGGCAAGGGCACGGCGGCGAATGACGAACTGCTCGCCGGGCTTCGTCATCATCTTCATGCGAATCTGGATCGCATAGTCGCCGAATTGCTCGACGCCCTGCATTTTCAGGGTCTCGAGTATTTTTGATTTGAGTTCCGGGTCCTCCGCGAGCTGCTTGCCGATGTCCTTGATGATCTTCTTAACCTTGTTGAGATCGGTGTTGTAGGTGACTCCGATGGAGAGCTTGTCGATCACCCAGTCGCGACTCATATTCTCGACGGCGCCCAGCACTCCGAACGGCACCGTATAGACGGGCCCGCGATGGTGTCGGAGCTTGACCGAACGCAGGCTGAAGGATTCGACCGTTCCCTTGAAGTTGCCGCTCTGGATGTACTCGCCGACCCGGAAGGCGTCGTCGAGCAGATAGAACATCCCGCTGATGATGTCCCGAACGAGGGTCTGCGCGCCGAAACCGATCGCGACACCCACGACGCTTGCGCCCGCGATGAGCGGCCCGATGTTGACGCCGAGCGAGGCCAGCACCATCAGCCCGACCATCACGATGACCACGATCAGCAGCAGATTGCGCATGATAGGCAGCAGCGTCTTGAGTCGCGCCTGGCGTCGCCAGACCTCGTCGTTCGTGTCCGACGACAGCGGCTGCTCCATAATCTTGCGGTCGATCGCGGTGCGGGTGATCTGCCAGCCGAAATCCGCGATGATGATGATCACGACGCTGCTCACGAGCCCGCGAACGAGCTGTATGATCGGCGTGTCCCCGGAAACCAGCGCGGTGAGGTCGATGTTCCAGCGGTCGACGAGGAAGAACGCGCCCGCGATGATGATGAGGGCGCGCAGTCCGCGTTTCAGCGCCGTTTGGAGGAAAGTCGGCGCGATTGCCACATCGTCGCTGGGCGCCGGCCGCGTCAGGTGCGTAACCGAGCGCTGCATGCAATGGATCGCCCAGGGTATCACGGCACACAAGATGAGGAACCACATGAGCGCGTTCGCCGAGGAGACCCAAAGCACCCAGATGAGCACGCAGTAGATGGATTGGAGCCACGCCACGGCGCGCCGGCGCGGGGCTACGGCGGCGTCCTCCAAGGGTCGGTGCCAGACCACGTCGAGCGCGATCGCCAGCAGCCCGAGCCCAAGGATGTAGGCGACGAGGCGACCGGCCTCGAGATCGAAGCCGAGCGTGCGAAGGGAGAATACCGTCGCGTATCCGAAGGCGAACCATCCCACCGCCGCCACTATGCGCTTGCGCCAGAAACGCGCAGCCCCTGGGGTCGTCGGCACGACCTGGAGCGCCTCCGGTCCTGCCTCCTTCGGCCCCAACAGGAAGTCGATCGCGACGAGCGTCAGGCGTAGCTCGAGCAAGGCAATGAGATAGAGGAGGAGGATCTCCCGCAGCAGCGGCGGCCAATCGAAGATCAGGAATACCCCGAGGCTCGCAATGCCGAAGATGACGACGGTGGCGGCCTGATAGGCGAAGCGAGCGCCGAGCTCGGCAAAGCGCTGCCCGACCGTCTCCGTCGCCATACCCCGGATCCAGTGCCGGAGCCGCGTGGTCGACCAGAGAAAGAGCCGCTCCACGGCAAGGCCGAGGAGCAGGAAAGCCAGCAGATAGCCGAGAATCTCGAATTGGCCGCGTCCCTCCGTCTCGCGGCTTAACGCCCTGAAGGCGCGCTGAAACTGCGCGGGGAGTTCGGGGATGACCGTGAGGAGCCCTTTCAGATGCTCGCGGATTGCGGTGAATCGGGCCGAGATACGGTCCTCGATCTCACCGCTGGTGTCAGGCTTGGCCTCGGCCTGCGGCACCTGGCCGGCGGCCTCGGTCTTGATCCAGGCCTGCACCTGCGGGTCGTCCAGGAGCTTCAGGAGCTCGCGAACCTTGGCGTCCTGATCGGCCGGCGGCGCAGGTGGCGATGCAGCATGAAGCGGAGCGGTGAAGGCAATGACGAGTGCCAGCGCCCCAAACAGGCGAGCGATGTGTAGCGCCAGGTCGTGGGCCGCGCGCTTCATTGAGCTGATCGTTCGATGTGAGTCGCTTCCCCTCGCTCGATGGATGCTAGGCCGCGACCCCAATGGAGGCAAGGCGAAGTGATGCTGGGCGGGCAGATCAGCTCTTGCGGCTCAGCACAAAGAGCCCTTGCTCCGCCAACAGATTGGCGAGCGTGCCGGCGGGATCGAGGGAGAACGGACGGCCGAAGCGGTCGAGCGTCACGCTCTTCTCGATCGCGACGCCCAGCGCCTCGGTGAGCCGCACGAAGTCGTGGATCGTGCAGAGATGGATGTTGGGCGTGTCATACCAGTCGTGCTGGAGGAGATGGGTGACCGGCATGCCTCCGCGCAGCAGCAGATGCAGCCGGATGCGCCAATGACCGAAATTGGGGAAGGAAACGATCGCACGGCGGCCGATGCGCACGAGCTGCTCGACCACGACGCGAGGGTTGCGCGTCGCCTGCAGCGTCTGGCTCAGCACCACGTAGTCGAAGGCGTCGGATGGATATCCCGCGAGGTCGCGGTCGGCGTCGCCCTGGATCACGGAAAGCCCGTGCCGCACGCAGGCGTTGACGCCGGATTGCGAGAGCTCGATGCCGCGGCCGTCGACGCCCTTACTGCGCGCGAGATGGTCCAGGAGCTCGCCTTCGCCGCAGCCGACATCGAGGACTCGCGAGCGCGGCTCGATAATCTCCGCGACGAGCGCGAGGTCGCCGCGGAGCTCCGGCAGTGCGGTGGCCGCGGCCGGCACGCCGGCGATGTCAGCCGTCCCCGCGCTCACGGACGTCGCAGGCCCCGATATTCGGCGCAGCCGTCGAGGAAGCCACGGAACGTCGCGAAGAACTCGGGCTCTTCCAGCAAGAAGGCGTCGTGGCCCTTGTCGGTCTCGATCTCGACGAAGCTCACATTCGCCGCGACCGCGTTGAGCGCCTGCACGATCGCGCGATTCTCCGAGGTCGGATAGAGCCAGTCGCTGGTAAAGGAGATGACGCAGAAGCGGGACCGCGTGCCGCGGAAGGCATTGGCGAGGACCCCGCCATGCTCGGCTGCGAGATCGAAGTAGTCGCAGGCGCGCGTGATGTAGAGGTAGGAGTTCGCATCGAAGCGATCGACGAAACTGATACCTTGATGCCGCAGATAGCTCTCGACCTCGAAATCGGCGTCGAAGCCGTAGGTGACGGCCTCGCGGTTGCGGAGCTGGCGGCCGAACTTGCGGTGCAGCGCTTGCTCGGAGAGGTAGGTGATGTGCGCAGCCATGCGCGCGACCGCAAGGCCGCGCGAGGGCCGGCGGCCGAGCTCGAGGTAATTGCCTTGTGCCCATTCAGGGTCCGCCATGATCGCCTGGCGTCCGACCTCGTGGAAGGCGATGTTCTGGGCGGAGTGGCGCGCGGCAGTCGCGATCGGGACTGCTGCGAAGACGCGGTCGGGATAGCTCGCCGCCCATTCGAGCACCTGCATCCCGCCCATGGATCCGCCGGTGACGCAGAAGAGAGAATCGATGCCGAGATGGTCGACGAGCCGCTTCTGCGCGCGGACCATGTCTGCAATCGTTATAACCGGGAAGCCGAGACTCCAGGCCCGACCGGTCGCGGGGTTGATCTCCATGGGGCCGCTCGACCCCATGCAGCCCCCAAGGACGTTCGTGCCGATGAGGAAGTAGCGGTCGGTGTCCAGGACTTTGCCGGGTCCCACCATGGTGGACCACCAGCCGGGCTTGCCGGTGACGGGATGCGGCTCGCCCACGTATTGGTCGCCGGTGAGGGCGTGGCAGATCAGGATCGCGTTGCTGCGCGCGGCGTTGAGCCTGCCATAGGTCTGGTAGGCGATCGTGTAGTGGTCGAGACTCACACCGCTGTCGAGCGGCAGCGGCTCCCCCACCACGAGGCGGTGGCCCGGGCGCTGGCGCAGGTCGGGATTCGGGGATTCGGCGATCTCGGCACTCATGACTGGGATGCCCTTGGAACTCCAAGTGCTGCGGGATCGGGCAGGTTGCGCAACGGGCGCATAGCTAGGTAGCAAGTCGCGGCGGTGTCAATGTTTTCTTTGCTTTCCCGGGCGCGCCCGACTATCAGTATCGCCCTCCCCGGCA
>Ga0335082_10005197_pt1 | contig 14213 bp, 15 predicted proteins | sample Lox_Sample_41_FD_206718 | JGI IMG/M metagenome (GOLD analysis project Ga0335082, IMG submission 206718) | Soil microbial communities from Loxahatchee National Wildlife Refuge, Florida, United States - Lox_Sample_4.1 | ecosystem: Environmental > Terrestrial > Soil > Wetlands | place: USA...
CGATTCGCTCGGCGCTGCTCTGAGCCAAGCCTTCGTCTATCTTCGCCACGTCACGCTCGATCGCTTCGGCCTCCTGCGCTGACCGCCGCGCGGGGGAAGTAGAGCACAGAGCCTGCGACCGCAACAGTGCGGCGCCGAGAGCGCCAGCGGTTCGACCGGGTTTGCCCAGAAAACGCTGGCAATGAAGCAATCGGCCTGATCGCATCCGTGGCACCGCCAAGAGCTAAAGCTCCCGGCTGAATGAAGTAAGACCGGTGAACCGGTCTTGGTGTGGAGAGTTTTCCACCGAGCCGGCCTCTGGCCGGCTTACTGTCACTGAGCCCGGGGCTTGAGCCCCGGGTGCGATCGCAGAGCATCCGGCGGGTTGGGCAAAGCCGGTTCGACCTCCGGGCGGACCATGAGGCACCACAGCCGGATCCACCGTCCCCTCCACGAACCGGGCTCCGCCAACTCTGGACAGAGACGGCTGTCTGTGCTCTGTGATCCGGCGCGGAGGGTGGCAGAAGCATGGTAGTCCCGAAACGACAGCGCCGGCAGGCGGCACGCATGGGTGTGCTGCTGCGCGTCGAACGCGAGCTGTGGCGCAACGGTCTGACACGTGTGGCCGGAGTCGACGAAGTGGGTGTGGGACCACTCGCCGGCCCCGTGGTGGCTGCGGCGGTCATCGTTCCGCCCGACATGAACCTGCGCGGCGTCGACGACTCCAAGCTGCTCACGGCAGCGCTGCGCGAAGAGCTGGCGGCCAAGATCCAAGCGTCTGCGCTGGCCGTCGGCATCGGCATCGTCGACGTCGCCGACATCGACCGGCTCAACATCTACCACGCGGCGCTCGAAGCGATGCGGCGCGCGGTTGAGGCATTGCCGGTGCCCCCCGAACACATCGTCGTCGATGCGCGCCAGATTCCGAACGTGACGGTGCCGCAAACACCGCTGATCGACGGCGATGCGCGTTGCTACTCGGTCGCTGCCGCCTCGATCGTCGCCAAGGTGACACGCGATCGCCTGATGCGCGAGCTGCACGAGTTGTATCCGCAGTACGGCTTCCGCGAGAACATGGGCTACGGCACGCCCCGGCATCTGGCCGCGGTTGAGGAGTTTGGTCCGTCACCTGTGCATCGGCGTTCATTCGCGCCGGTGCGTGAGCTGTGGCTGCCGGGCATGCGCGCGCCGGACCGCCAATGCGGCTAGGGCCGGCTAGCTCTAAACGCCCGAACAGGCTTCGGACCTCAGGCCTCAGGCTTCGGGGTACGGAAGGAGCTCCCTGAGGTCCGAAGTCTGAGGTCTGAAGTCCGCTCCGAATTGGTTAGCTCACGCTGAGGAGGCCGCATCTTCTTCAGCGGCCGTCTCGAAGCGTGCCCGCCGGGCAGGACGGTCCTTATCTCGCTGGCATTGCTAGCTCCCACCACGCTCCGCCAGCCGGCTGACCAGCTCACTCGGATTCAGCGCCGCGACATCGTCGACGATGACATCGGCGCCAGCCACCTGCAGCGCCGCACGTTCAGTCGACGTGAGCACTGCGACGGCGAGCATGCCCCCGCGCTTTGCCGCTTCGATGCCGTGCACCGAGTCTTCAATGACGGCACAGCGCCCGGCATCGACACTCAGCCGCTCGGCGGCCTTCAGGAACACTTCGGGGTGCGGCTTGCCCTCGGTCACATCCTCCGATGCCACGAGCGCATCGACGGCATGGCGCACACCGATGACATCGATCAACAAGGACACGTTCTCACGCGGGCCGCTCGAGGCAATCGCGACGCGCGCGCCGAGGGTGCGGAGATTGGCAAGCAGCGCCGACACGCCGGGATAGATGCGCACTGCACCCTGGCGGACGAGCGTCCGATAGAGCGCCTCCTTGCGTTCTGCGAGCTCCGCAACCCGCGCGGATGTGATTCGGCTCATGCCGCTCGTACCCAACCAGGCGGGAATGATACTGGCGTTGCGTTGGCCGAAGGTCCGTTGAAAGAGCGCCGCGGAGAACGGTGTACCCACCTCGTCGCCGAGCTGCTGCCACGCCCGCCGGTGCGCCTCCGCGCTGTCGACCAGCACGCCGTCCATGTCGAAAATCACTCCAACCGCAGTTGTCATCCGGCGCACGCTAGGCAAGCGCAGGTGTCGGTTCAAGGTCCCATGAAGACGAGCCCAGCCTTTCTCGTGGTCCGGGGCGGGCTATAATCTCGCGTGGAGGACGGGCACATGTCGATCGAGATCACCATGCCAAAGCTCAGCGACACGATGGAGGAAGGTACTATCCTCCGGTGGCTCAAGCGCGTCGGTGAACCGGTCGCGAAGGGCGAGGTCTTGGCGGAGGTCGAAACCGACAAGGCTGACATGGAACTCGAGGCTGAACAGGGCGGCACGTTGGGTGAGATTCGTGTCAAGGAGGGCGACTCCGCTGCGGTCGGCGCGGTCATCGCTGTGCTCACTGACGCGCGTTCCACCACCGCCGCAGCGCCGCCGCCCGCCGCCGCGCCCCCGACCGCAGCAACACCCGGTTTACAACCACCAAAGCCTTCAGCACCGGTCCCACCGCCGTCAACCCAATCAGCCAAGAGTGCGGCCGCCCCTCCCAGCGCACCGGGAGGCGCGGCACGTAAGCGCACCATCGCGCCCTCACCAGGCAGCGCGCCGCTGGCGCCCCCGACGACCAGAGGGACACCAGGTCGCGCCACCCAACCGCAGCCCACGCCGCGTGGCCGGCAAGAGGAGTCCAAGCTGCGCCGCGCAGTCGCGAAGCAGATGGCGGAGGCCAAGCGCGACATCCCCCACTTCTACGTGACTGCCGAGGTCGATATGTCAGATGCGAGTCGCCTGCGCGCCCAGCTCACGGCCAGCGAGACGGTGCCGGAACGGATCACCTACACTCATCTCATCATCCGAGCCTTGGCCTTGACCCTCGCGCGTCATCCACGGGTGAACGCGTCGTGGTCGGCGGGCGGTATCGTCTACCACGACGACATCAACATCGGTGTCGCCGTCGCAGTCGAAGACGGTCTCGTCGCGCCGGTGCTGCGTGGCTGCCAGCATCTGTCGCTCAGACAGATCGCGCGCACGACGGCGGAGCTGGTGGAGAAGGCGCAGGCGGGTCGCTTCGCCGGTGATGAGCTGACCGGCGGCACGTTCACCGTCTCGAATATGGGCATGCTCGACATCGAGGAGTTCAGCGCCGTGCTCATCCCTCCGCAAGCTGCCATCCTCGCCGTCGGCTCGATCAAGGACCGGCCGATAGTCCGCGACGGTCACCTCGCCGTTGCCAGAACCATGCGCGCAACCCTGTCAGTCGATCACCGCATACTCAACGGCGTCGAGGCGGGGCGCTTTCTCGAAGAGCTGAAGGGCCTCCTCGAAAAGCCGGCGTTGTTGGTAATCGGACCCGAGTAGATGCGGCCCTAATGCAGCACCAGGTCGGGTAAGCGCACCGGGGTAACGCTGGCGAAGCGTTGCATGCGACGGATGACCTTGTTGGCCTCGGCCAGCAAGGCACGGCGCAGCCCCGGCTTGTTGGTCCGCGCGCACCAGTCGCGTAGCGCCTGCAGGTCGCGCCCTAGTTCTTCCATCGCCGTGAGGTGCCGGCGCAGCCGCCGCTCCTGCCGGGCGTGCGCGATCGCCGCATTCCACCGATTCAGCTGCGTGTCGATGACGTTCACCGCCAGGTCGATTGCCGCTGGATCTTCGAGGGAACGCCGGGGCGGTGCCGGCTTGGGGGCTGGCGCGCCGTGTCGAGCGGGCGGCGCAGAAGCTCTCTCGCCGAAACCGAACTTGCGCAGCACACCGGTCACTACCCCAATGATGCGCACCTCCTTGCCGCGCACGATGAGTGGCAGCATCTGCGGATTCGCCGGCTGCAAACGTATCTGACCGTCGGCTTCGCGGAAATACTTCTTCACGGTCACACAGCCATCGATCTCCGCGATTACCGTCTGGCCGTTGTCGGCCGTCGCCCGCGGTTCGACGATCAGGTAGTCGCCGTTGTGGATGCCTTCGTCGATCATCGAGTTGCCTTGCACGCGCAGGGCGAACACCGACTTGCCACCCCACAAAGTCGTCGGCACGTTGAGGGTCTCGTCGACGGCAAACGCTTCGTACGGCTCGCCTGCCGCCACGACTCCCAACAGAGGGACTTGCTCCATCCCGCAGAACTCGAACCCCTCATCCTCGGCTATCGCCCATCCGCTCAATCCGGCGTGCATCTTCGTCCTCCTTTCGCCTTGTATGAGGCTAACCGAACAAACGGCGAAAATCAATCCGGCCGCGCCTGCGGCCCGGGGCGCCTTGCCGAGCGAGATGCCCGCCCTGTGCCAGGACTCGGGGTGAAGTTCAGGCGACGTTGCAGGTGAGGCTGAACGATGGGTTCTGGTCGACCGTTGAGTTTTGTGGCACCCTGCGCACTGGCAGCCTTGGCGCTCGAGTGACCCGCAAGGAGCACAAAGGAGGTTGATGCATGCCGTCCGAAACTCGCATCCCGCTCTTCAACGCCGATGCCATGTCGCCTGTCGCTGGCACCGGCAAGCGGACGTATGTGCCCGCGACGCGCGTCTCGTTTGCCGACCGCTGGCTCCTGCACACGCTTCTCCGTGCGCTGGGCGACCCAGCGATCCGCTTCGTCTTGTGGAACGGGGAGAGCGTGTATACCGCAGCCACGGAACCGGTCGGCACGCTGCGGATCAAAGACCGCCGCACGCTGCGGCGATTGACGTATCGGCCTGAGTTGGAGTTCGGCGAAGCCTACACCGACGGCCGACTCCAAGTAGACGGCGACCTCGTCAGGGTTCTGGAGACCGCTTTCCGAGCCCCCGTACACCCCTGGGTCGAACGGCTGCTGGTACGCGCACGCCGGCCACGGGCCAACACGCTCGGCGGCTCGCGTGACAACATCCACCACCACTACGACCTCGGCAACGAGTTCTATCGGCTCTGGCTCGACGAGCGCATGGTGTACACGTGCGCCTACTTTCCCACACCGAGCGCGTCGCTCGAGGAGGCGCAGGTCGCCAAGATGGAGCTGGTTTGCCGCAAGGTCGGATTGCAGCCCGGACAGCGCGTCGTCGAGGCCGGCTGCGGCTGGGGCGCACTGGCGCTGCACATGGCGCGGCAACATGGCGTCGCGGTTCGCGCCTTCAACATCTCACACGAGCAGATCACCTACGCGCGCGAGCAAGCGCGCCAACTGGGGCTGAGTGACCGGGTCGAGTTCGTCGAGGACGACTACCGCAACGTCTCTGGACAGTACGATGCCTTCGTGTCCGTGGGCATGCTCGAGCACGTCGGCGTCGAACACTACCGCGAACTCGGCCGCATCATCGACCGCTGCCTGCCGGCGCATGGACGGGGCTTCATCCACACGATCGGTCGCAACCGGCCCTTGCGGCTCAATGCATGGTTGGAGAAACACATCTTTCCGGGTGCCTATGTGCCGGCGCTACGGGAGATGATGACCATCTTCGAACCCTACGGTTTCTCGGTGCTCGACGTGGAGAACCTGCGCCTCCACTATGCCGAGACGCTGCGCCACTGGCTGGCGCGCTTCGAGCGCAGCGCCGATCGCGTCGCCACGATGTTCGACGAACGCTTCGTCCGCGTCTGGCGGTTCTACTTGTCCGGATCGATCGCGGCCTTCAGCACCGGCTCGCTGCAGCTCTTCCAAGTGAGTTTCGCGCGGCCGCAGCACAACGAGATCAGCTGGACGAGAGCACATCTCTATCAGTAGGGATCGCGCCGGAGGGCTCGTGACGACCTGTGATGTCCTGATCGTCGGCGGCGGCCCAGCCGGGTCGTCGTGCGCCTGGAAGCTGCGGCGTGCCGGTCTGGACGTCATCGTGTGCGACCGGCGCCCGTTTCCGCGCGACAAGATCTGCGCGGGTTGGATTACCCCGCAGATTCTCGCGGAGCTGCAACTCGACTGCGAAGCGTATGCAGCCGACGGCTTGACGTTTCAGGCGTTCACCGGCTTCGCCGTCAGCCGCCTGGGCGATACCGAGGCGCGCGTCCGGTATGACCGCCCCGTCAGCTACGGCATTCGCCGCTGCGAATTCGACCACTACTTGCTGCGACGCTCCGGTGCACAACTGCGCCTGGGGCAGCCGGTGCGCAGCCTGCAACGGTGCAACGACGAGTGGGTCCTCAACAACACGGTCCGCGCCAAGCTGCTGGTCGGAGCGGGCGGACACTTCTGTCCAGTCGCGCAACTACTCGGTGCCAAGCTCGGCACCGCTGAACCGATTGTCGCTGCGCAGGAAGCGGAGTTCGAACTCTCTCCGTCGCAGCAGCGGGCCTGCAAGGTGGAGCCCGACCTGCCGGAGATATTCTTCACGCGCGACCTCAAGGGATACGGGTGGGTTGTGCGCAAGGGCGCATACATCAACATCGGCCTCGGCCGCCAGGATTCGCATCGGCTGGGCGAGCACGTGGCGCGCTTTGTGGCCTTCCTCGAGCAGCGCGGCAAGATTCCTAGCGGTCTTCCGGCGAAGTTCCATGGGCACCCGTATCTCCTCTACGGCGAAGCACGGCGGCCGCTGCTGGGCGACGCGGCCGTGGTGATCGGCGACGCCGCCGGACTCGCCTATGCCAGAAGCGGTGAAGGTATTCGGCCGGCGATCGAGTCGGGGCTGCTCGCCGCCGAGACGATCCTGGAGGCCGGTGGCATATACAGCAGCGAGCGCCTGGCGGCGTACGAGCGACGTGTAGTTGCCCGTCTGGGGCCGCGCCAGACGGGACCGGGCGTCACCGATGTCTTACCCCAATGGATTGCAGGTCCCATCGCCGGCCGATTATTCCGGAGCGCCTGGTTTGCGCGGCGCATCGTCGTCGACCGCTGGTTCCTCCACAGGCAGCAATCCGTGCTTGCTGAGGAAACGTCGCAGACAGCGGCGGCGCTTTCAGACCAGGATCCAACACCGGCCGCACGCTATGACTCCAGCCTGAGCCGCGGAACGCACGCCAGGACCGTCCCGCCGATTCCTCCGCCGATTTGAGCCGCTTACTGTGCCTCGAACTCGCTGCGCAGCACGCCCATGATCAGCATGTTGAGCGGCAGCCCGTAACGCAGGCGATGCGCGCGCAGCAACCCCTCGCGCACGAAGCCGCACTTCGCGAAGCAGCGGTGGGCGCGCAGGTTGTCCTCATCGGTGATGAGGTAGACGCGCCGGCACCCGATCTCGCCGAAGGCATAGCGCAGCGCCGTGCGGATCGCGTCGGCTCCGTAGCCGCGTCCCCAGTACGCCTTGTCGCCGATGGTGATGCCGAGCTCGGCGCGCCCGTGCGGGTGAATGTCCAGCAAACCCAGGTCGCCAATCGGATGGCCGTCCAGCGTCTCGATGCAAAAGCGCACCTGGTGCGGATCAGCACGCATGCGATGATAGCGCTCGCGGTGCCCCGCAACCGTTTGCGCGCTTGGCGGGTCTTCCGACAGATGCGTCCAGTTGCGCACCTCCGGGTCGCCGAACCAGAGGGCCAGTAGCGGCACATCGCGCTCTTCGAGCGGCCGTAGCCGCACCTGACGGCCTTCGAGGATGCAGTTGGCAATCATGAGCAACGCGCTCTCCCGCGCGGCCTGCGGTCCCCGCAGCTCATAGGCGCAGCAATGCGGTCCCGGCCGCCAACGCCGCCTCCCAGGCAGCGGAACTCTGCACTGGCGGCAACTCGCGTGGCGGTGCAGGCGTGGTGGCGTGCGCTTGCAGGACGAGTTGCCACCAGCCGACGTCATGCCACGCTCCCAGCTTGTAACCGATCTTGCGGTAGACCCCGATCGTTCGGAAGCCCATCGACTCGTGCAGGCTGACGCTGCCCACATTCGGTAAGGTGATGCCCGCCTGGGCGTTGTAGAAACCTTGCAGCACCAGGCACTTCAAAAGCGCGCTATAGAGCGCGCGGCCGATGCCGCGACGCCGGGCGCGTTCGTGGATGTAAACCGACACGTCGACCGACCACTGGTACGCGGCGCGCACGCGGTGCTTGCCGGCGTAGGCGTAGCCGAGCACCTCACCATCGTGCTCGCACACCAACCACGGCCACAGCGCCAGAGTGTCGACAATGCGCTGCCGCATCTCCGCGACGCTCGGCGGCTGCACCTCGAATGAAATGACCGTGTCGCGCACGATCGGCGCATAGATGCCCTGCACAGCTTCCGCGTCTTGCGGAGTCGCGAGTCGGACGGCCCCTGCCATACTCATTTCCTGCCAGAACGGCGGGCGTGTTGCGAGGAGGGAGTGTCTGGTCCTTGGTCTCTGGTCTCTGGTCCTTGGTCTCCGGTCTCCGGTCTCTGGTCCTTGGTCCCTCGCCCTTGCAGCAAACCAGAGACTAAGAACCAGAGACTAAGAACCAGAGACCAGGGACCACGGACCACAAACCAGGGACATAGAAGCCGCCGCGGTGATCCGCCGCCAGCTTGTCCGAACGCCGCGACTCGTAGTAGTGTGGCGGCTGTGGTGTGGTACTTCGCCTACGGATCCAACATGCAGAGCGCCACACTGCGCGGCCGGCGTGGGATCCACTTCCACCGCGCCCTACGCGGCCGCGCGCGCGGCTGGCGGCTGGTGCTCGACAAACCCGGCCTCATCCCCACGGGCAGTGCGGTTGCCAACATCATTCCGGATGCGACCGCCGAGGTCTGGGGAGTGCTCTATCAGATCGACGAGGGCGATCTCGGGCACCTCGATCTCACCGAAGGCGTCTTGATCGGCAACTACATGCGCATCGAAATCGCAGTCGTGCCATCTATTGTCGATCCGCCGCTCAGCGCCTTCACGCTGGTCTCGGACCGGCGCAATCCGGGCGCGCGGCCGTCGACGCGCTATATGGGTCTGCTCATCGCCGGCGCCGAGGAGCACGGGCTGCCCGCTGACTACGTCGAGTTCCTACGTCGCACTCCAGCGCAGCCGGAGAGTCCGGAAGCGGTAGCGCTGCGTCCGTTCATCGATGCGGCGCTACGGCGCGGATGACCGCCTATGTCGGCGGGGCGGCCGCCCGGTCGTCGGAGGCGCGTATCGTGTCCGCCGGCACGGTGCCCGCTGCAGCCGGCATCGCGTTCGCGGCGCCATCGTAGGCCCCACGCGCCGCAGCGGCGCGGATGAGTAAGAGGCCCTTCAACCCGCGCCACGACTCACGCAGCGGATGCACGCGCCGCGTCCCGACGTAGTGCCACGACACCGGCACCTCCACGGTACGCGCGCCCAGCCGTCGCGCCACGAACAGCAGCTCGGCATCGAAGCCGGCGGTCACTGCCGCACCGCTCGCCTGCCGCACGCCCGGGCGGAAGATGCGCAGCCGCTCGCACACGGCGCGCGCCACGTCGGTCTTCAAGCTCTTGAAGCCGCACTGCGTGTCGGTGACGCCGCCGAGGTCGAGGATGAGACGGCGCAGCAGGATGAACCCGGTCGCCATCAGGCGCCGCACTAGCGGCGCACCAGCACGCCGGCCGCGGCGTGAACCGACGACCACGTCGTAGCCCTGTTGGAAGTACGGCCGCAGCTTGTCGAGCTCTTCGATCGGCGTCGCCTGGTCCATGTCCATGAACAGCACATAGCTCCCGCGCGCCGCCAGGATGCCGGCGATGACCGCACCCGCCTTGCCACGATGGGGTTCCGCCATCAGCTGCAGCTTGGGGTTCGCTACCGTCAAGGCTGCCACCAGATCGCGGCTGCCGTCGGCGGAGCCGTCGTCGACAATCAGGACTTCGACGATATCATCGGCCTGCTGAGCGTATGCCGCCACGTGCGCCAGGCAACCTGCCCGGAGATTGGCCGCCTCGTTGTAGCAGGGGATGACGATGGAAACTGGTGCTTGGCGTGTGCCGTTCACCCGCGGATCATAGCAAGGCGGCCGGCGATCAGCCATCGGCACCGCCGGGTTGGAAGGCGCACAGCCGTGCGCGGCTACAGGTCCAGTTGCCACGCCTACATATACGTCGGCTGGCGCGGCTCCGTCCCGAACAGCTCGTCCTTGCGCGCAATCAGGTCCTGCGCGGTGAATGCGGCGTTCGGCTTGCTGATCTGGTTCACCTGATGCCAGCCCTTGACCAGCGCCACCTCGCCGCCCCACACAATGAAGCCCTGCCCGTTGAGGTCGCCGGCCGCCTCGCTGGCGAGGAAGACCACGAGCTGCGCCGGCCACGCCGGATTGAAGACGTCGAAGCCAGTCTCCGGCTGCGCGAACATATCGTGGTTCGGCATGGTGTCGGTCATCCGCGTGCGGGCGCGCGGAGCGATGAAGTTCGAGGTCACGCCGTACTTGCCCATCTCGCGCGCGATGCTGATGGTGAGCGCCGCGATCGCCGCCTTGGCCATCGCGTAGTTGCTATTGCCCGCGGAGCCCATCAGCCCGGCTTCCGATGAGGTGTTGACGACACGGCCGTATACGCTGCCGGACCGCTTCGCCAGCTCGCGCCAGCGCACGCAGGCGTGATGGGTCATGGCGAAGTGGCCCTTGCAGTGCACCCGCAACACCAGGTCGAACTCATCCTCCGACATATTGAAGTTCATCCGATCGCGCAGCACGCCGGCGTTGTTCACGAGGATGTCGAGCTTGCCGTATGTGTCGTACGCCTGCTCGACGCTGCGCCGCGCACCCACCCAGCTGGCGACGTCTTCGTAGTTGGCGATCGCGTCGCCGCCGGCGGCCTTGATCTCTTCGACCACCTGCTGCGCCGGCGACTGGTCCCTCCCCTCACCGGACACCGAGGTCCCGATGTCGTTGACGATCACCCGCGCGCCTTCCGCGCCCAATGCGAGCGCTTCTTCACGCCCGAGGCCGCGACCGGCTCCGGTAACAATTGCGACTTTTCCTGACAGAAGCGCCATGCTGTTCGTCTCCATTGTCCGTGGTTCGCACGGCCAGGCTCGCACGACAAGGTGCGAGCGCCGCATGCCCGCGCGCCTCCTCCCTAGCCCTCCTCCGTTCGCGGAAGCCTGTCCTGAGCAGCGTCGAAGGGTGCTCACGGAGGAGGGAACAAGAGGGAAAGAGCGTCTACCCTACGCCAGCCCGATCGCCCGGTCTTGCGCCTCGGGGTCGATGTCCTCGAACTGAATGATTTCCAAGCGCTCGAACGCCTGGCGTACGCGTGGCGTGAGGAGGCCGAGCCGCTTGATGTTCGGCACCACGCGGGCAAACAGCGCCTGGCGGAACATCTTCATCACCGGCGAGCTGAGCACGATCTGGCGCGTCTCCGCAGCATCGAAGCCGAAGTAGGCCGAGACCTCCTCGGCAATCAGGCGGTCGCGCATCAGCTCACACGCTTCGATGACGAAGTCCTCGCGGACACGCCGTTCGTTCTCGGGCATGTCGACGTAGTAGTCCTTCAGCGAGATGACGCCGAAGGCGACGTGGCGCGACTCATCTTTCATCACGTAGTGCACGAGCTCCTTGACCAGCGGCTCCTGCGCCAGCTGGTACATGTTGGCGAAGGCGGCCATGGCAAGGCCTTCCACGAGGATCTGCATGCCGAGGTATTTGAAGTCCCAGCGCTGGTCGCAGATGATGATGTCCAGCAGCTTCTTCAGGTTGGGGTTGATCGCCCACTCCCATTCGAGCTTGTCGCGCAGGTAGCGGCTGAACACTTCGACGTGGCGTGCCTCGTCCATGGTCTGCGTCGCGGCATAGTACTTCGCGTCCATCCACGGCACCGCCCCGGTCAGCTGCGAGGCGACGATCAGCGCGCCCTGTTCGCCGTGCATGAACTGCGACAGCTGCCACGAGATCAAGGCGTGGCGGAAGCGCGCCACACCTTTGGCATCGAGCTGCTTGTACGGGCCGTAGTCCTCGAGCGGGTTGTACGACTGCGGGATGATCTGCCCTTCGGGATCGACCGGCGTCTCCCACTTCAGCTGCTGTGTGCCGTTCCATTGCTCGCGCTTGGCCTTCTCGTAAAGGTCACGCAGGCCAGCTTTGACGCTGCCGTAGTTCCAGGCGTAGGTGGTGTCGAACGAGGTGAGAATGGTCTCCAGCTCCGCGTCGGCGTGCGCGCTGCTCTGCGTGTCGGGAAGAACGGCTGCCATCGTCATGGTCGCTGCTCCTTTCGCCGGGCCACCCCGGGCTCATACGGGTTGTAGTGGCGCTTACGCTAAACGGCGATCAGGTTCGAGTCAATAGGAACATGACGTCGGCTTCACATTATCGGTGCAGCCGGCTTGGCACTGTGGTAGCATCGCCCGCCATGCAGCGCGCCCCGCGAGCCGACGCCCCGACCCGCCGGCGTACACCGCAGCAAGCACGCAGCCGCCGCACCCGCGAGCAGATCTTGAAGGCAGCCGTGGCGTGCTTCGAGAAGCGCGGCTACGAGGAGACGACGACCGCGGAGATCGCGCGCCGCGCGCGCATCGCCGTTGGCACGTTCTACCTGTATTTCACGGACAAACGTGCCATCCTCCTCGAGCTGCTCGACGGCACGATCAACGAGATCGCCAACTACGTCGTGCAGAATCTGCAGTCCGATACCTGGCGGCACGCCGATGCGCGCGCCAGCGTCCGCCAGCTGATCGACGCGCTGTTTCACACGCGCACCATCAATCCGGGCCTGCAACGCATTCTCTGGGAGCGCTACTTCAAGGACCCGCGCTTTCGCGCCGCGGTGCAGGTCATCGAACACCGCATTCGTGCTGCGATGCTGGAGCTGTTCGCCGGCCTCGATGCGGAGGGTCGGCTGCGCGTGACTGATCTGGGCGCCGCGGCCTTCGTGGTCTACACGGCCATCGAGTGGACCGCATCGCGGCTCGTGCTCGGGGAAGGCGGCACCGAGATCGAGCCCGCAGTCGAGGCAGCCTCGGACATGGTGTCGCGCTTTCTGTTCCGGGATTGACCTCTTGGTGGTCGCGGGTCGCCAGAGCTTCACGTAGGGTGCGCTCAGCGCACCGCTCTGACAGCCCCGAGACCACCCCACCGTTGCGTCGCTCCTTCGGCGTAGGGACACGGCATGCCGTGTCCCTACGCCTGGTGCATTGGTAACATCGCCCGCTTTCGGTATGCTCCGCGAGTCCCTTTCCAGCAAAGGAGTGCTCGATGTCACTGAACGTATTCAACTCACCCGCCGATCTCTGTACCACCCTGCGCACGGCGATCGAAAGCGCATTGCCGGGCGCGCAGGTCGAGGTCGCCGCTGGCAGCCCCGGCCACTTTCAGATCCGCGTCATCTCAGAACGCTTCGCCGGCAAGCCGATCGTGCAGCAACAGCAGCTGGTTTACGCGGCGATCGCCCATCTGATGAAGGGCACGGACGCGCCGGTGCATGCCATCGACCGGATGCAGACGCTCGTACTATCGTCCACGCAGCAGTGAAACACGATCCACCCACTGCGGTGGCCTCGACGTCCCACGATCCCTTCCCACCCGGCTTCTTCCGGCGCATGGATGAAGCTCCGGACGCCGAGTTCTACCGTGAGCCGCGCTTCGTCACGCACATCGACGACGCGACGATCGCTGCGCTCACGCAAGTGTACCGCGAACTGATCCCAGCTGGCAGCCGCGTGCTCGATCTCATGTCCTCATGGGTCTCACACCTGCCACCCGAAGTGCACTATGAGCGCGTCGCCGGTCTCGGCATGAACCGGCAAGAACTGGAACGCAATCCGCAACTCACCGACTCCGTGGTCCACGACTTGAACGCGACTCCCGAGTTGCCTTTCCCCGACGACAGCTTCGAGGCGGTCGTGAACGCGGTGTCGATCCAGTACCTGACGCGACCAGTCGACGTGTTCGCGTCGGTGCGCCGCGTGCTGAAGCCCGGCGGCATCCATATCATCGCCACCTCGCATCGCCTCTTCCCCACGAAAGCGGTTGCGGTATGGCAGTCTATCGAAGCCGCCGAGCGCTTACGCCTGATCGCGGCGTACCTGCAATTCGCGCGCGGCTGGGATGAACCTCGCTTCCTCGACCGTTCACCGGAGAACGCCGACCCGCTGTGGATCGTCTACGCGACGCGGTCGGGTGCGCGCGTCGGCCGGTGAGCAAGCGCAAGCGGTCGCCCAACCCCTCGGCAAAACAATCGAGTGACCGCGCCCCCGCACGCGCACGGCAGAACCCCTATCCTGCTGTCGCGCGCCACTGCGCAGATCACATGCGGATCTCTGTGCGTAATGCGCTGAATTGCGGGACGACGTGTTTGCTCGCGTGAAGAAAGTCATAGACGCGATTTGTCACCCGACCACGGAACGCCGCTCGGAAGACGAATTGTCGTCCGAAAGGCGATGGTGTCGGACACCGTTGTGCCTTGGAATCTGCCTTGCAGTGGC
>Ga0335082_10005198_pt1 | contig 14213 bp, 7 predicted proteins | sample Lox_Sample_41_FD_206718 | JGI IMG/M metagenome (GOLD analysis project Ga0335082, IMG submission 206718) | Soil microbial communities from Loxahatchee National Wildlife Refuge, Florida, United States - Lox_Sample_4.1 | ecosystem: Environmental > Terrestrial > Soil > Wetlands | place: USA: Florida...
GGTCCAGGCTCGAGCACGTCTGGGCTCCCTGGGCGCAGGCCAGGCCCGAGGTCCGGGCCCGGGTGGTCTCGCCCTCGGGCGAGGTGAGCGAGCTCGATCCGGCGAGCCTCTCCGAGCGCCCGCTCGCCGAGGGGGGCTTCGGCTCCCAGCGCCGGATGCTCGGCGCCGCCCTCCGGGAGGTGACGGTCGGCTCGGTCGTCGAGGAGGTGGCCGTCACCCGCGACCTCGGTCCACCGCCCGCGACCGGCGCCTCGATCCGCGCCCTCCTCGCGCAGGCCCAGCCGGCGCGGACGCTCCGGATCGAGGTCGAGGCGCCGGAGACCCTGCCGCTGCGCTGGCAGGTGCGCGGCGTGGACGCGCCCGTGAAGCAGTCGACGCGGGGCGGCCTGCGCCGCCTGTCGCTCGAGCGGCGCGACGTCCCGGCGGCGGTCCCGCCCGAGCCGGCGGCACCGCGCGAGCTGCCGCCGATCCCCGACCTGGTGATCGGCCCGGGCCGCTCCTGGCAGGAGGTGGCCGCCCGCTATGCCGCCCTGGTCGAGGCGCGCCTCGCCGGCGCCGACCTCGCCGGCCCGGCGCGCGCGGCGCTGGGCGAGGGTCGCCCGGACCGCGACCGGGCGGTGCGCGCGGTGACCGCCTGGGTGCGCGCCGAGCTGCGCGCCGGCGCCGAGGACCTGGGCGAGGCGCCGCCCGGGCCCGCCCCGGTGGCCGAGACGCTCGCTCGCCGCGGCGGGAGCTCGGAGGACCTGGCCGTGCTGGCGGTGGGGCTCCTCCGGACGGCGGGGCTGGAGGCCCACGTGGCGCTGCTGCGGACGGCCTGGGACGAGCTCGCCCCCGAGGTGCCCGGCCTCACCCAGCTCGACCGGGCGGTGGTGCGGGTCGAGGGGGAGCCGGCGCTCTGGCTCGATCCGAGCGAGCCGGAGGTCCCGCCCGGCCGCCTGGCGCCGGCCGAGGAGGGCCGGCTCGCGCTCGTGGCCGCCCCCGGCACGACCGGCCTGGTCCGGACGCCCGAGTCGCCGCCCGAGGCCAACCAGGTCCGGTCGGTGCGCGAGCTCAAGCTGGCCGAGTCCGGGCCCGGGACCCTGGTGGAGACCCGGACCTTCACCGGGGCGCTGGCCGCGGCGGAGCGCGCCTACCGGACGCGGACCCCCGACGGCGGCGAGGATCCGGTCGAGCGCTACGCCCGGGAGGTCCTCCGCGCCGAGCAGGTGATCGCCTCCTCGGTCCGGGGCGAGGACGATCCCTCCGCCCCGCTCGAGGTGAGGATCGAGGTGGGCGAGAGCGACCTGGTGCGCACCGAGGACGAGGGGGCCGAGCTCCCGGTCACGCCGGATCAGATCTTCTCCGCGCTCCCCCCGCTTCTCGGCGCCGCCCCCTCGGCCGGGCGCGCCGTCCCGGCCCGGCGCAGCGACGTCTACCTGGCCATCCCCTACCGCTGGGAGGTGGTCTACCGGATCGCCCTGCCCGAAGGCTTCCGCGCCGCCCCGCTCCCGGCGGGCGGGAGCGAGCGCTTCGGCCCCGCCCGGCTCGAGTCGGAGTACGCCGAGCTCCCCGGAGGCGTGATCACCGCCACCCACCGCTTCGACACCGGCGGCCGGAGGCTCGCGGCCGCCGACGCCGACCGGCTCGGCCGTCGGGTGCGCGAGCTCGTCTCCGGCGGCGGGCCGGTGGTCCGGCTCGAGCGGATCTCGGCCGCCCTCATCGCCCAGGGCCGGGTGGCCGAGGGGCTGGCCGAGCTCCACCGCCTGGCGGGGCTCCACCCGCGCGAGGCCCTGCACCACCTGCAGCTCGCGCTGACCCTGGTGCGCCTGGGCTTCGCCGACGCCGCCGCCGCCGAGGCGCGGCGGGCGGTGGCGCTCGAGCCCGAGCGGGCCTGGTGCCGCCGCGTCCTCGGCTTCGTCCTCGAGCACGACGCCCTGGGGCGCTTCCACGGCCCGGGCTTCGATCGCGCCGCCGCCCTCGCCGCCTACCGGACCGCGAAGCGGCTCGACCCGGACGACGCCGGGGGCCGGGCGGCGCTGGCGGAGCTCCTCGCCCACGCGCCCGACGGCGTCCGCTACGGGCGCGGGGCGGACCTGGCCGGGGCGCTCGCCGAGTACCGGGCCATCCGGCTCGACCTCGACGAGCGAGACTACACCCTGGGCGAGCTCGGGGTGCTCGAGGCCGCCGGCCGGGACGCGGAGGCGGAGGCCCTCGCGCGCCAGGCCCCCGGCGCCGGGCCGGAGCGGGACGCGATCCTCCTCGCGGCGGTGGCGGCGCAGCGGGGGCGGGGGGCCGCCGAGGAGGAGGCGCGGCCGCTCGGCGAGGGGGGCCCCGAAGCGCTCCGGGCCGCCTCGATCCTGCTCCTGCGGGCCCGCCGGTACGAGCCGGCCTCGGCCCTGGCGGCCGCCGCCGCGGCCAGCGCCCCCGAGGCGCACGCCGAGGATCTGCGGCGCCACGCCTCGGCGCTCGAGGTGCTGCGCCGCTCGGAGGATCTGGCGCCGCCCCGGGACGCCGGGGAGGCGCTCGTCCGGCGCGCGCTGGCGGCGGCGATCCGCGCCCCGGACCCGGCCCGCGCCCTGCGCCCCTTCCTGGCGCGCGGCGCACCCGACCCCTCGCTCCGCACGGCGATGGAGGCCGGCCTCGCCCCGCTGGCCGCGGCAGGGCGCGCCTTCCGCGGGCAGGGCTTCTCCGACGAGGTGCGGCTCGACCTCGTCCTCTCGGGCCTGACGGTGCGCGAGGAGCCGGCCGGGGGCGTGATCCGGCTCCAGCTCGACTTCGCCTCGGCGGGCGGCCGCGCCGGGCCGGTGGTGTTCGCGGTCCGCGAGGGAGGGGAGCTGCGGATCGCGGCCACCGACGCCTCCTGGCCGCTCCTCGGCTGGCTGGCGCTCCGCCGGGTGGAGGCCGGGGACGTCGCCGGCGCCCGCCGCTGGCTGGACTGGGCGGCCGGGGTGGTCCCCGGGAAGCGCGACGACCCCTGGAGCGTGGCCGGGCTCCTGGCGACCCTCGCCCCTGCCGGCGCGGAGGGGCCGGCGCTGCGGGTGGCGGCGGCCGCGCTGGCCGCCCACGCCGACCCGAAGGGGCGCACCGTCTCGATGCTGGCGGCGGCCCGGGGCCGCAGCCAGGAGCCGGCCTCGCGCCGGGCCCTGGGCGACGCCCTCGCCCGGGCCTACCTCTCTGCCGACCGGTACCCGGAGGCCCTGGCGATGGGCGAGGAGCTGGCGGCCGCCGATCCGGACGCCCGCGAGCCCTTCGGGCTGCGCCTCTTCGCGCTCGGGAAGCTCGGACGGGGCGCCGAGCTCGAGCGGGTGGGGAGGGAGCGGCTGGAGCGCTCGCCCGAGGACCCCGAGCTCGCCGAGCTGGTGGCCAGCGCGGCGCTGGGGATGGGGGACCTCGCCGTGGCGCGGCGCGCCTACCGGCGGATCGTGGACGCCGGCAAGGCCGGGCCGGGGGTGCTGAACAACGCCGCCTGGCTCGAGCTCTTCTTCGATCCCCCCGCCCCCGAGGCCGTCGACTGGGCGCGGGCGGCGGCCGCCGGGGAGCGGATCCCGCAGCACCCGACCCTCAACACCCTCGCGGCCGTGCTCGCGGCGGCCGGGCGCCCCGCCGAGGCCCGGGAGGCGTTCGCCCGGTCCCTGGAGGCGGAGGGGAGCGTGCCCCCCGCGCCGGCCGACTGGTTCGCCCTGGGCCGGATCGCCGAGGCGCTCGGCCTCCCCGACCTGGCCCGCGCCGCCTACGCCCGGGTGACCCCGGAGCCCGAGGACCCGACGGCTCCCCAGCTCCTCGCCGCCCGCCGCGCCGCCGCGCTCGGGCCGGCGCCCGCCGCCCCGCCGCCCGGGCCGCGGACCGTCCCCTCCGACACCCCGCCGCCGGCCCGCCCCGCCCCCTCGCCCCCCCCCGGGCGCAAGAAGCCGGACTCCGGGCCGGGGACGGCGCGGGTGCCCGCCTGACCCGGCGCCCTCGGGCCGGGCTCCGTCACGATCCTTCCGCTTGACGCGCCCCCGGTCGGGCGAGAGAAGACCCGGGTGACCTGGCTCTGGCAGCGCGCCTGGGGGGAGGCGACCGCGTTCCTGCGCCGGTCGCGGGGGATCTCGCTCGCCGACCTGGTGGTGCTGGCGGCGCTGGGCGGGATCGCCTTCGCCGTGGGCCGGGTGGCGGGCGGCTGGACCGGCGAGCTCCGCCCGGTGGTGGAGATCGACACCTCGCCCTGGGCCCTGCCCGGCTACACCCTCCTCTCGCTCTCCCGCGGCCTGGCCGCCTACGTCCTCTCCCTCCTCTTCACCCTGGTCTACGGCTACTGGGCGGCCAAGGACCACCGGGCGGAGCGGGTCCTCATCCCGCTCCTCGACGTGCTCCAGAGCGTCCCGGTCCTGGCCTTCATGCCGGCCCTGCTCCTCGCGCTGGTGGCCCTCTTCCCCCGCTCCAACGTCGGGCTCGAGCTCGCCTCGATCCTGATGATCTTCACCGGCCAGGCCTGGAACATGACCTTCAGCTTCTACCGGTCGGTCCGCTCGGTGCCGGCCGACCAGCTGGAGGTGGCGCGGGTCTACCGCTTCACCTGGACGGAGCGGTTCCGCTGGGTCGAGCTGCCCTTCTCGGTGATCGGCCTGGTCTGGAACTCGATGATGTCGATGGCCGGCGGCTGGTTCTTCCTCATGATCACCGAGGCCTTCGTCCTCGGCGACAAGGACTTCCGCCTCCCCGGCCTCGGCTCCTACATGAGCGTGGCGGTGGCCCGGGGCGACGTCGGGGCGATGGCCTGGGCGGTGCTCGCGATGACGATCATGATCGTCGCCCTGGACCAGCTCCTCTGGCGGCCGGTGGTGGTCTGGTCGCAGAAGTTCCGGCTCGAGGAGGGGGGGCAGACCGAGGCGGCCGAGTCCTGGTTCCTGGAGCTCCTCCGGCGCTCGCGGATCCTGGCGGCCTCCGGGGCGCTCGCCGCCCGCCTCGGGGCGGCGCTCCGGCGGCGGGCCAGCGCCCCGCGCCCGGAGGCGCCGGCCCGGACCGAGCCGGCCGCGGTGCAGCGCGTCCTCTCGGCGCTCCTGCTCGCCGGCCTGGTGCTCCTCCTCGTCCTCGGCGCCCTCCAGCTCGTGGCGCTGCTGCGGGTCGTGCCCGCCCGGTCCTGGGGGCTCACCGCCGGGGCGGCCCTCCTCACCCTCGGGCGCGTCCTCGTCGCCACCGCGCTCGGGACGCTCTGGGCGCTCCCCGCCGGCCTGGCCATCGGCCTCTCGCCCCGCCTCTCCCGGGCCCTCCAGCCGGTGGTGCAGGTCGTGGCGAGCTTCCCTGCGCCCATGCTCTTCCCGGCGGCGCTGGCGGTGATGGCCCGGCTCGGGATGGGGCTCGGGGCGGGGAGCGTGGTCCTCATGCTCCTCGGGACCCAGTGGTACATCCTCTTCAACGTGGTGGCCGGGGCGATGGCGGTCCCCGCCGACCTGCGGGAGGCGGCCCGGAGCTACCGCATCCGGGGGCTGGCCCTCTTCCGCCAGCTCCTCTTCCCCGCGGTGCTCCCCTACCTGGTCACCGGCTGGGTGACGGCGGCGGGCGGCGCCTGGAACGCCTCCATCGTCTCCGAGTACGTCACCTTCCGGGGCCAGGGGCTCTCCACCTTCGGCCTCGGCTCGCAGATCAGCGCCGCCGCGGAGAAGGCGGACTTCCCGCTCCTCGCCGGGAGCGTGGTGGTCATGTCGGCGATGGTGGTCCTCTTCAACCGGCTGGTCTGGCGGCCGCTCAACGACCTCGCCGAGCACCGCTACTCCCTGCTTCGCTAGGATCGCGCCATGGCCGAGCCCGCCGCCACCGCCGCCGTCGCCACCGCCACGCCGGGCGCCGTCGCTCCCCTCTGCGAGATGGAGCACGTGAGCCACGTCTTCACGCTCCCCTCGGGGCAGAAGCTCGAGGTCCTCGACGACGTCTCCCTGGCGGTGAAGCCGGGCGAGGTGGTGGCCCTCCTCGGGCCGTCCGGCTGCGGCAAGTCCACGATCCTCCGGATCCTGGCCGGCCTGATCCAGCCCACCCGCGGAACCGTCCGCTACCGCGGGACCGCCCTCGACGGGCTCGCCCCGGGGGTGGCGATCGTCTTCCAGAGCTTCGCCCTCTTCCCCTGGATGACGGTGACCGAGAACGTCCAGGCGGTGCTCCACGCCGCCCGCCTCCCCGAGGAGGAGGTGGCCCGCCGGGCCTCGGACGCGATCCGGATGGTGGGCCTGGCCGGCTTCGAGGAGGCCTACCCGCGCGAGCTCTCCGGGGGGATGAAGCAGCGGGTGGGCATGGCGCGGGCCCTCTCGCTCCGGCCCGAGGTGCTCTTCATGGATGAGCCCTTCAGCCAGGTGGACGCGCTCACCGCCGAGGCGCTCCGGGCCGAGCTCCTCGACATCTGGGCGGTGCGCGAGACCAACCCCTCCTCGATCCTCCTGGTGTCGCACGACATCAAGGAGGTGGCCTACATGGCCGACCGGATCGTGGTCCTGGGGGCGAACCCCGGCAAGGTCCAGACCATCGTGGAGAACACCCTCCCCCGCCCGCGCGACTACCGCTCCCGCGAGGTGCTGGCCCTGGTCGACCGGCTCCACGACCTCATCACCGGCCACGAGCTCCCCGACGTCCCGGCCGCGGCGGCCGTGGCGGTGACCGAGGTGCTCCCCGACGCGCCGGCCAGCGAGATCGTCGGCCTCCTCGAGTACCTGGACGCCCGGGACGGGAAGGAGGACGTCTTCCGGATCGCGGCCGAGACCAACCGGGAGTTCGGCCACCTCCTCACCCTGGTGAAGGCGGCCGAGATGCTCGACCTGGTCGACACCCCCAAGCGCCTGGCGGTCCTGACGCCGGAGGGGCGCGCGTTCGTGAGGGCCGACCCGGAGGATCGGAAGGGGGTCTGGAAGAAGAAGCTCCTCGAGCTGCGGATCTTCTCCGACGTGCGCGACGCGCTCCAGGAGGAGCCGAGCCACCGCCTCCCGCGGGACTTCGTCCTCGAGACCATCGTCCTGCGGATGCCGGCCGAGGACTACGAGCGGGTGTTCGCCACCTGGATCGGCTGGGCCCGCTACGGCGACCTGTTCGCCTACGACGAGGACGAGGGGGTCGTCGCCCTGCAGTAGGGCGGCTTCGTCACCGCCGCCTCCCGGCGGTGACGTGCTCCACGAAGTCGCGGTCCATGCCCCGGACGTGCTCCTCGATCCAGGTCTCCACTACCCGGACCAGGGCGCGGGGGTCCTCGCCGCTCCGCAGGGTCCCGAGCTGATCCAGCAAGCGCCGGTGCTCCTCCACGTGCATCCCGTAGCGGGGGTAGCGGTGGAGCCGCATCAGCAGCTCCTCGCTCGCGAAGTGGACGTCCGAGCAGGCGCGGAGCCGCTCGAGGAGCTCCTCCACCGCTCCGGGCGCCTCGCCGGCCGCCACCGCCTCCTCGATCGCCTCCAGCATCTGGACCTGGAGCCCGTGCTCACGGTCGAGCCCCTCGTGGCCGAGCGCCAGCTCGCGATCCTCGAGCCCCTTCTCCTCCATCGCGCCTCCCGAAGCCGGGAGCTTCTCGCCCCGGGGAGGCGAACGTCAAAGGCGGGCCCCGAGTGGGCCCGCGCCGCCGGGTCACCCGGCGAAGACCGTCACTCCGGCCGCGCCAGCGCCCGGGCGGTGACGAACCGCGGGGCGATGTCCACCGGCACCCGCTCCAGCCGCTCGAGGGCGCGCCGCACCTCCGGCCGGATCACCCCCAGCCGCTCGAGGAGGGCCTGGGCCGCGGCCCGATCTCCCCTGCCCTGGATGGTCATGAGCTCCCGGGTGAGGGCGGTGACCGCCGTCCGCATCTTCGCCGGGTCGACCGCGAAGGTCCCGTCCTTGCGGAGCTGGAAGGCGCCCGCGTCCAGGAACCAGTTGAGCTGGAGGGCGGTCCCCTTGCCGTGCGCCTCGACCAGGCCGAAGCGGATGCCCCGGAACGCGCCCGCCAGGTAGGTGGCGTAGAGGCTCTGGAGCAGGCCGGGCTCGAGCTTCCCGTCGTCGACCAGCTTCTGGAGGGCGAACATCCCGCCCACGTCGGCCTTCGCCTCCTCGAGCGCGCTGTAGAGGTCGCCGAGCTCCGCGCGCACCGTGGTCTTCCGCCCGCCCACGGTGATCTCGTGGGGCCCGAGCCCGTGCACCAGCTCGTGCATGAGGATGTGGACGAAGAAGGGCTCGAAGGCGACCCGGGCCCGATCGGGCGGAGCGAGGAGCGTCCGGGCGATGGGGACCAGCACCTTCTCGAACTTGGCGCGCTGGACGTTCTTCAGCATCACCCGCTTCGAGCCCAGCTCCCGCACCACCTGCTCGTCGTTGGGCAGGTTGTAGGCGGCGGTGGTCACGCCCCGGTCGGCGTCGCCGCCGGCGTAGAGCTCGTTCACCACCCGGATCGGCGCCAGCGCCCCCACCGGTCCCTTGAGCGCCGCGTCGATGGGGAGCGCGTCCTCGATCCCCTGCAGCTCGGCGGCGAACCGGGCGAGCCGCGCCGTCTCCTGCTCGTCCCGGAGGCCCACGAAGGCCTCGAAGGCCGCCTTGGCGTTGAACCAGCCGTCCTCGTAGACCTCGTACGGGCCGATGGTCGCCTCGACGGGCGAGTCGAGCCGCATCCAGGCGACGTCCGAGGGGCGGTAGGCGTCGTCGAGGAAGGCGTCGGCGCGGGCTCGGAGGAAGGTCCGGAGCCCCTCGTCGGCGGTGGCCTCGGCCGCCGCCCGGAGGAGCTCGGCGGCCCGCGCCAGCTCGCCCTGGTACTCGACGCTGTACGGCACGACCGCCATCGTCCCGTCCGGCCGGCGCCGGAGCACGGTGAAGAAGCCCTGGGCCGCCTCCTGCTCGGCGGGCGGCAACCCGGCCAGGAACCGCTCCACGTCCCCCTTGCCCGCGCCCGCCGGGTAGAAGCCGGCCCCGGCCGGCTTCCCCGGGACCCCGGGCAGGAAGGGGCGGTTCCCGTCGAGGCGGTCCCAGGGCCCCTTGTTCCGGAGGAAGTAGGCGAGCCGCGCCGCTCCGAGCGGGCCCGGCTCCTGGAGGAGGCCGAGCAGGAGCGCCTCGTTGCCCGCCCAGACCTGGCGGAGGAAGAGCGCGTCCATGATCCGCCCCGCCTCGACCAGCCGCGCCAGCGCGGTCCGCTCCCCGGGGGAGACCTGGGAGAGGTCCACCGCCAGGTCCACCGGCGCGTACTGCGCCTCGAGCCGGCGCAGGGCCGTGGCGTCCGGCAAGGCGGAGGCCGGTGCGGAGGGCGGGGCGGCGACGGCCGGCAGGGCGGCGAAGGCGAGGACGAGGACGAGGGCGGCGCGACGGGGCATGGCAGGCTCCTCCGGGCGCTCCTTTTACCCCGGCGGCGGGGGGCCGGGGGGTCCGGCGGCGTGTCCGACCGGCGCGCTACCCTGTCGTGATGGACGGGGGAGCCCTGCTCACCTTCTCGCTCGGCGCGGCGCTCGGCGGCGGCGCCGGCGTCTTCCTCTGGGCGCGGGCCGGGCGGCGCGCCGCGCTGGCCGAGGCCCGGCTGGAGGGGGAGCGCGCCACGGCCGCGGAACGGCTCGAGGCCGAGCGCCGGGCGGGCGCGGAGCGCGCCGAGGCGGAGCGGCGAGCAGCGGAGGGCCGGGCGGAGTCGGAGCGGCGCCACTTCGGCGAGCGGCTCGAGGCCGAGCGGGCCGCGGCCGCGGAGAAGCTGGCGATCGTCGACGACGCCCGGACCCGGCTCACCGACGCCTTCAAGGCCCTCTCGGCCGACGCCCTCCGCGAGACCACCACCTCCTTCCTCTCCCTGGCGCGGGCCAGCCTGGAGAAATACCAGGAGGGGGCGCGGAGCGACCTGGACAAGCGGGAGCGGGCCATCTCCGAGCTGCTCTCTCCGGTGAAGGACACCCTCGGCAAGCTGGACGGCCAGATCCGCGAGATCGAGAAGGCGCGCGAGGGTGCCTACGGCAAGCTGGCCGAGCAGCTGCGGACCGTGGCCGAGGCCCAGGGCCAGCTCCGCGCCGAGGCCTCGAACCTGGTCAAGGCCCTCCGGGCGCCGCACGTGCGCGGCCGCTGGGGCGAGCTCCAGCTGCGCCGGGTGGTGGAGCTGGCCGGGATGGTGGACCACTGCGACTTCCACGAGCAGGCCTCGGTGGAGGCCGAGGGAGGTCGCCTGCGCCCGGACCTGGTGGTCCACCTGCCCGGCGGGCGCGACGTGGTGGTGGACGCCAAGGCCCCCCTCGCCGCGTACCTCGACGCGGCCGAGGCGAAGGACGAGGCGAGCCGCGTCCGCTTGCTCGCCGAGCATGCCCGCCAGCTGCGCGAGCACGTCCTCGCCCTCTCCCGGAAGGCCTACTGGGAGCAGTTCCAGAGCACGCCCGAGTTCGTGGTCCTCTTCCTCCCCGGAGAGAGCTTCTACGCCGCGGCCCTGGAGGCGGACCCCGGCCTGCTCGAGGCCGGCGCGGAGCGGCGGGTGATCCTCGCCACCCCCACCACCCTGATCGCCCTCCTCAAGGCGGCCGCCTACGGATGGCAGCGCGAGGCGGTGGCGGAGAACGCCGAGCACGTGGCCGCCCTGGGGCGCGACCTCTACAAGCGGATCGGCGACCTGGGGAGCCACTTCGCCCGCGTGGGGAAGAGCCTGGCCCAGTCGGTGGAGGCCTACAACCGGACGGTGGCCTCGCTCGAGGCAAGGGTCCTGCCGGCCGCCCGGCGGTTCGAGGAGCTGCGGGCCGCGCCGGAAGGGGCGGAGCTCCCAGAGCTGGCTCCGGTCGAGGCCCTGCCGCGCCCCGCCACGGCGCCCGAGCTGGCCTCGGCCGAGCCGCTCGGTGCGCTGACCGACCGCCGCCGCACCGGCGCGCCCTGATCACGCTGGTGCTCGCCCACCCGGGGACCGGTGTGCGCGCTCACCTTCATCCCTCTTCATCGCCTGCTTCACCATCGGTGCGGTGAAGTAGCGCATCCCCGGGCAGCGCCCCCCGTACAGGCGGCGGCGCCGCGAGCCATCACCCTCGGTGACGGTGGTGCCGGCGCTCGACTCCGGAGGCGGGACCCGGTCTCGGCGTCGGATCGCGCGCTTCGAGGGCCGATCCGGGCTCGGATCGGAGGCTGCGGCGTTTTTTCTGGGGTCGAGAGGGCGCGCAAAAATTGTATTGGATTGGTATGGTCAATGTTGTCCGATGAAGTCCACAAATGCCATTTCCGGGGCCGGTTTCGGCTCCAGGCCCTTCCAATCCCTGATCTCCGTCAAGAAACGGACCCCGGGGCCGGGTGCGAAATGACGCACCTCAAGCTTCTCCTGCGACGGAAGGCGGCAAATCGTGCGCTGCGCGATTTCCCCAAGCTTTCCTTGAATTTGCCGGATTGCAATTCCGATTCGGATCGGTACAGTCCGTCCCCACCCGGAGGACTGAATGGACAATCTTGGCTCCCAGGTGATCGCCGTGCAGGAGACGGACAAGGGCGTCTCCCGCCGTGACTTCATCAAGGTCTGCAGCGCCGCCGCCGCCGCCGTCGGCATGCCCGCGTGGGCGGGCGAGAAGATGGCCGAGACCGTCGGCAAGAAGAAGCCGTCGGTCGTGTGGCTCCACTTCCAGGAGTGCACCGGCTGCACCGAGTCGCTCCTGCGCACCAGCCACCCCGACGCGGGGACGCTGATCCTCGACCTGGTCTCGGTCGACTACCACGAGACCCTCTTCGCCGCCGCGGGCAAGCAGATCGAGGAGGCGCTCGAGGACGCGAAGAAGGCGGGCGGGTACGTGCTCGTGGTCGAGGGCGCCATCCCCCGCAAGGAAGACGGCATCTACTGCATCGTCGGCGGCAAGAAGGCGACCGACTCGCTGGTCGAGTGCGCCGAGAGGGCCGCCGCCGTCATCTGCATCGGCTCCTGCGCCTCCTGGGGCGGTGTCCCCTCGGCCAAGCCGAACCCGACCGACGCGGTGGGCGCTCCCGAGATCCTGAAGGCCAAGGGGATCAAGAAGCCGATCGTCACCCTCCCCGGCTGCCCGGCCAACCCGTACAACCTGCTCGGCACCGTCCTTCAGTTCGCCACCTTCGGCACGCTGCCGAAGCTCGACGACCTCGGCCGGCCGACCTTCGCCTACGGCCGCGTCATCCACGAGGACTGCCCCCGCCGGCCGCACTTCGACAACGGCCGCTTCGCCCAGGCCTACGGCGACGAGGGTCACCGGAACGGCTGGTGCCTCTACAAGCTCGGGTGCAAGGGGCCCCAGACGCACGCCAACTGCTCGCTCCTCTCCTTCTGCGAGGTCCCGGGCGCCTGGCCGATCGGCATCGGCCACCCGTGCATCGGCTGCACCGAGCAGGGGATCGTCTTCAACGTGCCCATCAACCAGAACCTGCCCATCGACAAGCCGACCGCCCCGATGGCCTACCCGGCCGTCAACCCCGAGCACGGCGTGGTCGCCGCCAGCCCGGTGGCGGTGGGCCTGGGCAGCGCCATCGTCGGCGCCCTCGCCGGCGCGGGCTTCGTGGCCAGCAAGAAGCTCTCCGCTGCGGACTCCGAGAAGGGCCAGAAGGAGTAGCCACCCATGAGCATCTCACGACGAGACCTGCTCAAGGGGGCGGTCGTCGCCGGCGCCGCCACCGCCGTCATCGGCGAGGCGGAGGCCCGGGAAGAGGTGCCGGACCGCCCCGACGCGGTCGGCATGCTCTTCGACGCGACCCTCTGCGTGGGCTGCCGCGCCTGCCAGACGGCCTGCAAGAAGGCGAACGACCTCCCCACCGACACCGTCGACGCGAACGGCGGCGTCTACGACGCCCCGGCCGACCTGAACGGCACCACCAAGAACGTCATCAAGGCGGTCGTCGACGACGGCAAGAACGTCTACATGAAGCAGCAGTGCATGCACTGCGTCGACCCGTCCTGCGTGTCGGTCTGCATGATGGGCGCCCTCCACAAGGAGGGTGAGGGGAAGCGCGACTGCCGCACGGACCAGGGCGGCGAGGTGAAGGGCACCGGCATCGTCCTCTACGACAAGGGGCTGTGCGTCGGCTGCCGCTACTGCCAGATCGGCTGCGCCTTCAACGTCCCGAAGTTCGAGTGGACCAAGGCGCTCCCCCGCATCGTGAAGTGCGAGCTCTGCCGCCACCGGGCCGATCCGAAGAAGACCGGGCCGCTGGCGGTCGCCAACCCGGCCTGTTGCGAGGTGTGCCCGCGCGGCGCGGTCATCTACGGGAAGCGCGCCGACCTGCTCGCCCAGGCGAAGCAGCGGATCGCCGCCGACTCCAAGCGCTACAACCCGCACATCTACGGGGAGACGGAGGGTGGCGGCACCCAGGTGATGTACCTGGCTCCGCCCGCGCTCACCTTCAAGCAGCTCGGCCTCCCCGAGCTGCCGGAGGAGTCGAGCGCGCACTTCTCGGAGACCATGTCCCACCGGCCGTACCTGCACGGCCTCACCCCCATCGCGCTCTACGCGGCGATGGCCTTCGTGATCAACCGGAACAAGAAGGCCGAAGAGGCCGGTCACGGCGAGGAGGGCAAGTAGATGAGCGCCCATGACCATCCGCAGGCCATCGGGGGGAAGGTCCTCGATCCCCTGATGACGACCCTGCTCGCCATCTTCGCCGTCGCGGCGGCGGTGATGGTGTACCGGTTCTTCGCCGGCATCGGGCCGGTGTCGAACATGACCGACGGCTTCACCTGGGGCATCTGGGAGCCGGTGAACGTGGTGGTCTTCACGGGCATCGGCGCCGGGGCCTACGGCGTCGGTCTCCTCTGCTACCTGCTCAACAAGGGCAAGTACCACGGGCTGGTCCGCCCGGCGGTGCTGGTGGGCGCCATCAGCTACACCCTGGGCGCCAGCTCGATCGTGGTGGCCCTCGGCCGGTACTGGAACGCCTACTGGCTCCCCTGGGTGCCGTACTGGAACCTGGGCTCGGCCCTGCTCGAGGTCGCGGTCTGCGTCCTCAGCTACGTGCTCGTGCTCTGGGTCGAGGTGCTGCCCTCGGTCTTCGACGGCGCGGCGGCCAGCGCCTCGCCCTCCTGGGCGGCCTGGGGCAAGAAGTGGGGAGCCCGGCTGGCGGCGGCGATGCCCTTCATCATCGCCCTGGCGATCCTCCTCCCCACCATGCACCAGAGCTCCCTGGGCGGCCTGATGCTCATCGCCGGCCCGAAGATCCACCCGCTCTGGCACACCGGCCTGCTCCCTACCCTGTTCCTCATCTCCTGCCTCTCGATGGGCTACGGCGCGGTGGTGGTGCTGGTGAACATCCTGAACCTCACCTGGAACGCGAAGCAGGACGACAAGCTCTTCGCCGACATGTCGAAGGTGAAC
>Ga0335082_10005199_pt1 | contig 14210 bp, 13 predicted proteins | sample Lox_Sample_41_FD_206718 | JGI IMG/M metagenome (GOLD analysis project Ga0335082, IMG submission 206718) | Soil microbial communities from Loxahatchee National Wildlife Refuge, Florida, United States - Lox_Sample_4.1 | ecosystem: Environmental > Terrestrial > Soil > Wetlands | place: USA...
AGCTGTTCGACCAGACCCTCGTCGTCTGCGCCGTGATAGGCACGCTCGTCGCTCTCTTGCTGCTGATCGTCGTCGTGCGCTTCCGCGCGAGCGTGCGGCCCGCGGAGCCGCCGCAGGTTCACGGGCACAAGGCGCTCGAGTTCGCGTGGACCCTCCTGCCGCTCGCGATCGTGATCGGGCTCTTCGTCCTCACCGCGCGCGCGATGGCCGCCTCGGATCCCCCCGCGAACCGCGAGCCGGACCTCGTCGTGATCGGGCACCAGTGGTGGTGGGAGGCGCGTTACCCGAGCGGCGCCGTGACGGCCAACGAGATCCACGTGCCGGCCGGCAAGGATCTCCTCGTGCGGGTCGAGTCGGCCGACGTCATCCACGACTTCTGGGTGCCGCAGCTCGGGCGCAAGGTGGACGCCACGCCGGGGCATCCGACGCACATCTGGCTCCAGGCCGAGGCGCCCGGCACGTACACGGGCGCTTGCGCCGAGTACTGCGGATCGGAGCACGCCTGGATGCGGATCGTCGTCGTGGCCCAACCGCAGGCCGAGTTCGACGCGTGGGAGCGTCACGAACGCGCGCAGGCCCTCGCGCCGCCGGACGGCGCACCGATGCACGGCGCCTCGCTCTTCGTGAACAAGACGTGCGTGAAGTGCCACGCCATCGCGGGGCTGGGCGAGCAGGTGCAGGTCGCGCCCGACCTCACGCACCTCGCGGAGCGCCGGACGCTCGGCGCGGGGGTCATCGACAACGACCCGGCGAACCTCGCGCGATGGCTGCGCGATCCCCAGGGCGTGAAGCCGGGCAGCCACATGCCGGACCTCAACCTGACGGACGACGAGGTGAACGACCTCGTCGCGTACTTCGAGACGCTGCGATGAAGGAACCTCGCGGCGCGTACTCCTGGGTCGCCACGGTCGACCACAAGCGGATCGGCGTCCTGTACCTGCTGACGTCACTCTTCTTCTTCGTGGTCGGCGGCCTCGAGGCGCTGGTGATGCGACTGCAGCTCGCGCGGCCGAACGCCACGCTGGTCGGCCCGGACACGTTCAACCAGCTCTTCACGATGCACGGCACGACGATGATCTTCCTCGTCGTGATGCCGGCGCTCGTCGGCTTCGGCAACTACTTCGTGCCGCTCATGATCGGCGCGCGCGACATGGCGTTCCCGCGGCTGAACGCGATGAGCTACTGGCTCCTGCCGTTCGGGGGGCTGCTCCTGCACTTCAGCCTCGTCGCGGGGGGCGCGCCGTCAGCCGGGTGGTTCGCCTACGCGCCGCTGACCGAGACGCCGTTCTCGTCCACGCCGGGCACCGACTACTGGGTCCTCGCGCTCCTCGTGCTCGGCATCGGGTCCGTGTCCACGGCGATCAACTTCATCGCGACCATCCTCACGCTGCGCGCCCCCGGCATGAGCATGGGGCGGGTACCGCTGTTCGTCTGGATGACGTTCATCACGTCGATCCTCGTCGTCCTCGCCCTGCCCGTGCTCAACGCCGCCATCGTGATGCTGCTCGTCGACCGCCAGCTCGACGCGCACTTCTTCCTCGCGAGCGGCGGCGGCAACGCGGTGCTGTGGCAGCACTTCTTCTGGACCTTCGGCCACCCCGAGGTCTACATCCTCGCGCTGCCGGCGTTCGGGATGATCTCCGAGATCATCCCGGTCTTCTCGCGCAAGCCCATCTTCGGCTACGAGTTCGTCGCCGCCTCGACCGTCGCCATCGCCATCCTCAGCTTCGGCGTCTGGGCGCACCACATGTTCGCCGTGGGCCTCGGGCACACGGCCGACGTCTTCTTCGCCGCGGGCAGCATGCTCATCGCGGTGCCCACCGGCGTGAAGATCTTCAACTGGATCGCGACCATGTGGGGCGGGAGCATCCACTTCAAGACGGCGATGCTGTTCGCGACGGCGTTCCTCGTCGAGTTCGTCGTCGGCGGGTTGAGCGGCATCACCTTCGCCGCCGCGCCGATCGACTGGCAGATGACCGACACGTACTACGTCGTCGCGCACTTCCACTACGTCGCGTTCGGAGGCACCGCCTTCGCGCTGCTCGGCGCCACCTACTACTGGTTCCCCAAGATGAGCGGGCGCCGCCTGTCCGAGCGGCTCGGCAAGTGGAACTTCTGGCTCATGGTGGTGGGGTTCAACACGACCTTCTTCGTGCAGCACTTCCTCGGCATCCTCGGGATGCCGCGACGGGTCTTCACGTATCCGAACCTGCCGATGTGGGGGACGCTGAACCTCGTATCGACCTGCGGCGCGGTGATGATGGGCATCGCGTCGCTGCTGCTGGTCGTGAACATCGGCTGGAGCCTGCGGCGCGGCAAGCGAGCCGGCGACAACCCCTGGAACGCGTGGACGCTCGAGTGGGCGACGACGTCGCCGCCGCCTCACGACAACTTCCGGCAGGTCCCGCCGATCCTGGGGCGCCGTCCGCTCTGGGACATCCTGAACCAGGCGCCGGGTAGCTCCGCTGCCGCCAAGGCACCGCGCCCGGAGCGCTCGTTCGACAAGGGCGCCGTCGCCGTGTGGACCTTCGTCGCGTCCGAGGCGGGCTTCTTCCTCATCCTCATCGCGGCCTACGTCTTCTTCAACCAGTTCGGCGCGAGGCCCGCGGGCCCGTCGGCGGCGGGTGTGCTCGACGTGCACAAGACGGGTGCCTTCACCATCTGCCTCCTGACGAGCAGCTTCACGCTGTGGGTGGCGGAGAAGAACCTCCACCGCAAGCAGCCGCGGGCTGCCGCGGTGTGGCTCGCGCTGACGCTCATCCTCGGCGGCATCTTCATCATCGGCCAGGGCAACGAGTACATCGGCCTGTACCAGCGCGGCATCGGCGTCGCGACCAACCTGTTCGCGACCACGTTCTTCACGCTCACCGGCTTCCACGGGCTTCACGTCACGGTGGGCCTGTTCGCGCTGGCGCTCGCGCTGGGCCTCGCCGTCTCGCGCGACTTCTCGGCGCGCGCACCGTCGCTCCTGAGAGCCATCGGGATCTACTGGCACTTCGTCGACGTCGTCTGGATCGCGGTCTTCGCGATCGTCTACCTCTGGGGGATTCACTCGTGAGCACGATGGGCCTTCTCCTGTCGCTCTGGCGACTCGATCCCCTCGCCATCGCGGCGTGCATCGCGACGGCCGTGGTCCTCGTTGCACGGAGGACCGAGCTCGGGCCGCGCTCGATCCTGCTCGGCTCGGCGGTCGTCGTCCTCGTCGCGGCGCTCGCGTCGCCCATCGGCAGCCTCGCGGAGGGGTACCTGTTCAGCGCTCACATGCTGCAGCACCTGCTGCTCGTGCTCGTCGTGCCGCCGCTCGCCCTCCTCGGCTGGCCGGCGCGCCGGGGAGAGCGTCCCGCGCAGACGGCGCGTCGCCGGTTGCATCCGCTCGTTCCCTGGCTGCTCGGCGTGGGCGCGATGTGGCTCTGGCACGAGCCGAAGCTCTGCGACGCGGCCTCGAGCAGCCCAGCAGTCCACCGCGTGCAGGAGCTGTCGCTGCTCGCCATGGGAACCGCCTTCTGGTGGCCGGTGCTCGCGCCGCGCGCCGGCGCGCCCCTCTCCCCGCTCGCGGGCATCCTCTATCTGTTCACGGCCTGCGTCGCCTGCACGCTCCTCGGGATCGTCATCACCTTCTCGCCGGTGGAGGTCTGCTCGGTGTTCGCCCACCCGGTGGACCGCCTCGGCGTGATGCCTCTGGTGCGCGACGGCTGGGGGCTGAGCCCGGAGAAGGATCAGCAGGTCGGCGGCCTTCTGATGTGGGTCCCTGCCTGCCTGGTGTACGGCGTGGGAATCATGGGACAGCTCGCGCGCCTCTTCGCCGAGCACGACGTCGCGCGACAGGAGGAGCCATCGTGAACGAGCAGCGCGCCGGGTGGAACGTGCCCAAGCCCGAGCACATCCCGAGGCCGACGCCGTGGCCCGCCGCGATGGCGCTCGGCATCACCTTCTTCGCCTGGGGCTTCGTCACTTCGCCCATCGTCCTCGGCATCGGCCTCGGGCTGTTCATCATCTCGCTCGCCGGCTGGATAGGAGAGATCCGTCATGAACGACGACCAGGGTGACTCGCGGCGACGTTTCCTCGCGCGGGCGTCGGTGGCGCTCACGGGCTGCGCGGGCGTCGCGCTCGGGGCCCCCATGGCGGGGTTCGTCGTGGCGCCGCTCTTCGCCAAGGTGCCGCGCGAGTGGCGGGTTGTCGGCAAGGTGACCGATTTCCACGTGGGAGAGACCGTGGGCGTCACCTTCATGGACGCGTCGCCGGTCGCGTGGGCGGGCGTGACGGCGAAGACGGCCGCGTGGCTCCGTCGCGTCACCGAGGAGAAGTTCGTCGCCTTCTCGGTCAACTGCGCCCACCTCGGATGCCCCGTGCGCTGGCTGCCGGAGGCGCAGCTCTTCATGTGCCCGTGCCACGGCGGCGTCTACTACGCCGACGGCACGGTCGCCGCGGGCCCGCCGCCGCACTCGCTCTCGCAGTACGCGACGCGCATCAACGGCGACGACGTCGAGATCCACACCGAGCCCATCCCGATCGACTGACCATGCTCAAAGGCCTGCTCTCGAAGACCTGGTCGGTACTCGACGATCGCCTCGGCATCTCGGCGGTCGTCGGACCGATCATGAAGCACCCGGTGCCTCGGGGGGCACGCTGGTGGTACGTGTTCGGCAGCGCCACGCTCTTCGCGTTCATCGTGCAGATCGCGAGCGGCGTGACCCTCGCGTTCTCGTACATCGCCTCGTCGTCGCAGGCGTACGACACGCTGCTCTTCATCACGAACCAGGCGACCTTCGGGCGCTTCCTGCGCGGCCTGCACTACTACGGCGCGTCCGCGATGGTGCTCATGGTGGGCCTGCACATGGCGCAGGTCTTCCTCGCGGGCTCCTACAAGTACCCGCGGGAGATGAACTGGCTGACGGGTGTGCTCCTCCTCGCGTTCACCATCGGGATGGGGTTCACCGGGCAGCTCCTGCGGTGGGACCAGAACGCGACGTGGTCCGTGGTCGTCGGCGCCGAGCAGGCCGGGCGTGCGCCCGTCGTGGGAGAGCACATCGCCCGCTTCATCCTCGGCGGCGACACGATCGGCGGCGCCACGCTGAGCCGCTTCTTCGCGATCCACGTGTTCATCATCCCGGCGATGATCTTCGGCTTCCTGGGCCTGCACCTGTTCCTGGTGATGCGCCACGGCATCTCGGAGCCGCCGAAGCCGGGCCAGCCCGTGGACCCGAAGACGTACCGGAAGCAGTACGAGGAGCACCTCCACAAGGACGGCGTGCCCTTCTGGCCGGATGCCGCGTGGCGCGACGTCGTGTTCGGCGTCGCGATGATCGCCGGGATCATCGCCCTCGCATGGCTCATCGGGCCGCCGGCGCTCGACAAGCCGCCGGATCCGAGCCTGACCGACGCGAGCCCGAGGCCCGACTGGTACCTGCTCTGGTACTTCGCGGTGCTGGCGCTGATGCCGCCCTACCTCGAGACGGCGGTCATCCTGCTCGCGCCGCTCCTCGTCGGCGGACTCCTCCTGTCGGCGCCGCTCCTGTCCAACAAGGGCGAGCGCGCGGCGCGGCGACGTCCGTGGGCGATCGGGATGGTGGTGCTCACGGTGCTCATGATCGGTTCGCTCTGGGTCGTGGGCGCGCGCTCGTCGTGGTCTCCGAACTTCGACGCGCCTCCTCTCTCCGCCGACATCGTCGGCGCCACGACCGGCCCGGTCGCCGAAGGAGCGAAGCTCTTCCACGACAAGGGGTGCCTCAACTGCCACCTCGTCTCCGGACAGGGAGGGCGGCGCGGTCCCAACCTCACGCACATCGGCGACCTTCTCACGCGGGATCAGCTCGTGATCCGCATCTCGAACGGCGGCCACAACATGCCGGCCTTCGCCGGCACGCTGAAGCCAGAGGAGCTCGACCGCCTCGTGGACTTCCTCGTGTCACGAAAAGCCCCGCCGCCCCGGTGAATTCGGCCTCAGGTTTCGAGCTCCCGCACGCGCTGGCGCAGCAGCTCCGCGTCGATCGGCTTGTGCAGGATGTGGCAGTGCTCGGGTAGACCTTCGAGCTCGTCGAATCCGGTGAGCACGAGGACGGGCACGCGCGCGAGCACCGGACGATGCGCCATGGCCTCGAGGACGTCCCAGCCGCTGAGGTGCGGCATCATGAGGTCGAGCAGGACGATGGACGGCGCGGGCTGATCGGCGAGCAGGCCGAGTGCCTTCTCGCCGTCGGCGGCCGTCGCCACCTCGTGCCCGTCGGCGCGCAGGATCGCTTCGGCGACCACGCGCACGGCCTCGTCGTCGTCCACGACGAGCACGCGGCTCATGGGAGCCTCCGTGCAGAGGGATCTCGGTCGACAGCGCACACGCCCAGCTTTCGCAGCATGCGCCGTGCCGTTTTGTCTCGGCGCTCACCCCTGCCTCAGCCGCCTCCACCGTGATGACCGCCCCAGCCGCCGTGGAAGATCCACCCGCCGCCGTAGATGCCGGGGCGCGCGTGGATGCCGCCGAAGCCACCATGAGCGCGCACGTAGAAGCCCGGCTCGTCGATGATCGTCACGCGCGGCATCACCACGAGCACCTCGTCGTCGAAGACGACACCCCAGCCCTCGGGAGGGAGGGGGCGCTCGAGCAGGTCGAGGTCGACCATCGCGATGCGGATGCCGGAGTTCTGCCAGTCCATGAAGCTCGGGTGCAGGTCGTCCTCTTCCACCACGGTGTCGTCGAGGTTCTGCACGACGTAGATGACCCGGTCGATCCCGCGCATGCGCAGCGTCGCCGCGTCGGGCAGATCGCTCGTGGTCAGGATGTACCGGTTGTCGTAGGTGTCGTCCTCTGGGCTGTCGAAGCGGTAAGCGAGCCGCCACGCGTCGAGCAGGAACACCGGCGTCGTGCCCTGGTTGTTCGGGTCGACGTAGGGAGACATGGTGGCCATGGCGGCGAGCGTCTCCTCGGCCGGAACGAGCTCGTCGTCGGCGGGCCAGTTGTTGAACGTCGGGACGAGAGACACGGCCCCCCCGGTCGCCCTCGAGAGCGTCGCGCCGAACGCCACCGAGGCGGCCCCTCGCATGTCGACGACGAAGAGCGTCCCCGGCGGCAGCCCTTCCTGCGCGATGCGGGCCGCCGCGGCGCGGGCGCGCTGCACGTCGTCGAGCGAGTCGACGACCGGCAGCTCGATGCCGCTGCCCGGCATCGAGTCGATCGCGCTCACGAGCGTGAACTTCGCGTACGGCGCCCACGGGTCGCCGGGCGGGAGCTGCCAGCGGCGCAACACGGCGTCGCGCGACGGGAGCGTCGTCGCGCGCACGTCCGGCTCCTGCGGCGAGCTCGCGAGGTCGGCCGACGGGGTCCAGGGCCGCGCCGATACGCAGCCGGTGGCGAACACGGCGATCGGAGACAGGGCGAGCGCGCGGCGGATCATCGGTACCCCTCCCCTCCCGTCGCCACGAACACCGGGACGCAGAGCGCGTCGTGCGAGACGTGGCTCTGCGGGGTGATGCGCGCGAAGTAGCCGGCGAAGCGGCCGTCGAGCACGTAGGCGCCGAGCGTGACGAAGCGGTCGCCCCAGGGCGTCGGCAGCGGACGCTGGCGGACGAAGCGCTGGGCGATCCAGCGTTCGCCCCTCGCCGCGCAGGCGCGGGCGTGGTCGACCGCGGAAGCCCACTCGGCGTCGGGATACAGCTCCCCGACGAACACCTGGTCGCCGACGCGACCCATGGATCGCTTCACGACCCACGACGTGCGCGCGGCGACGATCGCTTCGCGATCGGTCTCGGTCAGATCGTGGGTCTCGGGCACGACGGCCGACGCACCGCGCGCCCACGCACGCGCGAACGCGAGCTTGGACTGCGCGAAGATGTGCCCGGGGCTCGTGAGCGTCCTCACGCGTCCGCCCTCGATGGCCCGCGCGATGTCGGCGACGTTGCGCTGGCCGCTCATCCACTCGGTGGGGAAGTAGCGGTAGAGGGCGCGCACGGGCCGGCCGTGGATGCACAGGTCCCCTCCGTGCAGGCGCGGCGCCGTCGGAGGCGCGAGGATGGCCGGCGTCCCGGCGCGCTCGAGCTCACGCGCGACGAGCGCGCAGACCTGCAGGTCCTCGGCGTATCCCGTGGCGTGCAGGATGCCCACCGCGCCGCCCTCGGCGAGCGCCGAGAGCCGCGCGACGAGACGCGGCACGACGTGCGTCGGATCGTGAGCCGCGGAGAACCCCGCGGCGCGCGCCAGCCGCGGGAGGCCGAGCGCCTCGTTGTGCCCTCCCGGGCAGTCCACGTTGATCTCGCAGGCTCTCCAGCTTCCCTCGGCGTCGAGGAGCAGATCGACGCGGACGAGAGACGCGTCGTCGCCCGCGGCGTGCGAGGCGGCGGCGAGACGGAGCACGTCCTCGTCGAACCCGTACCGCGCGCGCTCGAGAGGATCCACATGCGCGCGCGCCGCGACCTGCTCGATCTCGCGCACCACCGTCTCGGCGGCGACGACGGCCGCTTCGTGCAGCGCCCGCGGGAGCAGCAGGGGATGCACGTCGACGCGACGGCGGCCGGCCACGAACGCGTCCCACACGAGGAAGCGCGTGGCCAGGTCGCGCGCCAGCGACGCGTCCGAGAGAGGGTCTGCTCCGAGTGGGACGACCTCGGCGACGGCGGCGGTCAGCGGCTCCACGACGTCGCACGGGGGGAGAGCAAGAAGCCGTCCAGGCAAATCCCCCCGCCCGCGCGGCGCGCGCACCTATCCCACCGGGGCAGAAGGACCGGCCCCTACCCCGCCGCGCGACGAGTTGTCCCGTGTAGGTCGGTCAGTCCTCGACCAGGCCCATGAGGTTCCCTTCCGGATCCTCGTAGAGCGCCATGATCACCGGGCCCATGTCCTGCCGCGGCAGCACCGTCCTGCCGCCGTGCATCGACACGCGCGAGAGCGCGTCGTCGATGCTCGGCACCTGCGCGTACACCAGCACGCGCGACTCCGGCATCTGCGACCCGCCGATGCCGCCGGCGATCCCGCCGCCGCCGCCCGAGTTCACCATGCCGTAGTTCATCGGGTTGTTCGTATCGATCTTCCAGCCGAACACGTTCGAATAGAACGAGTGCAGGCGCCCGGGATCCTGCGACTGGATCTCCCAGTGCACGACCGGGTGCCTCGGCTTGGCCTTCGCGGGCGCCGCCCTGCGCGCCGCCGGCCGCTTCGCCGCTGAGCGCTTCGGTGCCGCCTTCGCCTTGCCCGCCTTCTTCGCCTTCTTCGAACCTTTCTTGCCCGCCATGGTCCGTCCCTCCGAGGCGGCAGATGCTACGCCGCCTTGCGGAGGACGACGACGTAGAAACCGGCGAAGAACGCGGCCTTTGTGTCAGCCAGGCGACGTTCGATGCGACGCAGCACGTCACGAACGACGGGCACGCGCATGGCCGCTGCCGTCGGCGTCACGATGCGCACGCCGCGGACCGCCTCGATGCGCAGGCTGGGCGGCAGCACGCGGGGCACGACCCACGGTGCGTCGAACCGCGTATACACATCGGATTCTCGCTTGGCGGCGGACACGGCGCCTGCCGGCCCCAGCCGCTTGACGAGCCCCCGGACGCTGACCGGGTTGTAGAACTCGGCGATGGCGACACCCCCGGCGCGCGTGACCCTTGCCATCTCGGCAAGGGCGCGCCCGATCTGCGGCACATGGGCGAGCACCTTGAAGGAGCAGGTGACGTCGAACGACGCGTCCGGAAACGGGATCGCGGTCACGCTGGCCTCGGTCACGTCCAGCCCTCGGTGGCGGGCGCGCTCGAGCATCCCGGGCGATAGATCGATGCCCTTGGCGGTGCGGGCGAAGCGGCCGATGCGCTCGAGCAGCAGTCCGGTGCCGACGCCGCACTCGAGCACGTCGCCTCCGGCGCCGTAGCGCTCGACCAGCTCGATCTCGAGATCGTCGACGAGCGCGTGGTACCCGTCGGGCCGGTTGGGCCGACGCTCGGACTCGTACCGGTGCGCGAAGTCGTCGTAGTACGCGCGCGTGTGGTGGTGGCTGTGGTCGTCGGCGGCCGCCATGGCCCGGGAGTTAGCACAGGCCCGCTAGCGGGTGCGCTTCGTTCCGCGGCGCGACGCGCCGTGAAGGAAGAGGTCGACGACCGTGTGGGCCTGCTCCTTCGCGTCTGCGCCGCCTTGCGCCAGCGAGGAGAGGACGAAGGCGCGGATGGTTCCGCCGAGGAACCGCACGAGCGCGTCGCCCTCGATCCGCTCGAGGTCACCGGAGGCCACGCCCTCCTGCACGAGCGCACGGAAGAGGGCGCGGAAGCGCTCGACGCGCTTGAGCGCCCTGCCGCTTCCCCCCGCTCCCGGCGTGGCGCTGCCCGCGAAGAGCCCGTGCTCGTTGGCGATGGCGAAGAAGGCGCGATGCTCGGACACGTACGCGAGCAAGCGCCCGACGCGCGCCTCGAGCCGCCCGCGGAAGGGCGTGGGGTCGCCCGGGCGAAGGCGCAGCTGCTCGAGCATCTGCTCGGTGCGCTCCTCGAGGAGGGCGTGCAGCACGTCGTCCTTGTCCTCGAAGTGGTTGTAGACGGTGCCGACCGCCGTGCGCGCGCGCGCCGCGATGTCCTGGATGCGCGCGCCGTGGAAGCCGCGCTGGGCGAACACGGCCTCCGCCGAGTCGAGGATCGCGTTGCGGAAGAGGGCGCGCGCTTCGTCCCGCCGGGAGGGCTGGCGGCTCGTCGCCCGATTCATGGGGTGAATCCTCGTTCAATGATCGCGCGCTTGCAAGCTCGGCGGCGCCGCGGGCGCGGTGCACTGCAGCTTCTCGACCCAGCTGCCGCCGGCGTCCACCCAGGCGAGCCACAGCGCGCCCTGCGCGTCGGCGGCGAGCGCGAGGTCTCCGGGGCGGCTGGAGGTGGTGGGCACGGTCGAGGCGAGCGCGAAGTCGCCGGACGGCTCGATGATGCCGAGCTCGAGGTCACGCGCCGAGCCGACGCTCGCCTCGCGCGGCAGCACGCGAGCGACCCACGTCGTGGCGCCCCACGCGGCGGCGACGATGGGCGCCGGATCGAGGCCGTTGGCGTACGTCGACCAGGCGACGGGCTCGTCGACGCGCGGGGGCTCGTCGATGCGCACGATCGCGAGGCCGAAGGTGGCCGCGTCCTTCGCGATGGGGAGCAGACCCCACGCGGGTCCGCTCGACGGCACCACCACGGTGCCCGCGGTCCGCCGGTCGCCGGGGCCGCCGACGAAGACGACCGCGTCCTCGCCGAGCTTCAGGTGGCCGCCGTCGAATGCGACGGGGCGCGCGTGCATCGCCGTGAGCGCGGCGCGCGCGTCGACGCTCATGGCGAGCACCGACGATCCGCGGGCCACGAGGGTCACGGCGGTGGCGCCGCTGCCGTCCTCCGAGAGACGCACGGGCGCGTCGTCGTCCACGCCGATCCACGCCTCGCTGACCCAGCCTTCGCTCGTCTGACGGCTCGCGAGGTACGCGAACGTCGCGTGCGTGCCTCCCACGAGCGCCGCGGTGACGTGCGATCCCGCGCGACTGCTCGCCACGAGGCGGTCTCCCGACCCGTCGCGAGCGGCGCGATGCACCGCGCCGGTGTGGTCCGGGCAGAACACGTGCTCCCCCGCCGACGCGCACGGCACGGCGTATCCGGCCGCCGGACCGTCCGAAGACGCGGGTGGTGCCGCAGCGCTCACGAATGTGGTGCGAGGTTTCCCGTCGTCGTTCAGGACGACGTCGAGCCCGTCGGCGCGCAGGGACAGGGCCGCCGCCGACTTGAACGGCATGGCAACCGGCCCGACCAGTGTGCGACAACCGGGGCCTCCATCGCGGGCGAGCGTGAGAGGCGCTGGCGGAGCAGCCGATGTCGCTGGCTTCGACGAGCCGGGCGCTGCGCTGGCGCTGGCCACCGCGGATTGTGCCGGAGCAGCCCCCGCTTCTACCCGCGAAGATGCGGCCGGCGCCGAGCCGCCGCCGCTCGACGCCGACTTACACGCTGCTGCGACCAGCAAGAGACCCGTCCACCACGCGCGCACGGGTCTTTTGTACTACGCTTGTGGACTGCGGAGGCCCAGGGTGAGCGGCGAACCGGAAAGTACGCGCCAGGTGGGCGCGGGCGCGCCGCAGGCCGTCGGCCGCATGCTGGCGGGCCGGTACCGCATCCAGCGCATCCTCGGCGAGGGCGGGATGGCCATCGTCTACGAGGGCGAGCACGTCGCCATCGGGAAGCGCGTCGCCATCAAGCTCGTGCACTCGCTCTTCGCGAAGGACGACGAGATCGTCGGCCGCTTCGAGCGCGAGGCCCGCAGCGCGAGCGCCGTCGAGAGCGAGCACATCGTGCACGTCTTCGACGTCGGCGCCGACCCCGAGCTCGGCCTGTTCCTCGTCATGGAGCTCCTGAAGGGTGAGGACCTGTCGCACGTGCTCGCGCGCCGCGGCAAGCTCGAGCCCCTCTTCGCGTGCGGGCTCGCGAAGCAGGCGGCGCTCGGCCTGGAGAAGGCGCACGCGGCGGGCATCGTCCACCGCGACCTCAAGCCGGCCAACATGTTCCTCGTCGAGCGCGACGACGGCACGACCCACGTGAAGCTCGTGGACTTCGGGATCGCCAAGGTCCTGCGCGACGCGCAGGACGCGCGCTTCGCCCGCAAGGGCATCACGCGGCGCGGGACGGCGATCGGCACGCCGCAGTACATGTCGCCCGAGCAGGCGCAGGGCCTCGAGACGGTCGACCACCGGACGGACGTCTTCTCCCTCGGCTCGGTGCTCTTCGAGGCGCTCTCCGGCAAGCCCGCGGTGGAGGAGCGCGCGACGTACGAGCAGACGATCCTGCACCTCATCACGACGCCCACGCCGCGCCTCTCGACCGTGGTGCCGGACGTGCCGCCGGCGCTCGACCAGCTCATCGCCGACATGATGTCGCACGATCCGGCGGGGCGCGTGCAGAGCATGCGCGACGTGCGCGAGCGGCTCGACGAGATCTACCCCGAGCTGCGCGGCCCGTCGGTGAAGCTCAGGTCTCTGCCTCCGGCGTCGTCGTCGCCCAACCTGGACCGCTACGTCGTGCACGCGAGCGCGGGCCCGATGAACCCCACGATCCCGGGGACCAGCGCGCGCGTCTCGATCCCGAAGAACAACTCGGGGCGATCGGTGCTCATCGTCGCGGGCATCGCGGCGCTCATCGGCGCCGGCGTGGGCCTGGTCTCGCTTCGGCATCGGTCCGAGACGCCTACGGCTCCTGCGGTGGTCGCGCCGGCGACGCCGCCGCAGCCGTCGATCCCTCCGCCTCCGACGCCCTCTGCATCGGCGCCCCCACCGCCGGCGGCAAGCGTGCTGCCGCCCGCGCCGACCGCAGTGTCGTCGGTCCCTGCGGTTGGTGCTGGAAGGGGCGGAGCCCCTCCTCGACCCGCGAAACCCAAGGATCAAGTCGGGTCTGCGGGAATCTCTTCTCAGTTCTGACGGCGCCTGGGGTAACTTCGTGGGTTGAATGCGCGCTCGCCTCGTCGCGCTGATCGCGATCGTCCTGGCTGCAAGTTCGGTGAGCGCGCCCGCGTGGGCCGCGCCGCCGTCGCCGGCCGACCTCGCGTCCGCGAAGAAGCTCTTCGAGCAGGGCCTGAAGCTCTACAACGAGGGCTCGTATCGCGAGGCGCTCTCGGACTTCCTGCACGCCAACGAGCTGTCCCCGCGCGCGAGCATCCAGCGCAACATCGCGCAGTGCCACCGCGACCTGCGTGAGTTCGCCGAGGCGTACGACGCGTACCAGGTGCTCCTCACGAAGTACGGGGCCACGATGACCGCGGCGGACAAGCGCGCCGTGCAGCGTGCCATCGACGAGCTGGCGAGCCTCACGGCCACGGTGAAGGTGAACGTGACCGACCCGGGGGCGACGGTGGCCGTCGACGGCAACACCGTCGGCACGACGCCCCTCGCGTCGCCGCTGCGGGTGAACCTCGGCGCGCACACCGTGACGGTGGCGAAGCCCGGCTACGAAACGCTGACGAAGGACCTGAAGGTCAACGGCGGAGACACCGTGAGCGTCGACGGCCCGCTGCAGACGGAGGTGACGACAGGACACCTAGTCGTCAACGCCCCGGCCAACGTGAAGGTCGAGGTGTTCGTCGACGGGAAGGACATGGGCCCCGCGCCGTGGGAGGGCGACGTGCAGCCCGGGGTCCACACGGTGGAGGCGCGCGGGGGCGACAGCTTCTCCCAGCCGAAGCCGATAGACGTGGCCCGCAAGGCACGCGCCGAGGTGATGCTCGACATCGTCGCCCACAGCGGCACGGTGCAGG
>Ga0335082_10005201_pt1 | contig 14208 bp, 7 predicted proteins | sample Lox_Sample_41_FD_206718 | JGI IMG/M metagenome (GOLD analysis project Ga0335082, IMG submission 206718) | Soil microbial communities from Loxahatchee National Wildlife Refuge, Florida, United States - Lox_Sample_4.1 | ecosystem: Environmental > Terrestrial > Soil > Wetlands | place: USA: Florida...
TCCGTCGATGGCGTAGATGGCGGGGGTGGAGGGCTCGATGTTGCAGTAGCTGCCGTTGGGCCCATTCCAGCGGGCGATGTGGCAGTAGGGGGATTCGGGCGTGACGCTGCAGTAGGCTTCGTAGCCCGTGATGCTATTCGGGGCGATGGTGGTGCGAAGGCGCAGCTCGACTTCGTGGCAGCAGGAGCGCCTGGGCGTGGTGTTGATGCGAACGACGCCGAGGACGGTCTGATCGGGTCCCCAGACGCCGGTGAGGATGGCGGTGGGATCGCCGAATTTGGTGGGTTCACTTACGCCAAATGCGAAGCCGGGAGTGGTACGGACATCGCCCCACAGGTTGGGGCCGGCCGCGGTGCCGCCGATCCAGCGCGCGTTTTCGGAGATCGGGTTTTCAGTGCGCGGGAAGGTGGTGGTGAAGCTGCGATGAGCGTGTATGGCGGGATGCGGCGGAGAGAACAGAAAGCCGGCGAAAATGAGGGCCACCACAACAGCGGAGAGGCTGTGGGGCGTGTTCATGATTCCTCGGCGGGAGTGTCAGGCTCGACGAGGGGGAAGACGTAGCCGCTGTTGAGGATGTCGATGAGGGTGTGGGCGTCGGGGCCGGTGAACTGGAGGGGGTCGTTACGGCCGGTAATGAAGACGTTGACGAGGTGGGGGCCTTCGATTTCGAGGTAGCGGACGGCCTCGAGGTTGAGGACGCGGTCGCCCACGGCGATGAGGTTGGGGCGGGGCATATTCGATTATGCACCGGGCGTGGGAGGGTGCGGCTCAAGGTTCCGGTACGGTGGGCGATAAGGGAGGGCATGGGCATCTTCGCATGGCCCGGGACCAACAGGGTAGGCTGTCCCGAGATCGACGCCGACCATCAGCCGATGCTGGAACTGCTGGACAAGCTGCACGACGCGATGGTGACCGGCCGCGGCGACGTGGCGGTGATGGAGACGCTGAACGCGCTGATTGCGCAGGAAACGAGGCATTTCGCGTGCGAAGAGAAGCTGATGCAGAAGCACGGGTGTCCGGGGCTGACGGAACACCGGCTGCATCACCGGCACCTGCTGAAGGAACTGCAGGCGCTGCGGCGGCGGGTGCGGGCGGGGCATATGCCGGTGGCGTACGACACGATGCAAACCATGCGGCAGTGGGTACGGGACCACATTAACGGCGAAGACCGGGCGGCGGCGGATCATATTATGGGCCGGCGTGCCGATAAGCACACTCGTGGTCTTCTCATGGCCGGGTAGAAATGTGGCTGGCTGTCCGGAGCTGGACAAAAGCCACGAACCCGCACTGGAAATGCTGGACCAGCTGCACGAGGCGATGATCCGCGGGCAGGGGCCGAGGGTGATTGCCGATGTACTGGAGGAGCTGAGCGAGTTCTATCCGCGGTATTTCGCCGAGGAAGAGGCAATGATGGCGGAGGCCGGGGTGCCGGAGGCGGAGGCGCACCGGCAGGCGCACACGCGTTTACTGGAGGAGCTGACCGAGCTGCGCCGGCGGGCCGAAGCGGGGCACCTGGCGATCACTTACGACACCATGCAGACGATGCGCGGGTGGATCGAAGAGCACGTGAACGTGGAGGACCGGGCGGCGGCGACGTGGATCATGGAGCATCGATCGTCGACGCCGCGTGAATCTCCTGAAGATTCCACACGCGAACCGGGTCGCGCTTGCGGGACGCAATAGCCTGGACGGCGGCGCGAGCGCCGCTCATGGTGGTGACGCAGGGGATACGCCAGGTGATGGCGGCGCGGCGGATGGCCTGCTCGTCGGTGAAGGAAGTGCCGCCGGTGGTGGTGTAGATGACCAGGTGGAGCGAGCCGGCCTTGAGGAGGTCGACAGCGTTGGGGCGGCCTTCGTTCACCTTGAAGACGGTCTTGCACTCGACGCCGGCGGCCTTGATGAGCGCGGCGGTGCCGCGAGTGGCGGTGACTTTGAAGCCGAGGTCGGCAAAGCTGCGAGCGAGCTCGACGGCGGCGGCCTTGTCGCGATCGTTGACGCTGATGAAGACGCAGCCTTCGGAGGGAAGCGGCGTGCCGGCGCTGAGCTGAGCTTTCGCGAAGGCCTCGCCGAAGTTCTCACCCACGCCCATCACCTCACCGGTGGAGCGCATTTCCGGACCAAGGGCGGGATCGACGCCGGGGAATTTGTTGAACGGGAAGACCGGCGATTTCACGAAGAACATAGGAACGCTGAGTGAGCCGGAGGCGACTCCGCCGGTGAGGTTGGCGAAATCGGCGAGCTTCATACCGAGCATCAGGCCGACGGCGATCTTGGGAAGCGGAACGCCGGTGGCTTTACTGACGTAGGGGACGGTGCGCGAGGCGCGGGGATTCACTTCGAGCACGTAGACCTTGCCATTCTGGATGGCGTACTGCACGTTCATCAGTCCAATAACGTTGAGAGCTTTAGCGAGGCGCGTGGTGTAGTCGCGAATGGTGGCAAGGACTTCGTCGGAAAGGCCGGTGGACGGCAGGACGCAGGAGCTGTCGCCGGAGTGTACGCCCGCTTCTTCGATGTGCTCCATGATGCCGGCGATCAGGACGTCGGTGCCGTCGCAGAGCGCGTCAACGTCGACCTCGGTGGCATCTTCGAGGAAGCGATCGATGAGGACGGGACGGTCCTGCGAGTAATTGACGGCCTCGCGCATGTACTGGCGGACCATGTCCTCGTCGTAGGCGATGACCATGGCGCGTCCGCCGAGCACATAGCTGGGGCGCACGAGCACGGGGAAGCCGATCTGACGCGCGATGGCGCAGGCCTGGTCGGCGCTGGTGGCGGTGCCGTTCTCGGGCGAGGGAATGCCGAGGTCGTCGAGCAGGCGGCCGAAGAGCTTGCGGTCTTCGGCGAGGTCGATGTTCGCGGGATCGGTGCCGATGATGGGGACACCGGCGCGCTTGAGCGGAAGCGCGAGATTCAGCGGGGTCTGGCCGCCGAACTGAACGATGACGCCTTTGGGCTTTTCGGTGTCGACGATGTTGAGAACTTCTTCGAGGGTAAGGGGCTCGAAGTAGAGACGGTCGCTGGTGTCGTAGTCGGTGGAGACGGTCTCGGGGTTGCAGTTGACCATGATCGACTCGCGGCCGAAGCCCTGGAGCGCGTAGGAAGCGTGGCAACAGCAGTAGTCGAACTCGATGCCCTGGCCGATGCGATTGGGGCCGCTGCCGAGGATCATGACCTTGGGGCGCGTGGCGGACGCGGCGTTCGATTCGTCTTCCGATTCGTAGCTGGAGTAGAGATATGGGGTGAAGCTTTCGAACTCGGCGGCGCAGGTGTCAACGCGATTGAAGACGGCCTGGATGCCCAGATCGAGGCGCTTTCTGCGGACGTCGAGAGGATGCGCATTCCACATGCGCGCGAGCGCGGTGTCGGAGATGCCGTCACGCTTGGCGGCGACGATCTCTTCACGCGTGACTTCGGCGAACGATGTGCCGGCGAGCTGCTCTTCGAGATCGATGGCTTCGCGGAGCTGGCGCAGGAACCAGGGATCGATGAAGGTGGCTTCCTGAATGCGTTCGAGCGACCAGCCTCGTTTCATGGCGTGGCGGATGTAGCCGAGGCGCTCGGGGTTGGGCGTAGTGAGACGCGCGGGGATGAGGCGGTCGTCGTAAGTGGCCGCGGTGGTCTTGCCGGTCTCGAGGCTGCGCATGCCCTTTGCGAGCGCCTGCTTGAAGGTGCGGCCGATGGACATCACCTCGCCGACGGACTTCATCTGCGTGCCGAGGACGGGTTCCGCGCCGGGGAATTTTTCGAACTGCCAGCGCGGGATTTTGACGACGACGTAGTCGAGCGTCGGCTCGAAGCAGGCCGGTGTGAGGCGCGTGATGTCGTTGCGGATTTCGTCGAGGCGGTAGCCGACGGCGAGCTTCGCCGCGATCTTGGCGATGGGGAAGCCGGTGGCCTTCGAAGCGAGCGCCGAGCTGCGCGAGACGCGCGGGTTCATCTCCACGATCACCATCCGGCCGTTTTCAGGGTTGATGGCGAACTGCACGTTGGAGCCGCCGGTGTCGACACCGATTTCACGCAGGCAGGCGAGCGCGCCGTCGCGCATCATCTGATATTCGCGATCGGTGAGCGTCTGCGCGGGGGCGACGGTGATGGAGTCGCCGGTGTGCACGCCCATGGCGTCGAAGTTTTCGATGGAGCAGACGATGATGGCGTTGTCGGCCAGATCGCGCATGACCTCCAGCTCGAATTCCTTCCAGCCGATGACGCTTTCTTCCATGAGGACTTCATGGACCGGCGACAGGTCGAGGCCTTTTTCGAGGATGGCGACGAGATCCTCCTTGTTGTAGGCGATGCCGCCGCCAGTGCCGCCGAGTGTGAAGCTGGGGCGGAGGATGGCCGGGAATCCGATTTTCGTGGCGAATCTGAGGCCTGCCTCGACGCTGTTGACGAGTTGCGACTGCGGCATGTCGAGGCCGATTTTGTGCATCGCGTCCTTGAACAGGAGGCGATCTTCGGCTTTTTTGATCGATTCAACGCGGGCTCCGATGAGCTCGACGTTGTATTGATCGAGGACGCCGGCATCGGCGAGGGCGACCGAGAGATTGAGGCCGGTCTGGCCGCCGACGGTAGAGAGCAGGGCATCGGGGCGCTCGCGGCGGATGACCTCGGCGGCGAAATCGACGCTGAGGGGCTCGACGTAGGTGCGGTCGGCGAGCTCTGGGTCGGTCATGATGGTCGCCGGGTTGGAGTTGATGAGGACCACTTCATAGCCGTCGCTGCGGAGGGACTTGCAGGCCTGGGCGCCCGAATAGTCGAACTCGCAAGCCTGGCCGATGACGATGGGGCCGGAGCCGACGATCAGGATCTTGTGGAGGTCGTTGCGGCGGGGCACTAGCGGACCTCCTTATTTGACAGGGCGTGGTCCTGTCCTACGATCAGCTTCATGAAGTCGTCGAAGAGGTAGTGGGAATCGTGGGGGCCCGGTGCGGCCTCGGGATGATATTGAACGGAGAAGACCGGGTAGTTGCGATGGCGGAAGCCTTCGAGCGTGTTGTCGTTCAGGTTGATGTGCGTGAGCTCGACTTCGCTCAGGTTGAGGGAGTCGGGATCGACCGCGAAGCCGTGATTGTGCGAGGTGATCTCGACGCGGTTGGTGATTTTGTTCAGTACCGGGTGATTCGCGCCGCGGTGGCCGAACTTCAGCTTGTAGGTTTTGCCGCCGAGGGCGAGGCCGAGGATCTGCTGGCCGAGACAGATACCGAAAATCGGCGTTTTGCCGATCATTTTGCGGACCTGCTCGGCCTGGAACTGAAGGGGCTCCGGGTCGCCGGGACCGTTCGAGAGGAAGACGCCGTCAGGTTTCAGCGCGAGGATGTCTTCGGCGGAGGTTCCGGCGGGCACCACGGTAACGCGTGCACCGACGTGACACAAGCGGCGCAGGATGTTTCGCTTGATTCCGAAATCGCAGGCAACGACGTGGCACCAGGGCTCGCGGGGCCCGGTGATGCGGTCAGTACCGGAGACGGGCTCGACGGTCTGGCACCAGTCGTAGCGTTCCTTCGTGCTGACGCGGGTGGCGAGGTCGAGGCCTGCCATCGAAGGAGCTCTTCGCGCGCGGTCGATCAGCTCTTCGGCGGGCGCGCCTGAGGCCGAGAGCACGCCGCGCATCACGCCCCGGCTGCGAAGGTGGCGAACGAGGGCTCGGGTGTCAATCTCGGCGGCGACAGGGATGCCGTTGGAGGCGAGGAACTGCTCGGCGGTCTCCTTCGAGCGCCAGTTGGAGGCTAGAGAAGAGAACTCACGGACGACGAGGCCTTCGATCCAGGGACGACCGGATTCCTGGTCGTAGAGATTGGCTCCGTAGTTGCCGATCTGGGGGTAGGTCAGCACCACGATCTGGCCGGCATAGGAGGGATCGGTGAAGATCTCCTGGTATCCGGTGATGGCGGTGTTAAAGACGACTTCGCCCACGCTGTCCGCGCGCGCACCAAAGCCTCTGCCCTCGAAGACCGTGCCGTCCTCCAGGGCGAGAATTGCAGGATTCAATTGTTCGGAACCTCCAGGTGTGCCGGCCCGCCGGGGGTAACTACTATTAAAGCACGGGCGGGCAGCGGAGTCGGTGATCGGCCCAGCTTTGCGAGGAGGTCGTCAGGCGCAAAAAAGGGGCGAAGTTGCCTCCGCCCCCTCATGTCAGAAGCCGTTGCGGCCTCAGAACGTGTACTGCATGGAAAGTTGCACCAGCCGCGGATCGTGCGCGGTGGTGACGCGGCCGAACGCGGTGGAATTGACGATGCCGACCGGCGTACGGAACTGCGTGTGGTTGAAGAAGTTGAAGGCCTGCGCGTTGAGGCGGAGCGTCTGGCCCTCGGTGATGCGGATGTTCTTGGTGAGGGAGACATCGGCGTTCAGGATTCCGGGCCCGTGGAACACATTGCGCCCGAAGTCGCCGTAGCGGCCGGCTCCCAGCGCGGCGGCAGGACCGGAACCGACGCGCCGGAAGTAAGGATTGGAGCCGGCCGTCGAGGTGCCACCGCCCGTGCCATCGAAGTACGAGTTGGCGCGGCCGAAGGCATTATCGCGGGGATCGATGAAGCTGACGTTCCCACCGAGGAAATCGGGACGGTCGTCGCCCGAGCCAGTGAGGGAACGGTCGGCGGTGTCGACGATGTCGAACGGGATACCGCTTTGCAGGGTCACCACGGTCGAGATGGTGAAGCCGCCGAGCACGTGGCCGAGGAAACCGCGCTGGTCTTTCATGAAGGGCAGGTTGTAGATCGCGGTGCCGACGTAGGCCTGGCGCACATCGGTGTCGCAATTGCCGCGGTCGTAGCGCGAATCGAAGGGATTCGAGGCAACGCGCAGACCGGAGGCGTCATCGATGCAGTGCGAGTAAGTGTAGGAGTTGGTCAACTGCAACCCGTAGGAGAGGCGTTTTTCCAGACTGAGCTGCAGGCTGTTGTAGCTGGAGTTGGCATCGGTGAGCTGCGTGGTGATGCTGCCGAATACCGCGCCGAAGTACTGCGCGTCCTGCGGATTATTGATGTTGAAGACGCGGCGGAACGGCTCATCGCCGGAGGTGGCGTCAGGCGTGGGGAGAGCCGGGTTGATATCGCGACGGTCTTCCAGTTTGCGCCCGAGGCTGCCGACATAGGCGGCGTTTGCCACCCAGTCCTTCGCGAACTGATACTGCACCTGCAGGTCGTACTGGAAGGCATAGGGCGTGGCGAACTTCGGGTCCATGATGGTGAGCCCCAGCGGCGCGAGCTGCGTGAAATCGTACAAGTCGCCGGGCTTTGCCGCACGGAACGGGAAGGGATTCTGTGGCAGCGGCGTGAACAGCGATGTTGCGTAGGGGTTGGTCATATCGGTGACGCCCTGGCTGATCACTTGCGCGCCATAAGGCGGCGTGCCGAGGAACTGCAGCGTCAGTTCGCTCTCCGGAACGTTGTAGAACAGGCCGCCGCCGCCGCGGATGCTCAGCTTGCCGCTTCCTGTGGGATCCCAGGCGAAGCCGAGGCGCGGGCCGAAGTTGTTGTAGTCGGGGCGGTAGGTCGAACTGCTGACGCCGGTGTCACCCGGATAGACAAGTCCCACGGGCGCGGTCGGGAATACGGTTGACTGCTGGCCCGGGCGGAACGAGTACATCTGGTCGTGGACTTCGGTGAGCGGAGCACCGTAGTCCCAGCGCAGTCCGACGTTCAGGGTAAAGTTGCGAGTCACCTTGAAATCGTCCTGGACGAAAGCGGAGAGGAACTTGTCACGATAGCCCTGCTTCAGCGCGTTGGACTGATCGTAGAAGTCGACATAGCCCTGGGCGAAATCGTTGATGGAGGGATCGGAGTTCTCGAGACCGGGCAGGACGGGGAGCGCCGGCCCGTATGCGCCTTCGGTAAAGCCGCCGCCGAAGAACAGGTAGCCGTTGTTGATGAAGTCGAAGCGCTGGTTCTGTTCGTAGGCGCTGTACTCGACGCCGAACTTGAGGGAATGGCGCCCCTTGATCCAGCTCACCGTGTCGCGATACTGCCACTGGTTATCGAAGCGAGCCTGCGGACCCTGATAGGTATTGCCGAGGGTGATGTCGCCGATGGAGATGAACGGCGGGCCGGCATTGGACGGATCGTCGGGGACGATGCCGTTGAAGCCCAGGCTGGACGGCGTCATCTTGTTGGCGGGCGCGTCGGTCGGCGCATCGAGACGATGATAGGCGGCAGTGGCGTCATTCACCAGCGTGGCGCCGAAGGCATGCGTGTCGTGCAGGATGACGTTGTGGTAGGTGAACAGGTTCAGCTCACCGAATCCGGGCACGGTGGGCGCGGCGCCGAGGAAGGCGAATGGGGCGTTGTCGCGAGTGCGCTCAGTGAAATAGGACACAGACAAGTTGTTCGCGTCCGAGAAACGGTGATCGATGCGCATCACACCCTGGTCGCGATTGAGGTTGTCGACGGCGGAGCCGATCCACTGATTGCCGCCGTCGGTAGCGCGCGGAGTGATGTTGACGACGTTCTTCGCCGCGTCGGTGCCGTTAGCCAGAATCGCAGCGCGCTCGGCGTCACTGAAGACCGTACCAGCGTTCGCCTGGCCCTCGACACGGCGGAAGCCAAGGTAGGACGCAAAGAAGAAGGTACGGTTGCGAATCACCGGACCGCCAAAGTTGACGTCGAAATCATTCGAATTGTACTGCGGGTTCGGCGCGCCCACGGAGTTCAGGAAGAAGTTGTTGGCGTTGAGCACCTTGTTGCGGAAGATCTCGCTCGCCCCGCCGTGAAAATGATTCGAGCCGGATTTGATGGTGCCTTCCACGACCGCGCCGGAGTTGCGGCCGTACTCGGCCTTCATGGGTCCGGTCACGACGCGGAATTCGCCGAGAGCGTTTGGCGAAATCACGTTCATGGCGTCGGGGGTGTTAATGGCCAGATCGTTGTCGTCGGCGCCGTCGAGCAGGAAGTTGTTGGCCTGCGAGCGCTGGCCGTTGACCGCGAAGGGACCAACAACGGCGCCGGGCGAATCGCTCTGCGTCACCGCGACACCCGGCTGCAAAGAGACCAGCGCGAGGGCATTGCGGCCGCCGGCAGTGGATAGCAGCGGCAGATCGGGGATGTTGGTCACCGATTCGCCCAACTGCGCGTCGTCGGTATTGACCTGCGGCGCGGTAGTGTCGACCGTCACGGACTCAGTTACCTGGCCCACTTCCATGGTGACGTTCATGCGGAGAGTGCTGGCCACCACCAGGCGCTGTGCGGACATCGTAACCTTGCGGAAACCCTGTGCTTCCACGGTGACGGCATACATGCCGGGCGGAAGTTGAACGAACACGTATTCACCGCTGGCATTGGTAGTGGTTTTCGTGGAAGCGGCGGTGCCGATGTTGGTCTCCGTTACAGTCGCCCCTGCCATAGACGCCCCACTCGGGTCGGTGACCGTTCCTGTGATTGTTCCAGTGGCTCCCTGTCCCCAGGCCGAAACGGCGATCAGAATAGCCAGGACCGCTGCCAGGCTGGTATGCACTGGCACCGCTGCGTTTTTCTTCATATCTGCGAAACCCTCCCAGGTTCTCGAACACCCGCCGGCCATCTCCAGACGAATCCGGCCAGGTATTGGGGAGGGGTTGTGCAATGGTGAGGCCGTTTTACCTGTCTTTCGAAGCATCTGGCGGCAAACGATGCGTTAGAGACGCGTTATCGATGCGTTAGACGACAGGCCGTCAGTGACTCTGGTTTTCGGCAGGAGGAATCCAGATTCTGGAATGGCAGGGAAATGAAAAGGGGCGGGCCGAAGCCCGCCCCCGTTAGACAAGCGACAGATCCGTTCAGAAGCGATACTGCAGGGTGAGCTGAACGAGACGAGGATCGTGAGCGGTGGTCACGCGCCCGAAAGCCGTGGACGCGATGTTCGTACTCGGATTGTTGAACTGGGTATGGTTGAAGAAGTTAAACGCCTGAGCCATAAGCGCCAGCGACTGACTTTCGGTCACCCGGATGCTTTTGCGCAGTAGCACGTCGGTGTTGAGGCGTCCCGGCCCATGGAACACATTGCGGCCGAAGTTGCCGTAGCGGCCCGCGCCGGCAGCCCACGAACCTGCGGTGCCCACGCGGTTGAAGTACGGGTTGGTGATCCCGCTCGCCGTTCCGCCGCCCGTGCCGTTGAAGTACGAGTTCTTGCGGCCAAAGGCGTTGTCGCGCGGATCAACGAACACGACGTCGCCGCCGATGTAGTCCGGACGATCGGCGCCGGACCCGGTCAGCGAACGATCGCCGCTGTCGGTGATGTTGATCGGGATACCGGTCGACAGGTCCACCACCGACGAGATACTGAACCCGCCGAATACGTGGCCGAGGAACCCGTGCTGTTCCTTGAAGAACGGCAGCTCGTAAACCACCGTGCCAACGTAGTTGTGGCGCACGTCGGTGTCGCAGTTGCCGCGATCGATGGCCGCATTGAATGGATTCGCATTCGCGCGCAGGCCGGAGCCGTTGTCGATGCAGTGCGACCAGGTGTAGGCATTGGTCAGCGCCAGCCCGTAAGAGGTCCGCTTGTTCAGGCTGACCTGCAGGCTGTTGTAGACCGAGTTAGCGTCGCTGAGCTGGTTGGTCAGCGAGGTGTACACCGCGCCGCCGTACGCAGCGTCCTGCGGGTTGCCAAGGTTGTACAGCCGGCGAGGATCGTCGTTACCAGTGGTCGCGCCGGGGCCCGCGATGCCGGGATTCAGATCGCGGCGATTCTCGAGGTGATGACCCTCGCTGCCCACGTAAGCCGCATCCAGCGCCCAGTCGCGAGCCAGCTGATACTGCAGCTCGAAGTCATACTGGAACGCATACGGCGTGCGGAAGTTCGGATCCATGCGCGCGAGATAGATGGGCGCGAAGACCGTGAAGTCGACGTTGTCGCCGGGCTTCGCCGTCTTGAGCGGGAACGGATTCGTGGCCAGCGGATTAATGAGCGAGCTCTGATAGGGCTGCGTCATATCCGTGCTGTAGTAGCTCACAATCTGAGCGCCATACGGCGGCGCACCCAGGAACTGCAGCGTCAGTTCGCTCTCGGGCGTGTTGTAGAACATGCCCGCGCCGGTGCGAACCACGAGCTTGCCGTTGCCGAGCACATCCCACGCCAGACCGAGGCGCGGACCGAAGTTGTTCTTGTCCGGGCTGTAGGTGGCGTTGCTGATGCCGTTGTCGCCGGCGAACAGCATGCCGACCGGAGCCGTCGGGAAGACCGTGGACTGCTTGCCGGGAATAAACGTGCTGACCTGGTTGTGAACCTCAGTGAGCGGAGCACCGTAGTCGTAGCGAAGACCAACGTTCAGGGTCAAATTGCGCGCGATCTTGAAGTCGTCCTGGGCGAACACAGAGAAGAACTTGTCGCGATAGCCCTGACGATTGGCGTTGGACTGATCGTAGAAGGTGTCAAAGCCCAGCGCGAAGTCGTTGATGGAGGGATCGGAATCCTCCAGACCCGGCAGCACCGGCAGACCGAGGACGTCAGTCCCCGAGCCGTCAAACAGCAGGTAGCCGTTGTTGAGGAAGTCGAAGATCTGGTTCTGTTCGTATGCCTTATACTCGGCGCCGAACTTGAAGGTGTGGCGGCCTTTGATCCAGCTGACCGTGTCACGGTATTCCCACGTATTGTCACGGCGCGCCTGAGGTCCCTGGTAGGTATTGCCGACATTGATGTCGCCAATGTACATTGCCGGCGGTCCCGCGGCGCTCGGATCGTCCGGGTTAATGCCGTTGAATCCGAGACTCGCCGGGGACTTGGTGTTCTGGGGCACCACACCGGGCTGGTCGCGGCGGTGGAAGTCAGCCGTCGCTTCATTGACCACGGTCGGGCTGAAGCTGTGCGTATCGTGCAGCGTGACCGCGTGGTTGGTGATCAGATCCAGTTCACCGAAGCCGGGAAGCGATGGACCCGAGAAGGAGAACGGAGCGGTGTCGGTGGAGCGTTCCGTGTAGTAAGACACCGAGAAGTTGTTGCGGTCGGAGAAACGGTGGTCAATGCGCATCACGCCCTGATCGCGGCTCAGCGAATCCACGGGAGCGCCGATCCACTGGTTGCCGCCGTCGGTCGCCTTCGGCGTAATGTTCACAACTGCTTTCGCGGCGTCGGTGCCGTTGGCGAGGATCGCCGCGCGCTCGGCGTCGGTGAAGACAGTGCCCGCCTCGGATACGCCGTACACGCGCCGGAAGCCCAGATACGATGCAAAGAAGAAGGTCTTGTTCTTGATCACCGGCCCGCCCAGGTTGGCGTCAAAGTCATTCAGATTGAACTGGGGCCGCGGTGTCCCTACCGAATTGAGGAAGAAGTTGTTGGCGTTCAGCACTTTGTTGCGGAACGTCTCGCTTAAGCCGCCGTGGAAACTGTTCGTGCCAGACCGGATGGTGGCCTCGACAACAGCGCCGGAGTTGCGACCGTACTCGGCCTTCATCGCACCGGTCACAATGCGGAACTCGCCGATAGCGTTGGGCGAGATCCGGTTCACGGCATCCGGAATATTGATGGCAAGGTCATTGGCGTCGGCGCCGTCCAGCATGAAGTTGTTGGCCTGCGAACGCTGGCCGTTGACAGAGAAGCCGCCAACCACCGCGCCGCTCGAATCAGCACGCGACATGGAAACGCCGGGCTGGACGGCAACCAGGTCGAGCACGTTGCGCCCGCCGTTGCCCGACAGAATGGGCAGGTCGGAAATGTTCGTCATGGCCGTGCCCAGCTGGGCATCGTCCACGTTCACCTGTGGCGCCGTCGCGTCAACCGTGACCGATTCACTGACCTGGCCAACCTCAAGCTGGACGTCCATGTGCAAAGTGCTGGCCACTACCAGGCGCTGCGCCGACATCTTGGTCTTGCGAAATCCCTGAGCTTCCACCGTCACGGTGTACATCCCCGGCGGCTGCTGCACGAAAATATACTGGCCGGTTGCGTTGGTCGTGGTCTTGACTTCGGCACCGGTTCCGGTGTTGGTGGCGACGACGTTCGCTCCCGCGACGGATCCACCGGACGCGTCCAGCACTGTCCCAGTGATTATTCCGGTCGCTTCCTGCCCCCACGCGGCGCCGGCGAGCAGGAGCACCGCCAGTCCAACGACAATTCCCGTCAACCGTAAACTCTTCAGCATCAAATCTCCTCTCAGATCTTCCGGTTACGCGCAATCCCCACATCCGGAAAGGGTCCACGTTAGCACGAGTCAGACCATTATTGATCTTTTGTAATATCAGGCGTATACGGGGTCAGAGACAGGACAGACTTCTAAAACTGCAACATTCGTAACGTGAAAATCCCAATTCTGGAATTTTCCAACGCCGCGCGTGGCAAATCCCAACGTCCGCGAAACCTGTTATGATTCAACAAGGTGCGGTTCAAGTCCCGCTGCATTCCCCATGATTGTGGAAGCGCATATAGTCCGGTTCGATTCGCTCACGCTCGATTCGGGCGCTGAGCTGGGGCCGGTGGAGGTGGCATGGGAATCGTGGGGGACGCTGGATGAGGCGGCCTCCAACGCCATTCTGATCCTGCACGCCTTTTCCGGGGACGCGCACGCCGCGGGCATCAGCGCCGAGACCGGCCAGCCAGGCTGGTGGGACAACATGATCGGCCCGGGCAAGGCCTTCGATACGAACAAGTACTTCGTTCTCTGCTCGAATGTACTGGGCGGGTGCCGGGGGACCACGGGGCCGTCGTCGATCAACCCGGCGACGGGGTGCCCGTGGGCGATGTCGTTTCCGGTGATCACCATCAGCGACATGGTGCGGCTGCAGAAGAAGCTGATCGACCACCTGGGGATTCGGAAACTGCTGGCGGTATCCGGCGGGTCGATGGGCGGGATGCAGGCGCTAGAGTGGGCGGTGGCGTATCCGGACGCGGTGACGGCGGCGATCCCGATCGCCTCGACGGCGCGGCACAGCGCGCAGCAGATCGCTTTCGATGAGGTCGGGCGGCAGGCGATTATGGCCGATCCGGACTGGAACGGCGGGAACTACTACGGCGGGAATCCGCCGGGGCGGGGGCTGGCGGTGGCTCGGATGGTGGGCCACATCACGTACATGAGCGACGACTCGATGCGCGAGAAGTTCGCCCGGCGGCTGCGCGCGAAGGATCAATTTGGGTTCGATTTTGAGGTGGACTTTGAGGTGGAGAGCTACCTGCGGTATCGCGGGCGGCAGTTCGTGGACCGCTTCGATGCGAATTCGTATCTCTACATCACCAAGGCGATGGATTATTTCGACCTGACAGCGGCGCGGAAATCGCTGTCGGCGGCGATGGAGCCGGTGACGG